>Ga0272446_1001821_pt1 | contig 30264 bp, 21 predicted proteins | sample YNPCB0061_FD_194587 | JGI IMG/M metagenome (GOLD analysis project Ga0272446, IMG submission 194587) | Hot spring microbial mat communities from Yellowstone National Park, WY, United States - YNP-CB-006-1 | ecosystem: Environmental > Aquatic > Thermal springs > Hot (42-90C) > Sediment | place...
TCCAACATCGGAAGCTTTCCCCGCGCACAGCGGCTGAATCTGCTTCCATTGGTCGGGTGTCAATTCGTAACGATGCATTGGTCTCTTTTTCCAAAATTAAGCATCTCTATTTGTCAACACAACATAGTAAGTTTGCGTCCTTTGATTTTGTAGTGTTCGCGCAGCCAGTCGTACACCTCGTTTTCGTGGGCATCGGTCAATTCTGGATAGCGTGTGCGTAGTTTTCCTATCCATTGCGCCATCGTCTCTACGTCTTTGAATATCTCGGTATCTCTGTGTAGCAGCGTTAAATCCACTAACGCCTTGCCGCGCGGATTAAGTGCAGACAAATCCAATGCAACGGTACACGAACGGTCGTAGAGGCGTTTGCACTCGGCTTGAATCTCTGCTCTGGTGCGTCCTGAAGCTGCTAATTTGCGCAGATACTTGGCATTTTCGGCACTGGTTTGACTGCGTCCTGATTGGTTCTCCGTCCATGCAATTTCAACGGCTTTTTGTTCGTCGCCTTCGGCATACACCACAGGCACGGTTTTGCGTCCCATGCGCTTGAGAGCTTCGTAGCGGTGATGTCCGGCAAGCACGTAGGTTTTGCCGTTGCTGGGGTCTTTCCAGACGATAAGGGGCTTAAACAGCGCGGGATTGAAGTTCTGCACGATTTCTTGCACTTTTTCTTCCGAAAAATCATCACGCGGCTGAAAACGGGCTTTGTCAAGGAAAATCTGGTCGAACGGTATGTTCTGCACAGAAAAATCTGTTGAAGGCTGCACAAGCACTGGCAGCGGCACACGCAGCAGCACCGCCGCTCGGCGGGTTTGTTCGCGCTGCTCTGCCGTCAAACTGGTATCGTTCCACCGTGCCAAGAGTGTTGCTTTGACCGCTTGCATAGAAGTCTCCGAAAGCCCTTGATTTTCAAGGGAAAAAGTGATAGTTTTGTTTTGAATCCTGACCGCAGGGGAATGTGAAGCATTGCTTAGTGTAATGTTGCTATTCCAGGAACCGGCAGGATTTTTTATTTCTTCCAACAACGAATAATCGTAAAAACGTCGTCCGTCTGCATATTCCTTTGCAGCTTTCCGTGCTTCTTTGGCGGACAAGTGTGCAAAACGACGCTGCGCTATCACTATGGTCTGCGAAAGCCCTTGATTTTCAAGAGAAGTATTGCTATTTTTGTTCGTAGAAACTGCAATCGAATGTGTGTTGGAAGGCACACCCAGCCGCCCGGAAGGAGATTCACTCGTTGTAGTGAAAATGTCGCCGGAACTTGGTGAATTGGCGACCACCCGATTCAGTTTTCGTATTTTCTGCTTAAATTTCTCGTACTCTACAAAGTACGCCGTAACAACCCGCGCCTCACCTTTTTTTTCTTCCATTTCGATAATAACTGGGTAAGCACCGTTCAGTAAGCGAAACATTCCCCGCGCATACGTTTTTGTTGGCGTACATGCGCCGTCTGGTGCTTCCAAGACAAACTGTATTGCCGCACACAACTCCTCTTTACTGGAAAAAACCTGATGTTCATCTTTTCGTACCCGTTTTTTGAACAAGGCTTCGCAATCCGCCCATACTGGCTGCTGCGGTATTCCCAGTAACAGCAATTTCCCAGCCTGTTTGCTCGTTGATAAATGTTCTGCCTTGTAAGTGCTGCTTTGCGTATTCCTTTGCAGCTTTCCGTGCTTCTTTGGCGGACAAGTGTGCAAAACGACGCTGCGCTATCACTATGGTCTCCGAAAGCCCTTGATTTTCTGCAGGATTTTTCATAAGTTTGTCTCTGTTCGTTGAGTGAAGGAGCTGTGTCATTTTACTCGCTTCCGCAAGGAAGTTCTCGGAGATGTCAGAAATCCCTTTGAGAGACGAGCTTTTTTCAAACATGGTCATAAGCCATTGCATGAGATAAAGCGGCGTTTTTCTTGACGCTTTACGATGGCTTGAACAGCAATGTAAACAACTCTCGCCCAGCGTCTTTGCCAAAACTATCAAAGAACTCTTTCAAAACCTCTGGAAAACGTAACTAAATCCGTTAGGTACTAAGCACTACCGCCCAAAAAAAGTCTTTTAGCGATGCCTCAATTCTGAAATCGTACTTGGACAATCTACTACACCACAATCTCTTTGCTGAAAATGAAGAGTTGTGGTATCGGCATATTCAAACCTCTCTGCCAGCTTGGGTATAAGTCTGTATCTGCTCCAATCCAACGAATACGAACTACGTGCATACAATTCTCTCATCCTACGACGCTTGCTTGCTGCTGCTCTACACCGTTGAAAACGATGCGCGAACACTCAATATAGCCCGTACACTGGTCAAGCACGGAAGATCTGTGTGCATTATCGCCTTAGGCAGCGAGGCAACACGCCGCAGATTTGCCCGCGAGGGCATAGAGATTGTGCCTCTTACGGGCGTGACCGAAGGACGATTTTTCTGGCGGTGGTGGGATTTTGCGCGACAACTTGTGCCGCTTTTACCACGCTTGAAAGCCCGCCAATATTGGGCTTGTGAGGGATATGTTCTGACGTTTGCATTGCTGTTTTCTTGGCTGCATAGCGCACAACTCGTCTATGACTCCCGCGAGATTTATTCAGCACTGGGCACCGTGGTTGGCAGACCATTCGTGCAAAGCGTGATTAGTGCCATTGAACGCTTTTGCGTGCGCTTTGTGGACACGCTTATCACGTCTGGCGACCTTGATTCTGCCTATCTCCATGAACGCTTCCGCCGCGAACGCCGCAGACAGTACGAACAGAACGTACTGCCCGTAACGATTATGAACCTTCCGCCCTACAAACCTCCCATAGAACCGCGACCGAACCGCATCCGCGAACGATTTGGTCTTTCAGCCGAAACACGTATTGTGCTGTATCAAGGAATGATATTTCCCGGACGCGGCTTACTGCCTGTGGTGCGAGCATTGCCTTTTGTGTCAAACGCGGCATTTGTGCTTTTTGGTGAAGGAAGTTTTTCTGCGACAGTCCGCCGCACAGCCGAAGAATGTAGTGTAAGCGACCGTGTGCTGCTGGCAGGCAAAGTTCCCTACGACGAACTTCCCGTCTGGACAGCTTCGGCAGATATGGGTGTGGCGTTTATTGAACCGATTTCCCTCAGTTATGAGTTTGCGTTGCCGAACAAGCTCTTTGAATACTGCATGGCAGGCATTCCAACGCTTGTGAGCGACATACCCGCCCTCAGAGATGTCCTTGAGCGGCATCCGATTGGCATTGTTGCCAACGCCCACGCTACCGATGAACAACTTGCAGCGTGCATCAGTGCTTGCTTAGACCATGAAGCGCAGGTAGAATTTAGACGCAAGTGTTTGGCGGCGGCAAAAGAGTATTCATGGGAGGCGCAGGAGCAGCGTATTGTGGAGATATGTTTGTCAGCGTGATTATAGCATGATTCTCAGTATGAGCAGCGCGAGGCAAAGGCAGATGGACGCAACGGGAACGACACTTGCGAACGTCAGCCTGCGAACCCACCTTCAAAGAAAGCCAGTACTTCCTGCAGGGCGGCTTCTTCATCCTCACCGCTAATTTTGAGCGTTAGCTCGGAATTATGCTCGGCTGCTAAGGTCATCACGCCAATGATGCTCTTCGCATTGACTGAAAAACCGTTGCGCGATAAAAATACGTCAGATTTGTATTTTGCCGTAATCTTCACGAGCATTGCCGCAGGACGTGTGTGCAGCCCTTCACGATTGAGGATTTTGACAGTTTGTTCTATCATGCTTGCCTCCCTCCGTGGCATTTTCGTAGTGCTTGTTCCGCGTCAGAATTTAGTGCTTACGCTCCAGAAGCATCATCGAAAATTGTGCCAAAAGCGCACGTCCGTCGGCGTGGGAAAGAATTTGCAGTTCGTGATGCGCTTCATTGGTCAGTGCTTCGACGGCAGCGCGAGCGTCTTCGACAATGCCGTTGCGCCAGAATAGTGCTTGCATCTCTGCCACATCGTCTTTGGGCAGCCCACGCTCACGGAAAAAGCGGTCAAGCAAGTCACGTTCAGCAGAAGCGAGCATCTCGCGTTTTTCCGCAGCTCGCAGAATCAGATACGTTTTTTTACCCTCGATAATGTCTCCGCCAATGGTTTTGCCAAACTCGATAGTTTCGGCGGTTGCATCGAGCAAATCGTCTTGAATTTGGAAGGCTTTGCCAAGCGCAAGAGCGTATTGCTTCAAGGCTTCAATTTCTGCATTAGTGCCGTTGCCCACGAGTGCGCCGATTTTTACGGCTAATTCCAGCATTTTCGCCGTTTTTTTCTCAATCATCAGCAAATATTCATCGAGCGAAACGTCGTCCTGGTCTTGGAATTCCAAATCAAATGCTTGTCCTTCGCAGACCTCGATAATCCCAGTAGTCAGAGCTTGAACAAGTTCGTGCAATCGCTCAAGGTTTGGCGAGCGCATCATGGTTTGGTATGCAATTGCCATCATGCCATCACCTGCCAGAATTGCTGCGCTTTCGTTCCACTTTTTATGCACGGTTTGGCGACTGCGGCGCATATCGGCTTTGTCCATAATGTCATCATGGACAAGCGTGAAATTGTGCAAAATCTCCACCGCCAAACCGCCCAACAGCGCGTCATAGGGGTTACCACCCACAGCAGCGCAACTCATCATTGTCAATACTGGACGAATACGCTTCCCACCGCCTGCCAGAACGTAACGCATAGGTGCATAGAGACTTCGTGGACGTTCTTCAGCGATAAGTGTTTCGAGCGTCCGCTCCACAGCTTGTTTATAGGCATTGTATTCTTGCAAAAAATAGGTCTGAGCATTCATTGTGTGGCTATTCTTAGTACCAGTGGTAGAACCGTTGGTCTGAGCGTTCGTTGTGTGACCATTGGCATTGATGTAGTTCTGTGGGCGGAGCATCCCTTTGTTCATCATTGTTTCGTCCCTTCTCTGAAAAAATTGAGCCGTACAATGCAGCACGCCGTTATTTCACAAATTGCGCCAGAACAGTTGGCTGGAAGTTCGATTACTGTATGTTGGGTTTACAGCGGAAAAATACCATCATCTCAGCACCTGCCGACTATTTCAGCACAAGAAAAGACGTTACTTCATTCAAAAAAGTCTGGAAAAATCGTGAAAAAATTTCATTTTTGGAAAGATTTTCATCAAAGTAGTCCAAAGCTAAACTACATTGCGCCATAAGCGAACATAGAGTGCGTCGATATGATGTTGCAGCAAACAAAACAACCGTGAGAAAAAGAGTGTGTTTTTCTCACGGTTGAAACGTTGGCACATAGTTGCTGAACAACGTTGCTGAACAACCACTTCGGCAACTGGCACGGTATATTGTCTTATGCCTTGACGGTCTCAACAATTTTTGCAAATGCTGCCGGCTGATTCATTGCCAAGTCAGCCAGAACCTTACGGTCAAGGGTAATCTCTTTTTTGTTAAGACCATTGATAAATTCCGAATACGACATGCCGTGCTGGCGAGCAGCAGCGTTGATGCGGGTAATCCACAAACTGCGGAATTCGCGCTTTTTTGCACGGCGGTCACGAAACGCGTACTGCCAACCTTTTTCGATGTGGTGTTTGGCAATCGTCCACACTTTGCTGCGTGCACCCCAGTATCCGCTTGCATGCTCAAGCATTTTTTTGCGGCGTGCGCGGGAGGCTACTTTATTTTTTGAACGAGGCATTGTTTTGTAGTCTGTGTAAAAATGATACAACGATGAAATATCACTACGTCAATACTGTTTTGTGCTGAATTTGTGCCACGTTGCTGGGCTTGCACCAGTAGGCTTTATGCCATTGCAAGCAAGTGCTTGATGCGTGGCTCGTCAGTGTGATGCACAATTGCAGATTGTCCCATTTTGCGGCGGCGTTTGGGGCTTTTGCCCATTAAAATATGGCGGTGGAAAGCCCGCTTACGGCGGATTTTCCCTGTTCCTGTCAGGCTGAAGCGTTTTTTCGCGCAGCCACTTGTTTTCATTTTCGGCATAGTAGTAAATGCAAATAACCGTAAAAAACTTGTAATTACTGTGCAAGAGATACTTCGTTGTTAGCGTGTATGAATGGGTATCAGGCTTTTTCTGGTGCTTTTGGTGCTGGCATGACAGATTTTGCCTTGTCAGGCGACAAAATCACCGAACAATTATTGCCTTCCATTTTGATTTCTTGGTCAACTTTTGAAACATCTTCGAGTGCCGCCACAAAACGTTTGAGCATTTCAATGCCCAAGGCTGAGTGGACAATCTCACGTCCGCGAAAGAACACCGAAGCCTTTACCTTATCGCCATCGAGCAAAAATTCTCGTGCGTGGCGCGTCTTGAAGTCAAAATCGTGGGTATCGGTAGCGGCTTTGAAGCGAATTTCCTTGAGTTGCTGCTGGTGCTGATTTTTTTTCTGCAACTTGTCGCGTTTTTGCTGCTCGTAGCGAAATTTGCCAAAATCAATAATTTTGCACACGGGCGGCTCGGCTTTGGGTGCGATTTCCACAAGGTCCACACCCCGCTCACCGGCTAAACGCATAGCTTCGGCGGGAGACATTACGCCGAGCATTTGCCCTTCTTCATCCACCACGCGAATACGTGGTGCGTCTATTTCTTCATTGAGCCGAACGTTGAGGTCGTTTTTTTTGTTCGGCGGAACAAACCGAGAACTTCTAAATTTGCCCAAGGAGCACCCGTGCGTTAGTGAAACGGTCTTCGTGAATTAAGATGAGTTAAGATTCTGTCGTATTCGCGTTTTTCGTTGTCTCATTGTCAACTCATTGTCAACTCATTGTCAACTCATTGTCAACTCATTGTCAACTCATTGTCAATCAACTCATTGTCAAGAGAAGTTTTCACGTTTACAATGAGGGCGACTGCACATTTTCTACAAACCCCAAATATCGCAGAATTTACGCACATTTTCAAATAAATTCGTAATTTTGTGAAAAATACACGGTAGTGCGGCGTTGATTGCGTGACGCAACCGTTTTTTTTGCACACTTATCGCTTTGCTATGTCGCAACTTATGCACTTGAACGACCAACAACTTCAACGCCGCAAAGAACTCCACGAACTCCGCACACACGGCGTGAACCCGTACCCCTATTCTTTTGACGTTACCCACAGCACCACAGCTATTGCACAGGGATTTCAGGACGAGGAAGCCGAGCAGTGGAAGTCTGTCGCTATTGCTGGACGAGTCATGGCTCTCAGGCGTATGGGCAAAGCTACATTTGCCCACCTGCAAGACGCTCACGGGCGGCTTCAAGTGTATCTTCGCACAGGTGATATTCCTAATTATGACGAAACAAAACTCTATGACATTGGCGATATTCTTGGCGTGAAGGGCTATGTGTTTCGAACAAAAATGGGCGAAATTACCGTTCATGCCACCGAACTTGTGCTGCTGTGTAAATCGCTCACGCCAATTCCTATTGCCAAAGAAGCCAAAGATGAACAAGGCAATACCACCCTTTATGATGCTTTTGCCGACAAAGAACTGCGCTACCGTCAGCGCTACACCGATTTGACGGTGAACCCACACATACGCGAGGTGTTCATCAAGCGCAGCCGTATTATTTCCGTCATGCGCCGGTATTTTGATGAACGTGGTTGGCTCGAAGTAGAAACACCGATTTTGCAGCCTATTTACGGCGGTGCCTCAGCACGCCCGTTTACCACATACCACAACACGCTCGACACGACAATGTATTTGCGCGTGGCAGACGAACTGTATCTTAAACGCTTGATTGTAGGCGGCTTTGAGGGAGTGTATGAAATCAGCAAAAATTTCCGCAACGAGGGTATGGACAAAACCCATAACCCCGAATTTACGATGATGGAAATTTACGTTGCCTACAAAGATTACCAATGGATGATGACGATGGTAGAAGATTTGCTTTCGACCATTGCGCTTGAAGTTCTTGGCACGACCGAAATCCAACATGGTTCGGGAGACACCGCCACAACAATTTCTCTTAAAGCACCGTTCAGGCGTATAACGATGCTCGACAGTATTTTGGAACATACAGGAAAGAACTTACGAGGTTTGGACGCGCATCAACTTCGCGCCGTGGCGCAAGAACTGCACGTGGAAGTAGAACCGCATGTGGGCGCGGGAAAAATTATTGATGAAATTTTTAGCGAAAAAGTGCAGCCGCACTTGATTCAGCCCACCTACATTACCGATTATCCTTTGGAAATGTCCCCGCTTGCCAAAATTCATCGTTCTGAGCCGGGGCTTACCGAACGCTTTGAGTTGTTCATTAACGGCGAAGAATATGGCAATGCGTACTCCGAACTCAACGACCCCATAGACCAACGCGAACGTCTGGAAACGCAGGCGCGGCTTAGAGCAGGCGGCGACGAGGAAGCAATGATAGTCGATGAAGACTTTTTGCACGCCTTGGAAATTGGCATGCCGCCCACCGCAGGCTTGGGCATTGGCATAGACCGTTTGGTAATGCTGCTTACAAACCAAGATTCTATCCGTGACGTGCTCTTTTTTCCGCAAATGAAACCGCAGCCTACGGAATAAGTGCCATTTCTCTCCCTCGCAAAGACCACCATTATAGGACTTTCGCAGTACCAAAAACAAGGGGCTACAACCCCTTGTTGTGTTGTCGCTGTGTCAAGTTTTGTATGGCAAAGAGACGTTTTCACTTGCTCCCTTGTTCAGAGAACGCCATGTTGCGAACGTCTCATATACCAGCTTTCAGACTTAATGGGTAATGATAGCCCACTGGGAGAGGGTGCTTGAAGCAAGGCGGAAAGCGGGTAAGGGCAGTCAAATACATACTTTTGAAAGAAGTCTGTTGAAAAAATTCGTCCCAAGCGATGCGTGTTTTCAAACCGTTATGTTTTCTCAAAGCGCAACCTCAGTAACCGCAACGCGCTTACTTTTTAATAAATTTTTTCACCTGTTCGAGAATTTCTTCAGGCCACATGGGTTTTTTCAGATACGCGTTGACACCCATATCCAAGCCAATTCGTTCTTCTTCTTTGGTAATTTTCGCCGTCAGGAACAGCACGGGAATAGAAGCTGTTTCGGGACGTGCGCGAAGGTTCTTCAGCACTTCATAGCCGTCCATGATAGGCATAGCAATATCGCACAAGATGACATCGGGTTTGTGCTGTTGCGCTAATCGCAAGGCTTCATTGCCGTCATCGGTGAAATACGTCTCGAAGCCTTCATTGACCATGAGTACCTTTAAGCCACTACGAACGATTTTATCGTCTTCAACAATCAACACTTTAGCCATAGTAAACTCCCTTCGTGAAAACAAGATGTAAGTGATACGTTTTTGCTTGAACATCAGGATTTATGCGTAGCTGCGTTCTGCTTCGTTGTCTTGCTTGCGTGGCATGGTGATAGTAAATACTGTGCCAGTGTTGAGAACGCTGCGGACATCAATGGTGCCTCCATGACGCTGAATCGCGTTTTTGACAATAGAAAGCCCCAGCCCTGTGCCTTGAATCGTTTGTGCATTTGCAGCACGGTGAAACGGCTCAAACAAGTTTGTCAGGTCTTCAGCAGGAATGCCAATGCCTTGGTCTTTGACCGCTATCACCACCGAAGTATCGTTGGGAAGAATCTCGACCTCGACAGCAGTGTGAGGCGGAGAATATTTGACAGCATTGCTGACAAGATTGGTCAGAGCTGAACGCAGCAGTCTTTCATCGGCATCAATCATCAATTCCGGCTCTGAGCAGCGCACAATAAAATCATGGTGATGCGTGTCGATACGCTGGGCTTGGGCGATAATGCTTGCACACAAATGCCGAATGTCTACGGGATGAGGATGAAAATCTAATTTGTTGGCTTCGGACTTGCTAATAAAAATGACCTCGTCTATCAACTCTGTCAAATGCTCAACAGCTTCACGAATGTTGTCTAATTGCTCCTGACGCTCTTCAGGGGAAAATTGTTCAACGAATTTTTTCAGGATACCTGTTGCCAACGCCACACCGCTAAGCGGTGTGCGAAACTCGTGGGAGACGGTCATAATGAACCGCGCACGAATTTCGTTCAGAGCTTTTTGTTTTTCCAATGCCACGCGCAATTCGCTGGTGCGTTCTTCCACTTTGGTTTCAAGCAGCGAGTTCATCTCACGCAGTTGTGCTTCTAAGCGTTTTTGGATGCGGAGTTCGCTTTGCAGCTCGGACACAAATTCTTGCAATTCATCGGTGCGCTGCTGGACTGTGCGCTTGAGAGTAGTGTTTTCATGCCGCAACGCTTCTTCATCGCGTTTAAGAGCCGTTACGTCGTTTTGAATGCCCACATAGTGCGTAAGCTCGCCTGCTTGATTGTACAGCGGAAACAAATGCAAATGGTTGAAAAATTCTTCGCCGTTTTTGCGAAAGTTTTTCAATACTACGCTCATGGTGCGGTGCTGGCGGATTGCTTCTGCTATAAGCGGCACTGAGGGCTGGTCGTGGTGCGCTCCCTGCAAAAAACGGCAGTTTTTCCCAACAACTTCGGCAGCAGTGTAGCCAGTAATATTCTCAAAGCCGCGATTGATATAAATAATCGGCATATCGGGTGCACAGGCATCAACTAAGCATACGCCGATGTTGTTGGTCTCTACAATAGCTTGAGCAATACATTCTACTGCCTGTTGCATAGCACACATGAGAAAATCCATACAAAGAGTTTATGCACACGCCAATATGAAAAACTTTGGCGGTTTTCGCAAAAGATTCTGCACAAAACCCGCAGATGAAAGCAGATGAAATCTTTTGGTGCTACACTTATGCTGCCAAGCTATTGACTGTTCCGTTGGACGACGAACTTTGGACTAACGGTGCTTCCACAGCAGTCTCATCGCTTGGTTGTGGTTGAGCAGAGAGTGGTACTTGTGCGGTGCGGTATTCTTCGGTGGTGCGAATATCTTTGATATACAACTGCAGGCTCACGCGCTGATGATAGACGATTTCCTCAATAGTATAGACTATCGAAAGTGGGTCATTGCCGTTGCAGAGGTCTAATTTTTCACCCAAATTGAAGCCGATAGCGTCAATAGTCAGTCCCTGCTGGCGGGCGCGAAAACGCAAGTGGTTTTTACCCACGATGTTTGCTCTGCCCGAAGGAACAACATTGTGCGATACAAAGCAGGGTTTGTTGTTGCCATAGCCAAACGGAGCAAACTGGCGGTGGTACTCCAGAAAATCGGGTGTAATGTCGGAAAACTGCAACTCGGCATCAATGGTGATTTCCGGCTGTATCATGGTTTCCGAAAGTGCTGCACGGCAGATTTCATCAAACGCATCGCGTAGGGCACTGATGTTTTTTTCTTCCAGCGAAAGCCCTGCGGCGTATTTGTGTCCGCCAAATTGTTTCAGCAGTTTGGAGCATTGTTTCAGTGCGGCGTGAACATCGAAATTTTTGATGCTCCGCGCCGAGCCTTTGGCAACGTTGTCTATGCCTGTGAGCAAAATCACAGGCAAATGAAAGCGTTCTACCAAACGGGAGGCAACGATGTTGATAACGCCCACATGCCACTCAGGGTGGTAAATCACCAGCGAGCGGCGGTGTTCTTTCGTGATAAGTTCTTCGGCAATCTGCGAGGCTTCAGCGAAGGTCTTTTCGTCAATCACACGGCGGCGATAGTTTTTACTTTCTAAATCTTGCGCCAGACGGAATGCCAAAATTTCATCTTCCGAAAGCATGAGTTCTACGGCAGTGAACGCATCGCCCATGCGTCCAGCAGCATTGATAAGCGGGGCGATGTTATAGACGATGGTGGAACTGGTTACCGTGCCAACTTTGGTGTTCGTACAGTCCAGCAAGCCTTTTAGTCCCGTGCGTGGCTGCGAATTGATTTGCCGCAAACCAACACTAACTATGGTGCGGTTTTCGCCAATAAGCGGCACCATGTCGGCGGTGGAAGCTATCGCTACGAGGTCGAGATATTGATGCTCAGTGCCTTGCATCCCGCGCCGTTCGCAGAGTGCTTGAATGAGTTTATAGGTTACGCCGCAGGCGCAAAGGTGCTTAAACGGATATGGACATGTACCTTTAATGGGGTTGAGCAACGCAAATGCAGGGGGCAACGTATCCGAAGGCTCGTGGTGGTCGCAGACAATAACATCCATGTCTAACGAGTTGGCATACTCGATAGCTTCAACGGCAGTAATGCCAGTATCAACCGCGATGATAAGTTTGCGTTCTTCGAGGAAGGTGGTTTCGATAGTGTCGATGGAAATCCCATAGACTTCCGTAAAGCGTTTGGGTATGTAGAAGTCTACCACAGCACCAATGCTGCGTAGAAAGTGTGTAAGCATGGCGGTTGTAACCGTACCATCCACATCATAATCGCCGTAGATTCTTATGGGTTCACCGTTTGCAATAGCTCGCTCAATGCGCTCGACGGCTTTATCCATGCCATCCATTAAAAACGGGCTATGCAAGTCCCGCAACGAAGGGTTAAAGAAACCCTGTATGTCTTCGGGTGCGGTAATTCCCCGAGAAATCAGTATTTTCGCAATTGTTTCAGGAAACGATTGAGATTTGGCCAATGAGTGGATAGTTTGGTCGTCGCTTGCTGTGGTCAATGTCCATGAAGTATTCAAGAAACGACTTTCTGTTTTATTGTTCAACTGCACCCAAATTACAAAATTCTCCGTTTCTATGCAACGAAGAAAGGTGTTGGCACACAGGATTGCGTCTGCACAGTGAGCATGTGAGTATGTTCAATCCGTTACAGCCATTATTTCATCATCATTATGGCAAAACCGCAAAAACCCAAAGATAAATTTGTTGAGCGTCCGTCAAAATCTCGACGTACCGCTAAAACATGGTCGAAAGAAAGTAGCCAGAAACAACACTATCATAAACAGCGTTATGGTGCTATCCTTGACGACGAGGACGAACGTGTGCCTGTACACGCCGTGTCCATGACACCACGACTCAAAGTGCTTCAGCAGAAACACACCCTTGACACGAGTACCTTACTTACAGGGCAAGTAGTCAATTCCACAGGGCGTTCATGGATTGTTGCTACGAGCAGCAATGAAGCCCCGCACCAGCAAACGTTTTACGATTGCGTAACCACGCGAAGTATTATTTCGGAAAATCCCCGTTCAACGCTCGTAGCGGTTGGTGATGTGGTATGTTTTAAGCCTGACGATATTCGTGGTTCGCTGGAGGGTTTGCCCACGGGTGCTATTATGCTTGTCAAGAAGCGGCACACAAAGTTAGCCCGACAAGCTGCCGGCAACGACGGCATTGAACAAGTCATTGTGAGCAACATTGACCACGTAGTGATTCAAATGGCAGCAGCAGAGCCGTTCTATAATCGCCGTTTGATAGACCGCTATCTAATTGCTGCAGAACAAGGCAAGGTGAAGCCCATCATTTGCATCAACAAACTCGACCTGATGCGCGAAGAGTTCGTGCGAGAAGATTTGGCGGTCTATGCGGAACAGCTTGCCATTCCCGTTGTGCTGGTCAGCGCAAAAGAACACCGTGGACTGGAAGAATTGTCGGCACTACTACAAAACACTACGTCTGTTTTTTCGGGGCCGTCGGGCGTAGGCAAATCAACATTGGTCAATATTCTTCTTGGCAAGAACATCCAAGCTACGAGCGAAATCAGCCAAAAAACGCAACGTGGGCTGCACACGACGACCTTTAGCCGCCTGTTTCCTTTGCCACAAGGTGGGTATATTGCCGACACACCGGGTATTCGTGAGTTTGGTATGTGGGAGGTAGCACGCGAAGAACTATCGTTTTTCTTTCATGATTTTGACAAGGTGCGCTACGATTGCAAATTTACGCCTTGCACTCACACCCACGAACCCGACTGTGCTGTCAAAGCAGCTGTAGAGGAAGGGCGGATAGATGCCGACCGCTACGAGAGTTACTTAAACATCTTCGATACGCTTGAATGATGCAACCGTTGTTCGCAAAAGCAATGTGATTGAGCGAAAACACCATGATGGATGCTATGGTGTTATTGGTTAGGACTTTCGCAACATGGCATTGTTTTGAGCAAGGGAGTATGATTGTTTGCTACAAAAGACTTGACGTAACAAGGGGTTGCAACCCCTTGTTTCCTATTGTTGCGAAAGTCCTATTGGTGTTATTTCGGCAGGGTGAACCAGAACGTTGAACCAACATTCAACTGGCTCTTTACGCCAATTTTACCTTCGTGTTTGTCAATAATCTCTTTGATGAACGCCAGACCTAAGCCTGTTCCCACATTATTGCGAACGCGGGCATCGTCGGTGGCACGGAAAAACTTGGAAAATAGTTTTTCTTGGGCAGATTCTGATATGCCATAGCCTTGGTCTTCTACCTCTACATACATCTCATCTTTGCCCTCGCGGACTTCGATTTTGATAGTTTTGTTGGCTTCGGAGTATTTCACAGCATTGCTAAACAAGTTCAAAAATACTTGCCCTATAAGCTCAGGGTCGCCCACAATAGGGGTGGTATTTGTGGGGATGTCGGTTTCAACGTGCATCTGTTTTTGTTCGGCAAGCGGCATATTCACGCGCAGAACGTTATTGATAACCTCGTGGAGTTTGAACGGCACACGCTGAATTTCTGTGCGCCCCGATTCGATACGGTTGATGTCCAAAAACTTGGTAATAACGCCGTTGAGCCGGTCGGCTTCGGTGGTAATAATTTCGGCAAATTCCACAACTTCTTCCATTGGCAAATCGCCTTTGCGGATAAGCTCGCTAAAGCCGCGCATAGTATTGAGTGGTGAACGAAGTTCGTGGGCAACAATGCTCACCAGCTCAGTTTTCATGCGGTCTATGGCAACCTCGCGTGTAACATCGCGCAAAATGCCTGTCACAGCAATCAATTCCCTGCCGTACATAACGCGCACAAACGTTCCCCGCAGCACGGTTTCGCGGACTTCGCCGGGCAATTGCAACGTGAATTCTACTGGCACAACGTTTTCTTGCGATACGAACATCTTTGCAATGGCGTGTTTGAGGTTCATATCGCTAATAACACGGTCAAAGGTCATCGTTTCGTTCACTTGCCCAACGTTAAACCAATTGGCTATGACTTTATTCAGCACCAAGATATGACGTGAAGGCTCCACCACGATAATACCGTCGCTGGCTTGCTCTACAACGCTTTCCAGTTTATTGCGTGCCGAAACAATTTTGCCAATGTTCATATTGTGGTAGCGTTCCAACTCTTCGGCAACGCTGTTGTGAGCATCAAACAAAATCCCGAATTCGTCGCCGCGTTCGTCGTCCAAGCGGACAGAAAAATCTTGCTGTGCCAGTTTCTCGGAGGCATCAACAAGCTGTTCAATAGGTCGTGCGAACTGTCGTGCGACAATAATGCTCACCACAACAGCTCCTAAGGCAATCACTAACGCCCACCAGAGCAAACTTGTCCGCATTTCCGTCACCGAACGGTACACCAGCGATTGTTTTTGTTCTACAACGACTGCCATACCTAAATCGGAAATGGCTGCGTAAATCCCCAACATTGCCTCGCCGTTGCCACCGATATATTCTTTGGTCAAGCCCACTTCCCGCGAAAATGAAAGTTTGGTGCCGGGTTTGACTTCGTAGAAAATTCCTTTGCCAGCAATTGGCTCGCTTGCCATCACTAAGGCGCGGTTGTGGTGTGCTACGACATACAGCGAATCATCAACCAGATAAATTTGCTCGCGTGCGCCCGTGAAGGTTTCGGCAGATGTTTCCGAAACAAAACTGCACAGACTTTCGTTTTCTATGACCGACATCAAAATTCCGCTTGCCCCTTGACCGTCATTCCATTTAACAGCAATCGGAATGACGGGCAGATTGCTCTCGCCTGTGCGAAGCGGGCGGCCAATAGCAACATCATCGGTTTGGAGGCTATCAAGAATATCTTTTGGTACAGTGCGTGGCGGGAGTTTTTTATCTTTGGCAAATGCCGTCAAAAAATTGCCGTTTGCGTCATAGATACCAATAGCACTCGTGTAATCGTTGCGCCCCAGTGCAGAGGAAATGACCCGCATGGTGCCTTCGCTGCTCATCTGACCTTTACTCAGGAGTTCAGAGGTTTGAAACAGCAGTTTGCTGATTTCACGGGTTTGTTCCAACAATCGTGCGCTCACGCTACGAGCAACAACGACGTAGTAGTCTTTGTTAATGCCCTTGAGCGTGTCAAGATTGATGTTGGACAACCGCCACCCCACAATACCCACAGCCAGCACGGTGGTCAAGCTCAGAATGAGGGCGAATTTTGTTGCAAATTTGATATTTTTCATGGTATCCGCTTTATGACACTTGGAATACACGGGTCAAATTTACAGCATTCCAAAATCATACCAAACTGCTAAATGCTGCGTTCGTGAATTGTCAAAAGTAAAATCAAAAGTAAACAATGTTCCTCAGCCTTGTCCGCCACCAACCATAGAACGTAACGATGAATTTATTAGCACATTTTTTTCTCTCAGAGGTTGCCGTTCCAGCATCGTTGCCGAACAGCAATGGTGTGTTAATTGGTAATTTTATCGCCGATTTCGTGCGTGGCAGGCATTTGGAGCAGTACAGCCCAAGCGTTATTCAAGGTATTTATTTGCACCGAAAAATTGACGATTTCACAGACCACCACGCGCTTCCCAAGCAAAGTGCAGAACGCTTGAAATCTCAATTTGGTCGCTATGCGCCTGTGGTAGTGGACGTGCTGTATGACCATCTATTGGCAGTGGAGTGGCAGCGTTTTTCTGAGCAACCGTTGGAATCATTTGCCGCACGGGTGTATGCGGTATTGCAGCAAGAACGCCATCAGTTGCCTGAGCGTATTCAGACCTTTATTCAGACCTTTTTACCCCATATGGTGCAGCACAACTGGCTTGTGAACTACGGCACACAGTACGGCATTGAGCGTTCGTTGGAGAGCTTATCGCGGCGGGCGCAGTATGGAGGCGGTTTTGAGCGTGCCGTTGAAAGTCTGAACACACACTATACCGAGTATAGCAGGGAGTTTATAGCGTTTTTTCCAGAACTCATCCACGTCAGCCAACAATTTTTTCATAGACCTTTAGATTAGACCACAACTCTCGACGGCTCACGTAGAGTGGAGAGTCAGTTCAACGGAGAAATTTCCTCATGTAGGAGAATTTCCGTAGATTTGCGGCTTGCACTTTTTGTAAGTGCCGTCGTACAATCGTACAATGGCAATCAGAACAGATGTCCAAGGAGCAAACTTTTTTCACGCTCTGCACGTCAGAACTCCAAAAGAGCAAAGGCTCTTGAGATTGATTTTGAGATTGATTACAGCACCACGTTGTAGTAGTACCAACGCGAGTGGAGCACGTAAAGACAAAAAACCTTGTTGTTTCATTATACCAAGAAGATTGTATGACATCTACGGCTTTTCGCCGATTGTGGGTGCGTTGTGCGACCGTGTGCCTTGCGCTGCTTCTGAGTTTGCCAGCCTTGCCAACACAAGCGCAAACAAATCCTGCCATACGCGACCGTGTTATAGCAGGACTTGATGCGATGTATTCCATGAAACTCGCCGATGCTGCTGCCATTTTTGACGACCTTATTGCCAAATATCCCAAAGACCCGACAGGATACTATTTCAGGTCTTCAGTGTACCTGTACAAAAATCTTTTTGATTACAGCGAACCCGACTACAAACGCTTTATGGTATTTTGCGAAAAAGCCATCAGCATTGCCGAAGAGGCAATTCGAGAAAATCCCAACGATAACTATGCACGTACCATTATTGGTGCTATTTATGGCTTTCGAGCTGTGGCAAATTACCGCGCCGAAAATCTTGTCAAAGGCGCGCTTGATGCCCGTTCGTGCTACAATTATCTCAGCGAAGTCCTCAAAAAAGACCCAAACCAGTGGGACGCATATTTGGGCATGGGAATTTTTCACTTTGGCTTGGGTGCAATCCCCAAGAGTTTTCGCTGGGTGGCGAATTTGGGGGGCTTGAAAGGCGACAAAGATTTGGGACTGAAAGAGATGCAAATTGCTGCCGAAAAATCCCTGTTTGCTTCCACCGACGCAAAAACTGCACTGGCAATGATAGCAGTGTATTACGAGAAAGACTACGACAAGGGCTTGAAATACCTTAATCAGATGTTGCAAAAGTATCCGAACAACATTCCCACAATTTACACCATTGGCAACGTGCAGTCGTTTTTGAAAAAAATGCCGCTTGCCATCGATTACTATAAAAAAATCAATCAACTTGCCGACACGAATTTCAAGACCTTTACCGCGTTCTCGAACTATCGCATGGGCGAGGCATATTTTCGGTTAAATGACTTTGATAAAGCCATACCATGCTTCCAAAAGTATTTCAAATCGCGCTACGAACGCTCATTCCGCGCCATAGCTGCCCTCCGTCTGGCAATGTGCTACGAACTCAAAGGCAACCGCGAAGAGGCGGTTAAAGGCTACAAAAAATCTATGGAAATGTTCCCCGTTGAGCCAGAAGACCGTTATGCCATTCGTAAGGCAAAAGAATACGCCAAAGAGCCTATTTCGCCCGAAGAGTGGCAGCTTATCAAAGGTGTAAACTGCGTGGAATCGTTGCGCTTTGAGGAAGGTTTGCAAATACTGAAGCCCTTTGCGGCGAACCCCAATCTCAGCAAAGAACTTCGCGGCGAGGCACTGTACTACATCGGTGATGCGCTGCGCCAACAGCAAAAATATGACGAGGCAATCTCGTATTTCAACAAAGCCGCAGAACTGCAATGCGAACGTGAAAAATGGGTTGCACCGTGGTCATATTTTCGCATTTCGGAAATCCATTACGCTACGGGAAAACGCGACCTGTCGCGTGCTTTTATTGAACGTGCAAAAGCCTACTCCGACTATGACTTTCAAGAAGGGTTGTCGTTTATGATTGAACGCGACATCACGCTGCTAAAATAATAATGCATCCGCTTGCATCTGCCAAAGCGGAAGAGCCTGCTTTGCACACCGAACAGTGTGAATAAAGCAGGCTCTTTGTAGTTTTGGGGCGTGCAACGCTGCAATGCTGTTGCTATGGGAACAATCCAAGTTGGCGGTAGGTGGTTGCCACTTTGTCAATCGCTGACACAAACGCTGCGGTGCGAAAGTCTTTGATTTGTGGGTTGGTGTGCCAGTACTCCTTGATTTCCTCATATGAGGTAATCATCGTGTCTTCCAATCCTGAATTGACCAAATCTTCTTCGCTCGCACCGCGCGTAAGTATGTCGCGCTCAACACCGCTAAAGCGACGACCAACAAGTTCTTCAACCGCATGAACAAAGCGCAGTTGAGAGTTTTCCTCAAAGCGTTTTGCCATGCGCCCAAAGCGCACGTGCGAGATATTTTTGAGCCATTCAAAATACGAAACCGTTACACCACCGGCGTTCAAGTACATATCAGGGATGATGAACGTGTTTTTCTTGAGGAGTATTTCTTCGGCATCTGCTGTAATAGGACCATTTGCACCTTCGGCAATGACCTTTGCTTTGATGTTAGCGGCGTTGTAGCTGGTGATTTGCGATTCCAACGCTGCTGGCACTAAAATATCACACTCATATTCCAGAACGCTGGTAGCGTCTTTAATGGTTTTGCCTTTTGGATAGCCTGTGATAGTCTTGTGCTCAATGCGGTATTGGTCTAAATCCACGACGTTGATGCCTTTGGGATTCACTACCGCGCCGTCCCATTCAATAACACCCGTGATGATGGCACCTGCTTCGTACAAAAATTTTGCCGCGTGAAAGCCCACATTCCCAAATCCTTGAACAACGACTGTTTTGCCTTCCAGACCTGTGGTGAGTTTCAGGCGTTTCATATGGTCTTTGTCGGTAAACGCTTGGCGCAACCCAAAATATACGCCGCGCCCTGTGGCTTCTTTGCGTCCGCGCACACCGCCCTGAGCAACGGGTTTACCCGTAACGCAGCCCAAAGCGTTGATGTCCTGCGAGCCAGAAAACGCCATGTACGTATCAGCTATCCACGCCATTTCGCGCTCACCTGTGCCGTAATCGGGCGCGGGAACGTCCACTGCCGGACCGATAAAGTTTTTGTGAATCAACTCTGAGGTGTAACGGCGCGTGATACGCTCTAATTCTTCATCGGTGTAGTTGCGAGGGTTGATTTTAATACCACCTTTTGCCCCACCAAACGGCACATGGACAATGGCACATTTGTACGTCATCAGTGCGGCAAGTGCCATGACTTCGTCCTGGTCAACCATTTCGCTGTAGCGAATACCGCCTTTGGTGGGCAGTTTGTGATGGCTGTGTTCAACGCGCCACGCTTGAATCACTTGGATTTCACCGCGAATCCGTACAGGGAAATTGAAGTAATACACCGAATTACAGACTTTAATCTGCTCTGCCAGTCCTCTGGGCAAGCCCAGTGCAGACGAAGCTTTATCAAAATTGCGCTCGACCGATTTGAAAAACGGTTCGGGTGTGCTGTGCCCAGCACCATGAGCAGTACCGTTTGCGGTGTGCTTTACTGCTTTTTTAGTAGCAGTCTTGACACCAGATTTCGTGGCAGCCATTCTACGTTCTCCATTCCAAAATGTGTTCACAAAAAAGATGTACCGCTCGGCAAGGGCGTTGGACTAAACGCTCTTCAACCATTCTCAAACACTCCTCACAGTTTGGGAATTCGCCTTGCGTTCGGCACGTTGTACTTACATTCAGTCATTCAGTTGCACTTACATTCCAGTATTCAGCGTATGTTCGATGCTGTTGCTTGGCTGATGAGGCGCATTGGTTGATTGCACCAGTGCAGCAAGAGTTTTAGCAGCGTCTAAGGGATATTCCTGCTGCTCGCCGTTTGCCATCGTTTTGACGATGCACACATTCCGTTCGCGCTCATGTTCACCGATAATAACCACCAATGCTGCTCCTGTGCGGTCTGCATCGCGCATTTGTGCTTTGAACGAACGCGCCAGCACGTCGGTCATAACGCGCACACCACAACCCCGCAGTTGGAACGCCAGTTGCGTGCCTCGTTCGCGTGAAGCAGCATCGAGCGCAACGATGTACACATCTGTTGCAGTGGTGGTTTGTGGCAGTTTGCCTTCTTCTTCCATCAGCAACAACAGCCGCTCGATGCCCAGCGCAAAGCCAACACCGGGCGTGGGTTTGCCACCAAGTTGCTCAAAGAGCCCGTCGTAGCGACCACCGCCGCCAAGAGCATTTTGCGAACCCAGGCGAGTTGTAACCAATTCAAACGCTGTGTGGCAGTAATAGTCCAGACCGCGTACCAAACGCGGGTCAATCGTAAACGGGATTCCAAGCGCAGAAAGCAGGGTTTGTACGTTGTCAAAATACGCACGGCTTTCGTCGTCGAGCGCGTCGGTCAGCAGTGGTGCAGAGCGCACAAATTCGGCATCTTCGGGTTGCTTCGAGTCCAAAATCCTCATCGGATTGCGCTCCAAGCGATTTTGGCTGTCCTGCGAGAGTTGGTGGCGCACAGGACGAAAATGCTCCAGCAAGAGGTCTTTGTACCGCAAGCGGCTTGGTGTGTTGCCCAGCGAATTCAGGCGCACTTCAAACGATGCAATGCCGAGTTCGCGTACAATCTGGTATGCAAAGGCAAGAATCTCTGCGTCGGCTTCGGGTGTGGCTGCACCAAGCAGTTCGGCATCAAATTGGTGGAACTGGCGGTATCGCCCTTTTTGCGGACGTTCTTGGCGAAACATCGCACCGCAGTACCAGAGCCGCGCCACAGGATTTTTTTCAATGAGCGTGTGTTCGATAGCTGCGCGGACAATGCCCGCCGTTGCTTCCGGGCGCAGCGTGAGCGAATCCTTGCCCATGTCCAAGAACGTGTACATTTCTTTGCTCACCACATCCGTTGTCTCGCCCATGCCCCGCGCAAACAATTCGGTTACTTCAAACACTGGGATTCGGATTTCCTGAAATCCATACAGCGCAGCCACGCGGCGGAAGAGTGCTTCGCAGTGCTGCCAGCGTGGGCTTTCCTCAGGCAGAATGTCTTTTGTTCCTCGTACAGATTGCAGTTTCATGCTGATTGGCTACACGTTCTTTTCTTGCACGTCCAGTTTTTTCTTACACGTCCAGTTTTTGGGTTTCTTCTTCGTTAATAAGATTCAGCACCTCGTCGGGCGAGCGAGCTTCAAGCAGTTTTTGGCGAAATTCGTCGCTGTTCATCAGGCGTGAAATGCGGCTCAACAGGCGCAAATGCGCTCCAACGGCGTGTTCTTGTCCCAAAAGCATAAAAATAATGCTTACGGGTTGGTTGTCAAGAGACTGATATTCAATCGGGTGGTCGAGCGTGATAAGCGCGCCACTGGGCTTTTGCACAGCACCAGTCTTAGCGTGTGGAAAGGCAAACCCTTTGCCTACGCCTGTGGACATCAGCGTTTCGCGTTTGAAAATTTCGTCTTGCACTTTGTCCACATCTTCAATCACCCCGCGTCGGTCAAGCAGGTGAATCATATACTTGAGCGCATCTTGTTTGTTATCCAGTGTTACGCGCACTGCCACCGATGATGCTGCAAGCACATCACAAACACGCATAAAGCCAAAAGAAATGGATAATGAATGATTGCGGTGCCGTTGGGCACCTGATTGGACACCTGAACACCTTTGTACACCGAGACCAACAACCAACATGTGAAAATCCGAGTGCGTAATTTTTCACACTTCATACTTCATACTTCATACTTCTCTTAGTTTGCGTCGCGCCACTGTTCGACGAGTTTTAGATGTTTTTCGGCGTACTCTACTGCACTCGATTCGTCAGGTCCTTCAACGATGACGTTAAATGCGGCACTTTCTTTGTCTGGCAAAAATAGCACCGAATACGCATTGTCCAACACTTTTACGCCGTCAATGAGTTCCCGTTGTTTGCCCTCGCTGTATTCCATTGCGCGGCGCATAATCAAGCCTTTTTTTTCCCATGGGCAGGCTGCTTGGCGGCTTTGCTGATGAACTTTGGGCAGCACAGCATCCACATCGGCAATTGTTTTGCCCGTAACGGCAAGCATATCCAGAATTTTGCCAATGGCAAACATGGAATCCGCCGCAAAGAAAAACTCAGGAAAAATCAAGCGTCCGCGCCTATCAGCTATCATGGCAATAGATTTATCCTTCGCTGCTGCTTCCATCATTGCCGAGTGTGAATTTGGAATTCGCACAATCTTCACATTGTTGTATGTAGCGGCAACGTGCTCGAACTCCGTTGGCATCGTTACGGTCACGGCAATCGTGTACGGTTCGCGGTTGGCATTTGCTTCCATAAACAACTTGGCAGCAATCACGGCAAATCGTGCGGGGTCGTACCATTTGCCGTTGGAGTCCACCACGGTAATTTTTTCTACGCCCGGGTCAATAATGAAGCCGATTTCGTACTTGAGCGATGACATCACACGGCTGAGCTGTTCGCGGGCTTGTTTGGATTCTTCCGAACCCCGAATGGAGCGGCGTGTGTCCACATAGCCATTCATGCCAACAACCGAACATTGCAATTCACCCAAAATTCGCGGGAAAATCAGTGAACTCATGCCATAGGCATAATCAACAACGATGTTAAATTGCCGCTCGGAAATTGCTTTGGTGTTTAGTGCGCTCGTATAAGCGGCGGTGTATGCCTCGGTTGTGCGTTCGGGGAAGCGCAGCCCGCCGATGTCTTCTGGCGCAACGCGCTTGATGTCTTCGCCAAAGAACAAGCGTTCTATTTTTTTGAGCGCATTAGTTTGCAAATCGCGCCCGTCGGCACTGAACAAAATGATGTCAATTTGCTTGGGATAGTACGGCGACTGCCGAACGTGAACACCCGCAACGGCTTTGCCATCGCGCATTGCTTGACGGGTCAGGGGAAGAGGCATAGTTTGCAAATCCACCACATCCACACCCACCGACATAAGCCCCGCGGTTAAACCGCGTTTGACCATGCGCGAGACTTCGTTGGAGTCGCGGCTGGCAATAATCGTTGTACCAGCACCAAACGAATTGCCCAATGCCGCACCAAATTTTGCCGAGAACTCAGGATTCATCTCAATATTGGAGATACCCGTAACCCGTGCGTCGTTGAACAAATCACGCATCCACTTTTCTTCTTGCACCAAACTCCGCGAAAGGATTGCTCGCGATTCCACCGTTTTTTGTGGCCAGAGTTTGATGTTGGAACTGAGTTGTGCGTGGTCGCCAATCACGCAGTCGTCCGCAATAAACACGTTTTCCCCTATGGTCGCGTAATTGCCAATCTGCGTGCCATTGCACAGCACATCGTTGCTGAGCGTAGCAAATTCGCCAATACTGACGCGCTCCCACAGCACGCAATTATCAAGTTTTGCGCCAAAACCAATCGTGCAGCCATTGCCAATCGAAGAATTTGCAATTTCAGCCCGCGGACCGATAACGACGTTTTCACCTACAATGACCGTGCCGATAAGTTTTGCCGTTTCGTGGATTTCCGCGCTTGCCGCTACGTAGGAATCGCCGCGTTTTTCGCCTTTGTAATCCACCTTCACTTTGCCGTAAATAGCATCACTTTGTGCTTGTTGGTATTGGTCAAGATTGCCCACGTCCTGCCAGTAGCCCGTTGCGGTGTAGCCATAAAGCGGCATTCCTTGTTGCAGCATCAGCGGAAAGAGGTCTTTGCTGAAATCGAAATCTTTTTGGTAGGGAATCAGCTCTAACACCTCTGGCTCGAGAATGTAGATGCCGGTGTTAATCGTGTCAGAGAACACCTCACCCCACGAGGGTTTTTCCAGAAAGCGCGTGATTTTGCCATCTTTGTCGGTCATCACAATCCCAAACTGCAGCGGGTTTGCCGCCTGTGTGAGAACAATGGTTGCTTTGGCTTGCTTTTCTTGGTGAAATGCAACTGCTGCCGAAATATCAAAATCCGTCAGCACATCCCCGCTAATGACGATGAACCGTTCGGACAAATGCTCATGTGCGTAGCGCACAGCACCCGCAGTACCATAGTCAGCAGGAGCTTGCATATACTTCATGGAAATACCAAAGTTTGCGCCGTTGCCAAAGTATGATGTAATGCGTTCGGGCTGAAAATAGAGCAGCGAAACGATGTCGGTAATGGTGTGTCGCTTGAGAAGGTTGACGATATGCTCCATCATCGGAACATTCATCATTGGCACCATAGGTTTCGGAAGGTTCATCGTAATTGGGCGAAGCCGTGTGCCAAAGCCACCCGCCATAATCACAGCTTTTTTCATCATGCGCACACCACAAGGGATTAAGGAATGAAACAATGATTGTTTGCCACAGTTGGATTTGCCGCAATATGGAGCATGGAGCACAATATGGAGATAGTGCAGGGTGTTTGCAGGCATCATCGTGCTTCTGCCCTTGTTCTCTTGAAGTACCTCAAGAGGCTCTATTCATCTACTGTTGAGAGCCAACAAACTTACTATTTTGTTTTTCTTGGGCAAATCAAAATGTATGCTCTGAGCGAAAAAAATTCAGTACCGTACATTTTATTTATTTATTTTTATTATTGTACCGCTTTGACCACACAGATACGGTGAGGCTCAGAGTGAAGCCATCGTGATTGTTGTACCGACACACGACAGTATTACAATGCGTAGCTTGTTCAAGGGGTAGTATGTTCATAATATGAAAGGTAATGAAAGAGCGACAAAGGTGTACCGGTGTACCACAAAGAGCACAAAGGAAAACTTGCAAAGAACACTAAGTTTGACAGGCACTCCGCGACCTTTTGAAAGACTTTGCGACCTTTGCGGTAAGCAAACCATCTATGCGCGAGCTTGTTCTTCTCTGTGGTTACTTTCAAAAAACTGTAGGGTGCTGAAAAAAACAAAAAATTCGCGCAAGAGATTTTTTTATTGCCGAGAAACGTTTTTTTGACCGTTTACAGACAAAAAGCGACCGTTTACGGTAAAATCATTGAAAAAGAGCCTTTTGGCGTTTGCCTGCATTACGTTTTTTCTCTATCTTGCAACGGCAGATGTGATGCTACTGTTCAACATTCTTTACCATGTTACGCCTTGCCATGTTCATAAACTGTTCGGCGTGGTATTATGTGCTTCACATTGTTTGAGGTTGAAGGTTTGAATCTGGGTTTTGGCTCAGATGTTCCGTTTCACGCTCTCAAGCAGTACGAGTAGTAGCGGCAAAGCGGATTTTGAAGGCAGAACCAGAACTACAACTCGACCACTTACCATTGTTATCTATCACCGAAATATTGAATATTGTTTGTCATCGCTTGGGAGGCGCAATTATGACGGGGTTCTTTACTGGCTGCACGCCAACATTCGTTTCAAGAAGAGTTTCAAGGAAAGTTTCAACAAGACTTGTTTGTGCATACTCTTTTGCTTCTTCTTTCGCTTCTTTTGCCAAGCATTTGGTACTGTTCTGCATTGTCATCGTTATGCTTGGGGTTGGTCAAGCTCTGTGGCATCCGCTTCAGGCACAAGATTCCACCGCTATTCCGCGCATCAACCTTAGTGAATTTGGCACCGATAACGATAAACCACTGTTTATTCGATATGGGGCGTTTTTAGGACCAACGTGGCAATTCCATCAAGCAAACTTTACGGAATTTACCGGCTGTGCCACTTGTGCGCCTGACAATTACGGCGCGGAAGAAGGACGCGCTGCGTCGTTTGGCGTATTGTTTGAGTACCCTGTGTGGAATCGTTTTATTGCTGCCATACGCCTTTCGTATATGACGGGTTTTGGCGAGACCGGCTTTTTTTCAACGGACTTCCGCAGCCGTGAACTGCTCACCATTTCGTATCCCAACAGTGCCGGACAAGCAATTCTTAACATTGACCACACCTTTCGTCCATCACTTGGTGTGCTGTCTGCAGAACCACTGTTAAGCTACCGCCCTCTTGATTACCTGTCTGTGTACGTTGGAGCGCAGTTCCGCTACTTTGTGCAAAAACAGTACACGTATCTTGAACGCATTACCGACCCGTCGGAATTTGTTGGCAACGAGACGCAGCAACGTGTTCAAGGTACGGTAACGTTTGAGAACGACCAAGCCTCGCGTAATGCCCGTTCTGGAGAACTTCCGGGGCTACGCACCTTAGATATTGCTCCGGGCGGTGGCTTGAGTTACGAAATTCCTCTGAACGCCACAGGTACGACCATGCTTGCGTTGGAAGGGTTTTATTTCTTTGGTCTGAGCAGTTTCGTTGATGGCAGCAACAGAACCTACACATCGAAAGTCGTGGCATTTGACACAACGACGCGGCGTAACACCACCACCACAGCCGACGGCTCGTGGCTGATGAGCGGATTGCGGGGCAGTGTGTCGCTGCGTTTTTCGCCCTACCGCACGATTCGCCCCGAACTTACGCCTGAACTCCAAGAAAAAATTCGCCAACTCCAACGCTACGACAGTCTTGTAACCGAAGAACGCAAACGCAACGCGGCGCAGCTTGCGCGGATGGATTCTGTGAATAAAGTGATTGCAGCAAAAATGCAAGAACTCAAAAAGATTGGTATCAGCGTGAATTTGAGCAAAGTAGTGGGCGTGGACGAAAACGGCACAGAAATTCCCAAGCCCACACTCACAATCGAGCAATTCCGCACAGGCACGACGACACCCGTTTTCAATCACATCTATTTTGAAGACAATTCCGCTGTGCTGCCTTCGCGCTACCGCCGTATTCGTTCGGCTGACCGCAATACGTTCAAAATCGCAGAGCTTGCTGGAAAGCCAGCCTTAGAGGTGTACAGGAATGTGTTGAACATCATTGGGCAGCGCATGAACGACAATCCCGCATCGGTGCTGTTCGTAACGGGATGCAATGCTGGCGTGGGCGCAGAAAAAGATAATACCAAACTCTCCGAGCAACGCGCTCAAGCTATCAGCGATTACCTGCAAGATGTGTGGAAAATTCAAGGCAAACGCATCGTCGTGCAAAAACAAAATCTGCCCGACAAACCTTCAACAGCCGCAGGTGACTTGGCAGCCGCAGAAAACCGCCGTGTGGAACTTTCCTCCAATCTGCCGGAAATTTTTGAGCCTATTAAGGGTGACAATATCACCAAACTGGCAAATCCGCCCGTGTTGCGATTTGGCATAGACATCAATGCTGGTGCGGGTTTGAAGCAATGGGAGCTTGAGGCAAGCCAATTTGTGGATAACGAAGCCATTACGCTAAAAAACTTCAACGGCACAAAAGAGTACCCACCAAGCGTGGACTGGAAACTGAATGAAGAGCCGAACACCATACCACAATCGGGACAAGATATATCGGTTCAACTGACGATGACCGATGTCAATAACAAAACGGGCGACGCACCGATAACCTCTATTCCTGTTGAGCAAATTACCGTCGAACGCAAAGAATTAGACGGCAAGCCCGACAAACGCATTGATGTGTACGACGTGATTGGTTTCGATGCGGGAACAAATCTGGACGAAGCAGGACAGAAATTGATAGAAACAATTAAAAAATCCCTCAAGCCTAATGCGCGCGTCATACTGACGGCGTACACAGACAACACCGTAGATGCTGCTCAAAGCAAGGACATAGCAAAACGCCGTGCCGATGCCGTTGGCAAGGCAATTGGAGCATCAAATCCTACGGTACGCGCTGTGGGCGTAACGCAGATGAATGATAATTCTTTGCCCGAAGGCAGAGCATACAACCGCTTGGTGCGCGTGGAAGTGCAAACGCCCGTGCGCTAAAAGGAAATGATAATGTCGGCACGCTGCACACAATACAAGCACTTGATAACTTAGGGCTTTCGTAACGGTAGGGAACAAGGGGTTGCAACCCCTTGTTACGCCAAGTCTTGTATAGATAGCAGAAGAGCATGCTCCCTTATTCAAAAAATGCCATGTTTGCGAAAGCCCTGAACTTGATAAACCAATTTGACACGAGAGTATTCTAAACCACATATTTCACAATGTGGGGCTCTACTAAACGTACTGTACAACTATGGTCTTGTTTGCAATTCTCGCCCGTGCTGTTGCTTTTGTAACGGTCATCACACTGAGTGTTTTGAATGTTTCGCATGCCCAAGACGCGCCACAAAAGCCTGAAATCAAGGCTCTTGGCGTGGAAGCCAACGGCGTGGAACGTTCGGTGATAGAAATTCGTGTGGATGAATACCTGAGTCGCAAAATTCACCCACTATTGAACTACGTGTTTTTTGATGATAATTCTGCTGAAATCCCTTCGCGGTACCATAAGTTGACCGAAGTGCAGGCGGAAACCTTTAGTCTGAACCGTTTGTATGGTCTGGAAACCATCGAAGTGTATTACGACCTGCTGAACATCATCGGGTTTCGCATGAAAAACAACCCCGCGCTCACGCTGACGCTTGTGGGCTGCAACTCGAATGTGGGCGTGGAAAAAGGCAATAAAAGCCTCTCGGAACGCCGCGCTAAAACCATTCAAACCTACTTTACAGAGGTCTGGAAAATCGACCCTGCGCGGCTGCCTATCCAAGCCCGTGATCTACCCGAAAAAGCCTCGACCTCGAAAGACGGACCTGCCGAAAGTGATGCCGAAAACCGCCGCGTGGAACTTATAGGTTCATGGGAGGTGATTCAGCCAGTGATGATTACCGATACCTTGCGTGAAGCCACACCACCGACGATTCGTTTTTACACAAAAGTTTATCAAGAAGAAACCCCGCAGCAGTGGTCTATCGTCGCAATGCAACGCGGAAGAAAACTGCGCGACATTACCGCACCGGGCAAAGTGCGCCCTGTGGTGGATTGGAAAATCAACAAAGAAAAAAACACTCTGCCCATTGACACCGTGCCAATGACCTACCGCTTGGAAGTGCGGTACAGCGGTGATACGCCCAACCAGAAGTCCAATACAGGCTCTATGCCCGTTCAGCAGGTTACGCTCCAGAAAAAACGCCGCGAGCGCATCAACGACATTGAAAAAGACAAATACAGCTTGATTTTGTTTGATTTTGGTTCAGACAAATTAGGCGAGGCAAATCAAAAAATCGTGGACATCATCAAAGCCGACAAGCGCATCACACCAAAATCAAAGGTGATTGTAACGGGCTACACAGACAATTTGGGCAACCCTGATTTTAACCAAAAACTCTCTCAACGCCGCGCAGAGTCCGCAGCAGCAGGGCTTGGCGTGAGCAAATCCACCGTAAAAGAAGTGCTGGTACAGGGCAAAGGCAAAACGCCACCTCTGCTCTACGAAGTCGAGTACCCGGAAGGACGTTTTTACTGCCGAACAGTGGTGATTGACGTAGAAAACCCTGTGGAATACGACAACTAAGAGACTGTTTGAAAACTCCTTGTCCCCTCACCAGCCGTCGTTACAATGGCATACTCTCTCAAGGGGCTATCCATTACCCATATCTTATGAGTATATTGGCAAATCCAAGCAAAGAGGGCTTTGGAGGAGGAAAAAACAGATGTACAATTATTATTTTTTGTAACTGGTCAGGTAGGCG
>Ga0272446_1001822_pt1 | contig 30261 bp, 19 predicted proteins | sample YNPCB0061_FD_194587 | JGI IMG/M metagenome (GOLD analysis project Ga0272446, IMG submission 194587) | Hot spring microbial mat communities from Yellowstone National Park, WY, United States - YNP-CB-006-1 | ecosystem: Environmental > Aquatic > Thermal springs > Hot (42-90C) > Sediment | place...
ATCTGCAGGCACCGCTTGCCGCTCGCCGCCGTCGCCTCGGTCACCGCGATCCGGTCACCCTTGCCCTCGACGTTGTTCTCGGCGTCGGGGCACGGGGCGCCTGGCGGAAGCCGCTCGAAGTCGAGCTTGAGGCGGACGGGAGGCGCTGGCGGCGGCTCTGGCGCGAACGCCACCGGAGGGTAGACCGCGGAGGCGGCGAGCCTGCGCCAGGAAGGCGGACCCTCGACGCCGGCACGCGACGGATCGAATGGCTGGAACCCGATGCGGAACGCGGGCGAGTCGGGCCGCAGCCGAAAGTCGCCCCGCTCTGGCGCCACGAAACGGGGATCGGCCACCACGGACCCGGCATCCTTGCCCAGCGCCTGCCACGCCGCAAGGTCGCGCCCCTCGAACGTCACGGGCTTGCCGCTGGCCCAGTAAAGGTTGCGCTCGAGACGGACATTGGGGTCGCTCCAGGACCCGAAGAAGAGCGGTCCCCGATCCCACAGCACGATGTTGCGCTCGAAGGTGAAGGAGAGGTGCCGCTCGACGCGCGAGCGCTGAAGCTGCCCGTCCATGCTGTAGGCGAGGATGTTGTTGCGGATAAGGTTGTTGCGGCCGTAGTGCTGGTGGTAGGTTCCTGTCTTCACATGGTGGACGAGGTTTTTCTCCATCACGTAGTCGGCGCTTCCCTCGTCGTTGTAGAGCCCCCAGCCTCCACGCCCGTACCGGTCGTAGGAGTACACGTGGTGGATGTGGTTGTGGCTGACGCTGGACCCTCCAGAGGCGCCGAGGGTGTAGACACCGCCCATGTCGCTCAGCACACCCTGGCCGATATGGTGGATGTGGTTGTATTCGATCGTGTTGCGCTGGGCGAGGCTCTCGCCGTATCCCCACGTCCAGCCCACCGAGACGCCCGTGTAGAAGCCGCCGGAGATGTCGTTGTGGGTGACGCGGTTCTGCCCGCTCTGCCCGATCCACACGCCGACCGCGCCGGGGTGCATCAGCCCGTAACCGCGCACGATGCAGTTGTGCATGGTGCAGCGCGAGGTGCGGTCTGGTGCTTCGGGTCGTATCTCGCCTTCGCCGATCCGCACGCCGCCGGCGCCAAGGTCGCTCAGCAGGCATCCAATCGCCGCGCAGTCCGTGCACCCGCGCCGGAACCAGACGCCGTAGGCGCCGACGTGCGACACCTCGCAGTTGCGGAGCGTCACGTGTCGGGCATGGTCGGCCATGATCGCGGCCGGTACGGTGAAGGCGGCTTGACCGTCTGCCTGACCGGCCGCCGGCCGGAGGTACTGCCCGTGCCGGAAGGCGATGCCCTCAAACCGCACGTGCTCGACCTTCCTGGTCGGGGTTCCCTCGAGGCGCAGGAAGGTGTCCGCGACAGGCGCCACCACCTCGGCACGTCGCATGTCCTCGCCCCGCCGGGGCAGATACCACACGTTACCCTCGCGATCGAGCATCCATTCGCCTGGCTCGTCGAGCGCGGGGAGCAGGTTCTCGAGGCGGTAGCGCTGCTGTCGCCCCCACATCAGGAATGGCCATGGCGACGGACCCGCCGTGATCACCGCATCGCCGTCCAGACCGGCGATCGGCAGGACCGATACCTCCCAGGACTGGTAGGCCACCACGACCGCCGCGCGGAGATCCTCGGGAGAAAGCGCGCGCAAGGGCGCCAGGTCCTCGTCGCGGCCACGGAATGCCCGGTGCGCCAGGCTGGCCTCCTGGCCGGTGAGCGGGTCGATCCCGTACTCGTGCTTGCCGGTCGTGTAGAAGTACCAGCGGTTCGGCGTGCGGGCGCGAACGGCACGCCGGCCGTTGACCCACAGCTGCTCAAAGCGCATCCCGGCCGGCGCCCGAGCCTTCCAGCGACCGCCGCCGGCCGGCGCCCAGCCGGTGATCCGCCTCCCGCCGGTCACCACCGGACGGGCGCCCTGGGCTGCGCGGTACACGACGGGGGCGCGCTCGGTCCCGCTGTCCTGAGGCTCGAGAACCAGCGGCGCCTCGATCCTGTACTCGCCTTGTGCGAGCAGCACCGTGGCCGCGCCGGTGGCGCGGCCACCAGCGCGGAGCGCACGAAGGGCGTTGCGGGCTCCCGTGAGCGACGCCAACGGGCCGTCCGTTTTCGCATCGCTGGGTCGCGCGCGCCTGCCGGACCAGCGGTCGTCGCCGTCCGGCGACACGTGCAAGACGACGTCGGCGCGCAGCGGCGCCGCGAGAAGTGCGAGCCAAAGGAGCAGGGATGCGGGACGCACCGAGGGCGCCTCCGGAGGTTGGATCGGGCCGGCACAGGGTTCGACCGACCGGCCGCCGCTTCCTGCCGGGCGCCGCGCGGCCGTGCGCGTCAGCCCGCGAGGAGCTGAACGATCCAGCCAGTCGCAACGCTCACTGCGAGGAGGAGGGCCAGCACCTTGAGCGTGTCCGCGCGGCTCGGGTTCTCGCGGACAAGGACGAGGATGCCGGCGCCGCCGGCAGCGCTCAGCCCGGCGATGGCGGCGCCGAGACCGATCGCGCCGTCCAGGTAGGCCTCGGTGATCGCGACCGAGGAGGCGCAGTTGGGGATCAGGCCGATGAGAGCGGCCACTGCGGGCTGGAGGGGGCTATCCCCCAACATCAGGCGGGTCAGTCCATCCGTGCCGGCGCGCGCGAGCAAGAGCTGCAAGGCCAGCGTGACCAGAAAGACAAACGCGAAGACGAGCGCGGTCCGCTCGAGAGCGCAGCGCCAGACGGGGCGGCGCGGGTGCGCGCAGCCGTCGTGATGGCCCTCTCCCTGGTCGGATGAGACGGGGTCACGCCCGGGCGCCACAGCATCCGGCGGCGCCGCGGCAGTCGTCTCCGTCCGTCGCCGTGCCAGCGCGTCCATGGCGAGCCCCGCCGCGATGGCGACGGCCACCTTGATCCCCAGGATGGGAATGAGCGCGCCCGCCGCGGATCCATGAGCGAGGATGAGTGGGATGGCTTCGTCCGAGGTGGAGACGTACGCCGCGAGCAGCGTTCCGAGCGTGACGGCCCGCCGCGCATAGAGGGCGCTAGCCATCGCGCTGAAGCCGCACTGCGGCACACAGCCGAGCGCGGCAGCCGCCACCGGCCCAGCGGGCCCGTCGAGGCGCAGGCGCCGGTCCAGCGACGTGCCGAAGCGGTGCTCCAGCCACTCGAGGACCAGGAAGATGGCCGCGAGGAACGGGAGCATCGGGAGCGTGTCGTGGACGGCCTCGATGATCGCCTGTGTCATGTGCCTTTCGCCCGACCGGATCCGCCCTGCGCCGTCGCGACCATTCTACCACATCGGAATAATCCCATCTAGTGCGTTGTGCGATTCGGCGTTCGGCAGGCCCGTGAGAGGTCAGCGGTTCTTGCTGGCGCACCCGGAGCAGTGCCCGTACAGCTCGAGCGCGTGGCTTACGATGTGGAAGCCGGGGTCCTCAGCAGGCGCCGCGAAACGGCGGGGCAAGGGGCAGTGCGGCACGCAGAAGGTGCGTCCGCAGTCCAGGCACACGGCGTGGTGGTGATGGTTGTCTCCCTGGAACTCGAACTGGCTGCTGGCGCGACTCTGCAGCTGGAGCTGGTTGACGAGGCCCGTGCTGGCAAGAAGAGAGAGGTTGCGGTAGACGGTATCCAGGCTGGCGTGGCACCCATCCGCCCGCAGGCGCTGCAGGACCTCCTGCGCCGTTACGGGGCGTTGCGCGTCGATGAGCGCGCGCAGGATGGAGGTGCGCTGCAACGTGATCCGCTCGCCGCTGCCGCGCAGGCGCTCGATCGCCGTACTCAGGTCCATCCTGGTCCCTCCCGTTCCGTCAGCCTCCTCCGGCGCGGTCGCTGGAGGCGTTTCGCTGCCGGGCGTCCTCGGCCCAAGCAGCCCACCCGCCGTCCGCTCCGGCGGGCATGCGCCCGCAAGGTGCGGCGCTGGCAGCTGTGTCAGGTTCACTTCACCCGCCGGGCGCCCAGGTCCTTCCAACCTGCAGTAAAGCGCGGGCTGTGCGTCGAACCGTCAGGGCATGTCGCTCTTCGTCGTCGTTCTCTGCGCCGCGCTCGCGGCCTCGTGGCTCTACCATCTGGCCGCGGTTCTGGCGGCGCGTGACTGGTGTCGCGCCACCGCGTCTCGATCGAAAGCCGAGACTCGGCACCGGGTCTCGGTGCTGAAACCGCTCCACGGTGACGAGCCCGGCCTCGCGGAGAACCTCCGCTCTTTCCTTCGGCAGGACTACCCGGAGTACGAAACGGTCTTCGGCGCCCTCGATCCCGCCGATCCCGCCCTCGAAGTGGCGGACCGGGTCGCTGCGGGCGACGGCGCGGTGCGGGTCCGTCGGGTCAGCGGTGACGCAAGCGCGGGCGGACTGAACCGGAAGGCGTGTACGCTGGCGCTGATGATGCCGTACGCGACGGGCGACGTGCTGGTGCTCGCGGACAGTGACATGCGCGTTGCGCCCAACTACCTGCGCGAGGTGACGGCGCCGCTGGCGAACCCTTCCGTCGGCGTGGTGACCTGTCTCTATCGCGCGCTCGACGCGCCCGGGCTCGCGGCCGCCCTGGAGGCCCTGGGCATCGGCGCCGACTTCGCGCCGAGCGCTCTCGTGGCGCGGGCGCGGGAGGGGATGCGCTTTGCCTTCGGGTCCACTATCGCGGTGCGCCGGGAGGTGCTGGAGCAGATCGGCGGCTTCGAGCGTCTCCGCAACGACCTGGCGGACGACTATCTGGTCGGCTACCTTGCGCACCGCGCAGGGTGGAGGGTCGAGCTGGCGGGCGCGGTGGTGGATACCGTTCTGGGACGCGAGACGCTGGGTGCGATGTGGGCGCGGCGCGTGCGCTGGGCACGCACGGTACGGGCGATGAGGCCTGCGGGCTACGCCGGTTCGGGACTGACGCAGGCGACGGCCCTGGCGTGCCTCCTCGTGGCGGCGTCGAGCGCGGCGCCCTGGTCCGTGGCCGCGCTCGCAGGCACCGTTGCGTTGCGCATGGCGGCGGTGGGCCTCATCACGGGGCGGTACACGCGTGACCGCGCCGCGCTGCGGTTGCTCTGGCTCCTTCCCATCAGCGACCTGGTGAGCGCCGCGGTCTGGGTGGCGGGGTTCTGCGGGCGGACGATCCTGTGGCGAGGGCAGCGGCTGCGCGTCCTGGCCGGCGGCCGGCTGGCGCCGGTCGCGCGACAACCGGAGCGGGGCAGTGGATGAGGCCGCGAGTCGCCTCCGCTTTGTGGTGGTGCAGTGCGGCTCTCTCCCGCTCCGGCCGGACCGTCGCTGGGCGCCAGGGGTCGCGCATCGCTGCACGGCGACGCTGGTGTGGCCGGAGGGCGAGCCCGTCACGCCCGACAACTCCGTGATCGTGGACCCATGCTTCGACGGACCGGGCTGGGCGGAGGCCCTCACTCGCCTTGGGAGCGTCGGAGCTGGTCCGCTGGACATCGGGCGCTACCACGTGAGCCACTGGCATGGCGACCACGCGCTGCGCGCTCCTGTCGATGCGGCCGGCGGTTGGCGGCCGATCCCCGACGGCGGCCTGGAGGGTGTGCGTCTCGAGCCCTGCCCCGGCCACCACCGCTCCTTGCTGGCGCTGGTCTTCGCCGGCGCGGCGGGCGAGGTGTGGGTGGTGGGCGACGCGATCCTCGACGAGGAGTGGCTGCTCGCGTGGGAGTGCTACTGGCCCAACGGCTACGGGCCGGATGAGATCGTGCAGACCTGGCGCAGCGTCGCCCGCATCGTGGGATCGGCGTCCATCGTGGTACCGGGGCACGGACCGCCGATCACGGTCACCCGCTCCCTTCTGGGCGACCTCCTGCGGGGCTTATCCGAACAGCCGCTCGCCGCAGAGTGCCCCGACGTGGCGGAGACGCTGCAGGCGGCGCTCGCGCGGCGCGGATAGCCGCCATCGCGGGGCCGCAGGCCGGCGCGCTGAACTCCCGTACGGCGGGCGCCGGCCGGACGGTGCGCTCCGCCATGTCGCTCCACGGCGGCCACCAAGCCCGGTGCTCGGCGGCGCTCCCCTACACCTTTCGGTGCTCGGTCTCCAGGGCAAGGGTACCGTCTGCCAGCCGCACTGCGCGGTAGTCGCCGAACAGGACGTCGTCCACGGTGACCAGCACGGAGAAGACGGCGAACGCCAGCGCCCTAATCTCGATCTCGGCGTGGGGTGAAGCGCGCATCTCGAGGAAGTGGCGCCAGGCACGAGCGTTGCCCGTCACCACGATGGGCGCCTCCGTCTCGTTGGGCAGAAGGGCTCGCGCGGCCTGCTGCACCTTCTTTCGCAGGTCGGTGCGCGCCTCCGCGCTGAGCAGGGCCTGACCTCCGCGCTGTCGCTCGATCAGCGCATCCGCCACCGCGGCGTACTCCGCCGCCGCCCGGTCAATCCGCTCCACGAAGCGGGCATGCAGATCGGGGTCTTCCGCGAACTCCGGGCGCTCTACGAACCGGAGTACCTGGCCGGACACGTAGCGCTGGCTGAGCTGCGAGTACCCGAACCCGGCCCGGTGGCGCACCAGCTCGTGCGTGACGCTTCGCGAGACGCCATAGAGCAGCAGCGAGTAGCAGGCGTGCTCCAACACAGAGCCGTGGCCCGACTCCTTGATGTTGCGGAAGTAGCGAGGGGCGTCCCGGTTCTGCGTGCGCCTGGGCCCGAAGCTGGCGTAGCAGAGCTGGCCCGCGACCTTGCAGAGCTGGGCGCCAGGGGGCAGCGGTGTCGGGTCGTCGACGTAGGCCGAGAACCCGAGGGCAGGATCGAACCCGTCGAGGAAGGGACGCAGCCCGTCCACCGACACGGCGGGTCGCGCCAGCAGCTGTACGCCGGGCTCGGTGAGGTACGGGGTGCCGCGCTCGGTACGGTAGGTGGCGGCTTGCGTGCCGGGGTAGCCTGTCTCGGCTCCAACCAGGCGCTCACGTGGATCCGTCATGATGTCCGTTTCGCCGCGCCGGCCGGCGCCTCCTTCGCGGAAAGGGTCGCGGTTGGGAGGAGAAACGCCGCGTGTGGCGAACTGATCTACTGCCGTCCGGCCGCGCCCGCCCGGAGCGCCGCCGGACGCATCGTTTCCCCGAGGAGCGGAACCTGTGTTCAACCACACCTTGGCCGGCGCGCTGGCGACGTTGATCTTCGTGGGGCTGTCACTGGCCGTCATTGGCGCCTCGCAGCCCGAGCCACAGGGGACCGCCGTCCTCGCTGACGGCGCGCGGGTCGAGAAGCTGGCTGGCGACCTGCGGTTCACGGAAGGGCCGGTGTGGGACCCTCGCGGCTTCCTCCTCTTCAGCGACATTCCGGCGGACACCATCTACAAGTGGGCTCCCGGTGGGTCGCTGGAGGTCTTCCGCCGGCCTTCGGGCCACGCCAACGGGAATGCGCTGGATCGTGAGGGCCGGCTGCTCACGTGCGAGCACGACGGCCGACTCTCGCGCACCGAGAAGGACGGGCGGGTGGTTACGCTGGCCGACAAGTACCAGGGCAAGCGGCTGAACAGCCCCAACGACCTCGCGGTGCGCTCCGACGGCAGCATCTACTTCACGGACCCGCCGTACGGTATCGCGCGCGACAAGGAGGAGCTGGGGTTCTACGGTGTCTACCGTCTTGCGCCCGACGGAGCGCTGACGCTCCTTACGAAAGAGATGCGCCGGCCGAACGGCCTCGCCTTCTCGCCGGACGAGAAGCGGCTCTACATAGGCGATTCCGAGGAGAACGTGCTGCGGGTTTACGACGTGAAGCCGGACGGAACTCTTGGGCCTGGCAAGCTCTTCGCCGACCTGCGCTCACCGGGCGTTGACGGCGCCGCGGACGGCATGAAGGTGGACCGAATGGGCAACGTGCTCACCACCGGTCCCGGCGGCGTCTGGGTGCTCGACCCCGCGGGCAAGCTGCTGGGGAAGATCGTCCTGCCGGAGGTTCCGGCGAACCTGTGCTTCGGGGATGCGGACCGGCGCACGCTCTACCTCACGGCGCGCACCGGCCTCTACCGCGTGCGTGTCCGCAACGCGGGAGCGGCGCTTCCGGGGCTTTCGCCCGCAGGGCGGCGGGCCAGATAGCGAACACCAAGTGGCCGCCCTCGCGGCCGTGGAGGACCGACGCGCTTTGACATCCGACAGCGACTTCGTCTCCGGTTTCTTCGTCTCGCTCGGCTCGCCCGAGGAGGTGGCCGCGCGGCCCGAGCCCGCCGGCGGCCGCCTGCGCGTGAACGCTCACATCCATCTGCCGCCGAACTTCTCGGCGTTCGACTCGGTGGAGCAGGCCGTCAGGCTGGCGGTCGAGCAGGGGGTTCGCGTCGTCGGGGTGAGCAACTACTACGACTACACGGTGTACACCGACTTCGCTCGGCGCGCGACGGAGGCCGGGCTCTTCCCGCTATTCGGCATCGAGATCATCGCGTTGCTCGACGACCTACTGAAGGCGGGCATTCGCATCAATGACCCCGGCAACCCCGGCAAGATGTACATCTGCGGGAAGGGCATCTCGCGCTTCAGCCCGCTGAGCGACGAGGCGGCCGACTTGCTGCAGGTGATCCGTGACAAGGACTCCGCCCGCATGGCCGCCATGGTGGAGAAGTTGGCGGCGTTGTGCGCGGCGGCGGGGCTCGATCTCGGGGTCGACGAGGCGGCCGTCATTGACGGAGTGGTTCGCCGGCATGGCTGCGCGCGAGAGACGGTCTACCTGCAGGAGCGGCACGTCGCGCAAGCGTTCGAGGAGGCAATCGCGAGGTCCGTGCCGGCGCAGGAGCGCTCCGCCACTCTGGAGCGGCTCTTCGGCGCACCCTCGAAGGCGCCGCTCGACCCGCTCACGGTCCAGGCCGAGATACGCTCCCACCTGATGAAGGCGGGCAAGCCAGCCTACACGGAGGAGACCTTCGTGGGGTTCGAGCATGCGGTGCGCCTCATCCTGGCCTTGGGCGGCATCCCGTGCTACCCGGTGGTGGCTGACGGGGCCAGACCGATCCTGCCGTTCGAGGAGAACGTGGACGCGCTCGTGCAGGAGATGGCCGCGCGCAATCTGCACTGCGTCGAGTTCATCCCGAACCGCAACAGCCCCGAGGTGCTCGTGCGGTACGCGCGCGCGCTGCGGAGCGCCGGCCTGGCTGTCACGGCGGGCACGGAGCACAATACGCCGGAGCTGCTGCCCATCGAGCCCCGATGCGCCGGCGGCGCGCCAGTGCCGGAGGAGGCTGCCGCGCTGTTCTGGGAGGGCGCGTGTGTCGTGGCCGCGCACCAGTTCCTGCGCTTCAGCGGCCGCGCGGGATTCGTGGACGACCAGGGGCGCCCCGACCCGGCCCACGCGACGCCGCACGATCGCATCGCGGCCTACGCGGCGCTCGGGGCCAGGGTCATCGACGCTGCCATGGCGCACCGCGCCGAGGCGTAGGCGCTGCCTTCCTCAAGACAGACGAGCGAAGTCGATGTAGCCGCGCGCCACGTCGACGCCCACAAGTCGTACGCGCACGCGGTCCCCCACATCGAGGCCGCGCTCGCCGCTCACCACGCGCCCCTCCACGGGCGGGCGCGTGATCCGCACCCACGTTCCCTTTGTCGCCGCGCCTGTCACGAACCCGTCGAACAGGTCGCCCTCTCGGCCCGCGAGCAGGAGCGCGGCCGCAGACTTGCGGATCTGGCGCTCCACCTTCTTGGCAGCGTCCTCTTTCTCCGTGCAGTGGCGGGCAAGGTCGTCCAGATCGCCGATACCGTAGGGGCAGCGGCCGTCGCGCAAAGCGGCTTTGAGGAGCCGCTGCGTGATGACGTCCGGGTAGCGGCGGTTCGGCGCCGTCGAGTGGGAGTAGTCGCGCACCGCAAGGCCGAAATGGCCTGTGGCGGCCTCTCCTGGAGCCTGCACCGCATAGACGCCCGGACCCAGCGTCTTGATGACGGTGAGCGACAGGTCCGGGAAGCGCTGAGGGTCCGCGCGCCGCCGGCGGCGCAGAAACGCGTTGAGCGCCGCGCTGTCCGGATCGCGTGGCAGCCGATCCCCGAACTGGCGCGCCAGCGCCTCCAGCCGGTCCCACCGCTCCGGCGACCGCACCACCCTGCGGAATGTGGGGAAGCCACGCTCTGTCAGCAGGCGCGCCACGACCCCGTTGGACGCGATCATGACGTCCTCGATGAGCTCGTGAGCCCGGTTCTTCGGCTCCTCGCGCAGGTCCACGAGGCTGCCGTCTGCGAAGACCGCCTTCGGCTCGATGGACTCCAGCTCCAGCGCTCCTCGCTCATGCCGCCGCTGCCGGAGCGCCTGGGCCGTACGGTCCTGGAGGCGCATCTGTTCTGCAAGCTCCGGCAGGCGCACGAGGGCCGGGGGCATGGAAGCGCCTCCCTCCAGCCACGCGCCCACCGCATGGTAGGTGAGCTTCGCCTTGCTGCGAACCATCGCCCGAAAGATGTCGAACTCGTGCACGGAGCCGTCTGGCTGGACCGTGTACGAGATCACCACGGCGAGCCGGTCGGTATCCTCATTCAGGGAGGTCAGGTCGGTAGAGAGTCGCTCCGGCAGCATCGGGAAGATGCGCGCCGCCGTGTAGACGGAGGTGGTGTTCGTCCGAGCGTGCTGGTCAACGGGAGAGTTCCGCCGTACGAGCGCATCCACGTCGGCGATCGCGGCCATCATCCGAACCGCGCCGTTGCCCAGGTCCTCGGCGACGGTGAGCTGGTCCAGGTCGCGCGAGTCGTCGTTGTCGATGGACGCCCACGGAAGGCCGCGGAGATCGGCGATGTCGTCTTCCGGCTGAGCTGGACCTTCCAGCTCGTCCACCTGGCGGAGCGCATCGGGCGAGAAGCTTGGCTCGAGGCCGCGCTCGACCATGGCCTTCTCGGCGAGATCGGAGAGGACGTCGGCGTGTCGGAAGTGCGACATGGCGTGATGCGCTCCTGGGTGATGGTTGCGGGTCAGGGACGACCTGGAAACGCGACGGCCGCCCTGCGAATGGCGAAGCGCGCCGCGTGCGCCTCGATGCGCAGATCGGTTCCATTGCAGTGGTTGGCGAACCGCGCGTCGGGCAACGCCCAGACATGAACGCGCCAGCGTCCCGTGTTCTGAAGCTCGATGCGGGAGGATGCTTCCTTGAAGGCGCCGGGTGTCGGTCCGTTCTGCACGGCCTTATCCGTGGAGTCATACTGGAGCGAAAGCGTCCCGCGTCCCACGTCGAGGAACTCGACGGCCAGGAGGGCGGGCCCGGGGCCTGCGCGCACAGAGAGATCGTCGTCCACATCGAGATAGAAGAACCGCTGCACGCCGCCGCCAGGGGCAATGCCCGGCGACGCTACCGTCCCATCTCCCGACGGCGTGCGGGCGCTGATGCCCTCGTCCGGGTTGTCGCGGTTGCGCAGATGCTCCTCGGCATCCGGCCGGCCGGCCTCCCAGCGCGCGACGAGCGGGTAGGGAAGCAGCGAGGCCCAGGGGATGGAGGGCTCCGACGGTTCCTGGAACTCTGCGTGCCGCAGCGGCCCTCGGTTCGGCCGCCCGCGGCGGAGCGCCTCGATGGCATAGCTGACGACCCCGGGCGTCGCACGCTCGAGCAGCACTTGCTCGTCGCGGGAGGCTCGCGGCAGCAGGCGGAACCGGTCCGAGACTTGGTATCCCACGGAGTCCGGGTGGTAGAGCCCCACGCTCAGGACGTCGCCATCCTCGCCCGTGTGGTAGAGCGTCGGCGCGAGAGCCCGGGGATCGGTGCGGAGGGCGACGACGGCGAGCGATCCCTGCGCCGCTGCGATGCGCGCGCCTGACGGCTCGGCGAGCGTGACGCCACGCGAGCGGTCGGCGAGACCGAGCCTCACTTCCATCGGGCGTGTCCAGGAAGTGCCGGGGTCGTCGAACCGGGTGATGACCCACGAATCCACGCGCGCGTCCCGGGAGTACAGCCGAAACCACCATTCGGCATTCCCCTTGACGGCCGCCTTGCGCGCTCCAGGCGTGCCGACACCCTCGAACGAAAGCCCAGCGCCCGCGCCGAAGACCCGAAGGCCCGACACGCGGACCGTCATCGCTAGCGGACCGCGGTCGACCACTTCGGCGGTCGCGTTCTCCGTCTGCAGCGCGCCGAAGTCGTACCAGGTCACGCCGTCCTGGCAGGCCGTGAGCTGGCCGTATCCTCCGCCGTAGCCAGTCCGTGCGAGGAGGTTCGGTCCGCCATCGAAGGCCAGCTCCGTCAAGCGAGGGCCGTCCCCATCACCCCGCAGATCGAAGGCGAGGCGCGCTCGAGAAGAGGACGCGCGGGCGATGCCGTCCTCCACGGCGAACTGGAGATCGGGCGCCCCCGCAGAGGGCTTCGCCTTGCCTCGCGGCGCGAGGTAGACACAGAGCCAGACGGGCTCTCGCCACGAACCCGGCATGCGAACGAGCAGGTCTCCGCGGGTTCGCTCCTCGCCGGCGGGGCAGAACTGAGCTTCCACCGGACGGATCAACCGCCCGCGCCCATCGCAGAGAACCGCCCGCACCGTTCCGACGTCGGGATCGCCGGCAACACCTGCCTGCTCAAACCGCGCACCCCAGTCCTCGCGCAGTCGCAGCAGGGCATCGCGCCGGGCGACCCCGCGCGGGTCGAGACGCACCCAGTAGCGAAGCGGGAGATCGGCGGCGCGCCAAGGACCGCTGACAGGCGCGTGACGGTCAGGCGCCTGGACACGCCCATAGGCTTCGGCGGCGCTCAGGTCGAGCGCGCGGGCGCGCATCGCAGCGACCGTGCGCAGACCGCGAGCCGAGGTGGGCGCCGTCACGCCGAAGAGCAAGACCGTGCCACTGACGCGCAGGCTCTCGATGGTGCGGCCCGGCCTGCCCACCGCGTAGGCCCGAAGCCACCACTCCTTCTCGTACCACGGGTTGGCGCGCGCGAGCGAGGCGCCGTCGCCGAAGCGCAGGGCGACCTCCTCCTTCGTGCCGCCGGCATACCGCACCTCGCAGGTCGCCAACGGCCCTTTGATCGGGGTTGCCGCACCCAGCACGAGCGCCACAGGGCCGGGCAATCCCACGCGAACCGTGGCGGGAGACGTGAGCGAGACGGCGCCAAGGCCCCGATGGTGGGCAGGGTCCATCAGGCAGTAGGCGATCCCTCCCCCGAGCCGTGGACCTGTTGGGATGCCTGCCCACGGACCCGTCCATGAGTCGTCGATGCGTGCCGTGGCGATGGGGCGAAGGTCCAGCATGCGGTAGTCGGAGGAAGGGCGTGGGCTCCATGCGCCCCTCGGCGCTGGCGGCTCCGGGAATGGGGCGGTCGCTCGCGCGGGTGCGTCCGGCAGTCCCGCCTTGATGATCTCGATACGGCTTCCGGCCGTGACGCCGCGGATCAGAGCGTTCCATCCGGCGGGTTCGATGGTCACCCGATCGAGCGCCAGTTCGGCGCCATCGAGGAGGACGCGCGCGCCTGTGAGGCTGCGGCGTGGGCTGGTGACATGAAGGTCGAACCGGCCGGTTGGCGCATTCGGCTGCGCGCGGTCGACCACCACGGTGAACGCGTAGCCGCGCTCCGGCGAGAAACGAAAGTCGCGGACGTCGACGGCGCGCGTGCCTCGGCAGAAGGCGACCGCGGCGCGAGGCCCGACGTCGATCTGGGCCACCGCGCCGCCCAGCGGCTCCGCCAGCCACCGAAAGTTGTTGGCGCCCCATCCTCCGGAGACGCCTCCGCCGGCGAAGACGTTGAGGTTCTCGGCGTAGCGACCGGACGCGTCGATCGTCCCGATGTGGTAGCGCTCGAGGCAGCCCCGCACGAGGTACTTCCAGTACGGGTCGCCGGTCTCCAGATACATCTGGATCGCCATCTCGGGGATGCGCCCCATCTCGCCCCACGTGACCTGCCCGAGCCAGAAGTGGCTGTTGACGGCCTGCAGCAGGAAGGTGGGGTCGAGGTCGTCGTGGTCCAGCGGGTCCGACGTGTACGGGTAGGTGTTGCGGTAGACGATCACCTCGGCGAGACGCCACGCCTCTGCTGCCAGCCCACGGCGCTCGGGGTCGTCGCGGAACGTCTCCCAGTAGTCGAGCAGGAACTCACCGCCGTTGGCGGCTCCCATCGAGAAGACGGCCCACGGCAGATCGGCCATCCCGGCGCGGTCATAGAGGCAATGCCGCGTCCACTTCACCATACCGTCGATGATGGGCAGGTAGCGGGGTTGGGGGCTCAGCCGATGCAGCCACAGCATGGCGCTCGCGATGCCCCAGTTGAACATGTGGCGCGTGCCCGTCGCCGCAGCGCCGCCGAAGGCCTCCTTGAACCGACCCTCGACGGGGTGCTTCCAGACGGTGCAGACGTCCGTGCCGTAGCGCTCCGTTACGGCGCGCGGCAGGAGGTACTCGATCTGCCGCCGCAGCTCCTCGATACCGGCACGGTCGGCGACCTCGATGGCGTACCTGGCCGCCTTGCCGGTCTGGTGCGCGATGAGTTGCGCTGCGCCCGGATCGAAGAAGACCTTCTCGCACCGCTCGTAAGGAACCACTACAATGGGCGCGACGCCGGTTCGCGGGTAGTCTGGCGTCTTGCCCAGCGCGTGCAGGAACCGCACCTGAGAGGGCTCCAGTCCCTGACGAAGCCATGCCATGTCGTTCATGGAGGGGGCGGGAGGGAGGCGCTCCTTGTAGGTCGAGAGTAGCTCGCGCAGGACGAAGCGGTTGGGGTCGGAGTCCGACCCGATGTCGCGCCGGTGAAGGATGCGAAACCAGGTCGCGACCGTGAACGGCGCTTTGGGGAGGCGCAGCCTCAGCCAGTCGGCGGCGTGCGGGTAGGCCAGGCACCAGAACTGCCCGGGCTGATCGGGCTGGCCCGCGCAGTAGGCAGAGGCCACGTACGCCTCGGACCGGTCGGTCAGGCGCGCATCCTGGAACTCGTAGGCGACGAAGCGGCGCGAGGCGGGCGCCCACAGGCCCATCGCGGGCACCGGATTGGCGCCGATCGCGGGGGCGTAGGACCAGTTCGGCGCCCATTGGCCGCGCATTGGACCCTGCGTGATCGGAAAGGGGTCGACCCGCGGGCCCGGGTAGAGCAGCCCGCCCTGGTAGAAGAGCTGCGCTTCGTCCGCGCCCTCCAGAGAGCATCGGAGGAAGGTGAAGGGGCACGGCGTTGCCCAGGCGCGGGCCCATGCCGCCTCGTCGAACCGCTCCACGGAGAGCCGGAACCGCACCTGCGGGTAGGGGTCTCGTGGGCGCAGCGACACCGCGACCGCGCTGTCGCGGCCAAAGGTGGGCGTCCGGATGCCCGGCGCCGAGAGGGCCGAGAACCGCAACGTGCTCCGGGTCGCGTCGCACCGCCCGGCCACCCAGCGCCCGCCGGAGGCCCAGCGCACAGCGGCCACAGGAGCGGCGCTCGGGCCAGTGCCGTCCAGCACGTCGAAGCCGATCCAACCTCCGGCCTGCCGCACGGCGCGAACCGTGACGCGCCCGTTCTCGATCGTCTGTCCCGCAGCCGACCCGTCCAGTGCCGCCAGCGCCGCGGCCGCCATCACCAATCGCACGCCAGACCCCTCTCGCCACGAGATGCCGGACCGTGAGACGGCCGCGGCCAAGATTCCTGCCGAGCGACGTTCAGGCGTGAGGCCGCAACTCCTTTTCCTCGTCGGCCACCACCGCAACGTCGGCTCGCAGGGCAGCGCCGGCGTCCATTGCCGGCCGAAGCAGCTCTGCATCGCCCATCGCGACGCCTGCGGGGCGGAGGAGGCCGTCCTCATCGCTCGCCGCCGCCGGCCGGAGCAGCGTAGAGGCCTGCCGGTGGCGCTCCTCTGCAGAGCGGAGTGCTTCCCGTGCGGTCTCCGCCGCGCGGGCGACGTTCTGAGCGCCTCGGCGACGGGCGGCAGCCTTCGCGAGCGCCTCGACGGGCTTGAGGAACTCCGTGCGCTCGCACCGGGCCAGGGCCTCGAGCAGCGGTAACAGCCACACCCGATCGCGGTCGAGCCGGCTCTCGCGAGAACTCGCGTTCCGGAGGGCGTCCTGAACCACGCGTGCCAACCAGGGCGCGCGCGCCTTCCAGACGGCCGCATCCATCTGCGCGAGCGACGCCGCCAGCGCCTCCGCAATGGGCTGCCGGGCACGACCCAGAGGCAGTCCCGTCAGCAACTGGATCAGCGGCTCCACGGCGTTTGGGCCGACGCTGGCCTTCGCGTTGGCGACCAGAAGTCGGTCGACGGTCGGAAGTGCGGCGGCGCAGAGCAAGAGCAGAGTGACCATCCAGACGATCCCGGAGAGCGCTCCGGTCCCTGCACCCTGGGCGATGCCGGCAAACCGCAGCAGTGAAAGGAGGAGAAGGACCCCCACGCTGACCGACTGGCCGAGCATCATCGCCAGAAGCACGAGCCGCGCCGCGAGGAGGGCGTTCAGGCGCGTCTTCGGGTGTGTGACGGCGGTGCGCGACGGCGCACTCTCCGCGGGAAGCTCCTCACCTGCCGCCATCGTGCTGCCTCCGGCGCCCTGCGATCGGGTCGGGCCAGTCGACAGACGTGGTACGGCGCCAACCGGCTTCACGGAAAACGGGCCGACACGCGCGCGCCTTCCGTGAAGCCGGCAGCTACAGGCGCACCTCGGCGCCCAATGCGGCGCTGCGGTAGAGCGCGTCGAGGATCGTGATCACATCGAGAGACTGCTCTGCGGGCACGGGGGAGGGCGCTCCGGAGGCCACCGCCTCCGCGAACGCCACGCACTCCTTGGCGTGAGGCTCGCCGCCCTCCGCGTCCATGAGCTGCGTGTTGTAGTGCTGGCGCGTCGTGTTGCTCGTGGTCAGTATCTGGTTCTTCGGCCAGTGCGCGCCGCCCGCGGTCCCATAGAGCCACATCTGCATATCCTCGCCCTGCGTGTCGTGGTTCAGGAGCCACGAGACCTCGAGGATGAGCGTGGCGCCCGACTCGAGCCGCACGAACGCGGCGGCGAACTCCTCGACGTCCCACTCGGAGGGGATCGGACCACCCCAGTTGCTGAAAGCGCCAGGCAGCCGGCGGAGCTTGTCCTGGGTGACCCCGGTGACTGCCACGGGTCTCGGGTGGCCCATCATCCAGAGCGTGAGGTCGAGGATGTGCACGCCGATATCGATGCACGGCCCGCCGCCGCTGTTCTTTCGCAGCACGAACCCAGGGCCGGTAGGGGCGCCGAAGCGGCGCAGCATCCAGGAGCGGGCGTGGTACACCTCACCCAGAACACCGGTGTCGATCTCGGCCTTCATCGCCTTCGCGCTGCCCGTGAAGCGGAAATGCTGCGCCGTCATGAGCAGCTTGCCGCTCCGGTCGCGCGCTTCGATCATCTGCCGCACCTCGGCGGGCGTGGGCGCGAGGGGCTTCTCGCAGAGGACGTGCTTGCCAGCGTCGAGCGCCGCGATGGCGAGCGGGGCGTGGAACATGTTCGGCGTGCAGATGTCCACGATGTCCACGTCGGGGTCGTGGATCAGGTCCTCCGGTCTGGCGTAGAGCTGCTCGATGCCTTCGACGGCGCCTGCGCGCTCCAGGGCGACGGGGTTCACGTCGGAGAACGCGACCATCTCGGCATGCGGGCTCTGCTTCCAGCCTGGGAAGTGGGTCCGCGCGATGCCTCCGACTCCGATCACACCGACGCCAAGCGGCCTTGCCATGAGCTTCTCCTCCGTACGATCACGACGAGCGGCGGGTGAGTTGGTAGCCACGTCAGGCGGCGGCAGGCAGCAGCCCGTACTCCTCCAGCGCGACGCGGACGATGGTGCGCTCGCGGTCGTTCGCCTCGACGAGCGGCAGTCGCAGGCCGCCGACGGGCACGCCGATCAGATTCAGCGCTGCCTTGACGGGCACGGGGCTCGGCGTGGTGGGCTGGAAGCAGGCCTTCACGATGGGAAGCATCCGCGCATGGATCCGTGCGGCCTCCGCGGTGTGCCCTGCGGCGAACGCCTCGCACATGGCCTTCATGTCTTTGCCCACCACGTGAGAGGTCACGCTGACGACGCCATAGCCGCCGATGGCGAGAAGCGGCAGCACCAGCCCGTCGTCGCCGCTATAGAGCCGGAACCCGGCAGGCGCCGCCGCAATGATCTCGGAGGCCTGCATCAGGTTCCCGCTTGCCTCCTTCACGGTCGTGATGTTCGGCACGTCGCGGGCCAGGCGCAACACCGTCTGCGCGTCCACATTGATCCCCGTGCGTCCGGGGATGTTGTAGACCATGACAGGAACGGAGACCGCCTCGGCGCAGGCTCGGAAGTGCCGATAGAGGCCCTCTTGCGATGGCTTGTTGTAGTAGGGCGCCACGAGCAAGAGGCCGTCCACCCCGAGAGCGGCGGCCTCCTTCGACATCTCCACGGAGAAGGCGGTCTCGTTGTCACCGGCGCCGGCGATCACAGGCGCCCGGCCCCGCGCCACCTCGCGCACCAGGGCGAACATCCGCAGTTTCTCGTCGTGCGTCAGCGTGGGCGCCTCGCCGGTGGTACCGCAGACGACCAGCCCGTCCGATCCGTTGGCCAGCAGGTGCTCGACGAGGCGCTCGACGCCCGGTTCGTCGATGCGGCCTTCGGCGTCGAACGGCGTAACCATCGCGGTCAGGACCCGACCCCAATCGCTCATCGCGCGCTCCCTTTCGGACAACCGCGCCGGATCCACTCCAACGCGATCTGGTAGCCGTTCAGCGCGGCGCCCTTCAGTATCTGGTCGCCAGAGACGAAGAGGTCGATGGCGTTGTCGTTGGAGAGGTCGTTGCGGATCCGCCCGACGAGCACCTCGTCTCGGCCGGTCGCTTCGAGCGGCATGGGGAAGTGGTTGTGCTCGACGTCGTCCACCAGAGCCACGCCGGGGAACGAGTTGAGTGTCTCGCGCACCGAGTCCAGCGATGGCCGAGCACCGTCGAACTCCACGTTGATGCTCTCGGAGTGCGCCCGGACCACGGGCACGCGCACGCAGGTGGCGGTCACCTTCAGACCATCGTCATGGAGAATCTTGCGCGCTTCCAGGATCATCTTGCGCTCCTCTTCGTTGTAGCCCGTCTCGTCGATCGACGAGTTGTGCGAGAAGAGGTTGAACGCGATCGGATGCGGGAAGGCGACCGGGGTGACGGGCTCCTTGCGCAGGACGCGCGCCGTCTGGTCCAGCAGCTCTTCCATCGCGCGGGCGCCCGCACCGCTGGCGGCCTGGTACGTCGAAACGATGATCCTGCGCAGCTTGGCCAGCGATCGGAGAGGAGCGACCGCCATCAGCATGATGATCGTGGAGCAGTTCGGGTTGGCGATGATCCCGCGGTGCCAGTCGATATCCTCCGGGTTCACCTCCGGGACGACGAGGGGCGTGTCCGTGTCCATCCGGTAGGCCGAGGAGTTGTCGATGACGATCGCTCCCGCGCGCACCGCAGCGGGCGCAAAGGCGCGGCTGCGCGACGCCCCCGCTGAGAAGAAGGCGATATCGCATCCATCGAACGAGCCCTCGGAGAGGAGCTCCACGCGGTGGTCGCGCCCTCGGAAGCGGATCTCGCGGCCGACGGAGCGTTCCGAGGCGAGGAGCCGGACGGACGCAAGGGGAAACTCGCGGTCCTCCAGGATACGCAGGAACTCGGCGCCCACAGCGCCGGTGGCGCCTGCGATGGCGACATGGTGCTCTCGGGCCACGGGGGGTCTCCTTTGGACCAGCGGCGAGCCCGCCGTCACGTCGCGGCGCCGCCGCAGACTCGGACCGGGCCGTTGTGCGATCGGCCCGGCGGTTCGTTCATGATACCCGACCTCCGGGCTCGGGACCCCACTCGGGCTGCGCCCGCACGGGCGTGTCAGAAAGAAGGCGCGGCAGGAGACCGCCCGACCGCCGAGGAAACGGAGCGCAGCACCCTGGAGGACGCGACGGACCATGACCGGGGCCATCGGTTTTGCCTTTCTTCTTGCCGTCGTCGCGGCAGCGGCCGGGGCGCCGCGCGAGGCAATCAACCTTGCGTTGGGACGGCCCTACGCCGTCTCTCCGCCGCCCAACTACCCGCACTGCACGGATCCGGGCGACGCCACGCAACTGACCGATGGTCGGTACACGCAGGGGTACTTTTGGACGCAGAGCTCCACGGTCGGATGGACTGGCCGCCAGAGCGTCGCGATCGTCATCGATCTCGGCGATGCCGCACCGATCGGGGGCCTCCGCTACAGCACCGCGGCTGGCGTGGCGGGCGTTCATTGGCCGAGCGCGGTCCAGGCGTTCGTCTCGGCTGACGGGCGCCAATGGAGACCGGTTGGGGACCTCGTCGCGCTGAGCGATGCGCGCTCACCCGCGCCAGCGGGCAGCTACGCCACCCACCGCTACGCGTGCGATGGCCTCACGGTGAGCGGTCGGTTTGTCGGACTGTTGGTCAGCGCTGTCGGCGGCTACATCTTCTGCGACGAGATCGAGGTTCTGCGCGGCGAGGGCGCCGCTCCGGCGCCCGCGCGGCAGGCCGCGTCCATCACGGAAGCGCTCGGCGCGCTCGAAGCGGTGCAGTCCACCGCCGCCGCGCAGCGGATCGTCGCTGCCGATGTGCGCGCCGTCCGGGCCGCGCTGGCGGACGCGCCTGTGTCCGCGGAGCGGAGACGCGCTCTCTCGCGCGAGCTCGATGCGGCGGAGGCGCAGTCGCGAGACTGGCGCCCTCCAGCCAGGTGGCGGGCCATCCTCCCCTTCGGACCAGGCCACGCGCGCGTGTGGGCGGTTCGCGGCGCGCTCTAGCGAGCGCGAGGCTTGCGGCTGCGCCTCTGGCCGGCGGGCCGGTGGGACCCACTCGCGCCGGGTGACACGCCGCGGCCGGGCCTCCGGCCGCCCTCTATCGCGCTGACGATGCTGCGCAACGAGGTCCGAGGCGCGGCGCTCAACGTGACGAACCCAGGGCCCGCTGTCGCCAGGATGGAGCTGCGGTGGAGGGCCAGGGGCGGTCCGGCGCACCCGCCCTGGCTGGGCGTCCGCGAGGTGGCGTGGACCGCGACCGCAGCGGGGGCTGCGACGGCGTCCGCGCTGCCGGACGCGCCGCGCACGCGAACAGGCTGGCGCATCGAAGTCCCGGCCGGCTGCACGAAGCAGGTATGGCTGTCCGTCGACAGCGGGCCGCTGACTCCCGGTTCGCTCCGTGGGGCACTGGACTTCACCCTTGCGGGCCAGACGGTGGCACGTGTGCCGCTCGACGTCCGTGTGCTGCGCGCGGCCATGCCGGCGCAGCTCTCGCTGTCGCTGGGAGGTTGGGACTATACGGACGGACCCGGACGCGACATCACGGAGAGCAACCTGTCGGCCACGGTCGCCTTCCTGCGCCGCTATCACGTGGACGCTCCGTGGGCCACGACCGCCGTGATGCCCTTCGGCCGGCACGACGAGGAGGGCCGCATGGTGGAGCCCCCCGACACCGCGCGCATGGATGCGTGGCTGGATCGGTGGCGGGGCGCTCGCACCTACTGCGTGTTCAGCGCGTTCGATGGGCCACCGCCGATCACGCCAGCGGACAAGCGCCGTGTGCGCGAGTGGATCGCCTTTTGGGCCGCGCATCTGCGTCAGCGCGGGGTGTCACCGTCGCGCCTCTGGCTGCTGCTGGTGGACGAGCCGTACACGCCGGACATGGACCGGACGGTTGCGGGCTACGCCGCCGAGATTCGAGCGGCGGAGCCGGAGGTCGGCATCTTCGAAGACCCGATCTGGGAGGACCCCGCGGCGGCATCGCGCGAGATGCTGGAGTCGGCGGCGGTGCTGTGCCCCAACCGCACCATGTGGATAGCACGGCGGACGGCCTACGAGTCGGTCTACCTGCCGCTGCAGCGCGCGGGTAAGCGGCTCGCGTTCTACAGCTGCTCGGGGCCGGTGCGCTCCCTCGATCCGTACGCCTACCACCGGCTGCAGGCATGGGATTGCTTCCGCTACGGTATGGTGCATATGGGCTACTGGGCCTTTTGCGACGCGGGGGGAGGTTCGGCGTGGAACGAGCTGACGGCCCGTGGCGTCTGCTTCTCGCCTCAGTTCCTGGATGCCGACGGGTGCACCACGTCCAAGCACATGGAGGCGATCCGAGAGGGGCTGTACGACCACCAGACGCTCGTTCTGCTTCGTGAAGCAGCTGACCGGGCCGAGCGGGCCGGTCGGGATCGCTCGGTCGTCACCGTCGCGCGCCGGCTGCTCGAGCAGGGACCACGCGCGGTGACGGAGGCGCCGGGCGCTTCCGAAATCGGGTGGGCGGCGCCGAAGGACCGAGGCGTCGCGGACCGCTGGCGCGCCCGCGCGCTGGCGCTCCTCGAGCGACTGGCTCGGTGACGCCGCCTACGGCTTGAGGATCACCTTCAGCGTCTCGCCAGGGTCGGTGGCCAGCCGTTCGAACGCAGCCTGGCCCTCCTCCAACGGCGCCTCGACGACGTACTGCGAGATGTCGACCTCGCCCTCCGCGAGCAGTCGCTGCGAGGTGCGGAAGTCCGCGTCGGTGTAGCAAAACGTTCCCTGCAAGCGAATCTCGTTGCGGACAACCGTCGCGAAGTCGATCTCGCTTGGGCCCTCGTGCAGCCCGAGGAGCAGCACTTCGCCGCCTTTCCGGGTGATAGCGACAGCTGCCCGCCGCACATCTCCCGAGCCGACCGCGTCGATCGTCACATCGACGCCGCGGCCGTCCGTCCACGCGAGGATCGCCTCCGCGGCGTCCTCCTTGCGCGGATCGACGGCAAGTCGCGCTCCATGTCTCTCGGCCACCCTGAGGCGCGCCGGGTTGGTGTCCACCATCGCGATCCGGCGGTACCCGAGCGCGCGGGCAAGCTGCAGCAGCAGAATGCCCTGCGTACCGGCGCCGAGGATCGCGAGGCTGCCGAACGCGTGGCGCGAGACCAGGCTGAAGAGGTGAACGCCGTTCGCCAGCGGTTCCGTCATAACGCTCTGGGCGAGCGGCGTCTCGGGATCGACGGGCAGCAGGTTCCGCGCCGCCACCGCGACCCGTTCCGCGAACGCCCCTGGCTCGCGGTCCATGCCGAGCAGGATCCAGCCGGTGCAGATGTTCGCTTTGCCGGCCCGGCAGTTCTCGCACCGGGTGCATGCCTGCACCGGGTTCGCGACAACACGGTCGCCAACACGGAAGGGCCATTCGCCTGGCGGCGCGCTCAGGACGGTGCCCACGACCTCGTGCCCAAGGATCAGCGGCGGCTGCCGGCGGCTGCTGTGGCCCAAAAAGCCCGACATGTCGGACCCGCAGATTCCCGTGCCGATGACCTGCAGAACCGCCTGGTCGGGTCGTGGCCGTGGCTCTGGCTCGTTGCGGAGCTCCAGCGTGCGCGGTCGCGTGTAGACGAGAGCCCTCATCGCATCCTCCCCTGTGGGCCGCCGGAGTGCCGAGGCGCTATCGTAAACCGGTCGAGCGTGGCGCCCGTGAGAGTGTCGATGGCACGGACCTCGATGGGGCCATCCCTTGGAACCCGTACCTGGAGGTAGTGCCAGCGCTTGGCGCGGGCTGCGCACCACAGCGGGCGACGGTCCGAAAACTCGTACAGGCCGGCCCCACCGCCGCCGGAAATGACCTGGACCAGCCCTTCGCCCTGCGCAGTGCGCCCGTTGCGGGCCGGTGCGTCAGGAGCGACCGGCAGGGGATGGCTTCGCTCGTAGTTGTGGTTGTGGCCGCAGAGCAGCAAGTCCACGCCACCGCTCTGGAGGACTTCGAGCCACTCCCTGATGAGGCCCCCGTTGTCACCGCGCCGCGCCGTCGTGCTGTAGAAAGGGTGATGCATGAAGACGATGAGCCAGCGCACCGAGGCATCCTTGCGAGCATCGGCGAGGGTGCGCGTCAGCCAGGCCCGCTGCTCTGCATTGCGGTAGTCATCGGAGTTGAGGGCGACGAACCGAACGCCCGCGTAGTCGAAGGCGTACCACTGCTCGCGCCCGGGCATCGCCGTGCGCGCCAGCGTCGCCGCGTAGCCGATCCTGCGCGCCCCGATGCGCTCGTTCTCATGGTTGCCCAGGGTCACCATGAGGGGCGTTGTGGAAGCGAGTGGCTCGATGAGCCCGAACCACTGGTCCCACACCGTCTGTCTGCCATTGGCGTACGAGAGGTCGCCCGGCAACAGGTGGAACGCCGGCCGCTCGCGAGCGACGCGGGCCACGTTCATGCGGGCCGCTTGTCCGAGGCCATGGTCGGCGAAGACCGTAAAGGTAAAGTCCTCGATGCGGCTCGGTGCGGTGCGGAAACGCCGCACCGGAGAGTAGCCACCGCCGGCAGACCCGACACGGTAGAAGTAGGTGGCGCCCGGCTCCAGCCCCTCGATCCGGGCTTCATACAGCTTCCCCGTCTCGTCGTCGTAGGTTGGACTGACGGCGGGGGCTCTTGCTCCCAGCCGTTGCGTGGGACCGTACTCCACGACGGCGCCCGGCGTCGGCCGATCGGTCTGCCACATCACGGTCATGGTGGTCCGTGGGTCGCCGGTCCACGAGAGGCGCACCTGCGATGGCTCGCCGCTGCGGTTCGATGCCGGGCGTGCGTCGCCTTGGATCGCCCTGGCGCCCAGCACCGCGCAGAGCGCAGCGGCCAGGAGGAACACGCGGCCAACGACCTGCGTGAACGCTGCCGGCTCGCGTGGGCTACGCATGGACCGGTCGGGCCGCCGAAGGCCGCTCGCACTGCTGCTCCAGTCTGTCCAGCTCAGCGGCCCAGATGTCCTCGACGCCCGGGCGCCAGACCCAGATCATCACGTCGGCGGCGAGCGCTGAGGAGGCGCGCACCGCTTGGAGGACCGCTTCGGCGACGGCCATGCAGGTTGCCCTACGCTGCTCGTCGCTGATCCACCGGGGCTGGCTGAGCAGGTCCTCGGTGAAGTCGGGGATCAGGATGGAGTCGCCGGCCTCGCGACGCGCCTTCGCGATCGCGTCGGCGACCGCGGCCCGAAGGTAGTCCTCGGTCGCTCGCTTGTGCTCGTCCATCACGACCGCCAGCGCGGTGCAGCGGAACCGGTACTTCGCGCCGGCGACGATGGCCGCCTGTCCCGGCACGAGCGGCGCAAGGGCGTCGGCCTCGCGCTGGGCCGCGTCGGCCGTCGAGTCGCGAATCCACTTCGCGATGCCCGCCACCATCTTGAGATCCGGGGCGACGGGCGCCACGATGGCCGCCGCAGCGCGAGGCATCCGGCGCTGGCGCACCCAGAGCGACACCTGCGTGTCGCCGAGGCGGATCCGCCGCACGGGGCGGGCCCGCAGGAACTCCCAGGCGAAAACGCCCAGCAGCGCGACGACCACCAGAACCACGACGCCGGTGAAGACCCACACCCACAGCGGCGACTGCGACAACATACGCTCTCACCTCACATGGCGCGCCTGCGATGGATGGCGCGCCGTCCAAGCCTACCTTACGTTGGTTGCCGGCGGCACGTCGTCCGCGTCCGCGGCGGGTTCCGGAAGCGGCTCCCCGTCGTGTCCCTCCGACACGGTGGTCCTGCAGACATCGCCGAAGGGGCAGAACCGGCAGTGGTCGCCGGGCGTCGGAGTGATGTCGCAGGAACGGATGCCCGCGACGGCCGCCCGCACCGTCCCCATTGCGCTCGCCACCAGCTCGTCGAAGTCGTCCGCGCTGATCGGCTTGGCAACGGCGCCCCGCTCATGATCGGGGTCCGGAGCGAACGCGGCGGCATCCACATACTGCGTACGGTAGATGCGAAACCGGCTGTCGTCACGAACGGAGTCGTACGCCGCTGCCGCGCCTGCGAGACCCCACACCTGTTCGATGGCCATCAGGTAGATGGCGAGCTGAATGCTCTCGCCCTTGCGCATCTCGCTGTAGGATGGCGCATGGCCGGTCTTGTAATCCATTACCAGCGCGCGTGTGCCGTCCGGCGAGAGATCGACCCGATCGATGATGCCCGACACTTGCACCACGAGGCCGTCCGGCGCCTCAATCCGAAGCGGCAGCGACACCTTCGACGCGGGGTCGAGGCCGCGGTCGTTCTCGGAGACGGCGCCCCGCAAGCCGCGGTTCCCCTGTGGTCCGAACGCGAGCTCGTGGTACTTCGGTTCCCAGCAGATCGTGCGGCGATAACGGATCTCGCGCTCCGCGAACGCCGCCGCCGACCCGGTCAAGGCGCGTCGAAGCATTTCCTCGCGGTAGGCTCGCGCACCCATGCCGCTCTCGGGGATGAGCGGCCGCAGCGCGTCCTGGAGGACCAGGTTCAGTTCCTCGGCCTCCTGTGCATGGACCGACCGGGGGTCCCGCATGGCCTTCGACAGTGCCTGATGCCATATCAGTCCACGCCGCGCGTCGCCGGCAGGGTCCTCCTCTTCCGAGAGATGCAGCGCGAACTGCGCGAAGTGCCGGAACGGGCAGTCACGGTAGGTCTCGATCTCACTGACGGAGTAGGCACGGGGGCGCGCGTACCGGCTGCGCAGCGCATCCTCCTCGATCCTCGGCGCCGGCGGCTTCCCGCGGCTCTCGATGGCGCGCAGAAGCGCCTCCTCCCCTGCCTCGTCGAGCCGCAGACCTGCCGCTCGCACGCGCCGGAGGACCTGCTCCGCGGAGTCGAAGGCAGCGGTGGACACCATCGCGGTCGCCGAGAGCAGACGATCCGAGGGCTCGTCCACGCACTCCTCCGGCGACGGCGCGACATCCGCCAGCGTTCGGATGATCGCCGGCGCTGACCCGACCGCCGCTTCCACTTCGTCGAGGAAGAAGGAGCGAAGGTTGTCGCTCTCCTCGCTCGCGCGCGGGTACGACAGGATGAGCCGCTTGCCCGCCGCCGTGACCGCGGCGTAGAAGCGGAGGCGCTCCTCGTCGGCCTGCGCGGCGCGGGGCTCCAGCGGCACGCCGCACGCGCGCAAGACCTCCCGCTCTTCCTCGCGGAAGAAGGGGTCCTCGACCACGCGACGTGGAAAGACGCGCTCGGTGAGGCCCATGACCGCGACCAGGTCCATCTCGCGCTCGCGTGTCTCGTGGGGCTCCAGCACCAGCACGCGACTCCACCGCTCTTCCTCCGCGCTCTTCGCATCGTGACATGGCGGGCCAGCGACGACATCGAGGCGCGTGCCCTCCCACTGGGCCACCAGCAGGTCCCACATTCGCTCCAGGTCGGCAGGATCGCCCCCAGGCGCCGATAGCAGAGCGGCCACCATCCCGATGCTGTCGCTCAGCTTCTTTCTCGCCTGCACGTCGGTGACCGTTGCGCCATGCGTCGCGTCCACGTGCGAACCGACCACCCCGTTCAGCCATCCACCCGCCTCGGCAACGTTGGTGGTGGCCTGCGCCCCCGCATCAGCCTGGCCCCTCAGAATGTTGAGGTAGTAGCGGGCGTCGGTGGGATCGTCGGACCAGTGCTGCATCACGGGGTCCCACGCGGCCCTGCCGTCGCGCACGCCGCCCGCCCTCGTCTTCCGCAGGAACACGGCCAGCGACAGGCGGGCCTCGCCCTCGACGGCGGCGTCCAGGTAGGCCTCGACGTCGTCGCGGCGCCAGTCGTCGATCACGACCCGCAGCAGCGCCTCGACCATGCGCGTGAGGCGGTGCTGGCGCAGCGGGAGCGCCTCGGGAAGGTACACGGGAACTCCCAGGCGGTCGCAGATGCCAGGCAGGAACCCTGCAACGTCGCCGACCGACCGCAGGACGATGCCGCATCGTACCCACGGGATGCCCTGCTCGTCATGCGCGCGCCGAATGGCGCGAAGGACCATCTCCGCCTCGGCGTACGGGTTCGGCGCATCGTACAGGCACAGCACCGCCGGATCGGCAGGGGGCGGCGGAGGGGGCTCTGGCGCGAACAAGCCTCGCTCCAGAGCGACGAGCACGCCCGGCCTTCCGTCGTCGCGTGAGGCCGGCAGCTCCGTGAGGTCGAGGTCGAACTCGCTCCCGAGAGCCTCCAGCGTCGACTGGGTGGCCGCAAAGAGCAACGGGCGACTCCGCTCAAACGGCAACGTCACCACCATCCGCGCGCCGGCGCGCGCGTACGCGTCAAAGAGGGCCCGCCAGACAGGCTCGAAGCGCCAGAACCCGTCGAAAACGACGACCCGGTCCGTGTGGCGCTGCTGGGAGAGGATGCTGGCAGCGAGGGCCGCCTCGGATTCGCGATCGAGCAGCCCCGCCTCCCGGAGCCCCTGCTCGTAGGCGCGGAAGAGGGCGACGATGTCGCGCGCCTTACGGGCGAAACTGCGGTCGGAGGAACGCCACGTGTCGGACTCCGACGCCAGCGCCAGGTCATCCGGCGTGACCATGGCGCGTTTGAGCTCGGCCAAGCAGCCCGCGAGCGCGGGAGCGAACCCGTACGTGTCGCTCACGCCGGCGAAGTACGAATCGCCGCCGCAGGCGCGCATTGCTAGCCTGCGGCACTCCAAGACGCACCGGCTCCGGTCTGCCTTCGAGCGCTCGCCCTTGTCCTTCAGGATCGAGGCGACAAGGCTCTCGATGTCCGTCGCGGTCGCCGCTGCCCGTCCTGCATCGGCCAGCATCGCCTGGATGCGCCGCAACTGGTGCTTCGACTGCACAACGAAGGCGTCGTCGGCAGAGCGGAGCCTCCGGATGGCCTCCGACGTCTTGCCAGACCGGGCCGGTCCCACGATCACCTCGATGCGCGGCCGCGTCGCCTTCGGCATCATGGCGCCCTCACCGCCCAGACGCGCCCTGCCATTGTCCCGACGATGACCTGCCGGTCAACGATGGCCGGGGTACCGAAGAGGTGACCCGGTGGCAGCGCGTAGGAGGTGATCAGCTGGCCCTTGCCGGCGTCGATCCAGAAGATCCTCCCTGTCACCGAGCCGATCACGACGCGTTCGCCCTCCTGGACCGGCGAGCTCTCGTAGTTCTCGGCGCCGGTGGAGCACCGCCACACCAATGCCCCGTTCGAGGCGCCGAAGGCGTAGACGTCGCCTCGCGGGCCCAGCCCCCCCACCACGATACGCTCGCCCATCACGAGCGGGGACGCGTAGCCCAGCTTGTCGCCGCCCGCTGGAGGTCGCGCCGCCCAGGTCTCCTGTCCCGTTGCGGCATCGAGGGCATGGAGCACGCTGTCGTTCGTGCAGACAAAGACCCGGCCGTTCGCCACCACCGGCGAGGCGATGGCGGGTGAGAAGTGGAAGCTGAGCTGGCCGCGGCCGCCATCGGTTCGGCCCATCTCCGAGCGCCAAAGCCGCTTGCCTGTCTCGGCCTCGATGGCGTGGACGGCGTTGTCCCACCCGCCGAGATAGAACGCGCCATTCGAGGCAGCCGCCCGCGACTGGAAGAAGCTGGCGGTCTCCACGCGCCATCGCTCGCGGCCCGTGCGACGGTCGACCCCCCAGATCGTGCGGTTCCCTCCGACGCACACGACGTCGCCCAGGACGGCCGGGGTAGCGAGCACAGGGCTGCCCGTGTCGAACCGCCACCGCTGGCGACCGCTGCGCTCGTCGAAGGCGTACAGGCCGCCGTCCGTCGATCCCACGTACACGGTTCCCTGATGCGCGCAGGGCGATCCAAGGATCGCGCCGCGCGTGGCGGCCACCCAGCGCCGCCGGCCCTGTGCCCCCTGGAGGCAGGTGAGCTTGCCATCGAGCGCGCCGAAGAGAACGCCGTCTGCCGCCGGCACGACGCTGGACTGCACCGCGTCGCCGGCGGGGAAAGGAGCGTCCCATGCCATCCGGGCCTCCCCCTGCAGGCGTTCGACGACGAACGTCTCTTCACGGCGATAGACCGTGCCGTCCGCGTCGGTGAGCAGAACGGTGAGCTCGTGAGCTCCCGCCGAAAGGCCCTGGGTGGCAAACTGCGCAACGAAGCTGACCGACTCCTTGTCGCGCGCGTCGCGCTCCATCGGCTGCGGCTGGCCGCCGTCGATGGAGTAGCGCGCCTGCACCTTCTCGTCACCTGCGCGGCCCCTTTCGTCGCGCAACTCCGTCAGGAACCGGCGCCGAGCGAGCAGGGGCACCTCCGGGTCGTCCCAGAGGAAGGCAATGGTGCGCGGAGGCCGCCCCGAACGCTGGAACGAAGCGACCTCCGTGTGGCGCGGTTCGCCCTCCTGAACGCGCAGCACGCGCACCTTGGCATCGCCGACCTCCACCCGATGGTGAGCGCCCTGGTAGAGGCCTCGCGCCATGAAGCAGGGCATGCCGTTCACCGTCCAGGTGAGATCGGCGTGGCCGTGGCCCACGAACACCGCCGCCACGGGGTGGGGCGCCAAGATGCGGAGCAGCTCCTCCTCGTTGTCGATCTGTCGGGGGCTTCGGCCAATGGGGTGGTGCAGAAAGACGAACAACGGCGCGCCGCGCGGCCGCTTGCGGAGGTCCGCCTCCAGCCAGCGCAGCTGAGCGCGATCGAGATGGCCGAAGTGCGACAGGGCGATGGTGCTGTCCAGCAGCACGAAGTGGCAGCCGCCATGGTCGAAGGAGCGGTAGCGCGGACCGATCGCGCCCTCGAACCCGGCCTTGCCGGTGGCTGACCAGCGCACGTCGTGGTTGCCGGGGAGAGCGTGGACGGGCACGGTGAGCGCCGATGCCAGCTGGGAGTAGCGCTGGAGCTGCTCGGCGGAGC
>Ga0272446_1001823_pt1 | contig 30245 bp, 27 predicted proteins | sample YNPCB0061_FD_194587 | JGI IMG/M metagenome (GOLD analysis project Ga0272446, IMG submission 194587) | Hot spring microbial mat communities from Yellowstone National Park, WY, United States - YNP-CB-006-1 | ecosystem: Environmental > Aquatic > Thermal springs > Hot (42-90C) > Sediment | place...
CGCGCACGGTTGCATGCGCAACATCCGCAGCCGTCAATGGGCGTATTGCGCGCAGCACCTTGACCTTCTCATCGCGCACGGCATCGGCGCGATAGCCGACGGGTGGCTCCATCGCGGTCAGCGCGAGGAGTTGCAGCAGGTGGTTCTGCACCATGTCGCGCAGCGCGCCGGCGCGCTCATAATAGCCACCGCGTCCCTCGACGCCAACGCTCTCAGCAACCGTGATCTGCACATGATCGACGTAGCGCCGGTTCCAGAGCGGCTCGAAAATGCCGTTGGCAAAGCGAAACACGAGGATATTCTGCACCGTTTCCTTGCCGAGATAATGATCGATGCGATAGACCTGTGGTTCGTCAAACACCTGGTGAATGGCAGTGTCAAGCGCGCGCGCGCTTGCCAGGTCGGCGCCAAACGGCTTCTCGACAATGATGCGCGTCCAGCCCCCATTCGGCGATCGGTTGAGCCCGGCAGCGCCGAGCTGGCGCACGATCTCGCCGTACGACTCGGGGGGAGTGGCCAGGTAGAACAGCCGGTTGCCGCCGGTGCCGCGCTCGACATCAAGCTGGTCAAGGCGCGCGGCGAGCGCAGCATAGCCGGCAGGATCGTCGAATGGCGCGCGCACATAGAAGCAACCGGCGGCAAAGCCGCGCCACAATTCGGTATCAAGGCCGGATCGCGAGTAGCGGCGCGCGCTCTCCAGCAACGACTGGCGAAAATAGTCGTCGCTCCAGTCACGGCGCGCGAAACCCACGACACTGAAACCAGGGGGGAGCAGGCGTTCACGCTGAAGATGGTAGAGCGCAGGGATCAGTTTGCGATGGGTCAGGTCGCCTGTGGCGCCAAAAATGACCACGGTGCATGGCGCGGGCGTCCGCTGCATCCGCATGCCGGCGCGCAGCGGATTGGTAGTCAGGGTGGGCAGTTCGGTCATATATCGCTGGCCTGTGCACGCCTCACGGCGCAACAGCTGGTGTGGGCGACGTCGGCTCAAGGAACGATAACGGTCGATCGGGCAGCGAGCCGCGCACGACCTGATTGCCGTTCACGAGGTAGAGCACCGGGCGGCTGCCACTTTCATCCACAAAAATACTGACCAGTTGCTCAAGGGTGATAGGGCCGTCAACGGGTGCGCTTATCTGCTGGATGAACTCACCGCTCAGCTTATCAATCTGCACAACCCGGCCATTGAAGCTGTCGACCAGGAAGATGAACCCACTCTCTGGCGTCCCGGTCACGAAAAAGCGGCTTGCAGTCACCAGTGGCGGGCGGATCTGCGGCGCGGCGATTTCACGCTCGAAGGCACGCTCACCGGTGCTGGTATTGGCAAACACCAGCACACGACCATCCGGCAGCAGCAGGTAGATCTTTCCATCAACGGCCAGGTCAATCGCATTTGCGATATCGCGCCCACCATCGTTTTGGATCCAGGGGAGTGGGAAATTGCCATACTCACCACTCAGGTAGCGCAGCACATTGCCACGTGCCGCGCCGAGCACATACAGGTTGCCTTCATAATTGACGGCGCGAAAGCGCTCATCAACCCGCCCCCATTCCTCACTGCCGGCCAGGATGCTATAGTTCCAGCGGTTACCATTGCGAAAATAGAACGTGAACGGCCCGCCATCGCTGCTTTGCGCCACGGCAACAATATTGTCAACGCGCCAGGCAGTAGCGCGTATCCGCCCGACGCTCAGCGGCCCGATGGTGTCCTCGGGCTGCAGCAACGGCTGGACGGGGCCGCCGTCACGGGGGGTACGGTAGAGGACACCGGCATTAGCGTCGAAGAGGTACATTGCGCCGAAATTGAGCGTATCAGTGATAGTGCGCGGCGGTGGCGGAACGATGACCGAATCAAACAGACCGCCAGGCAAGGGATGGCGCGCAACCTCGCTCAGATCTTCGAAATAGGTCTGTTTCTGAATAGCTGCCAGCGCCCGGGTATACTCGCGGGTCAGCTCATCATAGCGCCGGCGGTTCTCAGCAGTCGCAGTAACGATGCCCGAGCTACGCAAGGTGGCGATGGCTGTCTCGGCCTCGGTCAGGCGTTCCTGGGCCGCTGCTTCATCCGGAGCCTCGCGTATCGCAGCGACTGCCTGTTCAGCCAGCGCCAGTGTATTGTCGGCATCACGCAACGCATTTTCGCGGCTGAGCGTCGTACCATACAGAACGAGCAGGCTCACCAGCGAGAGGAGCAGGATGAGCAACAGCCAGGGAAACGGCGGTCCCTGGCGGCGATAGGTGAGGCCCTCAGGTCGTCGCTGGCGTGGCAATGCGCGAGGTGGCACGCCAGGCCGGGGTCGCCCCAGTCCAGCGAGCGCTTCGCCAAGCCGGGCAAAAGGGCGTACCGCGCGCCCAGCCAGGGTTGGCGGAACGGCGTTTCTCTTTTCTGCACGAATGCTGCGACCAAATGCCGCCTGTGCCGGTGTGTCGCTCAGATCGATCACCTGTGCCGGCGCCGGCACATCATGATACGACAACTCACCAAGCAACGCGCTTGGCGCCTGCGGCGTTCTGGGCGACGGGCGGCGCGCCGGATCGCTGATCAATGGCTGCTCACGCGGTTGTGCAGCGGGCGGTTCACCAAGATCGAGTGGGCGCGGCATGGGTTGTGGTGCAACGGAGTAGGGCGGTTCAGCATGCGGGCGTGCAAGTCGCGCGTCTTCTTCGGCAACGCGAGCACGTGCCGCAGCGGCGCGCCTGTGGGCGCTACGTGCGTCAGAGCCGCGCAGCAGCCACATGACCTCGGCGCCGGTGCGCGCAAGCCGTTCGACGAATGAGTGCACAACCAGGCGGGTACGTTCGTTGACGCCCGCAGCACTGAATGGCGCTGCTCGCGCTGCGGGGCTCAGGCGCGCAAAGGTTGTGGCGACAATGCCATGCGCCTCGGTGACGTCGTGCTGGCGACAGAGCCCCATCACCTCGGCGACAACATCATCGGGCTCGGCACTACGTAGCAGGCGCGTGACTTCCTCGCGCGACAACCATGCCGCGAGATTACTGGTGCATATCAGCACCCCATCACCCGGTTGCAACATGGCGCGGTACAGGTCGGGCTCGATCGTCAGGCTGGTGCCAAGCGCCCGTGAGCGAAACTGTGCGGAGGGTGCACCCCATCCAGGGCCGACTGGCAACGCGCGGAGCCGCCCCTCCGCCATGATGTACGCCTGGGCCGGCGCCACCTGGGCGATGAACAGATCCTGCTCCTTCACCACGGCGCATGTCAGGCCGACAACTGCGCGTTTTTGCGGCGGCGCGTTGAAGTTCTGCTGATAGACTGCCCGGTTGGCGGCAATGATCGCCTTGCGCAGCGAAGCCGTGACAGAAAATGACGGATCATCGTAGAAGAGCCTGCGAACGGTACGAATCGCCAGCAAGCAGGCATCGCTCCCACGTGAGACATCATGGTTCGTTTCCGCAACGATATAGAGCTGGCCTTTGCGTGCCTCCGGCGCAAACATGCTCGCCGGCTCCGCGACCAGCGTCAGGTCGCTTCTGGGCTGCGGAATGCCGCTCACAAGACCGAACTGACTGGAGCGTGTGACGTTCCTGGGCATTGGATCTCTTCTGTGATCGTATGCGTACAAATTATAGCATGCCCGGAGCGAAGGATATCTGGCAGAATGAGGGAAGGGAAAAATGGTGCGAGCAATCTGGAATGGCACGGTAATCGCCGAGAGCGATGCAACCCTGGTCGTCGAGGGGAATCACTACTTCCCGCTGGAAGCGGTGAAGCGTGAGTATATGCGCGAGAGCGCCACGCATACGGTCTGTAGCTGGAAGGGTGTTGCAAGTTACTACGATATCGTGGTGGATGGCGCAGTCAACCGTGATGCGGCGTGGTATTACCCGCAGCCAAAAGAAGCTGCGCAACAGATCGCGGGGTATGTTGCCTTCTGGCGCGGCGTGCGAGTCGAAGCGTCATAATTAGCGCTCATCGCAGGGCGCTGCGTCCCGGCTGTGTCGCCGAGTGGAGCGGCGACCGTGCAACCTGAGATGAGCGCCGAACTCCTGGCACACATGCATCTCACCCGATAATGATGGCGTGCACCTCGCGCGGGCCGTGAACCCCCAGTGTCAGCGTCAGTTCAATATCAGCGGTACGGCTCGGCCCGGTAATGAGTGTCAGCGCGCTTGCATCAGCGAAGACGTCGCCGTAGCTTCGCTGCAGCAGTGCGATGGCTTCGCCCAGACCGCGCACCAGTTGCGCCCTCCGCACCACTGCGATAAACACCGGCGCAAGTAGCGATGCCAGGCGTGGCCGGCCAGCGCCGCCGTGGATGACCAGCGTCGCGCTTTCTGCAATGGCTGCGTCGACACCTGCGATACAGACGGGCGCGCGCTCGTGAGCCTGCAGTCGTGCAGCGCGCTGCAGTGGCTCGCCCGCCACCCGCCCGTCGAGCCGGGTGATCCCGCGCTGCTGCAGCAACTCCGCGATTCCGGCCAGGCCCAGTTGCTCCAGTTCCCAGGCAATCACTTCGCGCACTTGCTGCTGATCGAGTATCGTCGCAATCACGTCGAGGGCTGCCTCGTCGTCGGCGCAGAGGTACGGAAAGGCCTGGAGCTTCGTCAATTCGGCAGCAAATTGCCGGGCCAGGTCGTCGTCGGTGGCGGGATGGACGAAGGGCGGCGGATTGTGCGGCGCACGTGTCGCCTCGCCCTGGAGAAAGGGCTGCGTTGCACGCAACCCGGCGCGGATCCGTTCGAGCATGCGTTCACGGCTGCCTGTCATGGTTGTTCTCGCTTCAGGGCGCGGTAGTTACGGCATCATTATACTCGAGTGCGCGAGCCGCCTGCGGCTTGCCGTCGCCCCCGATCATTCCTCGCGGAGCGCGAGTGCGGGCGATGTGCGCCCCATACGCCACGCCGGGTAGAGCCCTGCCAGCAGCGCAGCGATGACCGCAACCATCACCGCCTGCGCAAACAGTGTGCCGTCAAGCTCGAACAGTAACGTCCAGCCGAATGAACGCCGGTTGATTACATACACCAGGACCGCCGCCATCATCACGCCGACCGGGATCGCCAGCACACCGGCGATGAGTCCTATCAGCCCGGTCTGCCCGATCACCAGGCCCCACACCTGGCGTGGTGTCAGGCCACTGGCGCGCAGGACACCCATTTCGCGCGCGCGTTCGAGCTGCAGCGCCATCAGCGCCGCCAGAATGCCAATGAATGCCACAATCGTTGCCAGCAATTGCAGCACCGCAGTGATAGCGAACGTCCGGTCGAAGATGGCCATGGATGCCTCGCGCAATCCACGGTTTGAGACAATGTTCACCGCGACGCCGGGCGGCACTCGGGAGCGCAATTCGCGCACCAGTTCGTCAACATCGGTGTCCGGCGCGGTGTAGAGCCCGAGCGACGAGAGCGCAGCATCATCCCAGAGCATACGGTAGTGTTCGAGATCGATCATTGCGACCCCCTGATCGCTACCGTAGTCGTAGAAGATCGCCGCGATCGGGAACTGCCGCTCGCCGCGATCGGTCAATAACGTCAGGGTGTCGCCAGGGCGCAGGTTATGGCGGTAAGCCAGCGGTTCAGAGATGAGTGCCGCGCCATTGCCGAACGCCTGCCACACCGCTGCGTCGTTCACGGTTCCGACCCACTGGAAAATCTGACGATCCGCCGGAGTGATGTCGAGCGCTATCGTCAACAGCGAGCCAACGCTACTCTCGATGGTGGCGCTGCGGTAGCGACGGTAACGTTCAATACCCGGCGCCTGTGTCAAAGGCGCAACGACCGCATCGGGCAATGGCGAGTCGAGACGATTACCGCGCGTGCTCGGCGCCGAAACGAAGATATCGGCGCGAATGGTGCTTTCCAGCCAGCGTTCGACGGTGGTACGAAAGCTGCCGACCATCAGGCCGACGCCGATCGTGACCGATACAGCAATCATCAATGCCGCGACGGCCACCGAGGTGCGACTGAGCGAGGCGACAATGTCGCGCGCCATCATCCGCCCCAGCATACCGAAGATCGCGCCGGTCACCGGCCGGATCGCGCCGGCAAGCCAGAGTGTCGCCAGTGGTGTCAGCGCGGCAGTGCCGATTGTCAGCGCCAGCAAGCCGCCAAAGCTCAATGCCAGGCTTCGGCCCGGTATGGCGAGAATCCCGACGCCGCCGAGTAGCAGCCCCAGGCCGGCAGCCGCGGCCAGCCACACAGCGCGCCGCACCCGTTCCTCGTATGACGAACGACGCAATACCGTCCGCGGTGGCGTGAGCGTCGCCTCGGCAGCCGGAATCGCGGCGGCGACCAGTGTCGCCGCCACACCCAGAATGAAACCCTTGAGCAGGACGGTGGGTGCGATTTCGATAGAACGCACATTCACCGCAAAGTACAGGTCGTTGATCGTCTGCGTGACCAGGCCCACCAGCCCACGCCCCAGCATGACGCCGAGCGCCAGGCCAGCCAGTGCGCCGCAGAGGCCGATGAATAACGCTTCGCCCAGCACCAGGCCGACGATCTGCCGGCGCGCGACGCCTACACAGCGCAATGTTCCCAGCATGCTGCGACGCTGCACGACCGAGAAGGTCATGGTGTTATAGATCAAGAACATGCCCACGACCAGCGCCAGCAGGCTCAAGGCCGACAGATTCAATTCAAATGCCGCCGTCATCTGCTGGATGGCATTGCTCCGCTGTTCCGGGCGTTCGATGCGCACGCCAGGCGGCAGTACTGCGGCAATCCGTTGCAGCAGTGCATCGCCCGCCGCTCCGCCGGGAACAACCAGGTCGATGGCGCTCAGCCGGCCGACACTGTCGAACCATTCCTGGGCAGTCGCGATATCAACGATGAGCAAGCCATCAATCGCTCGCCGGCTAGCATCGTCGGCAGGCGTCAGCACACCAACGATCTCTGCCTCGACGGTGCGTGCGCCAATCGCCAGACGTAGACGATCTCCACTGGCGATTCCGGAATCGCGTGCCATGTCCGCGGATAGCAGCGCCGTCCCCGGGCGCGCTATCAACGCGCTGTAGCACGCGATGCCACGGCAGCCATCCTGTAGCGCCGCTGTGCGATCGAAGGTGGCCCCGCGCTCGTCGGGGGCGACCAGCCAGGGCCGGAAGGGTGCCTCAACGACCGGGTCAATTCCCAGTACGCGCAGCGTCAGGCCGCTCCGGTCGGGCGCAACCGCTTCGCCTTCAACCAGGGGAGCCGTCTCGCGCACATCCAGATCGATCCGCAGGCGCCGGTACACATCTTCGGGAACGCCCGATGGGCCGCCGACGATCCGGTGCGTCGCGCGGCCGGTCAATGTTTCGGTAGAGAGCGCAAAGGCGCGGCGCGCGCTATCATTGGCCAGATCAATCGAAACCACCACTGCCACGCCCAGGGCAACGCCAAGCACTGCCAGCCCGAATTGCCAGGGATGGCGGAGCAGGTGGCGGAGGGAGGTTCTGACAAGGATCGGGATCATCGCAATACTCTGTGAAACGTGCAACGTCTAGCGCGCCAGTGTCACGTCTTCCTCCATCAAGCTCCCTTCTGCCATGCGGAACACCCGATCCGCCAGGCCGACGACGTCCGGACTATGTGTGACCATCAGCAGGTTCTTGCCGGCACGGCGCGTCAACGTATCGAGTAGATCGAGCACCTGGCGGCTGGTATCGCTATCGAGGTTGCCGGTAGGCTCATCGGCCAGTACCAGCAGCGGATCGTGAACCAGTGCGCGAGCCACGGCGACACGTTGCTGCTCACCACCGGAGAGCCGGTCCGGATAGGTGTGGCAACGATCAGCAAGGCCGACCTGTGCCAGCAGGTCGAGCGCGGCGGTGCGATCGCGTGTGGTGAGGCGACCGTTGAGTTCAAGCGGAAGGAGCAGGTTCTCCAGCACCGTCAGCGTTGGCACAAGATTGTAGAACTGGAAGATAAAACCGATCGCACGGCGGCGGAAGAGGGTACGTTCACGTTCACTGAGGCGGGTCAACGACTGCCCGGCGACCATGATCTCACCCGACGTTGGCGTATCAATGCCGCTGACAAGGTTCAGCAGCGTACTTTTGCCGGAGCCGCTTTTGCCAACCAGGACGATGAACTCGCCGCGCGCGAAGGCTGCGTTCACACAATGCAACACGACATGTTCTCGCCCTGCCTCTTCGTAGCTCTTCGATACCTGGTTGAGAATAATCAATGGGTCCATACCGTTGCTGGCCGGCGATGCAGGCTGTGGAACTTAGTATAGTCATAGGTACGCAGCTACAGAGGCCATGGATGGGAAGCAACCAGGTAACTGTTCACAGGCGGAGGCTCGGGGAGGCCTGAGATAAATAGTCGTCGGTGGGGGTTCTGCAAGAGCCAGTTCACGTCGCTCCGACGATGGGAACAACTATTTCTGGGAGAAGTATGAACAGGTGCCAGACAGGGGGCCGCGTGGCCCCCTGTGACACATACAGGTGGATGTATCGCAGCTACGGGTTGAGGATTGACTCGGCGCCGCCGGCGGCGATACCGAAAGCAACGCCAATCGCAGCGAAGACTGCGCCAATAATGGCGGCGATAATGAGCTGTGCAATGAAAGCCAGCACCAGCGTGATGATCGCCTTGTTCTGGTCGAGGTTCATGCTCGATCGCGTGCCCAGGTAGCCAAGGTAGATCTGATAGATACCCAGGGCAAACGTGGCCGGCAGTGCCAGGCAACCGAGGATCGGGATCGCGCTGACCGCGCCGGTAACGGCCTGGATCGGCGCGACGAACAGCGCCATCGTATAGAACACCTCGTCCTGGCTTCCGGTGCCGCCCTGCTGCTTGCCAATGTAGTAGACCAGAAATGTGAAAATATAGAAGCCAACCACTGGAAGGACAAATCCAAGCACACCCGACAGGAGCGCTGCGCCGATGCCACCCAGCAGACCAAAGACGAGTGAGACCACTGCCGAGATTGCTGCGGCGACCATGACATAGATCGTCGCTTCCCGCTGACCGCCATGCCGCTCAAACTCTTCGAACGTTGCCACGCTTGGCTTCGTCAACACCTTCATGCTCTGGCTGATCATTTCGTTGATCGAAACGCCCTGAACCATCATAGTCGGTTCCTCCTTACAGATGCTGCGTGATGCGATGATAGACCGACACGGCTGTTCAATTACTCGGGATATGAATCGCTGGCGAATGGGTTGTGGCTGGCGTGTCTCCTCCTGTCATCGGTTGCGCCAGTTGGCTGTGAACGGTCACGAACATGTACGTGTACACGATCGCCGAAGTTGCAGGATCCACTGTTCATCTGAGCAGTGTTCATTCGTTGAGGATGCGCTGCTTTGCGCCTTGGGGAGCGGAGCTGCAAACAGGTGACACCAGGTACAGCGATCACGTTGTCGAGTATATCACAGGATTGCCGGCACGCAACCGGTTGGTGCAGGAGAATGCGACGATGTCTACTAGTGCAGCTCGCGTGCCAGCGCCATCTATCCGCCAATCTCGCTCAGGACGTCGTCAGCACTGGCCTCCGGGCCGCGCAACGCTGCCACCCGCTCCGCTGCCACACGCGCTTCTGCGGGGCGCTGCGCCCGAAGGCAGGCGCCAGCCAGCATCAGGAGTGCCCGTTCGTCGCGCGGGTCAATCGCCAGCGCGCGGTGGCAATGGCTTGCTGCTTCCTCTACTGCGCCACGCCCCAGGGTCAGTGCTGCGAGCGCGCGCCATGCCGCGCCGAGTGACGGGTCAAGCTGTGTTGCAGTCAGGCATGCCGCTTCCGCCGAGCGTCTATCAGCGGCGTCGCGGGCCAGCAATCCGCGGCACAGCGCAGCGAGTGCCGGACCATCAGGCAACGGCGCGCCGAGGTGTTCGGCGGCCTCGATGGCAGCAAGCGCCTGGCGGAGGGCATGTGCGCCAAGATCGAGCGGGTCGGCCGATGCCAGTGTGGCGCGAACGAATGCCGCGTGCACCTCTGCCGATTGTGGCAGCGCTGCACGCGCGTGTTGCAGCGACTGGAGCGCTTCACGCGGCAAGCCAGCCGCGAGTAAGCCGAGCCCTTGCTGCAGGAGCGCCGCACCTTCTGCAACCGGCGGTACGGTACTGGCCGTATCACTCTCGCGCACTTCATCAATCAGCGCTCGCAGCCCTTCAAAATGGCCACGCTCGAACCGGCCGTGGCGCAACGCACGCCAGAAACTGTCGTAGCGATCACGCAGCCGGTCGTCGCGCAACACGAGTCGGGCGATCTCGAGGTCGGTAACGCAGGCGTCTCGCTCCTCAGGCGCCAGGCCGGGTGTGAGCAGTAGCTCGCGCTGGCGTGCATACGAAGCTGCATCCACCTCCTCCGGAGTTGGTGGCTGGGATGCGCGTAGCATCGCTGCAGCCTCCGCCATCTGGTGCGAGCCCCGGAAACGGTTCGAAACATGGGTGACCGGCCGGTTTTCGGATCCCATCAGATGCGCTGGCGCCAGACCAAGGAGCGCATAGTAATCCGCCGGCTCGGCGGCAAGCGGCCCGCTTTCGGGAGGCGCAGCAGGAGGCAGCGGCTCGACGGGACGCGGCGTGCCGCAATAGGCGCATCGCGGCGCGTCCGTTCGCAGCGGCGCACCACACGCCGTGCAACGCAGAACGCCAGCCTGCACGTCCGATGCGCCAGTCGCGCGCAATGTATCGTATTGTGTGCGTAACGCCGGGTCAGTGAGCACGCGCCCGGCCATCTCCAGCAAGGCGAGCTTACGCGCCGGTTCGGGTGCCAGCGATGACGGATCATCGGGGAACAGCACCCGCAGCCGGCGATAACGCCGGGCGATCGTGTGGATCGTCGCGTGGCGATCAACATCCAGCAACCGGTAAAAATCGAGCCCGCGTGTTACCGCAGCGGCGATCTGCGGCGTGCCCAGATCGAGGTCACCGAAGAAGCCACGTGACAGCGCGCCACACGCGGTGCAGACACCGTCATCGTCGAGCGGCGCGCTGCAGGAAGGGCACGAATGGGTGAATGTCATGAGGCACCCTCTGAAACAGCACAGCTAGCGGTTATCGGCCATTCCTGCTCAAGCCTGGAAGCGCAGCAACATGCGTCCAAGCGTAATCTGGTCGCCATCGGCCAGCGCACGCGCCTGACGCGGCGCTACCTTCTGGCCATTGACCAGTGTGCCGTTGGTGCTGTCGAGATCCTCGAGCAGGATCTGGCCACCCTGGACGAAGATACGGGCATGGCGGCGCCCCACCCCCTGGTCGAGCGCCCCGTGCGCGCTGAGGTCAATGTCGGGGAAATACTTACTCACCGGATCGCCACGCCCGATCACGGCCTGAGCAGCAGCCGGCAGCGGCACGACCGCGCCGGTTCCCATCACGACAAATGCAGCAGGAGCGAGCGAGGCACGACCGCTCACCGGCGCGGGGCCAGCCGGTGTGGCCGGTACACTGACCGGTGGTGCGACCGGTGCCTGGTACGAGGGTGGCGCAACGGTTGTGGGAGTTGGAACTGGCGGCTGATATGGCGGCGTCGCCGGAGGTGCCGCCGGCGCCGGAGCGGGTATAGGCGGCGGATAGGATGGCTGCGGCGCGACCGGCGCGCTATACGGAGGCGTTGCCACCGGTGCGGCAGGGCGCGACGGCGCGCTCAGTGGAGCACCGCAGTTATCACAAAAGGCTTCGCCAGGGATGGCAGCCTGGCCGCATTGCGGGCAGACCGTTGGCCCGATTGCTGGAGCAGGGGCCGCTGGCGGCGCAACCGGCGCCGCAGGTTGGGGTGGAACCGGGATAAGCATTGCGCCACACTGGTCGCAATAGCGCGCACCGGCAGGATTGTCAATTCCACACTGGGGGCAAAATGGCATGACACCACACTCCTCTTCTGTCTGCTGGAGCTGGTTGCTATGCAAAGTATACCATCATCGCCGCGTAGCGATGCACGCTGTTCCAGCCTTGATGCGACGTTGAGGATGGGGTGGATGTTTCAGATTGCTGTTCAAGAGCTACGTCTGGCGAAGCCCCGCCTGGCGCAGCAATACCTGAACCTCGAAGACATACAATGCTCCCGCGTCGCCGATCATCGGCTGCAAAAGAGTCGCGCGCGTAACTGTGACCCATCCTCGCGCGTGTATACTGAGGTGGACTTCAGCAGGCTGTGTCTACCATACCGTAAGAGGTACGGTCCGATACACACAAAGGAGACGTTCCATGGCTAGCAATGACTGGGTATCTCAGACCGAGGAACTGTTGCAGACCTGGACCAGGGCGCAGCAGTCGCTATGGGAGAACTGGCGTTCGTTGATGCCGTCAATGAGCGCGCAGCCGGCAAGCGAGGAGTGGAAGCAGGCTGTCGGGGCATGGAAGGATGTTATGCAGCGATCACTCACCGCCCAGGCCGACTTTGTGAAGTTCTGGTCGGAGAGCCTGACATCCGTGCCTATGGTCGGCAAACAGATGGAGGATATGTCGTCACTGATCGTGGAAACCACGCAGCGCTGGACCAATGTGCAGAATGAGATCTGGAGCAACTGGCTGGACGCGGTTGCCAAGGCCGATGCTGCCGCAATGGTGCAGAACTGGGACGAGAACACGCGCAAAGCGTTTGATGCCTGGCGCGAGACGGTGAACAGCGCCATTGAGGCGCAGCGCAAGATGATGGATAGCTGGACACCAGGCGAAAAGAAGGAGTAGCACTCACTCGCGTCCGGCCGTCTGTTCCACCCACCTCTCCGCTGCGGTAGCCACTCGTTCCATCTGGGTGTTCAGCGTAGAGCGCCTCCCCGGTGAGTGTTCTGCGCTGTTCCGGTGCGCTGCGCGCCCCTTCCTTCATCCGAGGGGAGGGGCGCGCAGGTCTGGCGTCTGCTGTTCGCAGGGGCGGTGTTGCTCGCCTGTCGCTCTCTATGACAGGAAGCGTAATGCGTGTCTTTTCGAGCGATCAGCTTGAACCTGGACTCGTATGGTGGGGCGTTTTTTGAGGAGAAGCGGATCTGCAGCCCCATCTTCTGGCCCACCTGCTTGACATTATCGGCAAACGACGGGTAATTTCGATTGATATTGATCGCAGCACCTATCACGTCCAACATCCGAGGATCATCACGATCACCGGGGACTCGGCGTCGCCACAGGTTGTCGATCAGGTTGCGGAGCTATGCAAACACAAGACCGCGCTGGTGATCCACGATGGCGACCACCACAAGGAGCAGGTGCTCAAAGACCTCGCCCGCTACAGCCCGGTTTGTCGGCGTGGGAAGTTACTTTCTCGGTAGACATTACAGTTTCCGACCACGATACTTAGAGCCTATCCGAATAACGGATGGTTGGATGTCATTGCGAGCGAAGCGAAGCAATCTACCGGCGCGAGAGGAGATTGCTTCAGCCACGCTGCGCTCGCTGCAGGCTGTCGCTAACGCTCCTCGCAATGACAACAGGCGTAGCGTTATTCGGATAGGCACTTAGGACAACATACACGCATTTCGTGGTGCACTAGTACCAATACCCTGCAAATAAGGCTTTACGTACCGCACAGCCCCCGCCCAACCTCCCCCCGCTGGGGGGAGGGGTCGGACTCCCTCCCCCAGCAGGGAAGGGCTGGGGTGGGGGTAACGGGATTATTTGAAAAGTATTGGTACTAGACCCCCAGTCGCCGTGCCGCGTGCAGCACCGCCGTCACTGTCATACTGTCGCGAATCTCGCTGTGCAGCACCATGTCCAGAACCTGTTCGAACGGAAGAGCCTCAATCTCGATAAACTCCGTATCATCTGGCGGCAGGCTGGACGGGATCAAGTCAAAGCCAAGAAACAGGTGGGCCGTTTCTTCAACCACGCTTTTCGACGTATAGTAGCTGCTGATCCACTCCACGCGCCCGGCACGGTAACCGATTTCCTCCTGTAGTTCCCGTTGTGCCGCCTGTTCGGGTGTTTCACCCGCGTGCATCCCGCCAGTGGGCATCTCCCAGCGGTGCCCTTCGCGGTAGATGTAGCGATACTGCCTGACCATCACAACGCGCCCATCGTCAAGAAACGGGAGGACACCGACGCAATGGGCGCTGCCCAGCGTGGCAACCCCGTAGACGGTCGTGCGCCCGTCGGGCAGTTCGGCGATGTCTTCGCGCAGCCGCATCCATTTATTACGATAGATTTCGCGGCTGGCGCGCGTGTGCCATGGTTCTGGCGCCATAGGTTCTCACTTTCCTTGCCATCAATGGTATAATTCCGCCCACATGTTCAGCGCCTGGCGTCGCAGTGAGGATGATCTATGAGCAGACCATGTATCGGCATTACATGTGGGACATTTTACGACCGCGACTGGTGCCCGCCGTCGCTTGGCCACCGCAAGACATACATTGACGCGGTGGTCGCCGCCGGCGGCGCGCCGTATCTCATCCCTTCGATTGACGACGAGCACGCGTTGCGTGCATTGTACGATCGTCTGGATGGCCTGTTGCTGGCGGGTGGCGGCGATATCGAGCCGCGGCACTACGGTGAAGATCCCTCGCCTGCGCTTGGGGTTGTTGATGCTCTGCGGGATCGGACGGAACTGCCGCTGGTGCGCTGGGCCGTCGCTGACGGCAAACCGGTGCTTGGCATCTGCCGCGGTGCCCAGATGATGAATGTCGCTCTGGGCGGCACGCTGTACCAGGATATTCCCACGCAGCTCGATACATCGCTCAGCCATACCGACTCGTACACCCGGCAGGACTGGACCTACCTGGCTCATGGGTTGCGGCTGGCGCCGGATTCGCACCTGGGGCGCCTGCTCGGCAGCGAGGAGTTCCCGATCAACTCGCTGCACCACCAGTCAATCAAGACCGTCGCTCCTGGCCTGGTTGCCGTCGGATGGGCGCCTGACGGTGTGGTGGAAGCCATTGAGGGAACGAACGGTCACTTCCTGATCGGCGTCCAGTGCCACCCCGAGGCATTACAGAGCGAAGCCGATCCGCGCTGGCGAGTATTGTTCCGGCGTTTTGTCGAGGTATGTGCCCGGTCACAGGTCATAACGTAACACACTCTGTTTCTCGCCGGTGCGGCGAAACCCGAACCACTCATACAGCCGGCGCGCACTGCGATTGTACGCCTGCGTATTGAGGGTGAGAATGTCGGCACCGGTGGCCGCGGCGTAGCTGGTGACCTCGTACAGGAGCCGCGCGCCAATGCCGTTCCCCTGGCGCTCAGGTTGCACCGCAATCCGCACCAGATGCACCAGCCGCCCACCATAGTGACCGGTGACGAATGCATAACCGATCACGGTGTCATGCTCCACTGCCACGAAGAAGCGCGGTGCTTCATGGAGCGCAATGCCGATCTGGACGTCGTCCTTGCGCCATTCCGGGCTGAAACAGCGCGCGTCTACCGTCAGGATCGCCGGGATATCCGCCGTCGTCGCCGTGCGGATCCGCACGGTGGTATTGCCGTGCGTCGGAACGTTCATCCGCGTCTTTTCGTACACGATCACATCGGTGTCGTGGGCATATCCAAGGTTGTAGAGCGTGGGCCAGGCCCACGTATCGCTCGTGCCGTCGCTGCTGATGTACACGCGCGCGATGCCGTGGGCGCGCAGCAGTTCGTGAAACGACGGCAGCAAGATATTCAGCGCGCGTGCCGCCGGCAGACCACTCGATAACGCCAGGACCCGTTGCCAGACGATCGTCTCGTGCGGCCAGCCGGCGACAACCACGCCACAGGGCCCAACACCGTCAAGCAGCAACAGTGCCGGTGCGCCCGCCAGTAACCCTGCGATCTCGCCATCAGCGAGACTCACCAGGCGATGTGCGGCATGGTCAATCAGTTGCAGCACCATCGCCAGGTCGTCGGATGACGCCGGGCGCGTCGTGAGCGGTGCGGGGCGAGTGTGTGGTCGCAGTACCGGCATTGTGCGATCCGGGATCAGCGATGGTCGCGCCGGTATGCCACGCGCCCGTCAATCACCGTCATGTCAACCGCAATATCCTTGATTTCTTCAACCGGACATGTGAAATAGTCGCGGTCGAGCACCACCATATCGGCGAGAAAGCCCGGCGAGAGGGGGCCTTTGATCTGCTCTTCGCGCGTGAGCCATGCACCGGCGACCGTGTAGGCATAGAGCGCTTCTTCGCGCGTCACCGCCTCCTGCGGCGCAATCAGCGTTCCCTTCCACGTCTTGCGTGTCACCAGGCTGTAGAGGCCGATCATCGGGTTATAGTGCACCGTGCTGGGGATGTCGCTGGTGGCAATGACCGGGATGCCGCGGTCGAGGTAGGTACGCATCGGCTTGTACTGGTGAGCCAGGCGCTCGCCAACGTCGCGGAACAGGTCATCGCCCTCAAAATAGATGAACGTCGGCTGAATGACTGCCGCGATCTGGTGCTTTGCCATGTGCTGCAGGCTCTCCTCGCTGGCGAAGTAGGCGTGGATCAGGTTGTGGCGGTGGTCCTTGCGTGGCGAGGCTTCGATGATTTCGGCGAACGCGACGGCCGACTCGTGGTGCGCCCGGTCGCCGATGGCGTGAATACCGATATCCCAGCCCAGGGCGTGCCCACGGGCGAAGAATTCGCGCAGGTCCTCCGGATCGAGCCGGTTGTAGTCGTGCACCTTATCCTCGCCGATGAATGGCTGCCACATCCATGCTGTGTGGCTGGTTGTGCCGCCATCAACTGCCATTTTCAGGCCACCGAGGCTGAGCCACGTGTCGCCAAGCCCACTATAGACTCCCAGTTCAGCAGCGCGCGCATCGAGCTGTTCCCGCGTCTCATCCTCGCGGAAACCATGCCAGGAAGGCATCAGGTTGGCACGCACCAGCAACTTGCCGGCGCGGCGCGCGTGCTGATAGGCCTGCATCTCCCAGGGGCGTAACCCTGGATCGAGGATGCTGGTGATACCGACAGCGAGATACGCTTTGCCGGCCGACTCCAGTGCATCAACCGCCTGCTCAGGCGCCGGATCGGCAATCAGGCGACGGCAGAACAGTTTAGCTGCAGCACGCAGGATGCCGCCTGGCGTGCCGTCGGCGAAACGCTCAATCTTACCGCCCTGCGGGTCGCGAGTGGCGGCGTTGACCCCGCCGAGTTCGAGCGCGCGGCTGTTCACCACATCCATATTGAAAAAACGCTTCAGCAACACCGGATGCTGCGTGGTCGCCGCGTCGAGATCGAGCCGGTTGGGCAGCCGCCCTTCGGCGAAGAGCGACTCATTCCAACCTTCGCCAATGATCCACTCGCCGGGTGGGGTCATTGCCGCTTTCTCGCGCACCATGCCGACCATCTCGGCAATGGAGGTGCAGTGTTCGACCTGCAGACGGGTGAACTTGATGCCGACTTCGAGCATATGGTTGTGGGCATCGTTGAAGCCAGGCACGACGGTGCGCCCCGCGAGATCGATCTGCTCGGTACGTGACCCGGCGAGTGCGCGTACATCAGGATCATCACCAATCGCAACGATGCGGCCATCCTTGCACGCAATGGCGGAGCAGCGCGGCATGCCGTGGTCGAATGTCGTGATGGCACCATTGAACAGAACCAGGTCAGGCGCGAGGTCGCGCGCACGCAGTGCAGGCATGGATTGCCTCCCGATCAATGATCGCCGGAATGGATCCACGGCATTATAGCATGCGTCTCCTCTCGCAAGAGCAGTATGCTATAATGCCCGCACACACGTGCGGAGGCGCTCATGAGCGAGGAACGAGTCGTTACGCCGAAGTCGGGCGAAGAGGATCAGCAGGTCGAAAAGAGTCTCCGGCCGCGTCGCCTCGCCGAATTCATCGGCCAGGAAAAGGTCGTCGAACAGCTCACGATTGCCATTACGGCGGCGAAGGGGCGCGGCGAACCGCTGGATCATACACTGCTCTACGGCCCGCCCGGTCTGGGGAAGACCAGCCTGGCGGGTGTGCTGGCGGTTGAAATGGGCGTGAACATCAGGCTTACCTCTGGCCCGGCGATCGAACGCGCCGGCGATCTGGCTGCGTTGCTGACCAACCTGCAGAAAGATGATGTTCTCTTTATTGACGAGATTCACCGCCTGAACCGGGCCATCGAAGAGGTGCTATACCCGGCGATGGAAGATTTCGCGCTCGACATTATGGTCGGGAAGGGGCCGGGTGCACGCAGCCTGCGCCTGAAGCTGCCGAAGTTCACCGTCGTCGGCGCGACGACCCGTGTGGCGCTGCTTACGTCCCCACTGCGTGATCGTTTTGGGTCGGTTCATCGGCTCGAGTTCTACTCGGTGGATGCCCTGTACGAGATTGTGATGCGGTCGGCACGTATTCTCGGTGTGGCATGCACGCCGGAAGGTGGGCGCGAGATTGCATCGCGGGCGCGCGGCACGCCACGAATCGTGAATCGCCTGCTGCGCCGCGTGCGCGACTACGCGCAGGTTATCGGCGGCGGAACCATCACGCTGGATGTGGCGCGTGCCGCGCTGGCGCAGCTTGAGGTCGATCACCTCGGCCTTGACGAGAATGACCGGCGCCTGTTACGCGCGATCATCGAGTTGTTCCATGGCGGCCCGGTTGGCCTGTCAACGCTGGCGGCGTCGCTGGCCGAGGAAGTTGATGCCATTGAAGATGTCTACGAGCCGTTTCTGCTTCAGCTTGGCTTCCTGCAGCGCACGCCACGCGGCCGGATCGCGACGCGCCGCGCCTATGAGCACCTCGGCGTGCAGTTCGTCGAGCGCATTGCCGACAATGGCGCCGAACAGGGGCGACTCTGGGCCTGATCGCGCGAGTCAGTTCGTGACTCCGGCGTGATCAGGCGCCAGTGGTGAGACGCCCCACCGTGGCCTCTCTATCGCTCGCCTCGAGTGATCTCCGCAAACAGCGGCAGATAGTCGCCATATCCTTCCTCAACCAGTTTCTCGACCGGAATGAAGCGGAGCGCTGCCGAGTTGATGCAGTAGCGTAGCCCTGTAGGTGCCGGGCCGTCGTCGAAGACATGCCCCAGGTGCGAGTCGGCATGCCTGGAACGCACTTCGGTGCGTTCCATCCAGAGTTTCCGATCGGTCCGGGTAGTCAGATTGTCCGGTTCCAGCGGCCTGGTGAAACTGGGCCAGCCGCAGCCGGAGTCATACTTGTCGAGCGAACTGAACAGCGGCTCGCCCGACACAATATCAACATACAGCCCGTGCGCCTTGTTGTTCCAGTATGCATTATGAAATGGCGGTTCGGTCGCTTCGTGCTGGGTGACTTCGTACTGCTCGCGTGTCAGGCGGCGACGCAGTTCGTCGTCGGATGGCTTTGTATACTGCTTCATCGTTTCCTCGCGTGATCGGTGTCTCATCCTACTCATGTCTACGCGCTGCGAGCGTTCGCCGATGTATGCCCGCGCAAGATGCCGGTATTGTGAATGTGTAGAAACATGTACCTCCTTCGGTATACGTCGGGTACGCACGTTCCGAGATGGTGTGGGGTGTGATGTGATCTGGGAGGAACTGCCGGCTTGCGCGCCGTTACCCCTTCTGGTACACTGCATCGGCCTTGAGCGCAGCGCAGGAGTGGGCATGGAGCGGGCCGAATACGAGGTCATGGCGGCCGTCGAGAACCGGCACTGGTGGTATGGCGGTATGCGCGCCATCACGGCAGCGCTACTCGACGAGGTCTACGCCGGCCGGTGTGACCTGCGCATCCTCGACGCCGGCTGCGGCACCGGCGGTAATGTGGCATTTCTGCGCCGGTACGGCTCGGTCGCGGCGATTGACCTGGCGCCTGAGGCGGCAGCGTTCGGTGGTGAACGATTGCGCGGCGCGCTGGTGCGCGGCATGGTGCAGACGCTGCCGTTCATCAGCGAATGGTTCGATCTGGTGACGTCGTTCGAGGTGCTGTACCATCGTGGTGTCCCTGACGAGGCGCCTGCGCTGAATGAAGCCTGGAGGGTGCTGCGTCCCGGCGGGAGGCTGCTGGTACGGTTGCCGGCTTTTGAGTGGCTGCGCGGCGAACACGATCGCGCGGTTCACGGGCGTCGCCGCTATACTGCCGGCGATGTGTGCGCGTTGTTGAAGGATTTTGAGATTGAACGTATCTCGTACGTCAATACGCTCCTCCTGCCACTGCCGTTGATGCAGCGCTTCATCGAACGGATGGCACCGCCCGCCGATCATGGTAGTTCGGATCTTGCATTGCCGCCCGCGCTGGTCAATGAGGCGCTGCGCTGGCCGCTGGCCGCCGAAGCGGCCTGGCTGGCGCGCGGCCATTCGTTTCCGGTCGGGTTGTCGGTGATCTGCCGCGCTCGCAAACCAGGCTAGGCTCGCATGGTGCAACAGTTCCTCGATCGACTATCCGCTGATCCGGCGTTGTGGGGTTTTCTTCGTCGCATCGCCGAGGCCGGTTTTCTGGCGGAACAGAACGTGATCGCCCGTGAACTCGCCCCCTGGCGCGATCCAGGGCGGCGGCGCTTTCTCGATTTTGGCTGCGGCACGGGCGAATCAGCCGCATACTTCCCACCCGGGTCATATGTCGGCATTGATATCGCCAGGCACTATGTGCAGTATGCCGGGCGACACCGCACGGGGCGCTATGCCGTGATGAGTGGTGCGGGCATTGGCTTTGCGCCGGCGAGTTTTGACGGCGGGCTCGTCCTCGGCGTCTTTCATCATATGTCCGACGATCTGGTGCGCACGGCCATCGCCGATCTGCACCGGGTACTGCGCCCCGGCGCGACATTGCTCGTCATGGAAGACATTCCCTCGCCACGACCCTGGAACGTGGCCGGCCATCTGATGCACTGGCTGGATCGTGGCGATCATATTCGCCGGGACGATGACTACCGGGTGCTGATGGAGCCATACTTCAGCATCCGCAAGAGCTACACGATTGTCAGCGGCATCTGCGATCTGGTCGTGTACGTGCTCGACCGGGCGGAAGCGGTGGATGCGGCATCTTCGTTGCCAGCACCACGGCATCAGGCTTCTGCCGGAGAAACTCTGTGATACCCGGTTGTATGCAGACAGACACCTATCAGTAGCGACGGCACGCACCCTGCGCTATGCCGCTGCACGGCTCCTCAGGATGCGGTCATCCGGTACGATCGAATGCTACCTGGTATAAGTCGTCTTACGACGCGCCTGCAACCATTCCTGACATTACGCCGGCTGGTGATCGGCCTGGTGTTGATCGTCTGTGCCGGCGCGGTGGTCTGGATGTTCCGCGTGTCTGGCACCCTGCTGGGTCCCGAGGTCGTGCGTGAGGCGGCGGTCGCGCTGGGGCCATTCGGCCCGCTGGTATTGATCGTGGCGCTGGCGTGTTTGCTGGTGGCGCCGGTGATGCCGGCTGCCCTGCTGCAGATCGGCGCCGGGCTGGCCTTCGGCCCCGTCGTTGGATTACTCTGCACGGTGCTGGCTGACGTCCTCGGCGCGAGTCTTGGTTTCTGGATCGCTCGTCGCTGGGGTCGTGGCTTGATCGCCCCGCGTCTTTCCCCCGCGACGCAGGCACAGGTCGAGCGCCTGGCTCAGCGTGTCTCCTGGCGCAGTGTGATGGTGTTGCGATTGCTGCCGGGTCCGGCGTACCCGCTGGTGTCGTTTGCTGCGGGATATTCAGAGCTGGGGTTCGGTGCGTATACGCTGGCGTCGCTGGCAGGAGCACTGCCGGCACTGGCGCTGCTAGCATTCGCTGGTGACCTGGTGACGCGCTCCCCATTGCTGGCCTTCAGCCTGGTTGCGCTGCTGGTCGGTGGCCTGGCGCTGGTGGGGCGCTGGTGGGGCAGGCGGACGGGGGAAGCGTTGAACGTTGAACGTTGAAGGTGGGTAGGTTGCACGTTGTTCCTTCATCGTTCCTGTCGCTCTGCCGGTCCTTTCCTGCGCAGCCAGATGATCAGCGCCAGCGCCCATCCTGACCATGCGAGCACCACCCGGCCATAGCGCGCGATGAGTAAGCCCGCCAGCACAAGGAAACGTGCGCCGCCAGCCAGCCAGTATTGCGCCAGCGGAACCCGCGGTGAGGTATGCCAGTCCAGCGCGGCGATGCGTTCGATCTGACCGGCTGCAACACACCCTTCCAGCGTTGCCACGTAGATCGTATCGGTGAAATCGGCGGCGAGCAGCAGATCACGGCGCAGATCGGGCCAGTTGAGAAAGGCGCTGTCGCCGCTGGACGTGCCAACCGCGATGGCATCGGCATTGGGGCCGTAACTGGCGATCAGTGCACTGCCGAGCCAGGATGGCGCGCTCTCGCTCAGACACATGAGCACCTCGACATCTGCCGGAAGATCGACAATATCAAGCGCGCGTTGCAGCAGTGTCGTTCCGACGCGCCGGTCATCGGCAATCAGTGGAATCTGGTAGGCATGAACTTCGTAGCCATCGCGGCGCGCCGCCGCCATGAGTTCGAGGTAGGCGACGCGTGCCGCCGGGAAGAGTGCATTGTCGCGGGCCAGCCACACGCGCCGCGCGATCTCCCGGATGCCATGCCATCCGCCCGGTAACGGGCTGCCGATCGGCGGTTCCATGTCGAACCCGACGGCAACAAAGTGGAGACGGCTGGTCTGCGCCCATGTGTGAAATGCCTGGTAACAGGCGGCGGCGCGCGGGTAGTTCTGCAGGTTGAACGCCAGCCCTTCGTCGGCGGGCAGCGTCAGCCAGGCCACAACCGGAACGTTGCGGCTGTGCAACATGCGCACCGCATCGGCGTGCGCCGCGTCGAGCGCCGTCAGCGCGAGAGCGACGCCAAACCGGTGTGTGGCGAGGATATCGAGCAAGCCCGGCCGATCGAGCAGACGCAGGAGAGCAGGCCCGTCAAGTTCGCAGAAGAAGTAAAGTTGTGGCTGGTCGTCCAGCGCCGCTAAACGTGAAGCAGTCATGGCGGTGCGCATTGTAGCATGGCGACGACCACACAGCAGTGGTCGCTGGATTCGTACCGAAAAAGCAGGTATCATATACCATGCACAATGTGCCAGTTCACGCTCGCGCAGGAGCCATGATGACCGCGATTGTCGAAACGCTGGACTTGACGCGTCGCTATGGAACGAACCTGGCGCTCGATCATCTCAACCTGACCATCCCGGAGGGTGCAATCTTCGGATTCATCGGCCCGAATGGCGCCGGGAAGACCACAACCATGCGTATTCTCACAACGTTGCTGCCGCCAAGTGCAGGCGAAGCGCGCGTTGCGGGCGTCTCAGTCACCGGCGACCCGCGCGCGGTGCGGCGCCTCGTCGGGTTCATGCCCGATTTCTTCGGCGTCTACGACAACATGAAGTCGTGGGAATATCTTGACTTCTTCGGGCGCGCCTACGGCGTCGCTGCGCCACGGCGCCAGCAGATGATCGGCGAATTGCTGGACCTGGTGGATCTGGGCCATAAGCGCGATGAACCGGTCATGTCGCTCTCGCGCGGCATGAAGCAACGTCTGAGCCTGGCGCGTACGATGATGCACGACCCGCGCTTACTGATCCTCGATGAGCCGGCCAGCGGTCTCGATCCACGGGCGCGTATTGAGTTACGTGAGTTGCTCAAGGAGTTGCGCGCGCTCGGCAAGACGATCATGATCAGCTCGCATATCCTGACCGAGCTCGCTGAAATGTGCACGCACATTGCGATCATTGAACGCGGCAGGTTGCTGGCGGCAGGCGAGGTGCAACAGATTCTTCGCTCAATACGCGCGCACCGGATCGTTGAAATCCGCGTGGTGGCGGGTGCGGCGCGCGCTGAGGAGTTACTGCGCAGCCATCCCGAGGTGCTCGAGTTGCGCCGTGAAGGGGAACGCGATGGTGAGGACGCTCCGCTGCTCGATGACGCCTCCGGGCCGCACCTCTTGCTGGTTGATTTCGCGGGCGATGAACGAGCAATGGGTGAATTGCTGGCTGCACTGATCGCGTCCGATGTGCGCGTGTCGCATTTTGCCGAGCAGGCGGGTGATCTTGAGGATATCTTCCTGCATGTGACCAGAGGCATTGTATAGTGCGGATTGTTGATGGCAGATTGGGCCTGGCGCATCTGGACAGCGAGCGACGCGTGGCTGACGTACTCTCCGCTCGCGCCGCTCGATCGCGTCGCTTCGCGTGCAATGACATCCAGACCATCCGTTGTTCGGATAGGCCCTGAGGAAAAGGCATGCTTGAGCTGAACCCGATACTGGTGAAAGATCTGCGTAGCCGGATGCGCGGTGCGCGCGCCTATGTGTTGCTCACGATCTACCTGCTGATTCTCAGCGGCGTGACCCTGTTACTGTATGCAGCACTGGCCGGCAGTATCGGCAATGATCTCAATGCCGGTCGCCAGATCGGGCGCACACTCTTCCTGACCATTGCATCAGTCGCTCTGGTTGAGGTCTGTCTGATCACGCCGGTGCTTACATCGGGGAGTATTGCTGGCGAGAAAGAACGCCAGACGTACGATCTGCTGATCGCCTCGCTGTTGACACCGTGGCAGCTCGTATGGGGGAAGCTGGCGTCGGCGCTGGCCTTTGCGCTGCTGCTGATCGCAGCGGTGGCGCCGGTGATGAGCCTGGCATTTCTCTTCGGCGGCGTCAGCCTGGCGGAAGTCGTGATTGCAATGGTTGGCCTGGTGGTGACCGCGGTGCTCTATGCCACGATCGGGTTGTTCTGGTCGGCGCTGACACGTAGCTCGCTGGGCGCCACCAGTTTTGCCCTTGGATCGGTGATATTGATCCTGCTGGGTATCCCGTTTCTGATCGTCATCGCAACGCTGATCCTGGGTCGAGATGTCTCATCCGACTTTCTGGAGGCGCCGCTCTTTATCTACCTGAGCCGGCTGTTTATTGCTGCACATCCATTCATTGCGCTGGGGGTGACGGCGACACAGATCTCCAGTGGCGAAAACATCTTTGTCGAAGTTGTCGAGGCAGGCGCGTCAAGCGTCGTCGTCCCAAGCCCATGGCTCCTCTACTCGTTCCTGTCGCTGATCTTCACGATGGTGCTGTTATTCTTCTGTGTACGTCTGCTGAACCCTGCCCGTCCGGTGACGACTGAAGCGCCGGCCCGGGCAAAACAAACCGGCGCGCCGGATGGAGCATGAGCACATGCTGGACCAGCGCTGATCCGTATCATGCGAGCGGGTTGTGGGTCGCGGCCCGGCATACCTCCACCAGCCGCCGTACGCGCGCCTCGTCCACCCGGTCGAGCGGGCCGTTGCCGCTGCGCAGCGCCGTGCCAACGATCGCGCCGTCGGCGAACGGCAGCAGTACAGGCGCGTTCTCCGGCGTCAAACCACTGCCGATCACGACCGGCACGCCACCGATACGCGCGGCGCGCAGGTCGGCGGCGGCGACCGGGACGCCAGTTGCGTCGCCAGTGACGATGACGGCGGTGGCGCCTGCCGCCGCAGCCTGGCGCGCCGACTCCGCCAGCGTCTTCCCCGATTCGAGCAATTCGCTATACTTCACCTGCAGGTCGGTCAGCAGTGCCACGTGTGTTGCGCCAATCGTCTCGCGATACGCCGTGATGGCTTCGGGTTCGGGGAAGATCTCACCCGCCTTGATGCGCACCCGGTCGACAAAGAAGTCGAGCCGCACAAAACGCGCGCTGGTCATCCGGGCGATTGCCAGCGAGGCGCGCCAGTCGTTCAACAGAACCTGGATGCCGACCGGCACGCTGGCGCGCGCCACGACCTCGCGGGTAATCAGCGTCAGGGCTGCCACCACTTCCGGGCCAACGGTCAGTGTCTGCGGCTGGTCGAAATCATTCTCGATCAGTACCGCGGCGGCACCGCCTCGTTCGAGTGCCGCAAGGTCGGCGAGCGCTGCGGCAAGCAGGGTATCCATACCGGGCGTGTTCGGGCTACCGGGAAGCGGTGGCAGCGAGATCATACCGATGATCGGCCAGGGATGTGCGAACAGTTCACGGAAACGCGCGAACTCAGGCATCGTCGGTTGCTCCGTAGTGTTGCAACACCTCGGCTGCGCGCGCGGCCCCGGCGGCGAGGGCCGCCGCAATGGATGCGCCATGCAGGTAGGTGACCGTGAATGCCGCCTGGAATGCGTCGCCACAGCCAGTTGAGTCAACGGGCTGCGCGACGGGCAGCGCCGGCTGGAACATACGCGTGCCCTGGTGCCATGCGACACTGCCTGCCGCTCCCAGCGTGGCGACGATCAGTGTACCAGAGTTGCGCGCCAGCGTTTCGAGCAGTGCCACCGTGTGCTCATCACTGCTGATAAAGGCAATGTCAAGGAACGGCAGGAGCGCGGCCAGCCCTTCCAGGCGTTCGCCCAGATCTGTGCCATCGAGCAGATCGGCGACACGGCGGCCCTGGAAGCCGGGTGTAGCGAGGGCTGCACGCGCCAGGTGCTCGATCTGGCGAAACACCGGCACGACGAGTACATCGAAACCTGCGATGAACTCCAGGTCGTTGTGACCTAGTCGCAGGTCGGCCAGCACGCCGGCAGCATAGCCACCCGGTGGAAAGAATCGTTCACCCTCGACGATCCGCACATCCTGGCGGGCGGTCGGGCCGGGCAACGTGATGACGTGCGAGTGGTCAACCCGCTCGCGCGCCAGTTTCTGTCGGGCCAGTGCACCCCCTGCATCGTCGCCGACCGCACTGAGCAGCGCCACACGCTCCGCGCCGCAGCGGCGCGCATTGACGGCGAAGTTGAGCGAGATCCCGCCGATATAGACACGACCAGAGTCGAGATAGCGGTCGACGGTGATCTCGCCAACGCAGACAATACTCACCACCTGGCACTCACCGTCACTCCCCCTTCACCGCCGTCCACACATCAGTGAACGCGACCGTCTGCTCATTGCGCACTGCCCATTCGAGCCGCTTGAGCACCTCTTCATTGGGGGCAAAGCCTTCTTTGTAGAGAGCAATGACGTCTTGCGGCAGCAATTGCTCACCATCCTTATTGGGTGTCAGGTACCCGACATACTCGGCATTACGCGCCGCAATATCAGGCCGCAACATAAAGTTCATAAAGACATGAGCGGTATAGGCGTTGGGCGAATCGGCCAGGATGACCATGTTGTCCATCCAGATCATCCCACCTTCCTTAGGAATGACGAAGGCAATATCCGGGTTGCCGGAGAACTCGTCGCCCAGGCCGCTGCGCGCCTGCATCGCCGAACCGCTCCACGCGTGTGCGATGACATACTCACCGCTGGCAAGTTTGCGATTGACGTCACTGCTGTTGTAGGCCGCCAGGAACGGTTTCTGCGCGATCAGGAGATCCTGGGCCTTTTTCAAGGCCGCGGGATCCGTCTCATTCAGCGAGTAGCCGAGGTACTTCAGCGCGGCGCCCGGTGATTCGCGCTCGTCGTCGAGCATGCTGAACTGGCCGCTGTATTTCTCGATCTGTGCCGTGTCGAAAAGCGCCGCCCAGCTATCAACGCCGTCAGGGAAGTTCTGCTTGTTGTAGGCGATGCCGGTGATCCCGTAGAGGTAGGGAACGGAGTAGACGTTGCCCGGATCGAAATACTTATCGAGCAGGCCGGGGTCAATATGCTTCAGGTTTGGCAGCATGGCCTTATCGAGTTTCGCCAGCAACCCTTCGCGCCACATCGTCTCCACCGCGTAATCCGAGGGGGTGACAATATCGTACCCCGAACGGCCGGCGCGCACCTTGGCGATCATGTCTTCATTGGCGTCGAACAGGTCAACGATTACCTTGACACCATACTCCTTTTCGAAATCCTCAAGGATTGACGGGTCAACATAGTCGGTCCAGTTGAAGAATCTGAGTTCGGTCGAGAGTTTCGTGCGATCGACCTCCAGGCCATCGCTCTGGGCAGGCTGCGTGGCAGCCGGAGCTGCCGTGGGTTCTGGTGTGGCGCCACCGCTACCGTATTCATTGCCGGGGCTGGCGGCAGGCGCGCCGCCACATGCCGCGAGTACCAGCGCCACCACCATGATCAAGGGTAGGAATCGGAACCGTTGCATACGTGATGACCTCCTTCATCGTGTGACGTCTCTCATGCCATCTCGGCGTTCGATCAGGAGATTGCTTCGCTTCGCTCGCACTGCCATCCAAACCATCCGTTCTTCGGATAGGCACGAAGTGCACTCCCTGGCACAGAAGGCTCGACGCACCGCGTGACTCGTAGCATTAACGTCTCCGCTGGATAAACTGCGATAGGAAGACAAGCGTAATTGACACAAGCAGCATCAAGGTTGAGATAGCGTTTATTTTGGGTGTGATGGCGCGTTTCACCTGGCCGTAGACCTCAACCGGCAGCAATGACGTGCCCGGGCCAGTGGTAAAAAACGTAATGATGAAATCATCGAGCGACAGGGTAAACGCCAGGAGCGCGCCGCCGATGATGCCGGGCAGGATCAACGGCAGCGTAATATGGCGAAAGGTCTGCCATTCATTTGCGCCAAGATCCTGTGCCGCTTCTTCGAGGCGCATGTCAAACCCCTTGAGGCTGGCGCGTACCACGACCACCACGAACGAGATAGTAAACGCAATATGGGCGATGGTTACCGTTCCCAGGCCCATTTGCAGGCGCAGTCCAGAGAGAAGTTCGAGAATGCCGAACGAGAAGGCGAAGAATGCCAGCAACGCCAGCGCCATGACAATTTCCGGAATGACGATTGGCAGGTAGAGCAATGCGTCGAAGCCGGTGCGCCCGCGGAAACGGTAGCGTTCCATCGCCAGGGCCGTCATGGTGCCGATGATGGTCGAGACAATGGTCGAGGTCAGGGCGACGTAGAGCGTATTGAGTGCCGCGCCGAGCAGACGTTGATCGGCCAGCAGGCGCCTGTACCAGTCCAGGGTGAAACCCGTCCAGCGCACGCCGAAACTGTCGCGGGTGAACGAAAACGCGACCAGCACCACGATCGGGGCATAGAGAAATACCATGGTCAGTATTGTGTGTGCGCCGAGCGCGAGCATGCCTGCCGAGCGCCGGCTATCCATTCCGGTGACGTATGGTTTGCGCGTAGTCGGCGTATCGAGCATCCGTCGGCCCTTTCCTCTACGTTCAACGATCCTGCTCCGTCGTGATGCGGAAATACAGCAGGATTGCCACGGTCAGCACGGCCATGAACACAATCGCCATCGCCGAGCCAAGCGGCCAGTTTGGCGGGTTCGAGCGCGTAAACAGGCGTTGCAACAGGTTACCCAGGTAATCGACTTTCGCGCCGCCAAGTAAATCGGAGACCACAAATTGACCAACGGTGGGAATGAATACCAGCACCGAACCGGCCGCGATTCCCGGCATCGTGAGCGGTAGCATCACCCGCAAGAACGCGCGCGTCTGGTCGGCGCCGAGATCGGCGGCGGCTTCCAGTAACGTGAAGTCGAAGCGATCGAGCGAGGCGAAAATCGGCAGCACCATGAAGGGCAGGTTACCGTAGATCAGGCCGATGAGCACCGCACCTTCGGAAGGGTAGAGCGCGACGCGCGGCAATCCGAGCGCCTGAATGATACTGTTGATGATCCCGTTGTTCGACAGAATGATCATCCAGGCATATGTTCGAACGAGAAAGTTGGTCCAGAACGGGATGAGGATGAGAAAGAGCAGGACGGTGCGCCAGCGTGGCGGGCGGCGAACAATATAGAGCGCCAGCGGGTAGCCGGCCAGCAAGCAGATGAGCGTCGTCAGCACGCCGGCCCAGATGGACCGCAGGTACGCGTTGACATACAGGCTTTCGGTAAACAGCGTCCCGTAATTGGCCAGCGTGAAGTGCCACTCAACGCGCCCGGTCGGGCCGGGGGTGGCAAAGCTGTAGAGCACGACGACAACGAGTGGCAGCGCGAAGAACAGCAACAACCAGAACAGACCGGGGAACAGGAGCAGGCCAAGGCGGAATCGTTCGCTGCGCCGTAACAGGGCCGCAACCCGGCTCTCGCGTGGTTCTGACGTAAGGGTCTCCAGGGCCATGGTCACTCCAATCCCGTTGAATCATGGTGTACCGCTATTCGGTCAGCACGAGCGCATTTTCCGCCGGCCACCAGAGAAAACCGGTTTCTCCCGGCTGCCAGTAAGCGTCGCGGTCGAGCGTTGAGCGACTATTCTGTTCCCACAGGTCGAACAGCCGGCCCTGGCCAAGGCGCACATCGATCCGTGTATCACTGCCAATATATGCCACGCGTTCCACAGTCACAGGAAAGCAGTTGGGTGTGCCCGGCGGCGGCGACTGGACGGCCAGAAACGCCTTCTCCGGCCGGATCGACAGTGTGACCTTCGCCCCGGGCGTGACCGGCTGGATGGTCTGGGCGCGAAACGTCAGCCCGTCATCCGTAGTGATGGTCGCGACGCCGCCGGGTTCGACGCCGCCTGCCAGGCCCTCGATAAAGTTGGTTTCGCCAATGAAGTCGGCGACGAAGCGGCAGACCGGGCGTTCATAGATCTCGGTCGGTGTACCGACCTGCAGCACCTTGCCGGCATTCATGACGGCAATCCGGTCGCTCATAGTCAGCGCCTCTTCCTGGTCGTGGGTGACATAGATGAACGTGATACCGACGCGTTCCTGCAGGCTTTTGAGTTCAAGTTGCATCTCTTTGCGCA
>Ga0272446_1001824_pt1 | contig 30245 bp, 20 predicted proteins | sample YNPCB0061_FD_194587 | JGI IMG/M metagenome (GOLD analysis project Ga0272446, IMG submission 194587) | Hot spring microbial mat communities from Yellowstone National Park, WY, United States - YNP-CB-006-1 | ecosystem: Environmental > Aquatic > Thermal springs > Hot (42-90C) > Sediment | place...
TTTGGTAAAAGGAAATATAATCGGTACTTCCGTATGGTTTTTCTTCTTGTTAAACCTCGTCAAACTTCCCTTTCACCTTTTTGTCTGGCATACCGTTAGCGGCCCCACCCTTTTGGCGGACCTGCTTCTGGTCCCCATAACGGTCCTTTCCACCTATTTCGGTATCCGCCTGGTTCGCCATATCCCAGAAAAACCCTACCGGATCTTCCTCGTCTGCGCCGCCGCCGCGGGGGGACTGTATGTACTGCTAAGATAGAGAAAGACACCCTATGATCATCCAAGCTCCAGAACTTGCGTTTTCCCCTTCCCTCCAACAAAAGGCCGACCATCTGCTTCGTACGGTTTTTGGGTTTGAAGACTATAGGCCCAGTCAGGGGGAGATTATTCAGGCGGTTCTAGCGGGCCGGGATGTGCTGGCGGTTCTTCCGACGGGGGGAGGAAAAAGTCTCTGCTATCAACTTCCGGCTATCACGTTGGAGGGGCTTACGGTGGTGGTTTCTCCGCTGATAGCCCTTATGAAGGACCAAATCAGCGCCTTGGTGGAATTGGGCATAGAGGCGGTGGCCCTGAACAGTTCCTTGGACGAAAGCGCCTACCGGAGCGCCCGTCAAAGGGTTAAATCCGGTCAAGCGCGGCTGTTATACATCGCCCCGGAGGCCCTGGGGTCAGCAGGCCTGGCTTCGCTCTTGGCAGAACAACCGCCGGTACGGCTTGTGGTAGACGAGGCCCACTGTATATCCCGCTGGGGTCACGATTTTAGACCCGATTACCGGAATATCGCCCAGTTGAGGGCCCGGTTTCCCCAGGTTCCCTGTTTAGCCCTTACCGCCACGGCGACCGAAACCGTCCGTCGGGATATCGCGGAAAACCTGCGACTTCGGGAACCCCTTATAATCGTATCCAGCTTTGATCGACCCGGCCTACGGCTTACCGTAGAACCTAAGGTGGAAGCCAAACGCAAACTTATAACTTTTATCCGCGAACGGCCGGGTCTGTCGGGAATAGTGTACTGCCTTTCCCGCAAAAGCACCGAAGCTATCGCCAACACCCTCAACGCCGAGGGTATTTCCGCCCGCCCTTACCACGCGGGGTTGGACGCCCAAACAAGGGAAGAAAACCAGCGAGCTTTTATCCGGGATGATGTGCAGGTAATCGCGGCGACCGTCGCCTTTGGCATGGGGATCGATAAAAGCGATGTCCGCTGGATCGTCCATTGGGACCTGCCCAAGGATCTGGAGGGTTACTATCAGGAAATAGGCCGCGCCGGAAGGGACGGACAAACCGCAGATTGTCTCCTTTTGTACAGCCGGGCCGACGTTCTTAAACTAAAACGATTCCTCTTGGATAACGACGGGAACGATCCCCGGGAACAGGATGTGGATGGGGCCCTCCGGCGGATAGAAGAGATGGTACGGTACGCGGAAACCGATTCCTGCAGACGGGCACATATTCTCGCGCATTTTGGGGAATCCTACGGCAAAGAGAACTGCGGCGCCTGCGACAACTGCCTCCGTTCCCCCCAGGAACTGGAAGACCATACGATTCCCGCGAAAAAATTTATTTCCGCGGTACTCCGCACGGAAAACCGTTTTGGACTACAGCATATCGTCGATGTTCTTTTGGGGTTGGACACGGAAAAAATCAATAAATACGGCCACAAAAACCTTTCGGTGTACGGGATTGGAGTAGAACTGTCCCGCCATCAGTGGACCGAATTGGGCCATCGGCTCGTCGCGGCGGGATACTTGGAAAGCCTTCCGCCCTACGGGGTTCTGCGGGCGAAGGCCCCGGTTCGCGGTTTTTTAAAGGAGGGTCAATTTTTAACCCGCCCCCTCCCCCTTCGGGGTAGTGAAAAAACTGAAAAACGGGGGAACGGAAAACGGAAAGGGATCATCCAGCCGGAAATTCCAACCCCGGAACGGTCGGCGGATACGGAACTGTTTGAACGTCTGAGAATTCTGCGGAAACGGTTAGCCGACGAAGCGGGTCTACCGCCCTACGTGATCTTTCCCGACCGAACGCTCCGGGAGATGGCCCGCCGTCGCCCAAAATCCGTGGAAGATTTGGAAGGCGTATTTGGAGTAGGGGCTCACAAAGCCGAACGGTACGGCTCCGCGTTCGTCTCCGAAATTAGATCAAGCTCAGAATAAGCCTCGTTGGTTAAGAGTTCGCCGACGCGCTAATCGCGGACCATTGGGGCCCCAAAAGAGCGGCTAGTCTATTCCTCAGGGGAAATATTAAAGAAGCCTCGGGTTACGATAGAATCCCGAAACGCGATAAAATCCTCGGCGCTGAGGGCTTTCGCTACCAAGTAGCCCTGGAAACACCGGCACCCCATGTCCCAAAGGGTTCGAAGGGTCTTTTCGGTTTCCACCCCTTCAGCGACCAACGAGAGGCCCAGGCCGTGGGCGATGGAGACCAGGGATTCGACGATAATTTTATCGCTATGGTTTGTATCGATATTTTCTACAAAGAGACGGTCGATTTTGATTTCATTGATGGGAAACCGGTGGAGATGGCTGAGGGAAGAAAAACCAGTGCCAAAATCATCCACCGAAAGGCGGACCCCGATCTTTTTAAATCGATCGAGGATAATCGTGGCGGCGTTGGGTTCATCGAAAAGGCAGGTTTCGGTTATCTCAATGGTAACCAGATCCGGATCGATACCCGCCGATTCTATGGCGGATTTTAGAACGTTGGCCGCCTCATCGGAATGGAACTGCTGGGCCGAAAGGTTGATGGATACGGCGATATCCCCCCGCCCCTCTTTCTGCCACGCCGCTAGGCGGCGAACGCTTTGATAGATCAGCCATTTTCCCAGGGGAATGATAAGCCCCGTCTCCTCCGCCAGGGGGATAAAGGTGGACGGCATAATAAGTCCCTTTTCCGGATGCCGCCATCGGATGAGCACCTCCGCCTCGACCTTATCAACGTGCAATATCGTGCCCTCGATGGAAGAACAGAGGATTTTTGGCTGATAATACAGGACAAATTGTTCCCCAATCCGCTCAATGAGGGGCTTTTCAATAGCCCGAATGATGGAATTTTGCAATTCCATCTTTTCCAAAACCCTCCGTAGTAGGTCCTCTTTAAAAAGAACAAAGGGCTTTCGCTGTTCCGTAGCCGCATCGACGGCGATGTCCGTGTTATGGAGTATCATCGATCGGTCCTGCCCGTGTTCGGGCCAGTAGGCCGCTCCAATGGTGCTTTTTATAACCACGTTAAAGGCGGAAAAAATATGGGGTTCGTTCAGTTTACCGTACAGTTTGCTTAAAAAATCCCCTAAAGCTCTCCCCTTAAGCCCCGGAAGAACTACCACAAATTCGCTTTCGTGGGTGTGGAAAATTTTATCATGGGGACGCAAAAGGGCCGTCAGCCGACAGGCGGTTTGGTAGAGGATCCACTCGCTAACCCCGGATTTGGCGGTTCGGCGGATAACGTGATAGTTGTCCCCCAGTTGAATAATTAAAATGGTAAAACCGCTTTGGTCGTTTCTCCGATGAAAATCCTCAATCATATCGTCCAATTCCACTTCCATCCGGAAATGGGTTGGAAGCCCCGTTTGGGGCTGAAGGGAAATTTTGCGTTCCAGTTCTTGCAACCGTTTTCGTAAACGGTCGTTTTCCAGTTTTAGGACCAGGAACTCCGCGTTTGATGGCCCATGGGGTTTCCGACTTTCTGCCGATTCCACTTTTTATCCCTACGAAGCAAAAGATGTTCTCAAAAAACCAAGACCGCTATACAGAGTATCGGCAGTTTTGCAGAATTTACCGTATTCTACAGGATTTTTTTTTAAAAACCAAGTAGAATGGGGCAGGTAAAAAATTCCACGACAGGAGGAATGTTCTATGGCTACTGCAAAAAATTATCGAGCCGAGTTGGTGGGAGTTTTTGGCTATCCGGTGGATGAGAATCCTACGGTAGTGATGATAGAGGCGGGGTTTCGGGCCCTGCATCTAAATTGGCGCTACCTGACCATTCAAGTCCGTCCGGAGGGCCTACGGGCCGCTATGGATGGAATCCGGGCGATGAATTTTCGGGGGATCAATTTGACCATTCCCCATAAGGTGGAGGTGATCCAATACCTGGACCAGGTAGCCGATGACGCTCGGCTTATCGGGGCAGTCAATACGGTATACCAAAAGGACGCTCTTTTATACGGGGAAAATACCGACGGAAAAGGGTTCCTCCGATCCCTTATGGAAGAGGGATCGGTGGATCCCCGGGGAAAACGGGCGGTTATTTTGGGAGCCGGAGGGGCGGCCAGGGCGATTAGCGTGGAACTGGCCCTTCACGGGGTGGAGCGAATCACCATCGTAAACCGGGATCGGGACCGGGGAACCGTTTTAACAGCCCTTTTAAACGATAGGACCCCGGCAAAAGCGGACTTTATCCCCTGGGATACGGAGTATTCTATCCGGGAAGGGACGGATATCCTGGTAAACGCGACCTCCATCGGCCTATTTCCCGATGTCCACGGTAAACCGAGGATCAACTATTCCAGTATCCAGCCTTCCATGGTCGTTTGCGACGTAATCCCTAACCCGCCCAGGACCCAGTTTTTGGCGGAAGCGGAAAAGCGGGGGGCAAAAACCCTGGACGGATTGGGAATGCTGGTGAATCAAGGGGTCATCGGCTTTAAAATCTGGACAGGTAAGGACGCTCCCGCCGTCGAAATGCGCAAAGCCCTGGCGGCGGAATTTGTCTAATTGGGGCTGTCCCGTAACTTGCTAAGTTACTGTACATCCTCAATTTATACGATCTGTTCGTCCACAGCCTTGCCTCCTGGGACCATGGGAAGAACCTGCTCATCCATATCGATCTGGGCTTCCACCAGGGCGCAACGGCCGTCGGCGATCTTCGCCATCCCCTGATCCAACGCGGCGTTGAAGGAAGCTTCGTCCTTCGCGCGGACCCCGAAATGGCCGTAGGCCTCCGCCAATTTAACAAAGTCCGGCGGTCGGTCCAGGGTCGTCTCGGCGTACCGTTCGTCGTAGAAGAGGGTTTGCCACTGCCGAACCATGCCCAAGACCCGGTTGTTCAAGATAATGATAAGAATGGGCAGGTGATAGTTAAACAGGGTGGCTAGTTCGCCGCTGTTCATTCGGAAGGAACCATCGCCGGTAAAAAGCACCACCGGCCGATCCGGGTTCCCGACCTTAGCTCCCACTGCGGCTCCCAGGCCAAAGCCCATGGTACCCAAACCACCCGAACTGATAAACGAACGGGGCCGGGTAAGTGGGTAAAACTGGGCGGTCCACATTTGATGTTGTCCCACATCGGTGGCTATAACCGCCTGGGGACCCAAACGCCGGGCCACTTCTTCCATAATAAACTTAGGAAGCAGGGGAACATCCCGGGAATGGGAAGAGGGAACCATCTTTTTCCATTCATCCACGTCACCATTCCATTCGGTCTCCGTCCCTGCGGGAAGTTTTTCCAAAATTTTCCCCAGTACTTCCTTTAGGTCCCCGATAACCCAGTGTTCCGAGGTGACGTTTTTGTTGATTTCCGCAGGATCGATATCCAAATGGAGGATCTTTGCCGAGGGGGCGAATTTATCCGAGCGGCTTACCACCCGGTCGGAAAACCGGGCGCCGATGGCCACGAGGAGATCGGCCTTTTGAACCGCCTGGTTGGATGCCACCGTGCCGTGCATACCAATCATACCCGTACAAAGCCGGTGATCCTGGGGGAAACACCCCATACCCATAAGGCTTAAACTGACCGGAGCGTTCAGCCGTTCCGCCAGGGTCCGTAGTTCCTCGCAGGAGTCGGAGCTGATAACCCCGCCGCCGGCGTATATAAAGGGCCGTTTAGCCTTGGAGAGCAGGGCCACCGCCGTATCAATATCCCGATCCTCGAATCTTTTTTTGGAAGCCTTGGCGATAAGCCGTTCGGCCCGGGACTGACTGGTGCCGGAAAGTTGTTTTTGCCGTTCCGCCAGGGGTACCCATTCGGTCATCGCGGCGGTTACGTCCTTGGGGAGATCGATTAAAACGGGTCCAGGACGCCCGGAGGTTGCCACGATAAAGGCTTCCCGGATCACCTCCGCCAGGTCGTTCACGTCCTTGACGATCCAGTTGTGCTTAACGATCGGCATGGTGATACCGGCGATATCCACTTCCTGAAAGCTATCCTTCCCCAGCAGGCTCGTCGGTACGTTGGCGGTTATAGCCACGATAGGGCTGGAATCCATGTAGGCCGTCGCAATGCCCGTAACCAGGTTGGTTGCCCCGGGACCGGAGGTGGCCATACAAACCCCCACCTTGCCGGTGGACCGGGCGTATCCATCCGCCGCGTGGGCCGCGTGCTGTTCGTGGCTGGTCAAGACATGCCGGATTCGGTGTTGTTGCTTGTATAATTCGTCGTACACGTTCAACATGGCTCCGCCGGGGTATCCAAAAACCGTATCCACCCCCTGTTCCAAAAGGGATTCGATTAAGATCCGTGATCCAGAATATTGCATAATCCGCTCCTTAGGAACCCTGGTTTTCCAGGGCTTGCAGAACCGCCCTACCCATGGCGACGGTTCCCACGATTTTTTCGTTCAAGACCGCCCCGCCCCGCTGGACGATGTCCCTGGTTCGATACCCCTGATCCAGGGTCGAACGGACTGCGGCTTCTATGGCCTGGGCTTCCTTTTCCAAACCGAAGGAATGGCGCAGTAACAGGGCCGCCGACAGGATAGTAGCCAAGGGATTAGCCACGTCCTGGCCCGCGATGTCCGGGGCCGAACCGTGGATGGGCTCGTATAGACCCATGGTGGTTTTCTCTCCCGGATCGCCGATGCTTGCGGAAGCGAGCATACCGATGGAACCGGTGACTACGGATGCTTCATCGGAAAGGATATCCCCAAAGAGGTTGGAGGTTACGATCACGTCAAATTGCCCGGGGGCCCGGACCAACTGCATGGCGCAGTTATCCACGTACATATAGGAAGTTTCGATATCCGGATATTCTTTGGCCACCCGGCCCGCCACTTCCCGCCACAACCGGGACGATTCCAACACGTTCGCCTTATCGACCACGCAGAGCTTTTTCCGCCGCCCCAACGCGGATCGGTAGCCCACCCGGAGTACCCGCTCAATTTCCGACTCCGAGTAGGTTTCCGTATCGTAGGCCGATTTCCCATCGGCGCTCCGGCCCCGCTCGCCAAAATACAGTCCCCCCGTAAGTTCCCGGACGATTAGAAGGTCAAAGGAGACCGAACCGTCGGGACTACTGGCCTTAAGAACCTCGTCCTTGAGGGGACAGGCCGCTTTAAGTTGGGGCAAAAGAGCGGCGGGCCGCAGATTCGCGTACACCCCCAGGCCCGCGCGGAGTCCCAACAGGGCCCGTTCGGGCCGTAGATTACCCGGCAGGGTCTCCCACTGGGGCCCCCCCACGGCGCCCAACAAAACGGCGTCGCATTGTTTAGCCGCCTCTAGGGTTTCCAGGGGCAAGGGCTCTCCGGTGCTATCGATGGCGCACCCCCCCGCTTCCAATTCCACATAATTAAATCCATGACCAAATTGATCGCCCACCAGATCCAGGACTTCCACCGCCTGGGCTACCACGTCGGGACCAATGCCATCCCCCGGGACGAGGGCTATGGTATAGTTCATACTCCGTTTCTCCTATAAATACGCTTTGAACCGACGCTCGATGTCGTGGATCAGTTTATACTCGATGGAATCCACCAGAGCCGCCCGGCTGGCGTCGATAATGTCCGCCGAAACCCCCACGGTAGTCCAACTATCCGTCCCGTCGGTAGATTCGATCAGGACCCGGACCTTCGCGGCGGTAGCGTCCTTGCCGTCTATAACCCGTACTTTGTAGTCCGAAAGCCGGACCTTCCCCAATTCGGGGTAAAAACGCCCCAGGGCCCGTCGCAAGGCCCCATCCAGGGAATTTACCGGACCATCGCCCTCGGCGGCGGCAATTTCGGTGTTCCCGTCCACCTTGACTTTGACCCAGGCGTTGGAGCAGACGGTAGCATCCGCGCTGGGGTGTTCGCTGACCACCCGGTACCGTTCAATACTGAACAGGGGCTTGTACTTCCCCAGTTCCCGGCGAACCAACAGCTCAAAGCTCGCGTCGGCGCCCTCGAATTGCCAGCCCTCGGATTCCAGGCTCTTGAGCCGGGCGGCTACGGCGGTGGTTACCGGATGATCCTTGGTGATCGAAGGGTCCACCTTCTTTGCCCGTTCGGCGATGGCCGAACGTCCGCCTATTTCGCTCATCAAGAAACGGCGGTCGTTCCCCACCTTGGCTGGATCGATATGCTCGAAGGATTGGTGAACCTTGAGGATACCATCCGCATGCATCCCCGCCTTATGGGCAAAGGCCCGGTTCCCCACGTAGGCCATACTATCGGGGATTCCCACGTTGGCAATTTCCGCCACCCGTCGGGAAAGCTCGGAAATCCGTTCCAATTTCCCCTCCGGAAGACAGCGGAGACCCAGTTTTAGCTCTAAACTGGGGACAATCGCGGCCAGGGCCGCGTTGCCACACCGCTCCCCAAAACCGACCAGGGTGCCCTGCACGTGCCGGGCCCCCGCCATAACCGCCATGACCGAATTCGCCACCGCCATCCCCGCGTCGTCGTGGGTATGGATACCCACAATCGACGTGGTAGCCCCCAGGGCCTCCGCCGCGTCATCGGGCTTTTTTGTTCCCTTAGCGGAGACCGCCGAGGCGGCCAGAGCTAAGACCGAGCGGACTCCCGCTTGAATAACGTCGGGGAAGGTCCCCCCGTTGGTGTCCGCCAGCACAAGCCGATCCGCCCCCGCCTCCAGGGCCGCCTGCAGGGTCGCCATCGCGTAATCGCCGTTGGCCTTCCACCCGTCAAAAAAGTGTTCCGCGTCGTAGATAACCGTTTTTCCCGCGTCCTTAAAGTAGGCGATGGTCTCCCGGATCATGGCGAGGTTTTCTTCCAAACTGACCCGGAGGACCTCCGTGGCGTGGAGATCCCAGCTTTTTCCAAAAAGGACGATCGCCGGGGTGTTCGCCTGCAGAAGACTGCGAACGTTTACATCATCCTGGGGGGTGGTACCCTTTTTTCGGGTGGCCCCAAAGGCGCACAGGGTCGCGTTTTGCAGTTCCAGGGAACCGGCGGCACGAAAGAACTCCATGTCCTTGGGATTCGAACCCGGGTTACCCGCCTCTATCCACGCGACCCCCAGTTCGTCCAAAGCCTGGGTGACGGCTAACTTATCCTGCACGGAAAAGGTTATCCCCTCGCCCTGGGCTCCATCCCGCAGGGTGGTATCGAAAATTTCCACCTCGGGGGTAAAGGTTGATTTAGACACTGTCCAACTCCTTTGGTCGTCCATCCCGGCTACCATCGGTGGCGGAAAGTTCCCATTCCATCGCGTTAATCGCCGTCACGTAGGCTTTAATGGCCGCTTCCACGATATCCGTGGATATACCGCGGCCATTCCAACGGCGCCCGTCAAAGGATATCTTAACCGTCGCCTCTCCCTGGGCATCTTCGCCCCCGGTTATGGCGCCCAACTCAAAGGATTCCAGCTCCAAGTCCTTGCCCAGGATGCTGTCGATGGCCTTAAAGGACGCGTCGATGGGACCGTCTCCCACGGCCACCTTCTCCATAAAGGTTCCATCCTTATGCTGAAGCCGTATGGTACTGGTGGCGCTGAGGGAAGAGCCGGAATTGACCACCCAGCGGTCCAACCTGTAGGTTTCCGGAACCATGGACGCGGAACCAACTACCAGGGCTTCGATGTCCCGGTCGCTGACCACCTTTTTCTTATCCGCCAGTACCTTGAACTGGGCAAAGGCCTCGTCGATCGCCGGGGTATCCAACTGGAAACCCAGATCCCTTAAACGATCCTCAAAGGCGTGCCGGCCCGAATGTTTTCCCAAAACCATACGGTTTTTGGGCAGGCCGATGGATTCGGGGGTCATGATTTCGTAGGTCGCCCGGTTGGCCATTACCCCGTGTTGATGGATCCCCGCCTCGTGGGCAAAGGCGTTTTCCCCTACCACCGCCTTATTCGGCTGGACCCGGACCCCGGTGACCTGGGACACCAAGCGGCTGGTGGGGTAAATTTGCGTGGTATCCAGCCGACAGTTGAGGTCGAGCAGATCCTTTCGGGTCCGCAAACCCATGGCGATCTCTTCAAGGGAAGCGTTCCCCGCCCGTTCGCCCAGGCCGTTAATCGCGCATTCCAGCTGGTCCGCCCCCGCCACCGCGGCGGCCAGGGTATTGGCCACCGCCAATCCTAAATCGTTATGACAGTGCACCGCGATCCGCGCCTCCGCGATATTCGGCGTATGGTCCTTTACGTACCGGACCAATTGGCCGAATTCCTCCGGAATCGCGTACCCCACCGTGTCGGGGATGTTTACCACCGTGGCTCCCGCGCGGATAACCGCCTCGAAGATACGGCTTAAAAACGCCGGGTCACTGCGGGAGGCGTCTTCGGCGGAAAACTCCACATCCTTGCAAAACCTTTTCGCGTAGGAAACCGCCGCTACGGCCCGTTCCAGTACCTGATCGGCTGTCATACGAAGTTTATATTCCATGTGGATAGGCGAGGTGGCGATAAACGTATGGATTCGGGGACTGGCCGCTTTGGCCAAGGCTTCCCACCCCGCGTCGATATCCTTTTCCAACGCCCGGCATAGACCCGCGACGGTACTGTTTTTCACCACCGCCGCCACCGCCTTTACCGCCGCCAGATCTCCGGGGCTCGCCGCGGGAAATCCCGCCTCGATCACATCGACCCCCAATTTTTCCAATTGGCGGGCCACCTCTACCTTTTCCTGCAGGTTCATACTACAGCCGGGGGCTTGTTCGCCGTCCCGGAGGGTTGTATCAAAAATTTGTACCGTACGGGCCATAGAAGGGCCTCCTTATACCTCGGATTTCGGGAGCCAGCTCATCATGGAGCGTAACTCCTTCCCCACCTTCTCGATGGGATGCTGGGCCTCCATGGCCCGCATGGCATTAAAGAACGGTCGATTGACCTGATTTTCCAGAATCCAATTCTTAGCGAAGGTACCGTTCTGAATTTCCGTCAGGACCTGCTTCATCACCCTTTTGGTCTCGTCGGTGATAATCTTGGGCCCGGTCACGTAGTCCCCGTACTCGGCGGTGTCGGAGATGGAATAGCGCATATACGATAGGCCACCCCGGTTAACCAGGTCCACGATCAGTTTCATTTCGTGCATGCACTCGAAGTACGCGCTCTCGGGTTGATAACCCGCTTCCACGAGGGTTTCAAAGCCCGCCTTCATCAACGCCGATACACCGCCGCAAAGAACCGCCTGCTCCCCAAAAAGGTCGGTTTCGGTTTCTTCTTTAAACGTGGTTTCCAGTACCCCCGCCCGGGCCCCGCCGATGGCCGCCGAGTAGGCCAGAGCGAGCCGTTTCGCGTCCCCCGTGGCATCCTGATGCACCGCCACCAAACAGGGAACCCCGGCTCCCGCCTGGTACTGCTCCCGCACCGTGTGGCCCGGCCCCTTGGGGGCGATCATGACCACGTTGATATCCTTTGGAGGAACGATCTGCCCAAAGTGAATGTTAAAACCATGGGCAAAGGCCAGGGTCTTCCCGCTCCTTAGGGCCGGCTTAATGGACTCGGTGTACAACTTGGCTTGTTTTTCATCGTTGATCAAAATCATGATAAAATCCGCCGCCTCCGCCGCCTCCCGGGCCACCTTGACCTGGAAACCCGCTTTTTCGGCCCGCTCCCAGGACTTGGACCCCTCGTAGAGGCCCACAATCACCTTCATTCCCGATTCCTTGGCGTTGAGCGCATGGGCGTGCCCCTGGGAACCGTAGCCGATTACCGCGATCGTTTTGCCCTTTAGGGCACCCAGGTCGCAGTCCTTCTCGTAATACATAATCGCCATGGTATAAACCTCCTTCATGCGTACCTTATTACGCATGATTACAATATTGAGATACGGCGCAAACAGTAGGGGTACGACGAATCCGGACCCTGCGTACGCGGGGAACTGGACACCGTCGCAAAGCCACGCTTGCGCCGGTTAAATGCTAATGCTTAGTACTAGGGATCCGCGTTCCAGGGCTACAAGGCCGGTGCGGGCAAGTTCTAGGATGCCGTAGGGGCGTAGCAGTAGAAGGAGGCCCTCCAGCTTTACGCTGTCGCCGGTAGCCTCGATGATAATGGTGGTGGGAGATACGTCTATAATTCGGGCTCGGAAAATGGTAGCGATTTCAATAACCGCAGGGCGACTAGCCTCGTCGGCCTGTACTTTAACCAAAAGAAGTTCCCGCCGGATGCAGGATTCGGAATCCAACTCCCGAACCGCTATCACATCCACGAGTTTTTCCACTTGCTTCACAATTTGATCGAGAACCCGCTCGTCCCCGCTCACCGCGATCGTCATGCGGGACACGGACGGATCTTCCGTTTCCCCCACGGTCAAGCCGTCAATATTGAAACCTCGACGGCTAAACAGGCCAGAAACCCGACTGAGCGTACCCGATCGGTTTTCCACCAAGGCCGACACCACGTGCCGTTTCATGCCTACCCCCGTTTACGGACCTACAAAGAGGCCCGATATGCTCCGAGGAAACGGAAGTCCTCGGTCTTCGTTTTAAGCTCATCCATCGCCGCTTCGAAAATTCCTTCCGCCTCGGGGATGGTGATATCCACGTAAAACTGATACCGCCAGGGCTTTCCCGCTATGGGGCGGGATTCCAATTTGGAAAGGTTGATGCCCCGTTCGCTCAATATTTTTAAACAGGCAAAGAGAGAACCCGGCTCGTTGGGGGTCGAAAATACTAGGGAAGCCTTATTGGGCTTTCCTGAACCCAGGGATGGGGGAATGTTTGCCGTTCCCGAATCGTTTTGCCGAGCGATCAGTAAGAACCGGGTATAGTTGAGGGGATTAGTCTCTATCCCCTCCTTTAAAATTTTAAGGCCGTAGATGCGGGCCGCCGGCTCCCCGGCGATAGCCGCCACGTCGATCCTCCCGTCCCGAGCGATGGAAGCCACCGCACCGGCCGTATCGTTGGTGGGCTCTATTCTCCACTCCGGGTGGGTGTCCAAAAAGCCCCGGCATTGGGCAAAACCCTGGGGATGACTTCGGACAACCTTGATACTTTCCATGGTAGCCTTCTCCGAGGCTATTAAATAGTGGACCACCCGAAGCTTAATTTCCCCCACGATCGCGATATCCGGGTACCGGATCAACAGATCGTAATTTTCGTGAACCGACCCCGCCAGGCTGTTTTCAATGGGAACCACACCGTACTGGGCCTTCCCCTCCAGCACCGCGTCAAAGAGGGCCGTAAAGGAGGAAACCGGAAGCCGTGGAGCCTCTTCGCCAAAGGCCCGTAACAGGGCCTGTTCGGCAAAGGCTCCCGCCTCGCCGGAAAACGCTATGACCCCTTCGCCGCTCCCACCCCTAGGGTTCTCCGGCTTAAAACTAATCCCCGGCGAAAGGACCTTCCCCAGGGTGGATGGCAGGGGCGTGCGGAGCAACTCCTTTCCCACGACCGGGGCCAGGGCTTCGATATCCCGCATTAATTTTTCGAACTGTTCCGGATACAGCGATTGGGCCCCGTCGGAAAGGGCTTCGTCGGGTCGAGGATGAACCTCCACCGTAAGGCCATCTGAACCGGCGGCTATAGCCGCCAGCGCCACGGGACTAACCTTGGCGCGGATACCAACTGCGTGGCTCGGGTCCACAATAACCGGCAGGTGGGAAAGCTTTTTTACCACCGGGATGGCCGAAATATCCAAGGTATTACGCGTATAGGTTTCAAAGGTTCGGATTCCCCGTTCGCAGAGGATTACATCCTTTGTTCCCGAAGAAAGGAGATATTCGGCCGATAAAAGCCATTCTTCTATGGTAGCCGAGGGCCCCCGCTTTAAAAGCACCGGCTTCCCCAGGGCGCCTACTTTTTTAAGGAGTTCATAATTTTGCATATTCCGGGCCCCAATTTGGAACACGTCGATGAGCCCTTCCATTTGAACCGCCAGCTCCGGAGATACCACCTCGGTAACGATGGGCATCCCAAAGGTGTCCCCCGCTTCCCGCATGTATTCCAGCCCCTTCATCCCCAGGCCTTGGAACGCGTAGGGGCTCGTTCGAGGCTTGTAAGCCCCCCCTCGGAGCATAACCGCCCCGGATTCCCTAACCCGGGCCGCGGTTTCCATAATCTGGTCCCGACTTTCTACCGCGCAGGGACCCGCGATCACCGTAATCCTGGAACCGCCGATCTTTACCGGCCCCACCGAAACGATGGTATCCTCGTTTTTTGTTTCCCGGGACGCCAATTCGTAGGGTTTGCTCGTGGCGGCCACCCGCTCCACCCCGGGAAGCAGGGCCAATTCCCGGAGATCCACCGAACCCTTGCCGGTGGCACCGACAATATCATCGTCCCCAAAAACCTGTTCCCGAACCGTAAAGCCCCGATCCCGCAAATACGAGCGGATTCTTTCCTTATCCTGGGAAGTTATATTTTTGGAAAGCACGACGACCATACGGGAGGTTCCTCCAATATGAATATGCTACCCACTAATCGTAACTTATTCAAGGGGATTTCTGCATGAGTATGCATTTTTTCAAAGATTTATTGCATTTATTTACACTATTAAAGTGAAAACAGTATTACTAAAGTCAATCTATGGAACTAATCAGCAGAGGGGATCTGTTAAACCTCCCATGAATCATTAAAAAATCCCAAAGTTTTGGCCACATTAAGGAATTTTTTTTGATCCTTCAATAATACTATAATTTTGTTACCCTCAACCAGTTTGTACAGGGGTCTTACTTTTTCATTTTTTAATAGGGCCAATACTTCTGGGTCCGCTTCGTTCAGGTCAAACAGCATAGCTACCTCTGGTTTTTTCAATAGTTCAGATCGGGCTTTCAGTCTTTTAAAAAATTCTTTCCATCGGGGGGACGGTTCGGCTTCGATAAGGTCCTTAAATCGGTCTATTCGCGCTTCTACTTCCCGATAGGAAGAACAGCCCTGTATAAACGAAGTTTCATCCAGGTGAAAACGATCGGGTCCCAAGGGAATACCAACTTGCTTCAAAAAGAGCTTGTGTTCCAGGGACTTACCCCGAAAAGTTACCAGGAGCAGATCCTTGTCCGCAATGGCCTCGTAGGAGTTCTGAGATACGGTTTCGTAGGTATTTACAAGGTCCAGACAATAGGCGCCCAATTTGGTAAAACGAATCATATCGAGGCCATCGTAATTGGAAATTATTTTTGCCTTATCTTTATACCACAGCGGTTTGGGGGGTTCCTTTTCTGTAATTTCTATCAACCCCAGCAGAGCAAAAAGATACAAATACCCCTTAAAAAGTGGGAGCCCCAACATACGATGCATTTGGGGCCCCCACACATAGAGTAATCTTTGATAATCCCCCGATATTATGGTATCGTTTCCCAAATCGATGTAATCGGCCTTACAACAAAGCCCATATTTTTCCGAATACAGGTCCGTATAGGTAAACCGGAAACCTCGAGCGTAAAGGGTTTTATAAAGCGATTCCACAGAAAACCATCGTTGATCCCGGGCGCATTCGGTAGACACAACCCAAAACATCCGCCTGCACTCAGGAACCCTGGGTGCGATGTAGGCGTTATTAGTCTTAAATAGTGTAAGATGTTCGGTCAAAACAACAAATTCAAAAAAACTACCAATAGGTTCATTTAACCGGTAATGTTCCTTTTCCGGGTTAAAGAAAAAGGTGAGAATTTGTTTTATTATCTGCGGGACATTACCCTTAGGGATTTTATACTCCGATCGAAAAGATAGATACCAACGAAAAAAGAGGTCTATGGGATCCAGACCATGGACCTTGCTTAGGGGGAATTCTTCTTGGCCACACAGGGAGCGCAAATATTTTATATGACCTTTTGTAAGCCCCCGGGTCATCCAATCGGAAACATCCCTATGTTCACGGGTTATTAACTGTTCAGAGGCCTTGATAAGCAAATTAAAAGTGTCCAGTATCTTTGTTTCATTGGACCAAAAAGTGGTCGGCGGTTCCGAAACCTCTTCAAAAAAATACTCCCTCGGTTTTTCGAGGTAGTTCACAAAAACCTTCCGAAATATTTCGTAAAGAAATATATAATTGTTTCCATAGATACCAAAAAGACTCATGGCCGGTTCTTGCTGGATCAGCGACCGTGATGGTTCTTCATAATAATATTGATCATCGATCCTTAGATTTATCGAATATTTTGAACACAACCGATTAAAATCCACAAATTCCCAGTAGGCCCCTAGATACAAAGCCTCTTGAATCCAAGGTTTTTGTTTTTTCAAAAATATAGTAAAACTGTTCTGATCAAGAGAGCCGAGAAAATTCGCAATAACTCGGACTGAAGCGTCCTTCGATCCAACATTTTTCCTTGCAGGCAAAAGAAATTTCGCTATAGAACCCAGGGTTACGGCGTTCAATTCAGTGAGCCGATTGGCGATTTCTTCTGCCGATGGTTTAGAAAATTCCTTCGTAAGTTTTTCCATCATCACCTTGCCTTTTGATGTACCTTGAGGCTGTCCCGTAACTTCCTAAGTTACGGGACAGCCTCAATTGCTTAATTCCCACTAAGCAGGAAACGGATATCTTCAGGGCTCAGGGATTTAATCAAATCCCCATCTCCCTGCAACACATTACTGACCAGATCTACCTTCTGTTCTTGCAATAATAGTATCCGCTCCTCGATGGTGCCCCGGGCAATAAGTCGATAACTGAACACAGGCTTGGTCTGACCAATTCGATGCACCCGGTCTATAGCCTGGGTTTCAGCGGATCGGTTCCACCAGGGGTCAAAAATAAACACGTAATCCGCCGCAGTTAGATTAAGGCCTACCCCACCGGTTTTCAACGTCATAATAAGAACCTTAACTTCCGGATCCGTCTGAAAGCGCCGAACCAAGGCCTGCCGATCCACGGTGGCTCCAGTCATAACCAGGTTCGCAAGCCCTCGATTAGCCAGATCCTCCGAAAGTAAATCTACGGTTGCAAGAAAATTGGTAAAGACCAGACATTTATGCCCCTCGGAGGATAGGTTGTCTACCATATCCAAGAAATATTCCCGTTTGGCCGAAATACCGGTGTAGTTGTCATCGGCTTCCGGGATTCCCGCCAACCGCCGCAAAATAGTCATGGCTTTAAGGAGCCGGAACAAGCCCTTTGCGGGTTCCCCCCTCGAAAATGCTTCTTGGACGGCCTGTAACTCCTCTTCTCGGGTCTGGTGATACAACCGCAGATGTTCCTGGTCTAGCTCTATCAGTACGGTCTGCTCTGTTTTACTGGGCAAATCCCTAAGCACGTCGGCCTTCATACGGCGTAAAACAAACGGATAAATTTTCAACCGTAATTCCCGACTTATTTCCGGATCCTTTTCGGTTTGAATAGGTTGCATGTAGGTCTTCATAAAATCAGAGTGACTACCAAAAAGTCCGGGATTTAAAAAAGCGAAGAGACTATACAGTTCCCCTAAATGGTTTTCTATGGGCGTACCGCTCATGGCAATCCGAAATTGGGAAGAAAAGGACAGGATAGCCTTGCTCGTCTTGTTTTCCATGTTTTTAATATTTTGCGATTCATCCAGGATAACGAATTCCCACTGAATACTCTGAAAAAGCATCTGATCGACCCGGGCGGTTCCATAGGTTGAAAGAATAATTTGTAAGTCAGGATCCTTTAGTTGCTCCTCGTCCCTTTGGGCCCCGTGAAAAATCCGATACCGCAGTTCCGGGGCAAAACGGCGTAATTCGGCCTCCCAATTATACAAAAGCGATCGGGGCATCAGTATAAGGCTGGGACTTCGACTCCCCTCTTGATAGTATTTTCGGAGTAACGCAATAGCCTGAACGGTCTTACCCAAACCCATATCGTCTGCCAAGCAAGCTCCCAAATGGTGGCTGACCACATAATCCAGCCAGCGGACTCCATAATGTTGATAGGGCCGCAGACTACCCTCGGCCAGAGGATACGTATCCTGGGTTTCGGCTTTTTCCGAGGTTTCGGCCAGCTTATACATCCCGTTATAAAAGGACACAACCCTATCCCAGGCTTCTCCACGTACTTCCAGATTATTCAGGGACATCAGGGCCGGATAATTAAAAAAAGAAACCTCAACCTGATCTGTTTTAGCCGTTTTAGTAGCGCGCACGTTGATAAGCCGCTGAAGCCGCTCCAGTTCTCCAGGCAGGACATACAGGCGACTTTCATCTTGGAGTTTGATATACCCCTCACTTTTATAGCGCTTTATAAAATCATTGTAGGAAAAATCCTGCCCATCCAGTTCTACCTGGGCGTCCCCCTCAAGAAAATCGATCCCCGAAGATAGGTGTAATTTCAAACGAGGTCGTGAAATACGTACGTGATAATGGGTAAGCACCTGGGACTCGAGCAACACAAACTGCTGTATAAGCTCTTGGATATGATTAGTTATGAGTTCAGTGGCCAGATCGGGGGTTATTATAAAATAACCCTCTTCCTCGTAAATATCGGTAGCCTTCTGCCGTCCAAGGCTACTTAGCACTTTTTTAAACTTTTCCACCGGATCGGGCCCATAGATCAATTCGGAGACCCGCAGGGTCTGCAATACTTCATCCAACTCCACCAAATAGATAATATCCCGCTCTTCCAGGAATCCCGGCGTATAGCCTTCCAAATAATGTACCGGCTGTATATGCAAATACCCATAGGGATCCACTTCTTTAAACAGAAGAGCGCCGCAGGTTTCCTTTTGAGCTCCCATAACCACAGAAAAGCCTTCGTATAGGATATCCAAGTCCGGGAAGGTACTCTTAATTTGAGAAAGAAATATTCCCACGTCCTTTTTAGTGCAGGATCGCTGAACCGAAACTACCCTTTTCCAAAGGGGTCCCAGATCCTGCACGGCGTATACGCGGTTTTCCAGTAGAATTCTATTTCTACAGAGGGGTACAATTTTACCATTTCCGGTACCCTGGAATACGGGACCATCATCGGTACCCCCTTCTTCCATATGTTCGAGCAAAATCTGTAGATTTACCTTATCGGCTTGGCCGGATTGTAGGCGAAGCAAAAGACGATAGTCCCCCGAAGCTCTTTGGATAAAATGGTATTCCTGGGTAACCAATAACCCCGTTTCCAGAACCAGATCCAAAAGGTCCGTAGAAGGATTTTGAAGAGTAAAGTGTTTTTCCTGGGGTATCGACTGGAAGAAAGAAACCATACCGGATTCGAAGCGATTTTCCCCTTGATCCATCGAGGATAAAAATTCTCGCAGAGCGGTCCTCACCATTCCGGTGTATCGTCGGTAGTCAGGACAGATCGGGGACAATCGTTGATCGACCGTAGACAGCTGAATCAGCTCATTTTCTTTTTTTACAAGAAATAAAAAAGGCGCACCCCTTAATTTTACAGCGTCCCTGGTTTCCATTGCTTCGGAGCTTTTATTGATAGCCATGGCATAGGTTTTAGAATATAATTCTTTGTTTGAAAAGCTATCGATCGAAATTTAGGGAAGACCCATAAAGCCCAGGGGACAAAAATAGGAGGAGGATGATCTTTTCGAACTAGAAGTATGTCGAACTTAGCTTTTTTAGCTGCAAAAGCATATCGACCACGGTTCAGACGGTAGTATGGGTATAGCATAAGCGCCATAGGGGCGCGGAAACAAGCATCCGGGAACGGAGACCGGTTCACAGCCAGCGCCGGTTCCACGGAAGCCTTTTTCCAACCCAGCTATCGGCTGGCGTTCCTTGATTTAGTGTACACGTCAAAGCTCACCGCGCCGAGCAAAACCAAGCCCTTTATGGTCTGTTGCCAATCGACGCTGACACCCATGATGGACATACCATTGTTAAGAACGCCCATCACAAGACCGCCGACGATGGTTCCGACAACCGTACCAACCCCGCCGGAGGCGGAGGCTCCTCCGATAAAACACGCGGCGATGGCGTCGAGTTCAAACCCGGTTCCCGCCTTTGGGGTGGCGGCGTTTAGACGACCCGCGACCACCAAGCCGGCCAGGGCCGCCAAAAGTCCCATATTGGTATAGACCCAAAACATCACCTTCTGGGTCTTTACCCCGGAAAGACGGGCGGCCTTTTCGTTGCCCCCCAGGGCGTAAATATGCCGACCAGCGATGGTCCGTTGGGTAATAAAGGTATAGATGATAATAAGGCCGATCAAAAGGATTAGAATGATGGGTATACCGTTATACGCGGCCAGACTCATCGTTAGGGCGTTGATCGCCACAACGATCAGGGCTCCCTTAATGAGCTCCAACCCCATGGGAAGAACTTCAAAATCGTATTTTCGTTTTTTCGCTCGGTTATTAATCTGGGTAAATACATAAATAATGGAGAACGCTATTCCGGTTAAAAGGGCTATAATATTAAGCCCCCCCATACGCCAATCCATACCGGGCAGATAGCCCGCAGAAAGGTCCTGGATAAGCTTATCAAAGGGGGCCTTCGTTTGGCCCTGCAAAATTACCATGGTCAGGCCCCGGAATATCAACATGCCCGCCAGGGTAACGATAAACGCGGGGATCCGCAAATACGCGATAAACATCCCATGGAAAGCCCCTACAAACAAACCAATCCCCAGGGTAATCGTGATGCCCCAAAAAACGGGTAGTTTCATATCGATCATCAGGACCGCCGAAACAGCCCCGATAAAGGCGGCTACAGAACCAACGGAAAGATCCACATTCCCCGTGACGATACACAACAGCATCCCGACGCCCAGAATGAGTACGTAACTATTCTGAAGCACCAGGTTGGTAATGTTCATCGGTTTGAACAAAATTCCGCCCGTAAGTATTTGGAATAACACCATAATAAACACTAACGCGATGACCATTCCGTACTGACGGACGTTACTCTTAAAAAACGAGGTAATTCTGCCCACTTCCCCACTCCTTCCTATTAAGCCCTTACCGTTTCGCGAACGGGGCTTTCACGTTTTTTTCGTTGGTGACCCATGATACATTTCATGATCGATTCCTGCGTGGCTTCCGCTCGTCCAAATTCTCCCGCTATTTCGCCCTCGTTCACCACGTAAATTCGGTCGCACATACCCAAAAGTTCGGGCATCTCGGAAGAGATCATCAGGATCGCCTTGCCTTCCGCCGCGAGTCTGTTGATGATCGTATAAATTTCGTACTTGGCCCCCACATCGATACCCCGGGTCGGTTCATCCAGGATCAACACATCCGGATCGGACATGATCCATTTACCCAACACGACCTTCTGCTGATTCCCCCCCGAAAGGCTCTCCACCCGTTGATCCAAGCCGGCGCACTTAATCCTCAACCGCTCCCGGTATTCGTTGGCCGCCACGTTCTCCCGGTTTTCATCGATGACCCCCAGGGAACTCACCTTTTTCAAGCTAGCCAGAGATACATTCTTCCGAATATCATCGATCAGAATAAGACCGTAGTTTTTTCTATCCTCGGTAACGTACGCGATCCCATTATCGATCGTTTCGGTTACCGTATCGGTTCGAATTTCCTTACCATTTTTAAATATTTTCCCCGAATGTTTAACGCCGTAACTTTTACCAAAAATACTCATGGCGATTTCGGTGCGGCCGGCGCCCATAAGACCTGCGAAACCCACCACTTCGCCCTTCCGTAGATTAAATGAAACATTTTTTACAATAGCCCGATTTTCGTTCAAGGGATCGTAGACCATAAGGTCCCGCACCTCAAATACCACGTTACCCACATCGGACTGCCGTTTGGGATACCTATCCACAATTTCCCGACCGACCATACTCCGGATAATCCGGTCCTCGTCGATGGCCCGGTTGGTATTATCAATGGTCTCGATAACCCGTCCATCCCGGATTATGGTTACCGTATCGGCGACCTTAATTACCTCGTTTATTTTATGGGATATGAGGATTGATGTAACCCCATGGTTTTTCAGTTCTATAAGGAGATCTAGCAATTTGTTGCTTTCTTCATCGTTCAATGCCGCAGTGGGTTCATCCAAAATTAAAAGGCGTACATTCTTAGAGAGCGCCTTGGCGATTTCGACCAGTTGTTGCTTTCCAACCCCAATATCGGCAATAAGGGTATTCGGGTTGATATCCAGGCCCACCTTCATAAGCAAAGCCTTGGCGGATGATACCGTATTATCCCAATCGATTACCCCGGTTTTAGCTCGTTCGTTTCCTAAAAAGATATTTTCAGCGATCGACAGTGTGGGGATCAGGGCCAATTCCTGGTGTATAATAACAATCCCCAGATGTTCGCTATCCCGGATCGTGTTAAAATGACATTCCTTATCCCGTAAACGAATATGCCCCTCGTAGGACCCATGGGGATATACCCCGCTGAGTACCTTCATTAACGTCGATTTTCCGGCGCCATTTTCTCCAACCAACGCGTGGATCTCATCGTTTTCTACTTTCAGGCTCACCTTGTCCAGGGCGCGCACTCCGGAAAAGTCCTTTGTGATATCCACCATTTCCAACATCGTTTCAGCCATCACAACCGCCTTTTCACGGGGGGAAGCGACCCATGGAAATTCCATGGGTCGCTTCCCCCACTTTCTACATTCTAATCTATTTTAACTGGTCCGCGGTATAGTATCCCGTATCGATTAACGCTTGTTTGTAATTGGTAATATCCACATTCACCGGATCGCACAGGTAGGAGGGAACAACTTTGACCCCGTTGTCGTAGGTCTTGGTGTCGTTCACTTCCGCGGGTTTGCCCTGGAGCACCGCGTCTACCATGTTGGCGGCTTTTTCAGCAAGGGTCCGGGTATCTTTGAATACCGTCTGGGTCTGCTCGCCCGCCAGAATCGATTTAACCGAAGGAAGTTCCGCGTCCTGTCCGGTCACGATCGGGAGCTTCTTATCGCCCTTACCGTAACCGACGCTCTTCAGAGAGGACAGTATACCGATGGAAATGCCGTCGTAGGGAGACAGTACAGCGTCCACGTGGGCGGAAGTGTAGAAAGCGGTAAGGATGTTATCCATTCGCTGCTGGGCGGTAGCGCCGTCCCAGCGGAGGGTAGCCACTTTGGCGAATTCGGTCTGGCCGGAGCGAACTACCAGTTTCCCGCTCTTGATGTAGGGATTCAGCTGATCCATGGCTCCGTTAAAGAAGAAGTAGGCGTTGTTGTCGTCGGGGGAACCGGCGAAAATTTCAATATTGAAGGGACCCTTTCCGCTCTTCAACCCGAGCTTGTCCACAATATAGCCCCCCTGGAGAACGCCGACCTTGTAGTTATCGAAGGTGGCGTAATAGTCCACATAGGGACTCTTTCGGATAAGCCGATCGTAGGCGATAACGGGAATCTTCGCGGCGTGGGCCTTCTCCAACACCTTAGAAAGGGATTCGCCGTCGATGGAAGCGATTACCAGGCAGTTCACACCCTTGGTAATCATGTTTTCCAGCTGGGAAATCTGAGCGTCGATGTTGTCTTCGGCGTACTGAAGATCCACCTTGTAGCCCCGGCTTTCCAAGATTTTCTTCATGTTGCCGCCGTCTTGAATCCACCGCTGGGAGGACTGGGTCGGCATGGCGATACCGACAAAGGCTTGGGTTTTTCCACCAGAGGCTTGCTGGCCATTGGCGAACAGAGGCGCCGCCATGAGGGCGGCCGCGAGGGCGAGAACCGATAACGTAGCAATTCGTTTCATCGTTTTTCTCCTTTTCCTTGTTAAAGTTTCGAATCAGACCGTTTCGGACGCGGTAACGTACACGCAACGGACTGTATTCTTTCGTTTGTGATTGAATCGTACACCCACATTCAGAATTTGTCAAATAAATTCTGCGTGAACGAACACTTTTTTTTCGACCTCCGATTGATCGAGGAAATACAAGCGTATATGATACCCCATGGAGGCACCGAGCGTGTTTGCCCTTGAACGGTTTCGAGTCATTCGTACGTACCTCACGGAACATCACCAAGCGGAAGTCCGTTCTTTAAGCAATCTGTTAAACGTTTCAGAGGTAACGGTTCGCCGGGATTTGGAAAAGCTTGAACAGGATGGCTTTCTTATCCGTACCCATGGGGGCGCGATACTCAGCGACGGACGGTCGGATTCGCCCTGGAACCCCACAGAAGCGACGGATTCGGAAATTGCCTCGGAGGAGAACGATAGAGAAGAAATCGGAGAAACCGCCGGCCGCTTGGTTAGCGATGGGGACATGCTGTTAATAATGGCGGGAAAATTTGTCCATGCCTTAAGCCGGTCCCTCACCGAACGGAGGGGCCTTACCATTCTTACCAACGATCTTAACCTGGCCCAGGATATGGCGGGACAAACACAGAATCATGTGGTCCTTTTGGGAGGAGATTTAAACCCCCAAGACCTGGTTGTAGAAGGGACCCTAACCTTGGACGATATGCAAAGGTTTCATGTGGATCGTTTTATTGTAGCCATTGACGGGTTTGGCCTGGATTTTTCCTTGTCCGTTACGTCCCAACAGAGGGCCCTGCTTATTCGAGAAGGTCGGCTTCGGTGTAAAGAATTTATCATCCTCTGTCCTTCTTCGACGTTACAACAAAACGCTTTTTTTACTTTCGGAACCATGAAAAGCGGTGATACAATAGTAACGGATCGATCCATTTCGGAATCGGACAAGCGACGGATCTTTGAGGCGAATATCCGTCTATTTACAGCCCTAAATATTTATGAAGGAACGGCTTAATAGCTATGAAACCCATCCTCGAGCTTATAAAAATTACCAAAAATTTTGGTGATGATTTTTTTCTCGAGGATGTTTCCCTGGATCTGTACCCCGGTGAAGTCCACGTTATTATCGGAGAGAATGGATCGGGCAAATCGGCCATCCTAAAAATAGTATCGGGTTTAGTGCCCCCTGCCCAGGGGGAAATAAGGGTGGATGGGGAATTGGTACATTTCTCAGATATTGGGGCCGCGAAAAAAGCGGGAATCCTGTACCGTCCCCAGGAACCCCAGCTCTTTGACAACCTCTCGGTGGCGGAAAACCTGTATTTTGACGAACTCCCCCACTCCATCATCGGATCACTCCAGGTATACCAACTGCGCTACGACGCAAAAAATCTTCTCCATAACCTTGGCATTGCCATCGATCCCCAGAAGGTGGTTCGAACCCTGGGGTACGCGGAACGACAATTATTAGAGGCCGCCAAGGCCTGCGTGAAAAAATGGAAAATTGTCGCCTTCGACGAACCTACCGCCGCCCTCGCGGAACCAGAACGGGCTATCCTGTTTGCCATTGTTCAACGACTAAAAGCCCAGGGGGTCGGGGTTCTGTACGTTTCCCACCGTTTGGACGAAATTCAAAAGGTGGGGGACCGCTTATCCGTGGTCCGTCAAGGCCGAATCATCGATACCCGGTCGGTAAAGAATTTGGACCGGGAGGTTTTGGTAAAAATGATGACCGGGCGCCTCTTGACCGAACGGTACCCCCGCTTCGCGAACCGTCAGGGGAAACCGGTTCTGGAAGCTCGGGATATCCGGAGCGGCGATATACTACGGGGTGTTTCTTTTTCGCTACGCCGGGGAGAGATTCTGGGAATTACGGGGCTCATGGGGTCGGGTCGCACCCGGTTGGCCCAGTGTCTTTTTGGGGCGGTGGAACCGAATGGAGGACAAATTTACCTCAACGGAAAGGCGGTTAACTTTCGGAACCCCCAGGAAGCCCTTACCCAAGGTTTAGCCCTTATCCCCGAAGACCGGATGGAAAACTCTATCCTGCATCGTCAAGATCTGGTCCTGAACCTTACGGTCGCCTCTTTAAACCGGTACAATAAAATAACCGGGCTTGATCCTAAAAAAATGTTCAAACTGGTCCGCAACTATTCCAGCCGTATTGGCCTGCGTCCCGGACACCCTAACGACTATCCCGACTCCTATTCGGGGGGGAATCAACAAAAGGTGTCCGTTGCCCGCTGGCTGGCAAAGCGAGCCCAAATTTACATCATGGATGAACCCACCCGGGGTATCGATGTGGCGTCCAAAATTGACGTGTACAACGCCATCGCGGATATTGCCGCTAAGGGGGGATCGGTGATTTTTATATCTTCGGATATCGAGGAAATTTTAGGGATGTGCGATCGGATCCTCGTCCTCACCGGCGGGAAAATCGTCTGCGATCTTCCCCGACTAAAGGCCTCCCAGGAAATCATCCTAGAATACGCCACCGCAGATTAGGGAAGGTTGCTATGACCGCTCTGTACATTAAACCCATGACGAAGGAATTGGAAGATCGGATCCATCGGAATCCGAGTCTTAATATCGATAGTTTTATTATCCCATCCCCCTTTGTGGCCGACGAATCCCTGGAAAAGGATTACGAGCACTCCTACGTATGGGAGGAGGAACGGGAACTGCTGGGGTACATTGAAACCTGGGCGGATCGGGACAAAAAACGGCTCCATATTTACAAACAGGTAACAAGCCCTTTTGGCCGAGGGAAGGGCATAGGATCGTCATTTTTAAACCGTCTGGCGGAACAGGCTCCGGAGGATTCGATAATCGACCTGTACATTTGGGAGCGGCAAACCGAGTCCCTCTCCTTTTACAAACGCCGGGGCTTTGTGGAAAAGGAACGGCTGGCCTGGCGGGCCCTGACCTTTGTCCGTATAGAGGGGGAAGCTAAAACCGTCCGGGAGGCTTTGCAAAAAACCGGTACGGAGGGGGGCGCGGCGGAAGAACTGGGGAAGGTGCGCCACGACGCTAAAAAGGCCATCCGCCTAATCGCCGACATGGCCGGAGCGTTGACCGCCGAAAACTGTTCCCGAATTATCGAGGATATCAACCGGGAAACCACGGCCCTGATCAACACGCTCAACCTATTCCGCGATTCGGTCCAACGGTTCCGCACGGTAAACCTTAAGGAACTGGTGATAGACCGGATTATCCCCATGATCGAACATTCCCCCGTACCCTGCGAACTACAACTACGATTCGCCCCCTCGGTGGGGGAGGCCCGGGCCCACTATTTGGAGGCCGGCAGGGCCATCGTCAACCTGGTGTCCAACGCCCTGGACGCCATCCGGGCCGCCGACCGGCCGGGTATTCTTTCCATCGCCATCGAGGAATCCGCGGGCTGGATTGTGCTTTCGGTGGAAGATAATGGGATTGGTATAGAAACCGAACGGCTCCACCGGGGCGAGAATGGCAAACCACGGTTTGTCGGGGTTACCACCAAGGGCACTCTGGGGGAAGGGCAGGGAACCCGGCAAATTTACGCCACCTTTGGGGCGGAAAATATTTCCATCCGGAGCGAACGGGGTCGGGGAACCCGGTGGACCATCCGGCTTCCCCGGGCGGAACTGCGGGACGAAAGCGAAATGGCGGCCCTGGAAACCCGGTTAACGGAATTCAAGGCCCTCTCTTCCGACGATGCCCCAGGTAAGGACGGGACAAGGGAAGAAATCTCCGCTTATATCTGGCGTTGTAAAAAATTAGAGATCCTGGTATGGGATTTAATTCTGCAATTCGCCCGGAAAAATAACGTTCGAGAACTGTACCGTCTCTTTTTGTCCTTCCGCCACGGCGCTCTGCCCTTTACGGGGTTTAAAGAGGAGATGGAAACCTACAAAACCGACTCCCCCGAATTACGGCTCTGGCTGGCCGAAGCGGTCCGGCGGGTTGCCCAAAACGACCGGACCCTGGGAACCGTAGCCCAGGATGAAACATGGCGGGGAATCTCCTTTAAGGCCTACGGACAGGCGATGGAGCGGACGGTGATTTTTACCCTTAATCCGGCTACAGGAGAATTTGGGGCCACCGATAGAAAGCTGGCGGAACACGCCGATTTTGTGGCCTATCTGCACGCGGATCGGGATAAACTCCTACGGGGCGAATTTTTTGGGGATCTGAATAATAGCGCTAACCCTATCCAACTGGGGGTGTGGGAAATCGGGGATTCCGACGATGGAAGAAGAAAAGCCGCCCTGATCCGTTCAGGGGCCCGCAAACTTTTGGAAATGAATGTCCCGGAGGATAAAAAACTCCTCTTTTACGAAGCCACCTGGCGCCGGGGGGGATTGGATTTGGATACCGGGAGACCCCGCACCCTCGCCATGGTTGCCCATCTGGGGGACCATGAGTTGGGTGAAATTTTAAGCGAAGTGGATGATGAGTTTGGGGATTATATCACGGCGGACTGATACAAAATCGCTGTCCCCGGGGTTCTCCCTATAAAGGGGCCCCCGGTTTAGCCGTCGAGCGGGCCCTGAACAAGCGGTCGTTAATAGCCGCTCCGAGGCCTTCGTCGGGAACCCGCTCCACGTATACCCGTTTTAAGGCCAGGGAATCTAGCTCGTGGAGAATTTCAAAGAGATTAGCCGCCGCTTCCAGAAGACTGCCCCCTTCGGATAGGAGTCGAAGCACCGGGGCTTCCGTTCCGGAAACGACGCTGGGGCCCCACCGTCGCAACCAGGCTTCCCGGGAGGGGGAATCAAAAAAAACATACCCCTCCCCCGCCTGGGGGGGGCCGAGCCTTTCCAAAGCCCCCCGGGGATACAATTCCAGGGCCGCGTGGGGGGCGTAGTGGCTGGCCAGTTGCCCCGGGGCCGTGGGGGTAGCACCGGTCCCCTTCCATAGCTCCACCGGCCCGATAAGACCTTCAATCCGCTCCCGAGCCGTACCCCCGGGACGCAAAATTCGTGGCCCCCCCGAACTAAGGTCTAAAATAGTAGATTCCACTCCCACGGAACAACGCCCCCCATCGACGATATAATCGATTCGGTCTCCCAACTGCTGGGCCACGTGTTCCGCGCGGGTGGGGCTTAAATAGCCAAAGGGGTTGGCGCTGGGAGCGGCTATGGGGACGCCGGCCAGACGGATAATCCTTTGGGCGACCCTATGGGCCGGAAAGCGGACCGCCACCGTGGATAGACCGCTGGTAGCCAGGTCGGGGACGGCGGCCCGTTTAGGGAGGATCAGCGTTAAGGGGCCGGGCCAGAGGGTGTGGCTTAATCGGTCCAAACGGTCCACCGATTCCCGGGAAAGCAGGGAAAGATCGGCGACCCGGTCCAGTTCCTCCAGGCCGGCGATGTGCAAAATAAGGGGGTCAAAGGTGGGCCGCCGTTTGGCTTCAAAAATCCGGGCTAAGGCTACGGGATCGAACCCATTGCCCCCCAGGCCGTAAACGGTTTCCGTGGGTATGGCGACTAGTTTTCCCTCCCGCAGGGCTCCGGCGGCCACAGCCAGGTCCGCGTCGGAGGCACCGAGGATTTTCATCCCCTGGACCCTCATTTCTTAAAAAGAATCGCAGAACCTTCCCGCCCAACCTCTCGGAACCCCATTTTGCGTAAATACGATTCGTGGGCCCCCACTTCGGCGACAGCGCTAAACACCGTCTGGGGAGAAGCGATTTTAGCGGCGGCGGTTTCAAAGAAGAAACGGGCGTTTTTAAGGTCCCGGTACGCCGGAACCGCGTAATCCAAAAGGATACTTATCTCTCCGTTCCCTTCCCGCCGGAAAGCCACAAAGGATACGGGCAGGGTTTCCCGAAGGATAAAACACCCCTCGGCGTCCCTAAGGGTCCCGGTGACCGGATCGTTGCTAAACCGAGGAAAGAACCGCTGAATATCGGTGCTATAAAATTTTAAAAACAGTTGGGCGTACTTATCCGTTTGGGGGTGGACAAAAAGTATATCGAACCGCTCTGGCCGTTTGGAATCCTGGGCCATCCGGTAAAGGTAGAAAGCGTTTACCAGAACGATAAACCCGTTCAAAATCAAAACCGGATAGGATCCTATAAGGCCCCCATAGATGGTAAAAGCTAGAGAACCCACCATATTGATAATCCGAAGTCTTTTAATATTTTTAAGGGTAAGGCTAATTGCCACAATAACCGAAGCCACCATCCCAAACCATTCAATCCACGACGACATACCACCACACTCCAGGGTTTTTTACCGGTTAGGGGTACCAGGGATTCCCTAACGGTTTCTCGGATTTGTCCGTCTAACCATACAAAATCGCGGGGCACCGCGATAGGTAACCTGACGAACAGCCAAGGGAACCTGGTTAATCGGAAATTGGAAAAGCGCCCCATGATAAACAAATTTTAAAAAAATATCCAGGGTAGTGTTACGAAGATTAGTTCTCCAGCCTCATAACAAAGGTTCTCCCTGCCTACATAAACGCGAAAGCGGGGAGGGAGCCCCGTACCAGAGCTCCCTGTTGAGGACGCCACATTTCCTTTCGCCAGATTTTCAAATCGATCGGCAATAAATCGATAGTGTTACGAAGATTAGTTCTCGAGCCTCATAACAAGGTTCTCCCTGCCTACATAAACGCGAAGGCGGGGAGGGAGCCCCGTACCAGAGC
>Ga0272446_1001825_pt1 | contig 30209 bp, 22 predicted proteins | sample YNPCB0061_FD_194587 | JGI IMG/M metagenome (GOLD analysis project Ga0272446, IMG submission 194587) | Hot spring microbial mat communities from Yellowstone National Park, WY, United States - YNP-CB-006-1 | ecosystem: Environmental > Aquatic > Thermal springs > Hot (42-90C) > Sediment | place...
GGGTTTACCGTAATTTGGAATGCCGTGGTTGGTAAGGTTGCACCCAGAGGATCACGCACTACAAAGGTGAAACTATCGAAGGGAATCTCGCTACCGTTGTGTCGGTAAGTCAGGCGACTGTTATTAACATCATCCTGGGTAAAGGTAGAACCAGCGGTTAACTCGGTGCTGCCATCAAGAAGCAAAATACCATTGATGGGCGTGGCCTCCAGGGTGAAAGTGAGTTGGTCGTCGCCATTGTCATCATCGGTAATTTGGAGTACCCCCTGGAGATTGCCAGAGGCTCCTTCATTCACCACCAATCCTGCATTTAAGCCAACCCGAGGTGGATCATTGACGGGATTCACCCGGATATTGAAGGTGGTTATGGGCAATGAGGCTCCCCCCAGATCCACAACGGTAAAAGTAAAGCGATCGCTCAGGGTTTCGCTACCGTTGTGGCGATAGAGCACTCGACCTAAGTCAACATCTGCCTGGGTAAAGCTGCGATCGCCCAAGGGCGCACCGCCCAAAGAGAGCACCCCATTTACCGGAGCATCCACAATCGAATAGGTCAGCTCTGTCGCAGGGTTGTCGTTGTCCGTCACGCTGATCAACGCCTGCAAGTTACTAGATTGCCCTTCATTCACGGTTAAGCCCTGATTAACCGATAGGCCCGGTGGGTCATTCACCGGATTAATCGCAAAGGTAAAGACATTATTGAAGCTGGCTCCCCCGGAGTCTGCCACAGTGAAAGTAAAGCTGTCTGTCAGAGTTTCCGAACCATCATGCTGGTAGGTCAGCAAGCCATTGTCCAGATCGGCCTGGGTAAAGCTGTTCACCCCATTTAGGGAAAATCCATTCAGCAGCAGCGTGCCATTGCTGGGCAAGGTGGTAACGGTATAGGTCAATTCGCTGGCGCTATCTTCGGTATCGGTTACTTGCAAAACAGCGCTGCTAATGGTACCCAGCGCCCCCTCATCAACCGCAAGGGGTGTATTAACCGCTAAGACTGGGAAATTGTTGATATCAAAGACAAGGTTATAGTTACTGTTTTCGCCCGTCGAGAAGACCCTAAGGAAGTACTGTCCTGGAGCTAAATCTCGAATAATCGACTCAGCCACATTTCCAGGTTGCGCCGAGCTTTGAATAACCGTCCCACCACTACTCAGGAGTTCCAGATCCAGATTGCCTGCCAACCCTGCCAAATCGATGCGAATGCGACTCAGTTGGTCAATGCTAAATCGATAGTAGTCATTTTGGTCAGTGGCTCCCGCAAAGCCCGCGAATTCACCCACTGCTGAGAGGTTAGAACCAACATTAAATGCCGTTGCCAGACTATTCCCAATGGTGTCGGCTGGGGAAGGGGTCGTTAAGCCCAGATTGTAGGGGGCATAGGCGCGCCAAGCTGTTGTTGTGACTGGGAGGAGAGGCTGCACTGAGACGCGATCGGCCCCATTCATCTCCCAAACAACATTGTCTCCTGTTTGAAAGTTGCGCCAGAGAATATCCGGTTGACCATCGCCGGTAAAGTCACCCACGCCCTGAATTCGCCAATTCAAGTTGACCACCTGGAGAAGAACCAGGTTTTGGGCCGCGGCAAGTTGTTCCATTAACCAGAGACGATTTTCTCCCGTGACCTGATTGCGCCAGAGAATATCCGGTTGGCCATCCTGGTTAAAGTCGCCGACACCTTGAATCTCCCATTGGGTGGGGGTGCCAGTATTGACCAGAGATTCGACCCCAAGGCGTTCGCCCCCATTCATGTACCAGACAATGTTTTCACCAGTGACATAGTTACGCCAAAGAATATCGGCCCGACCATCTTGGTTGAAGTCGCCAACGCCCTGCATCCGCCAATTGCTAGTAGCGCTGGTGGGCGCAACATTGAGCAGGGGTATCTCTTGCACCAGATTCGCCCCATTCATTAGCCAGAGGCGATTTTCCCCTGTGGTGGAGTTGCGCCAGAGCAGGTCAACATTACCATCGTTGTTCAGATCGCCAGTCGCCTGCACCTGCCAAATGCCTCCTCCGGGGCTGGGGGCTGGCTGGGCGGGGGTAACGGGAACTACGGCTTGTCTTTGGGTTCCCTCCATATCCCAGGCGACTGTTTCACCTGTGACGGTTTGTCGCCATAGAATATCTCCTGGAATGCCGCTGTTGCGGACAGCCGTAAGAGTATATTCGGTTGCTTCAGTCAGCAAGGTTCCCGAAACCTCGATAAAGTAAAGGCCGGGGTTTAGGGTTGTTGTGATTGATTCGGCAAAGTTTTCAGGATTACTTGATTCTAGGGGGGTGCCACTGACGGTTACCAAGTTGCCATTCCGATCCAAAATGCGCAAATCAACATCACCGGAGAACCCTGAAATGGCTACGCTGACGCTGCTGCGATAGGCCAGATTGACTTGATAAAAGTCACTAACTCCTGGCTCTGCCAGGTCTTCTCGTAGCACTGCCGTAGATGACAACGCAAGTCTTGTTGCAGTCGCTAAGGAGTTTCCGGCATCGTTTGGCATGGTGAACGCCCCCTCTAATGGCCTTGCCTGAATGGCACTGATATTCTGCCCTAACAATTGGGATTTGATAACAAATGCTGAGACACTTTGTCCTAAGCCGTGGCTCTGCGGCACGAATTATGATCCGGTTTAGAACGTGCTTAGGCCGATACAGCAACGACAGCTTGCGTCCTAGACCTTATCGATGCCCAGAACCCAAAATTTGTCTGTGAGAAACATCTGGGTTTAGGCAGGACGACATGGGTTGAAATCTTGATTGGGCACGACTGAGCCAAAGGCTGGGAACCACACAAAAGCTTTTGAGTTTTTAACAGGTCAGGACATCTCAGGAGCCTACTGACCCACAAATTCCAGGTATTGCCTTTCTAGCAGGTAGGCCCCATTGGTGAAGCGCACGCTCCAGTAATTACCCGGTTGGCGACCCAGAATTACCCCTACTTCGCCGGGTGCCACTAAACTTGTAGAGCGCAGCATTGGCATAGGAGCGGCAGTTTTAAGATAGGGGGGAGATGCAATCAGCCGGACGCGATCGCCCACCGAAAAATCAGTTTGCATGACGGTTTTTACAGCATCAGGAACTGAGTCAGAAGTGTAGCAGATACCCTCACTGAATTCGATAGGCATTACCTAAAATGAAACGGAGGTAGCCACTTGTAACTAAAACAGCGTATGGAGTAACTTTCGTAAAACACTCCTTGAGCAGCGATTGCGAAGTTGGGATGCCTAACTGTAGTCTGATTAATTTTTGGGAACACTACAATTGGTAAGGTGCTGGACGATGGGATGCCCCCTCCGTTTCATGCCATTGAGTCCATTGCTGAAATATTCCAGAGGCAGTTTGAATGCGAGCGAGCGAACTCCTAAAGCAGTACGCAGCAGGAGAATTTTTTTTTGAACAGGCAAGCTTGTGGGGAGTCAATCTGACACGGGCAAATCTGAAGCGGATTAATCTGAATCGGGCCGACCTCAGAGGTGCAAATCTCCGTGGTATCAATTTGCAGGCTGCTTCCCTCGTTGGTGCCCACTTAGCTGAGGCTGACTTGACGGGAGCCAAGTTGATCGGTGCAGATCTGAGTCAGGCAAATCTAGAAGGCGCTAACTTAACTGAAGCTTATTTGACGGGGGCCGATCTCCGCCGAGCTTGCCTTGCCCAGGCGATTTTGAATAAGGCCGATTTAAGCAATACGTTTTTAGATGAAGCCGATTTGAATAATGCCCACCTGTGGGGAGCCAATCTCTGTGGTTCCAGGCTGCTAATGGCTTGTTTGCGAGCTGCAAACCTGAGGGGGGCATATCTCTGTCAGGCCGTTTTGAATGGTGACTTAAGCGAAGCAAATCTAAGTGGGGCCAATCTCAGTTGGACGGTGTTGACAGGAGCTAATCTGACCGATGCAATTTTGAGTGAGGCGGAACTGAATAGCGCCGATTTAACCCGTGCTAATCTTTGCGGGGCCAAACTGCGGGGGGCTGATTTGCGAGGAGCCGACTTGACTCAAGCGAATCTGAGTGGGGTGAATTTAAGCGAAGCAAATTTGTCGATGTCAAAATTAGCCGGTACCATTCTCAATGGTGCCGTTCTTAGTGGAACTGATTTACGTGGCACCAACCTGAGCGAAACGGACTTGACAAAAGTTAGTCTACTGGGTGCTAATTTGCGCGGAGTGATTCTGCCCGATAATATGGCTTCGAGTTAAGTGTAATTGGAACAAGCAGCATGGGCGATCGCAACCGGGAAATACCAACGGTGATTTTTTTAGATGCTGTTGGCACCCTCTTTGGCGTGCAAGGGAGTGTGGGTCAGATTTATGGAGAAATGGCTCGCCAGTTTGGGGTTGAGGTGCCTGCCGCAGAGCTAAATCGGGCGTTTTATCAAAGCTTTCGAGCGGCTGGAGCACCCGCTTTTCCCAACACACTGGCGGCTGAAATTCAGGAACAGGAATACATCTGGTGGAAGAATGTGGTCATTGCCACGTTTAATCAACTGGGTAAGCTCCAACAATTTCAGGACTTTGATAGCTTTTTTGCCCAGCTTTACGCCTACTTTGCGACGGCCTCTCCCTGGTTTATCTATCCAGATGTATTGCCTGCCTTACAGCGCTGGCGTGCTTTCGACGTTCAGCTAGGTATTTTGTCGAATTTTGACTCGCGGGTCTATGCGGTTTTAGATGCCCTTAACCTGTCTCACTTCTTTAGCTCTGTGACAATTTCTACTGAAGTGGGGGCTGCCAAACCCGATGCTAAAATTTTTCAGGTGGCGCTGCAAAAGCACCTGTGTGAACCGGGTCGCACATGGCACATAGGCGATCGCTTTGATGAAGACTACCAGGCTGCTTGTGCCTTTGGGATGCGTGGTATCTGGTTGCATCGTAAAGCTTAGCAGGGTAGATACCTTACCAGGCTAAGGTCAAGGTTGCGGCTAAAATTTCCAGTGCATCACAGAAGACAGGCTTTAATATCAGAAGCGGTCATGGTGTTAGGTGGGTCTATGGCAAATGCTCCGCTTCGCTTCACAGATGTGCAGGGTCACTGGGCCCAGCCATTTATCGAAGCCCTGGCTCAACGGCGGGTGGTCAATGGCTTTCCCGATGGTAAGTACCACCCTAACCAACCGGTGACACGGGCACAGTTTGCGGTGGTGCTGGATGTGGCTTTTCCGTTTCCACCTAAACGCCCCTATATTCCCTTTGCCGATGCTGAGACCCATTGGGCCGTTGCGGCGATTCAGCGCACCTTTGAGCGGGGCTTTTTGTCGGGTTATCCTGATCGCACGTTTCGCCCCAACGCCACCATGTCCCGCATAGAAATGCTGATTGCCCTAGTCGGCGGACTGGGACTCAAGGCTTCTGGAACTATTTCCCTGCCGAGCCTGTTTCAAGATTTAGCTGAGGTACCTGCCTGGGCCATGCCAGCGATCGCCGCTGCCGCCGAGGGCGAAATCATTGTGAGCTATCCCCATATCCGCCAGTTGCGATCGCAGCAACCAGCGACCCGCGCCGATGTAGCAGTAAGTGTGTACCAGGGTTTGGTACGGTTGGGTCAGGCTGGGGCGATCACTTCCGCCTATATAGTGCGCCCCAACCAGCCTCAGCTTGTCACTGTTAGCCACACTCGCGAGTTTCGAGCAGCCTGGCTTACATCTGTTTGGAATAAGGATTTTCCCTCTAATCGCCAGTTGACCTCCCAACAACAACAAGCAGAACTCCTGAGTTTGCTGGATCAAATCCAAGCCCTCAACTTTAATGCAGTGGTTCTCCAGGTGCGCCCTGAAGGAGATGCTCTCTACGCTTCCCAACTGGAACCCTGGAGCTATTGGTTAACCGGTCATCAAGGGAAAGCTCCTAACCCTTTCTATGACCCGCTGGAGTTTGCGATTCGGGAATGTCACAAGCGCAACCTGGAACTACATGCCTGGTTTAATCCCTATCGTGCTCGGACTACGGCCAGCATTGTAAATGTGCGTCCCCACATGGCTGTAACCAACCCTGAAGTCGTTTATGAGTGGGGCAACCAGCTCTGGATGGATCCCGGTGCCAAAGTGGTCGAAGACCGCACCTATGCAGTGATTATGGATGTGGTGCGCCGCTACGATGTGGATGGCATCCATTTGGATGACTACTTTTACCCCTATCCAATTGCAGGCAAAACCTTCCCCGATGACAAAACCTATCAGGCTTATCAGGCTGGTGGTGGGCGGCTTGCCCGTGCGGATTGGCGGCGAGAAAATGTGAATCGGCTGGTGCAACGTCTGGCTCAAGGAATTCGAACAACCAAGCCCCATGTCAAATTTGGTATTAGCCCCTTTGGCATCTATCGTCCAGGACAACCCCCTCAAATTCAGGGATTAGATGCCTATGAAGCCCTCTATGCCGATGCGCTCAAGTGGTTGCAGCAGGGCTGGCTCGATTATTGTGCACCTCAGCTTTATTGGCGGATTGATCCTCCGGCGCAGAGCTACCCTGTGTTGCTGCAATGGTGGGTAGACAGCAATACCCGGCAACGTCACATCTATGTCGGCAACAACATTGCCCAACTGGATGGCCGCACCTGGGAATTAAGCGAAATTACTCGCCAGATTGATTTAACGCGCCGACTGAATGGGCAACTAGCCCTGGGAAATATCTTTTTCAGCATGAATGTGTTGCGAGATAATCGCCAAAACATTCGAACCACCTTTCAGCAAGATACCTACCGTCAACCCGCCCTGCCCCCAGCGATGAACTGGTTGACAGCTTCTGCTCCGCCGTTGCCCCAAGTGGTGAGTGGGCCTAACCGTATGCTCACTTGGCAGGCGGATGCGAATGCCCGAAGCTGGACGCTCTATCACCGGGAGGCTAATAATACCTGGCGATTGTTACAGATTTTACCCGGAGGGATCAATCGACTGGCCGTTGAGCCAGGCACCTATGCACTTTGTAGCGTGAATCGTCTGGCTCAGGAAAGTGCGGGGGTTGTCGTTAATGTCGGATAACCGATTTGGCTAGTGCTGTTGTCAACTTTGCATCTGTGAGCCTGGGATAGAGGGGGGACATGATTTTAGGGTTCTCAACCCAAAATTATTCTTGACAGACCACTAGGCGATATTTTGTGCACAAGATCTCGAGGAGCCAAGCGTCAATTGGGATGACTCCGTTACAATAAATGAATGTCGTTTTTGAGTCTCCTATGTCTGTTCTGGCTGCGATCGCCGTTCTTGCTGTCCTCATTGTCGTCCACGAGCTAGGCCACTTTGCGGCTGCACGTTTGCAGGGGATTTATGCAAACCGTTTCTCAATTGGGTTTGGCCCAATCCTGTGGAAATATCAGGGCCGGGATACAGAATATGCTGTACGGGCTTTTCCTTTGGGTGGGTTTGTTGGTTTTCCTGATGACGACCCAGAGTCCTACGGAGTTGACCCCCGCGACCCCAACCTGCTGAAAAATCGGCCAGTGATGGATCGGGTGATTGTGATTAGCGCCGGAGTGGTTGCTAACTTGATTTTTGCCTACCTGTTACTCGTGACCCAAGTGGGTCTATCAGGGGTACAAGAATTTAATCCAGAGCCGGGGATTTTGGTGTCTGATGTGCGCACAGAGCTAAGCTCGGCAGCAGCCACAGCGGGCATCCAACCAGGAGATGTGATTTTGGCGGTGAATGGCATGGAACTGGGGGCAACTCGCGATGCCATTCAGCAATTGATGCTAGAAATTCAGGGTAGCCCTAATCAGCCACTGCAGTTGACAGTGCAACGAGATGGTCAGCGTCTTGCTCAGCCGCTGACTGTGACTCCTCAGTTATCAGAAGATGGCAAGGGCCGGATTGGGGTGCAATTGTCTCCTAATGGCACGGTTGAGCGTCGTCGTTTGAGCAATCCCCTCAATATTTTGACCACGGCTGCAACAGAGTTTCAGCGGATTGCAGTATTGACGGTGCAAGGGTTTGGGCAACTGCTGACCAATTTTGGGCAGGTGGCTGACCAAGTAGCAGGCCCCGTCAAAATTGTGGCGGAGGGCGCAAAGCTAGCCAATTCCGATGCATCGAACCTTTTTACCTTTGGGGCACTGATTAGCATTAACCTGGCCATCATCAACATTCTGCCGCTACCGGCTCTAGATGGGGGGCACTTGGCATTTTTGCTGATTGAAGCCCTGCGAGGCAAGCCCCTACCCAACCGGATTCAAGAAGGCGTGATGCAAACGGGACTCATGATGCTCCTTGGTTTAGGTATTTTCTTGATTATTCGTGACACGGCCAATTTAATTCCCCAGTGAGTATTACCCGTAAGCGCGCCAGCAAAAAGCAGCGGGCGCTTGAAATTCTGCAGCGGCTGCATCAACTGTATCCCGATGCCAAATGTTCGCTCGATTATGCAACGCCCCTACAACTGCTGGTGGCGACGATTCTCTCCGCCCAATGTACGGATGAACGGGTTAACCTAGTCACACCCAATTTGTTTGCTCGCTTTCCCGATGCTGCTGCTTTTGCCAGCGCAGAAGTCACCGAGATTGAGCAACTGGTGCGTTCAACAGGCTTTTATCGCAATAAGGCGAAAAACATTCAGGGGGCTTGCCGTCAAATTATGGAGCGGCATGGCGGTGAGGTACCTCAATTGATGGAGGATTTGCTCGCTCTACCAGGGGTAGCTCGTAAAACCGCGAATGTGGTGTTGGCGAATGCCTTTGGAATCAACATGGGGGTAACGGTCGATACCCATGTAAAGCGGCTAAGTTACCGCCTGGGGTTGACGCAACAGACTGACCCGATTCGGATTGAGCGGGATTTGATGCCTCTGTTGCCCCAGACAGAATGGGAAAATTGGTCGATTCGGCTGATTTACCATGGGCGGGCAGTTTGTATGGCCCGAAACCCGCAGTGCGATCGCTGCCAATTGGCTGATCTGTGTCCTTCTGCAGGGCAGGTGACTACGACTCCGGCCAAGAAGTCGGCAACCAAAGCTCAAAAGCCTGCAGCGATCTAGGCCACGCCTGATCGCGATCGCCGTGAGAAAAGTAGCGATCGTAAGTCAGAAAGCCTACCCAGCATTGATGTTTGAGCGCCTAGTTTGGTTCTAAGCTTTCTCACCAAAGCTATCATCTTTATCGAAAAACTTCCCAAATGGACAGGTGATTTAGTATCATAAGTGATCGTGTCTTTGATTTTTACAGGAGAGCAGCGAGATTATTCATGGCAAAGAAGAGCATGGTGGAACGCGATCTTAAGCGCGATCGGCTGATCGCGAAGTACGCCAAGAAGCGGGAAGAGTTAAAGGCAGCCTTTGCGGCAGCAACCAACCAACAAGAGAAATTAGATATTCATCGTAAATTGCAGCAATTGCCGCGTAATAGCAATCCGACCCGCCATCGCAACCGCTGCTGGGCAACGGGTCGTCCCCGTGGTTATTATCGCGACTTTGGTTTGTGCCGCCATTCTTTACGGGAGATGGCACACCAGGGGCTGCTGCCTGGGGTTGTCAAGTCAAGCTGGTAATTCCATTCTGTCCAGTTCTAGGCTAATCACTTTGGTGTGGGAAAACACCAAGCGGGTTTCTGGGCTTGGGTTTCTAAGGAAAGAACATTGAATCCAACCGTTGTATGGGGGGCAATTGATTCCTTTACCCAGGCTGCTAACTCTCAAGCTAGTAAAGTATCCCCGTTTCTGGCTAGCTCTTGGGGCCGCTTTGCGTTTCCCGTTGCTCTGGGAAACGGCGATTGACTCCTAGGCTGGGGAAGTAGACTGCTGACTAGCAACGCCCCGTAGTGATTTTCCTTGAGGAAAGAGATGACTCCTGTTACGTTTCGTTCAGCCGGTCAAGGTTTGTTTGTACCCCCTGCTGAATCTTGAGGGTCAGGTGATTGATGGTGGCTATGCGATCGCGGCGATACGGCTCAAACCAGTCCTTCAAGTTAACGGGTTCTCCTGCCTTCAATAAAGCTTTGCGTAGGCTTTTAGGGGCAGGTTGATCGACGTCAAATACTTCTCGTTCTAGTCGTACTAAGGTGTCAAGAAAACGCTCTGAGGTTGGCTTTTCTGCGACATAGCCATCGTAGATGGCCTCGAAATTGAGCAATCGCTTCACAGATTTTTCTAACAGTTGGTAATCCATTAGCCCGGTTGTGGGTATGGCATCCTCTGATTCCAGAGCATCTTGACGTTGTTTGAGCGTGTCTTGAATGCGATAAGTGCGTTCGCGCAACCCCTCATGTGGATTTGTCGGTAAGCCTAAAGACTGTTCACAACGGCTGAGTACTTCTTCTCTGAGTCGGGTGATTCGTTGATTCCACGGTTGTTGTAATACATCGGGGGTATGCAGCTCATAGTCCTGCTCAATTTGCTGCAGTACCCGTTGCGAGATCATCCGTAGGCGCTGATATTCGTCAGCCATTGGCTTGACCGGCAATTTCAACCCCTGCTCTAGGCGGGTCAGCGTTCGTCGAATGACGGGTTGCATCTCATTCTGATAGCGATACTTAATCGCGATTGGAACACAGTAGAGATCGGGCAAGGCATCTCCCTGTTTCGCAAAGCGATTTAAGGCTTGCATTGCTAGTTGCAGCGCCCCAGAACGAAAGGGCATCACCGTATCATTTTGAAAGGAGCAGCCACCTTCGGGAAAAATAACCAGGTGGCATCCTGGCTGGGTTAGGAGGTCAATGGTTTGGGCAATGCTGGGGCGATCAGAGAGGCCACGCCGAATTGAATAGACGCCCAAACCCTGAAAGAAACTAGCCAGAGGGCTGTCAAACAACTCCAGGGCCGAGAGATAGTAATATGCCTGGCCCATGACTCCGGAAAGTAAAAACGTGATGACCGGATCCTGAAAAGTGGGGTGATTCGGCAATATCAGTAAGCGCTGCCCCTGCAACTCAGTCAACAGCTTTTTACTTTCAGTGTCCACCTCTAGCCAGATTTGCTGCGCCAGAATGGCCCACACTGGAGCGAGTATTTGCGCCAGCCTGACTAGGGGAAGGTAACGGCGAGGCGGATAAAAATCGCTGGTGAACTTACCCACGGGTTATCCCTTATCTGCGGTCTAGATAGCTTTGAGTGCTGGTTGCTGCCGATGTAGGTAGACCGATAATTCTGATTGGGCGATCGCGGCCTGTTCCCCGGTCGCCATCCACTTTACCTGAACGGTTTTGGTTTCTGCCTCCGTGTCTCCCAAAATCAGGCAGGCAGAGGCTCCACTGCGATCAGCCCGCTTAAATTGCTTACCAAACGCTGAACCACTGACATCCATTTCGACAGTAAAGCCTTGGTGTCGTAACTGTTGGGACAACAGCACAGCCTGAGCTTCGGCAGATTCTCCCCTGGAAACAACATAAAAATCGACGGTGGCAGGCGGTAAGGGCTGGAGTTGTTTGATTAGCAGAATCAAGCGCTCCAACCCCATCGCCCAACCAATCGCCGGAGTCTCTGGGCCGCCTAGCTCGGCCACTAGTTTGTCGTAGCGACCACCCCCAATCACCGTTGCCTGGGCACCCAAATCAGCAGACTGAATCTCAAATACCGTGTGGCTGTAGTAGTCTAAGCCTCTAACCAAGAGCGGGTTAATCTCATAGGGAATGGTGAGATCCGTCAGCAAGCTTTGGACTCGCTCAAAGCGAACCTGAGCCTCTGGATTGAGAAAATCTAGCATACTGGGAGCCTCTTTGAGAATCTCCTGGGTACGCGTATCTTTGCTATCCAGAATCCGCAGGGGGTTACGAGTTAAGCGATCTCGAGAGTCAGGATCTAGGTCTAACTGATAGGGGGTTAAGTAAGCGACTAACGCTTCGCGGTACTTCTGGCGATCGCGACTATCGCCAATCGAGTTTAATTGTAATGTCAAGTTTTGTAGTCCTAATTGCCGCAGGATATCAGTCGCAACGGCAATTGCTTCCACATCAGCCCGGGCCGATGCCGTTCCTAACACCTCCACCCCAAGCTGGTGAAACTGGCGCTGGCGACCTGCCTGGGGGCGCTCATAGCGAAACATCGGGCCTAGATACCAAAGCCGTTGAATGCCGCCTTGGGCATGTAACCCTTGCTCGATGTAGGCCCTTACAACCCCAGCCGTACCCTCTGGGCGGAGGGTAACCGAGCGATCGCCCCGATCCTTAAAGGTATACATCTCTTTGCCGACAACATCGGTGGCTGCGCCAATGCTGCGCTCAAACAGCCCCGTTTGCTCAAAAATCGGAGTGCGAATTTCGGTAAAAGCCGCCCGTGCTAACACAGCGGCAGCGATTGTTTCCACCCGCTGCCAGTAGCGTACTTCGTCGGGCAAAATATCCCGTGTTCCTCGTAGTGCCTCAATTAACCCCATCGACTCCTCATCCTAAAAACTCACCGGGTACAGAGGACATCGCCTCTACTCAACGATTTCCCAAGCCCCATAGCGATCGCCATAATACGCCAAAACCTTCTGTACCTGCTGTTCGATAGCCTTAGAAAGAGGGGTGTCATAGTCAACTTCTAGACTATCAATTTGGCTCAGCGAGTAGTCAAACTCCTGCGATCGTTGGGGATGGAGAACAACGCGCACACCCTCCAACAACTGGAGATGGGCTGCCACCTCGCGGTAGACAGCCAGGGGCAATTGTTTTAAGCGCACTCTTTGGGACAAAATACTCTCCAAACTAGATAATCTTAGTGATTGAACGTTTGCATGATTCCCAGTTAACCGGGGCAATCGACCTTGATAAAGATTCAGCAGCCCATTCTAAAGTTCTAAGCAGATCGGCTTAATTAATTGTGACAAGGGAGAGTGATGTTGCCGCCCTCTACTCTCGCATCATTTTTAGTTTAACTGCACCCAGCTACTTAGATTTTGAGTGTGGATCGCCTCAGAGAAGCTGGTCAGCTTTTGCTATGACACATTCAGGAAGATAGGCAGAATCCCTGCTCACTGCTCATCGAGGTGCCCTAGTAGTTGGTCAAATCAGATTTGACGGATAACTTAAGCACCGAAAGCTGGTTGCAATCTAGTTCCCTAGCTATCTACACCGGTACCGTTTAACGCACCAGATTGACGGGTTTGAGGAGATTGACCAGGTTGAGGTAGGGGGCAGCAATTTACATCATTAATACAAACCTTGCCCCATTGCAGCGCCCACCGCACCAGCGCCACCCGATTATCCGTCTCTGTTTTGGTCAGAATATTGCTGATGTGGTTATCCACCGTGCGCTTGCTAATTTCTAGTTGCTTGGCAATTTGCTCATTTGTCAAACCGGCTGCAACCAGTTCTAGCACTTGAAGCTCACGCTCTGATAAGGTGGCTTGCGCTTGCGATTCGCTCCCGGCCATGACTTTACCTGCCGATGTGTATATCTACTCATTCCCTATACCTTCATTTTAGGGGTAACTTGACGAAAAGCTCCATACAATTTGCGAGTTCTCCTATGGCCGCTGCAAAACCTTCGAGTATCTGGCAACAAAAGCCTTGGTGGTGCCAGCCTTGGTCAATTATTTTAACCGGGCTGGGCCTGATTGGCGGCAGTTGGTTTGGGTTTCAGCGCTTTTGGCTAACAATGGTTGTGGCTGTTCCTGTTTTACTGTGGATGGGCTATTTCTTACTGGTTTACCCTAGATTATTGCTCTCCAGTTCTATGGCAACGGCAACCGATGAACTCGATAAGGATTAAAACCATGGCGAACCCCTTTGATGTGCAGGGGCATCGGGGTGCCCGGGGGTTGTTTCCAGAGAATACCCTGGCTGGGTTTGAGGCCGCGATCGCCCTGGGAGCCACCACCCTGGAACTAGATGTTGGCATCTCTGCTGACGGAGTGATTATGGTGTGCCACGACACCTACCTTGACCCAGAGCTGTGGTTTGACGCCGAGGGGAAACCACTTCCAGATATTCCGCGCCTGTGGCTCAAGGATCTGACCCAGGCAGAGTTACAAAGCTTTCGTTGTGGCTTGCGCAATCCATATCCCCATCGCTTTCCAGAGCAGCAGTGCATCCCCAGTATCATGCCGACCCTGGAGCAGGTGTTTGCCCTGGCCGAGGCGATGAATCCACAAATTTGCTATAACATTGAACCCAAGGTCAGCCCACTTTACCCCCATCAAACGGTTAGTCCGGCCCGATTTGCAGAGGCATTGGTCACTTGTCTAGAGCGGCATCAACTATTGGTGCGATCGCGGATTCAATCTTTTGATTGGCGGGTACTGCGCTCGGTGCGCGAGCTGTGCCCCCTGATTCAAACAGGGGCATTGGTTCTCCACTCACCTAGCGCTAGCACCCTTTGCCACGAGCAGGCTCCTTCACCGTTTCTCGCAGGTTGGGATTGGCGCGAATTTGCTGGAAATCTTGCCGCTCTGCTTCAGGCTACCGGGTTTGTGGACATTTATTCGCCCAACTTTGAAGCGCTTTTACCAGAGTCGGAAGCTTTTTTGCAGCCCTGCTGGATTTTTCAGGAGATGGGTTTCCAGGTGATTCCCTGGACGGTGAATGAAGTGGCAGATATGGAGCAACTCATTCGCCTGGGAGTGAATGGCATAATCACAGACTTTCCTGATCGCCTGATTTCCTTGCTTAAGCAGCAAGGAAAAGTTTAGAGGATGCTTTAAAAGCCTATCTCTTTTTCACCCTAGCGACTGAAGTCGCGGCTATCGGGAGAAAACCAGCCAACACTGGTTACTGAAAACCTGGATTTGATTGAGTCTGCGTCGGCAGACTGGGGGAGTGTCGTCGCGGTTTTAACCGCCGGATACGTTTCAAACGCCCTCTTAAGCAGCAAGGAAGGTTGCTCTAATCTGCCTTAGCGCTACAGGGCTTTTGCCAAAATGGTACGGTGACGGGGGCTATTACAGGTGATCGTAGGAGCCTCGAACCCAGCTTCCCGGATAGCGCTCTCAATATCCAGCGTAAAGTATTGGTCAAGATAGGGTTCTGTACTCTTGAGCAAGGTCAAAATATAGGGTGGCATTTTGGCGTAGACGGGCGATCGCGGATTCATTTCCATAATGGCTAGGTAGCCCCCTTGCCGCAGTAAGCGCCGAGCTTCTTTGAGAATGGCGATCGCGGCAGTTTGGGGTAGCTCATGGAATATCAGAAAAGCTGAAACCAGATCAAAGGATTCTGCAGGTAACCCCGTTGCTTCGGCAGGGGCATGAACCCAAGTCGGCGGAGATAATTCAACCTCCACTGGTAGAAACCGTGCCTGTACTCCATAGGTTCTGCCTTGCTGCCGTTGGTGGGTGCGGTAATGGGCAACGGCTAGAAAGTAAGGGGAAAGATCCAGACCAGTCACCTGGGCAGATGCAAAGGCAGTCTGCAGTGCAAAAGTACTCATGCCCACGCTACAGCCAATATCCAGAATATCTGCCGGGGTGGGAATGGTCGCTTTTAGAATGTTGTGATAGCTCTGACGCAAGCGGGCATCGCCATCGGCTGTTCCAGCCGGCCAAACACGAGCATGGACTGCATGGGCTGCCACTTCCACCTCTAGGGCTGGCTCCCAACCCAGGTTGCCTTCACTGTAGGCGTGGAAGGAGGTGACATAGTAGTCGGGATAGGCGATCGCTGGATTTTGAGCAGCGGCCAGATCCTCTGCCCAATCCCGGGTTTTGAGCTGAGCAACTTCTTCCATCCAATCTACCCCGATTGAATTGGCTCGCTTAATCATCATGTCGCGAGCCTGCCGTTTGGCCAGATGGTAGACCGGTGGAATAGAGAGAATACCATTGACCAGACGGGCCGCCACATTGGGGAAAGTTTCAGTCGCAACAGTCATGGAAAACTCGTTAACAGATTGTAAAACAGTAGCCTTCCAATTATTGCAGCTTTTGAGTAGGCAGCAATCCGGGCAGTGAGGTTAGGAATATTTCTTTCCACTGTAAGGATGACAGTAGGGCGTACTACGACGCGGCAACAGCCGCTTGTGGTTCGCGAAGGTGCACTTTTTGATTGACCGGCAGTCGGATGATAAATTCTGTGCCTCTACCCGTCTGCGAGCGGCAATCAATGGATCCGCCATGTTTTTCGGCAATAATTTGACGACTAATCGACATGCCTAAACCTGTGCCCTGCCCCATCGGCTTGGTCGTAAAGAAGGGATCAAAGATCTTAGACAATAGCTGAGGCGGGATGCCAACCCCATTGTCGCTAATATGGATGGCCACCCAGTTGGGTTCGGGCGATCGCGTTTGAATCCGAATTGTGGGTGACGCTTCATCCCTATTAGAAGCCCCTAAGGTCTCTGATCTGCTGGTCATGCAATCTTCCAGGGCATCAATCGCATTGCTCAGCACATTCATAAATACCTGATTGACTTGGCTGGCATAGCATTCCACAACCGGTAGAGAGCCATAGTCTTTAATCACCTGGATTTCGGGGAGACTTGGTTCGCGGCGTTTGAGCCGATGCTGCAAAATGAGTAGCGTGCTATCTAACCCTTCATGTAAATCAACCGCTTTCACCTCGGCCTCATCTAACCGGGAGAAATTGCGCAGTGACAACACAATCTGACGAATGCGGTCGGCCCCTATTTTCATAGAGCGGAGGAGTTGTGGCATGTCTTGCTGGAGAAATTCCAGATCGATGTCTTTTGCTAACTCCTGCACGGCTTGGGGCATTTCTGGGATATGCGTTTGGTAGCACTCAACGAGCTTGAGCAAATCTCGGGCATAGGTTTCCGCTGGCACCAGGTTGCCATAGATAAAATTGATGGGATTATTAATTTCGTGGGCAACCCCGGCGACCAGTTGGCCCAGAGATGACATCTTTTCGTTTTGCACCAGGCTCAGTTGCGCTTGCTGCAAACTTTGTAGGGCATTGGTCAGTTCAGCAGTGCGTTCAGCGACTTTGGCTTCTAGAGTTTGGTGAAGATGGCGGAGTTGCAAATGCACATTAATTCGTGCCAATACCTCTTCGTGCTGAATCGGTTTGGTAATGTAATCGACTGCCCCCAACCTTAAACCTTTGACTTTATCCACTGTGTCTGATAAAGCCGTCATAAAAATGATGGGAATATCGCGAGTCTGTTCGCTGGCTTTAATCCGGCGGCAGGTTTCAAACCCATCAATTCCTGGCATCATCACATCCAATAAGATGAGATCAGGTTGATGATTTCCCAGGCGGCTCAACGCGCTCTCGCCACTTTTAGCGATCGCCACGCGATAGCCTGAAGCATCAAGCACATCAAACAGCACTTGAATATTCGTTGGTGTATCGTCTACGACCAGAATTGTTTGTTGAGGAGTCATCGATTCACTCTGCATGACGTTATTTCAAACCTTATTTATTTCAAACCTTAGATAGATTGCTCAACAAGTCGGAGAATTGCTTCATCATCAAAATTTTGGGCCAGATCCAGCAACTGATTGGCAAACTCGCTATAAGCGGGGTCAAGATCCCGAAGGCGCAGGGCTTCTTGCTGCACATCTTGGATAAAGCCCCCTGTTGCTGCTCGATGCAGAGCCACCAGTTCACTGGCAGGCGGTACTATCCAGCCATTGGATAGCGTTGCTGTGCTGAAAGCAGCAGAACCAGAGGCAGCTTGGGGTTGGTTTTTTATTTCATAGACCCACTCTAAATCTAGAAACTTTGCCAGCTCAGTCAACAATGCATCAAATTGAATCGGTTTAGGGAAAAAACTGTTGCAGCCTGCGGCAAAGCTTTCATGCTGCTCAACCTGAGACAAACTAGCTGGCGAAGCAATAATGGGCACTTCTGCAAAATCTGGGTGAAGCCGCAACTTTTGGGTCATCTCTAACCCATTTAACTCTGGCATGATGACATCTGTCACAATCAAATCAGGACGGATTTGAAGAGCCTTTTCATAACCAACCCGGCCATTACTGGCTTCTTCCATGCGAAAGCCAAGCGGCTCCAGCATATTCACCAAAACCAGACGATTTTCGGGATGGTCATCGACGACCAGAATGGTATAAGATTTGCCTCGATAACCCACAATGACCGGATCGCTCTCGCTCTCGAGGTTGTCTTGCCAATCTTGGGCCAGGGGTAGGTCTAGCTCAAACCAAAAGGTGCTGCCCTGCCCTACTGTGCTGGTTAACTGAATATCGCTCCCCATCATCTGAGTAATTTGGCGACTAATCGCCAGGCCCAGCCCGGTTCCCTCGGTGCTGCGATCGCGGCCACCTGCTTGCTCAAAGGCTCTGAACACGGCTTCCTGTTTTTCAATGGGGATGCCAATACCTGTATCTTGCACCGTAAAGCGGATACGTTGCCCCAGAGAAAGAGTGCCGGTGCCGGTGACTGAATGGATAGGGAAGGGATCGCCTAACACCTCGACTCGAAACGTAACTCGCCCGCGATCGGTGAATTTGGTGGCATTACTCAGCAGGTTGAGCAACACCTGCCGGAGTCGCTTATCATCGGCATAAATAGCAGTGGGTAAATTGTCAGCAGCAACATAGTCAAACTGAATCCCCTTCTGTCGTGCTCGAATAGCACAAATTTCAGAAGTCTCCAGCAAAAAATTAGGGAAATGGAAATCTTGAGGATAGAGTTCCATCCGGCGGGCTTCAATTTTTGCCAAATCTAAAATGTCATTGATCAGCGTTAACAGGTGAGAGCCGCATTGGTGGATAATCCGAATGCCCTGTTGTTGTTTTCCGCTGAGGGTCGCATCGCGGATCAGAATTTGAGCGTAGCCCAAAATCCCATTCAGAGGTGTGCGCAATTCATGGTTCATGTTGGCCAAAAACTCACTTTTGGCCCGATTGGCCATATCGGCTTCTTCTTTCGCTGTTTGCAATTCTGCTGTGCGCTGACGAACTCGTTTTTCTAGTTCTTCGTTGGCATTTTCCAGGGTGAGAACAGATGCCTCAACCTGTTCAGCCATATGGTTAAAGGTTTGAGCCAGCACACCAAGTTCATTTTGGGCGGCAATTTGCACCCGTGTTTTTAAGTTACCCTGGCTCAACTGCACGGCCGCTGCGGTTAACTGTTGCAACGGGCTTGCTAACTGTCGAGAAAGGAGCCAACCTGCTGCGATCGCCAGTGCCAGCAGACTAATGGTTGCTCCACCCATGACCATCACCATCCGGTAGAAAGGGGCATAGGCTTCCTGGGTCGGCAGTTCGACTGCCACCTTCCAATTGACACTCCGAACAGGTGCAACCGCTCCCAACACTGGCGTGCCTGCCAAACCTGGATATTGAGTCATGGTTTGCTGCTCTGCTTGGGTCAAAAACTGCAACAAAGGGCGGTCATTGAGGTTCTCTAGCTCAAAGACCTCTGCAACTCTGCGAGAATGGGCGATCAAATAATTACGCTCGTCTAGCACATAGACGTAGCCTGTTGCTCCCACCTGGGTTTGAGACACTACATACTGGAGAAAAGAGAGATGAATGCGTGCCAGCAATACACCATCCACTTTATCCAGGTTGTTGCGAATGGGAACCGCCAGCGTCACATTGGGGGCACGAGTCTGCGGATCCACCGAAACCCTGCCGACAAACTCTTCTTGTTGGCGGTAGGCGCGTTGAAACAAGGGAGAATTTGTAAAATTCTCTAAGGTCTTATCTTCATTCTTGTCTCCATAGGGAGATGCGGAACTGACTACCCGACCCTGGCGATCAAGAATTGCCACCATTTCATAGGCATTGTTATGACGAGCCAACCCTTCTAAAAAGTTTTGCTGAATTGCAGGAGAAAGCTGGCTTAAACCCCTGGTTCTCGCCAGGTAACTGAGTTTGCGCTGCAAATCATCCAGGTAGTTTGTGATTTGACTGGCAACAATGCGACTGCGTTCTTCTTGCAAAAGAACGGTTTGTTGCGAGTGTTGGCGGGCACTCCAATAAATCAGGGCAGTACCCAAGGGCAATACACTCACCAAAACCATGGTTAGCAGCCCTAGGCGCACTTGGTTGGCCAGAGAAGCCAGGCGTTTCCATGGGGATCGCCTGGGGCGATCGGGTGTTTGAGAGACAACAGGTAATTGCATAGTGGCTCAGAACTGCCTGGGGCAGAGTCATCAACAGAAATCAAGGCTAGTCTGGCGACAAACCGGATGGTTGGATACGGTTTGAATGAGATGAGGGATTACTGGGCAGCAGTCAGTTCTATTAGGTGTAATGACTTTCCTGAATCAAATCATTCGGGGTTTGACTGTGCCCTTAGTTTTTCAAAGGCATAGAAATATCAATTTCACCTGTCATCACTTGGTTTTTAATTTGACTGAACTGTTTTTCTTCTGAGGCACTGAGGGAGCCACGGAACGGGGCAAAGCTGTAAATGCCTTCTTTCAGCCCAAATTTATAGAGTTTTCCTTCCCATCGGCCTTGTTGCATTAAGTCTGCGGCACTGAGCACCAGTTTGGGAATATCCTGCAAGACACTGGTAATAACGCGATCGGGGGCCAGTTCATGCTGATCAGTGGTCCAGCCGATGACTTTTACCCCCTGCCGTTGCGTCACTGCTTTAAGTGCGCCAATGCCAGCTTCATCAGCGTTGATAGCAAAGAAATCATAGCCTTTGTCTGCCAACGCTAGAGCAACGGTCTTACCTTTCTCAGCATCTGTCCAGGTTTTCAAAAACTCTGTTGTTACCTCAATGCCAGGCTTTGTGGCTTCCGCTCCCTTACGAAAAAGTGCCGCTTCTTCTTTGTAAACCGGATAGTCATAGCCCACTATGTAGGCGACTTTGTTTGTCTTGGTTTTCATCGCAGCCAGCACCCCTGTGAGGTAGCCAACTTCTCCAGAGCGAAAGGCGACGGCACCCAGATTGCGATTATTACCAGCGTAGGTTGTGACCAGCGCAAACTTGGTACGTGGAAAGTCGTGCGCTACTTTTTCGGCAGGCTCAATGTAGCCACCGCTATGGCCGATAATCAGGTCATAGCCTGCTTCGGCATATTCGCGCAGAGGGGCTTCGCTAGCTTCGTCGGCAACAGGCCCCTTAAAGTCAATTTGGGCATTGTAGGTTTTCTCAATCAGCTTGAGTCCTTCATAACCGGCCTGACTCCAACTGCCATCATGCTGATGACCGGTAGTAATCATGGCAACTTTTAGCGCCTTGGCTGGGGAGGCTGTCGTATCAGGTGAATGAAAGGATGTAGGAGTACAGCTAACGGCGATCGCCAGGGTTGCGATCGCGAACAGACAACTGAGAATTCGTGATTTTAAGCGCATAGAAACTTTGCTGACTAAAGAGCGGTTTAACGCAATCGGTCAACTCGGGCAAGACGCTGACCTTAACCTCTTGGGCTGGTAGTGGTATTCGCGAATGGCCGTTTTCTGAATGAGAAGTGGCAACGACTTTTTTGGAGGAATTGGGTAAGGAATTATCTGGCGATCGCTGGATGCAACCTGAATGGGTGTCGTGTCAAATCTAGAAAACGGCGGCAATCATGGTCTATGAAACAGAGAAAGCTGGTACAAAAATCATGCGATTTTGTGAACTAGATCACTTACAACTGCAGAGTACCCAGGGCAAGGCCGTTGCTACCACCCAATTCCTTTTGCTTCGAAGAGAACAGCCGCTTCTTAGTTAGGTGCATCTAAATTTCTAGGTAGTCCTATTTCATAAAGGATAGAGAATAATAACCTGTTTCTGGGTGCTTTACAGCGATTGGCGCTCAGTTACTCGCTTTTTTCTCTGTCCTTTACATAAGGGCACTACCGCCCTCACCCTAAATCCCTCTCCCAATTTTGGGAGAGGGACTTTAGATCTAGCTCCCCTTCTCTCAAAATTGGGAGAAGGGGCTGGGGGATGAGGGCTGATTTGCAAAACTCGGATGCACTCTTCATGGAGAGTGTTTAATCCTTTCAGAGACAAAGATAAGGCAGTGCCAGTCGCCAATATCGAACAACTGATTAGGCCACTGGAAGAACTGTCCCTCTGGCTATCGACAAAGGGAAAACGTCTGCATCTACAAGTTTTTTTGGAAATAAGATGCAATGCTTCGATTAAAAAACTAAATTAGATGCCCGTTGAGCGATCGCACAAAGAAACAGATAAATAAACGATAAAGATTGATTGAAGCTGGTTTGAGGCATTTCGCACAAACAGAAGAAGTCTCTTTGCTGTAGGGGGTCATCCGTATACTTTTGAGTCTTTGCAGACAACTCCGTGTAAACCCGCAGATCACTTTTGAGGACTGTAAAAAGCCAGTAGACACCGAATAAAGTGGCAACCGCTCTATCAGAAGGAAAAAAGCGAGTTCTAAGCTACTCCCAGAGCAAAGCTCAAGGCATGTTTGCTTGTTAGCCAACTCGTTCAGGACTTCTACTCAATCTGTATGTTATATCTCGGAGGAGTCAGCGAATGTATCCTATTCCTGTGTGGTTTCTTATATTGGTCTGAGATTGACCATTGTAATGAAGTCAATCATGATTTCAGGTTTCGGCATCGACCAGTGAACTGATTGCAGCTCTGAGTTGATTTTTTCCAGGGGAATGTATACCTCTGTTGTGATTTGGGGTGATTGGCAAAGTTCGCAATCTCAACAGTTTTCATCCTTCCAGCTTTTTAAGATGTCTTTCTAATTGTTGCTTGAGTGAGCAAGTAAATATCCTCAGGCTTTGCTTTTAGCTATGTTTTGCCTAGTTTTAGGCTCATCTCGTCTTGAGTGAACAGAACTTCCTTTCTGACAGAAAAACACCTTCGGTAACTATTTGAGTATCCGTTCATGACCTAATTCCAGACTGTCAGCTTCTAAAGACGGTTCAGGCCAAGAATTCCTCAATATTTCCGACTGGGTTCAACCTCAACGACCTCTGCTCCAATTGAAAACTCTTCTCTATGGGCTGACCCAAACATAGAGGTCGCTTTTGTTCCAGGGAGATCACGCAAGTACAACATAAACCATTCGCCTGTGGGGCCAAAGTGTCCGTGGCCAAGATTGATCTGCCGTTGCCAGGTAAGACTCCTACAGATTTCCTCAGACAGGATTTTAGCTGTTGTCCACGGGCGATCGCCTTGTTCCGCTGGACGAAAATCTCACTTAGCTCGATTGCAATTCTGACAACTTTGGAGAATTCGCTATGATGAACACCGCCAACCCACTTAACAGTGCAACGCCGCTCTCAACCAGCCTTCCCACACCCTCCCAAAGCACTGCCAACAGCTTGAGTACTGACCTCATTGCCGGTGCTTTAAATCGCAGCAGTTCAACCCCGATCAACGGGTTAAAAGGTGAATATTTTCAAGGTAAGAATTTTGACCAGTTAAAACTAACGCGCGTTGATCAAGCTGTTAATTTTCGTTGGGGCACTGGTGCCCCTGCCCCAAATCTTGGCAAGGACTTCTTCTCAGTTAGATGGACGGGGTTTGTCATCCCCAAATACTCAGAAACCTACACCTTCTATACCAACTCTGACGATGGGGTAAGACTGTGGGTCAATGGGCAAAAACTAGTTGACCAGTGGAATCTGCAAGCGGAAACAGAGAAAGGTGGCAGTATCCGGCTAGAAGCCGGTAAAACCTACGCCATCAAAATGGAATATTTTGAAGACACGGGTAAAGCCACTTCTCAGTTACTCTGGTCAAGCCCATCCCAGAGTAAGGAAATTGTGCCCCAAAGTCAGCTTTTCTCTAGCACGACCCCTACTCCAACTCTACCGCCGCCACCTCCCGCTCCGGCACCAGCACCGGTCTCTCCCGCACCAGTGATCAGCAATGGCAATGGTCTCAAGGCCGAGTACTTTGGCGATAAGGAACTGAAAAACCTGAAGTTGACTCGCACCGATGCCACCATCAACTTTAACTGGCAAAATGGAGCGCCCGCTCCGACTGTCGGCTCTGATTATTTTTCTGTGCGCTGGAGTGGGCAGATTGTACCGAAGTATTCAGAAACCTATACTTTCTACACCAACTCTGATGATGGGGTACGGCTGTGGGTGAATGGCCAGAAGTTGGTTGACCAGTGGAACCTGCAAGCGGCAAAGGAACATCGCGGCACTATTACCCTGGAAGCGGGCAAGAAGTACGACATTCGGTTGGAATATTTTGAGAACACGGGCAAAGCTGCAGCCCAACTCTCTTGGTCAAGCCCATCCCAGAGTAAGGAAATTGTGCCCCAAAGTCAGCTTTTCTCTGGCACGACCCCTACTCCAACTCCACCGCCGCCACCTCCGGCTCCGGCTCCTGCTCCTGACTCGTCTCCTGGCACCGGGGGGAATAATGGCAGCGGCGGCATCATTGCCCCTCCTGAGCCAATTAGATATAACGAAAAGCCGAGTGTATCGGTACCGAACTCGAAAACCACGACAACCAATACTCAGCTTCCCTTGGTCGGAATTCAAGTGAGCGACCCCGATGCTGGAAACAGTAATGTTACGGTGACGCTTCAGGCGGCAAATGGTAGGCTCGATCTAGCGGGCACAATTAACGGAGGCGTTCCCTTGACGGGTATATTCAACAATGGAACTGGCACGGTTGTGCTGATCGGCACTCTGCTGCAGATTAATACAACCCTGGCCAGTGCTGCTGGCTTAGTCTATCAGCCGAACCAGGGGTTTACTGGTAGAGATGAGGTTACGGTTAGTGTCAATGACAATGGCAATTCTGGGGTAGGCGGTGCCCTCACCGATACGCAAACGTTTTCGGTGATGGTAGGCGCAGCGGGAACAAGCTATCCCAATGTGAATTCGCCCCTGGGCACAAATCTATCGGGTATTGTGTACTACTCGCGGGAGTTGCCCTTTGTTGATGTTTTTAAGATGAGCGATGGCTTTAAGGCCGTTAACTCGAATGGGAGTAACTGGAATGGGAGTAACTTGCGGCTGCGAGCAGACGGCTATCCGGCGGCACTGGAGGCTGGACAGGTGGCTCAAACCATTGTGGTCTCTAATGGTGGCAAGGTGCCAACGGGTAAATATACCGTTTTTTATGAGGGGGAAGGGGAAATTCGCCTGACGGGAGGCTATGGAGCTACGTTTAGTCGGAACTTTCCGCCTGGGCGGATGGAGTTTGAGAACACTGGTCATGGCATGATTTTGCAAATCACGAGTACGAATCCAAACAACCCGATTCGTAATATTCGGGTGATTATGCCAGGATTTGAGAATACCTATCAGCAAGAACCGTTTAACCCTACGTTTCTGGAGCGGTTGGAGAAGTTTAAGGTGCTCCGCTTTATGGATTGGCAGCAGACCAATCATTCGAACGTTAAGGAGTGGAGCGATCGCACCACCCTCAATTCCCTAACCCAGGCGAGCAAACAGGGAGTCGCGTTGGAATACATGATTGATTTGGCCAATAAACTCCATACCGATGCTTGGTTTACGATTCCTCATCAGGCCAGCGATAACTATATCCGCCAATATGCCACCCTGATCCGCGATCGCCTGGATCCAAACCTGAAGGTTTATGTGGAGTACTCCAATGAGGTATGGAACGCGGCCTTTCAGCAGTATCACTACGCCAAACAAAAGGGGCTGGAACTGGGCCTGAGCACCAACGAATTTCAAGCAGCGATGCGCTACTACTCCCAGAGATCGGTGCAGGTGTTCAAGATCTTTGAAGAAGTGTTTGGGGGAACGGCTCGGTTAGAGCGGGTGTTAGCATCCCAGGCGGCCAATACTTGGCCCCAAGAACAGGTACTTTCCTGGCAAGATGCTTACAAGTCTGCTGATAAGTTAGCGATCGCCCCCTACTTTGAAGGTGATTTGAATGATCGCAATAAGATTGACCGCACCCTCAGCCTTACGGTTGACCAAGCACTGGATATTTTGCGGGAATCTATTCGAACCAAGCAGTCAAAGTGGATCGCCGACTCTTCTGCCCTCTCAAAGCAATATGGTTTAGATCTGATTGCCTATGAGGGCGGTCAACACCTGGTCAGTTACCAATTTGATGCCGCTAAACAGGATGCTGCAACGGACTTTTTTACCCGGGTGAATCGTAGCCCTGGGATGAAGGATGTTTACACGGAATACCTCAATACCTGGAAAGATAATGGTGGCGGTCTATTTGTCAACTTCTCTAGCGTTGGCTCGCCGAGCAAGTGGGGTTGGTGGGGCGCGCTGGAATATCAAGATCAACCTATCAGCGAAGCTCCTAAGTATCAGGCTTTGATGGAGTTTATTGATAACAACCCAGTTCGCTAACCCAGATCTCGAAGGAGGTTTCTAGCACACAGGCTACTGGCTGGCTTTCTCCCTGCGGGAACCACCCCTCTACTCCTTCCTGACTTTAGTTTGTCAGTTTGTGGCGGTAGGTCTTGTCAGGGGAGCCTATCCAGGAAATTTCTTTCACTGCAAACTATAGCTTTGGTCAGAAGGCTTAGGCTAAAACTAAGCGCTCAATCACGATGTTGGCCAGGCTTTCTGGCTCGCGATCGCGATATTTCTCACAGCGATCGCTGGATAAAAAATCTGGTTCCCAAAGCGTGGGTTGTCGTGAGCTGTTGAGCTAGAGCACATTGATTTTGCAGCTCATTCCCTATTCCTGGTTCAGATGTTTGGATTCACGATGACTTTGCCTGCTGCAACTCGGCCTGAGCCGCGTAAACACCCTGTACGTTGTACCAGTTCAAAAAAATGCGGGCAATCTCCAGCGCTAGTTGAGGCTTACCCCGATCAATCAGCCATTGCAGCAAAGGAGCCATGGTGCGTTCATTTAGTTGCCCTCCCAGGGATAGGGTTCCCCAGAGCAGCCGATGTAGCCAGGTCATCTGGATCATCAAGCGCACATCCCAGGTGGGATGCTTCTTGTAAAACAGGACACCCATGCGGCCCCGCTCGATTTCTTTATTAATGAGATTGGGAATTTGGTCGAGGGCAAAGGGGGGATGCCAATGATAACCCACCGCTTCTGGACACTTGATCAGCTTTAGCCCCAGTTGTTTCAGCCGCACGCCGAGTTCTAAATCTTCCCAGCCATAGAGCTGAAACTGGGTATCAAACAACCCAGCCTGCTCTAACCAGTGGCGGGCGATCGCCACATTCCCTGTGGCAAAGTAAGCGGCTGAAAAATCAGTGACTTTGAAGGGTTCTGCAGTGGGGTGATCAAAGTTACAGGTATTAATCACCCGTCCATAAGTAAAGAGTCGGTCGTGTCCCAGGGCTTGCTGACCCGCCTTCAGCGCTGTGACATGGGCGTTTAAGAAGACTTCGGTGACGACCAGATCACTATCAATAAAAATGATGGTGTCCCCCCTAGCCTGCTCAACCCCAAAATTGCGAGCAACGGCAGGGCCTTGGTGTTGCTGGAGAAATAATCGCACATGGGGAAACTCGGCAGACTGCTGCAACCACTCAACGGTGCCATCGGTTGAGCCATCATCCACCACCACTACTTCATAGCCATCGCTGGCATAGGCTTGCTGCTCTAGCGATCGCAGGCATTTTTCTAAAATGGGCCGCCGATTATAGGTAGGGATAACAACACTGAGAAACATAGGAAATCAGGGAAAGGGTCGCGACTTGATTTTAGCGAAGCCAGCTCTCAAAAGGCGGGTTTACTCATCGACGGGATGTTTTTTGTCAAGGCGTTATTTGCTTGGGAAAAGCGACACCAACGAGCAAGGCCCGGACAGTTGGGCTAAGGTTTGCGCCTCTTGCCTGAATGTCGTCATGCTCCAAATGTCTGCAGAAAGCCAGCCTATGGGACAAACCCGACTCCCAACAGTCCCTTATTCGCAATTTAAGGTTTCACGGGTGTTACGCCCGGTCTGGGAATTCGTGCCCGCCGCGATCGCGCACAATTCATCCTGCACATCCTGACGTATTTCCACATCGGTGAAGTCAGCCCCCTCGATGATGGCCCCGTCAAACTTGGCATTAAAGGCAAACGCTCCTTCTAAAACGGCATCTTTGAGGTTTGCCCGACTCAGGCGAGCGGTATCTAGGGTTGCATTTCGCAGATTAGCCCCTTGTAGGTCGGCTCCCTCCAGGTTGGCCCCAAAGAAACTCACCCCAGCTAAGTTAGCCTGTCGTAGGTTAATCTCTCGCAGATTAGCCTTAGTAAAGCTAGAGCCGGTTAGATCGCGTTCGGCAAAGTCAGCCCCTACCAGAAACGCTTTGTTGTAGTCTTCAGCCAAGGCAGGGGCAGGTAAGGCCAGCCAGATACTTAAGCTGATGACCAACCCCACCAGCCCTAAGCCACACCATGAAGCGAACAATCGAATCTGTTTAAAGTAATGGCTACCCAGGAAAATGCCCATGCGATTGCGTCCCTTTTGCTTACAAACAGCAATAACGAAGTCCAGGGGCTAATTGTGATTTGCAGCCATCAGAATGAGCAGACAGGGTAGACGGTAACCCCATTGGCTGTACGCTAGTAAGGTCTGCGTCGATGAGAGGGTCGCTGCTATCAAGCCCCAGAAACTTACCCGTTTTTGATACTACCTGAATCTAATTATTCTCTGCGCAGTAAAAACATTCCGCAATCCTTTCTTGAAATTGTTCTACTGGTTTGCCCCATGTCTCGCCTCCCTAAGAATTTAGCTAATGAACTAGCAAAGGAACGGAATCGAGAGGCGGCTGAGCGCACCCTGCTTGCCTGGATTCGGACTTGTTTATCTTTGATTAGCTTTGGGTTTGGCATTGACCGGATTGTTGAAGCTCTGCGCGATCGCCAACCGGGGCAAGCGCTCGAATCGCTACAACTCTCACGCACCATTGGGCTGGCTTTTATTGCTGTGGGCACGTTTGCGATGCTGGCTGCTATGCAAGAGCATCGCCAAATTCTGAAACGGATCCGTCAGGATAGTTATACCTACGCCCCAGGACGCTCCCTCGGTTTGCTGGTGGCGATCGCCCTGGTTGTGATTGGTGGGTTTGCTTTTGTCGGCATTATTGTGAAGGCCATCTATCCCTGAAGGTCTATGTCAAGCCATGTCTTAATCATCGGAGGAAGAGGTCGAATTGGTCGCCAAGTGGCTGCCGATATTCTGCGCCATACGACTGCCCAGGTCACAGTAACAGGGCGCAGCCAAAAACCAGGGCCACTCTCCTTTGGCGATCGCGGCCATTATTTGCCCCTGGAACTCGCGGATCGGGCAGCGGTGGAGCAGGCAATCCGGGCACTGGGCACTGATCGAGAACCGAAAAACGTCGTCGTGCACTGTGCTGGCCCCTTTCTCCAGCGAGATGCCCACGTATTGCAAACCTGTATTGAAGCCGGGGTGAACTATGTGGATGTTAGTGATCATCCCAGTTTTACCCGCCAAGCCCAGGCGCATCGCGGGGCTGCAATCCAGGCAGGCGTTACGGCTCTCATTAATACGGGGGTATTTCCAGGTATCTCTAACAGCATGGCGCGGGCAGCGGTGGAACAGCTTGATCGGGCAGAGGCGATCCATCTCAGCTATGCGGTGGCGGGTTCTGGTGGAGCTGGGGTGACGGTTCTACGCACCACCTTTTTGAGTTTGCAGCAACCCTTCTCCGCCTGGATTGGGGGGCAATGGCAAACCATCAAGCCCTACCGCGATCGCCAGTTGGTTGAGTTTCCACCTCCCTATGGTCGATTGGGGGTCTATTGGTTTGAAGTAGCCGAAACCCTGACCCTGGCAGAATCCTTTCCGGTACAAACGGTGACTACTCGATTTGGTTCGGCACCTGATTTTTACAATTACCTGACAGGAGCGATCTCCCGCCTTCCCCAAAAAGTATTGCAATCACCTTGGGTGGTTGAAAGTTTGGCTCAGGTAAGCTTTGCCATGACTCAAATGACAAACCGCTGGAGTGGAGTTGGGATTGCGATTCGTGCCGATGTGACTGGGCAACTTAATCACGTGCCGACAACCATTACCTCGACTTTGGTGCACCCCAATACCGCGATCGCGGTTGGCAGTGGCACGGGTAGCGTGGTGCAATATCTCCTCACAGGGCAACTGCGACAGCCAGGGGTGTGGCCCGTTGAGCAAGCGATTTCGACCGCCCTCTTTGAGCAAACTTTGCAAAGCCGTGGGATGCAACTTCAGCAGCAGATTCAACCAGCCATCAACGATTGAAAAAATGAGACGACATGCCTACCCTCTGCCCCTCGAACTCGCGTAACCAGACTATTCACCTCTTCATCGAGTTCTTGTTGTCTACATCGGATGGTATTGATGTCACAGTCAGGAATCACCCTCAACTTCTCAGTTCCAGCCTGTTCTACTCTTTTTGCTTTTAGTGCCGCCATCCATCGTCATTGTTGTTTCTTAACCAGCCCTAGGTCGATTTCCCCGCTTAACCTGGAGCCAAGTTTGATTAAGTCCAATCTTAACTAAGTAGACCGGGCTTGAAAAGTTCAGGTGTGTGAAGTTAGATAAAGGCATCGATTTCAACAGTTTGGAGAGTCAGACGATGGGCGCCCGCTTACGAGTGTTTCTCAGTGCTGCTGAAGAGCGCA
>Ga0272446_1001826_pt1 | contig 30207 bp, 29 predicted proteins | sample YNPCB0061_FD_194587 | JGI IMG/M metagenome (GOLD analysis project Ga0272446, IMG submission 194587) | Hot spring microbial mat communities from Yellowstone National Park, WY, United States - YNP-CB-006-1 | ecosystem: Environmental > Aquatic > Thermal springs > Hot (42-90C) > Sediment | place...
GACGCTTGGTTCGTAAAACCCTATCCTTCTCCAAAAAGTTGAGCAACCACATTGGAGCAATTTGGTACTTTGTGCATCATTACAATGCCGCTCTGCGCTCTTAACCATTACTATTTACCACTACCCATATTGAAATCTTGCCGGGGCAGAGGCTGTGTTTGCATGACATCGACTGGCAAAAATTTGAAGCCATTGTCGCGGAACTGGGTGAAAAACGCACCGTCCGAATTGCTTTTTATCAAAACACCTCAGAAATCCGTATGCCCCTGCCTGAGCGCTTGAAGGTTATTCTCGGTGATTTGTTGAAAATCTTGCTCGAGCATTTGGGCATGGAGTGGGAATTTGGGTTCGACTACCTACAAAAAACGCAGTGGTCTGGCGGGTATTGAACCAGATGATTGTTTTTACATTCGCAACTACCAAGCAGCGGTGGGCATGAATCGAGTGGATTTGGAGAAAGACCCGCCCCCCGATTTGGCGATCGAAGTAGATTTAACCTCTAAGACCCAAGTCAGTGCCCACGAAGTGATCGGCATACCGCAAATCTGGCGTTGCGATCGCCACCAGCTTAAGGTACATCTCTTAGAAAATGACGAATACCGAGAATTAGAAACCAGTGAAATCTTTGCAAACATTTCAGTGATCACTATGTTTTCTGAATTTCTGAATCAATGTGAGACCAGACCAATGAATGAGATTCGTCGAGACTTTCGTCAATGTTTGCAGGATAAGTATATAGGTATCCAGTTTAAAGCGCAGTGATTCACCCCATTTTTTAGCCAAAAAGTGCAAAGTCATGGTTCAACAACTCAACAAGATTTCCCTCGCCGCATACTTCGATCGCGAAGAGACATCCGAAATCCGCAATGAATACATCCGCGGAGAAGTGGTCACGATGGCTGGTGGAACAGTAACTCACAACACAATCATTGCGAATCTACTGGTATTGCTCCATGTGGCACTACGAGAACTTCCCCATCGGGTTTTTGTTACCGACCAGCGGCTATGGATTCCCGAACGTCAAATTGTGGCCTACCCAGAAATCATGGTCACGGCGGAGCCACCTGTGTTGATGGAAGGACGCAAGGATACGGTGACAAATCCGGTTCTAATTGCAGAGGTTTTATGTGAAGCTACCGAATCCTACGATCGAGGTGAGAAATTTGCCGCCTATCGTTCAATTCCAACGATTCAGGAATATGTACTGATTTCGCAAACGGCGATGTGGGTCGAACATTTCTCAAAAGAAGGCGATCGCTGGCTGTTTCAGGACTACAGAGCAGGAGTTATCACCCTCAGTAGCTTGCAAACTGAGATTGCTGTGGCCGAAGTATACCGCCGTGTGGATTTTGCCATCTAAAACCCTTACTCCAAGAAAAAACCATGACCCAATCCCTGTACGATCGCGACTTTTTACTGTGGACAGAAGACACCGTGACCAAACTCAAGGCGCGCGATTTTGAGCATCTAGACCTTGAAAACTTAATCGAGGAGGTGGAAAGCTTGGGACGATCAGAAAGGAGAGAGCTTCTGAGTCGTTTAACTACCCTCGTAGAACATCTCATTAAAAGGCTTTACGTACCCATTCCCAATGACTACAACAATTGGGAACGCACAATTCGTGAGCAACGCCGCCAACTGCGCGCTCTGCTCAAAGATTCTCCAAGTCTGATGTCAACTTGGTCAGAATTTTTCCCAGAAGCTTGGGATGCAGCCCTCAACGATCTATGTAAAGAATACAAACAAGTTTCATTCCCCGACCGCTGGCCCTATGCTTCTGATATTGAATCGATCCTGAACCTTGATTTTTGGGAGGAGCAGCCATGACCAAATCTCTGTACGATCGCGACTTTTTACTGTGGACAGAAGACACCGTGACCAAACTCAAGGCGCGCGATTTTGAGCATCTAGACCTTGAAAATTTAATCGAGGAGGTAGAAAGCTTGGGGCGATCAGAACGAAAAGAGCTGAGGAACCGGCTTTTGGTATTAATTGAACACTTACTGAAACGACTCTATGTTGACTCACCCGATGATTATCGGGGCTGGGAAATCACGATCCTAGAACAACGCCAGCAAATTGAGTTGGAAATCGAGGATTCACCCAGTCTCAAAGCATTTTGGAATGAAGCGTTGACAGTTGCATGGCGTTTGGCACTCAAAAAAGTGCAGCAGTCCTACCCAAATATTCAATTCCCCGATCGCTGGCCCTACGCCTCTGATATTGAATCGATCCTGAACCTTGATTTTTGGGAGGAGCAGCCATGACCCAATCTCTGCACGATCGCGACTTTTTACTGTAGACAGCGTGGCCAAGCTCAGGGCCCGTGACACGTTTAGATATTGAGAACTTAATCGAGCAGATCCAGGGCTTGGGGATTTCACAACTTCAAGAACAGGCGGACGATCAAACACCTCTTAACCTTTCCATTACCACTTTTAAGTCTGAAAGATTAGCCGAGATGCCCATATTCTATTAGGCTCTATAGTGTGACTAAGCTTTGATTAAACTACCTAAATTACACAGGGGCGGGTATGGCAGAAATTAATGGTGTAATGATGCAGTATTTCCACTGGTACATTCCTAGTAATGGCCAGTTGTGGGCCGAGGCAGAAGCGCAATCACCAGAGCTAGCAAAAAGCGGCTTTACAGCCCTGTGGCTACCCCCCGCCCACAAGGGTATCGGCGGCGGCAATGATGTCGGCTATGGGGTCTATGACCTATACGATTTGGGTGAATTTGATCAAAAAGGCTCAATCCGCACCAAGTATGGAACTAGAGGCCAGTACCTGAGTGCTCTCCAAGCTCTTCAAAGAAATAATATCCAAGTCTATGCGGATGTGGTGCTAAACCACCGGATGGGGGGCGATGCATTAGAAGTTGCCAAGGCTACTCCCTTTCCCAAAAATAACCGTCTCCAACCCAAGGGCAACCTCCAAGAAATTAAAACCTATTCTCACTTCAAATTTCCAGGACGGCGCGGCCAGTACTCCCAGTTTGAATGGCATTGGTGGCATTTTGACGGGGTAGATTACAACGAGTTCAATCCGAACGATCACGACACGGTCTACTTATTTGAGGGCAAGAAATTTGATGATTTTGTGGATCTAGAAAAAGGTAACTTTGCTTACCTGATGGGCTGTGATATCGATTTCCAGGATGCCTCAGTACGTGAAGAAATTACCCGTTGGGGCAAATGGTATCTAGACATAACCAAAGCCGATGGCTTTCGGCTAGACGCAATTAAACACATTTCCGCTTGGTTTTTCCCCCAATGGCTAGCGGATCTGGAAAAACATGCAGGCCGGGAATTGTTTGTGGTCGGGGAATACTGGACTCCGGAAATTGCCACACTGCATTGGTACTTGGACAATGTGGGTAATCGCATGTCTGTGTTTGATGTGTCTTTGCACTACAACTTCCACTATGCCAGTCGGTCTAAAGGCCAGTATGACATGCGCCGCATCTTGGATAATACTCTGATGCAGCAGCGACCGGGCAGGGCAGTCACCTTTGTGGAAAATCACGATTCCCAACCTTTGCAGGCCCTGGAGTCGGTGGTGGAAGCCTGGTTTAAGCCCTTAGCTTACGCGATTATTCTATTACGCCGGGAGGGCTACCCGTGTATTTTTTATGCTGATTACTACGGAGCTACCTATGAGGACAAGGGCCGTGATGGCAATACCTATAAGATTGTTCTGCCCGCCCATCAATGGTTGATTAATAAGCTCCTGTTTGCCCGTAGAAATTATGCCTACGGTCCCCAGTACGATTACCTTGACCACTGGAATACGATCGGCTGGACTCGCCTCGGCCGAGACTTCCAATCGCCGGCGATGGCAGTGCTCATGAGTGATGGCCCGGAAGGTAACAAGTGGATGGAGGTAGCTAGACCCAATGCTAAATTTATTGATATTACCAACCATGTTAACGATCCTATCTATACCAATGAATCAGGCTGGGGGCAATTTCGTTGCCGGGGAGGGTCAGTATCGGTGTGGGTACAGCAGGTGTGAATAAGATGACTGAAACTGAGCAGGCGATCGCCAAAAAAACTCACAACCAAAACTGGATTTGGTTCGTTTTGGGGATGATGGTAATTTTGGGGGCCTCCCTGGGGCTAAGGTTTTGGGGCCTAGGGCGGTTTAATACCCTAGTCTTCGATGAGGTCTACTACGCAGTCTTCTCTAATAATTACCTGATTGGTAAGGAGTTTTTTAACGCCCATCCACCCTTAAGTCAATACATTATTGCTTTTGGCATGTGGCTGGGTTCTAAGCTGCCAATTGGTCAAAATACAGTCAATGACCTGACTGGCTCTTGGCGATCGACCTTTAGTTACCGTTGGCTTAATGCCCTGACTGGCTCATTTATTCCCGTAGTTGTGGGTGTGATCGCCTATCAGTTATACCCCAGAGGCAGTTTTGCCCTAGTGGCAGCCCTATTCGCAGCCCTAGATGGCCTGTTCCTCGTGGAATCCCGCTACGCCCTCAACAATGTGTATTTGGTAATCCTCGGTCTCCTGGGCCATTTAGTGTTAATTTTGGCCCTCAAAACCACCGGGGCCAAACGCTGGCTCCAGTTAGCTATCTCTGGAATTTTGCTGGGAGCCTGTATCGCCATCAAATGGAATGGTCTGTGGTTTTTATTGGGTATCTATTTTCTTTGGTTTGGAGCTTGGATCTTTGTCCAAGAAAGCTCCGCGTCTGTCAAATCCCCCCTAGCCCGACTGCGGCAGATTAACCTATGGCAATTTGCTGGACTGTTTGGGATTTTGCCTGTGCTTACCTACAGCCTGCTGTGGATTCCCCATCTATTAATGAATCCCAATCAACTGAATTTTTGGGATTCCCAACGGGAGATTCTCTCTTTCCATGAGCGGATTGGCAATACCCCCGATGTGCACCCCTACTGCTCCCCTTGGTATAGCTGGTTAGTAATGTGGCGGCCAGTGGCTTACTTTTATGAGACTGCCCTCAATCTCAGCGATCCTGTGCCGCGTAAACCTCCCCTAGAGCCTGGTACAGGCCCAGTTGTCTATGCTGTCCATGCCATGGGCAATCCTTTTTTGTGGTGGTTGTCTACGGCAGCGATTCTACTTTTGATTGTTTATCTGGGCAAGTTGCTGTGGGACCGCTTCAAGCAGACTGGTCAAAGTCGGTCGCCGGAGGGGGAGTTGGTGGTTTATCTGGTGGTTAACTGGGCGGCTAATTTGTTGCCCTGGGCGAGGGTGAATCGGTGTATTTTTCTTTACCACTACATGGGGGCTTCGGTGTTTGCGGGTTTGGCCCTTGCTTGGATTGTCGATCGCTGGCTCCAGAGTGGCTCCTTTGCCCAAAGACTGTCTGGAACGATCGTGATTACCGGGATTGTCATTGCCTTTCTATTTTGGCTACCCGTGTATCTGGGTTTACCCCTCTCAGTCCCCGAATATCAGCTAAGGATGTGGTTCCGCAACTGGATTTAAGCTGCTGAGTTGTTGCCGCCTTTCCCTGGCCAACTGGTCGACCGTGTCCCCAATCACCGCAGTCAGGCTCCGGCGAGTCTGGGCATGGTTTTCCTGCTCTAGCTTCAAAGCCGCTTTCAGGCTATCTAACTCCTCCAACGCCGCTGACAGCTTTAATTGCAGGGTTTCTACACTCTTAAGGCTGGCTACTTCAGCCCGAATGGCCACGCCTTGGATGTTTTGGCCGCTGTACACCGGGTCTTGGCGTTGATTCAGTTGCTCCCTAAGGGCGGCAATTTCCTGCTGGGCAGCCTGGGATTCTACTCGCCGCTGCTGAGCCTCTGTATTGTACATTTGCCGCCAGCGATCGGTACTGGCCAGAGCCGCATCAAGCTCCTTTTCTAGATCGCTGACCCGCTGTTTCAGGGTTTTAATTTCCTCTAACCATTGGGGTATTTCCTGCTGCATAGCCATCTACTCCGATCGCCCAAAATAATCAACGGCTATTCACCACTTACTTGTTACAATACCGTTTGATATCCAAGATACCAATTATTGGCTGGGTGGCTAAATAACTTCCTCGCTGATCAAAAGACTTGTGACATTGCAGGCAGCATCTGGTTGAAAGCAAGTGAGCAATGGTCACTCCCATTAAAATTCCATTTAAAAAAGTTAACCTAGACTAATCTATTCCCCTAAATCCTGTAGCTAAAATGGTTGGTGAGTTAGGTGAATCTCAACTACATTTCAACAACTATTCAGGAGACTTGAATATGTCAGCGGTAATTGTAGCATCAGCACCCCCCAGTGTGAGAGCAGGGTTTATTCGTAAAACCTACCTCCACTTGGCGGGTGCAGTGGGCGCTTTCATTGGCTTAGAGGTGCTGCTATTCTGGAGCGGCGCGGCGCTGATGTTGACACAGCTTTTAATTGGCAATCGATTTAGTTGGCTTTTAATTTTGGGTGGCTTTGCGCTACTGGGCTGGCTGTCGCGGGGGCTGGCTGCTAGGGCTGATGCGGTGAGTCTGCAATACACGGGCTTAGGAATCTATGTGGTAGCAGAAGCTATTCTCTTTGCGCCATTGTTGGTGTTTGCTGCGGCGATCGCTGGCCCCGAAACAATTGGCATGGCTGGGATCCTAACGGGGCTTTTGTTTGCTGGGTTAACGGCCATTGTGTTTACTACCCAGAAGGATTTTTCTTTCCTGGGCAGTATTTTGACGATCGCTGGTTTTGTTGCCCTGGGATTAATTATCTGTAGCGTCATCTTTGGCTTTAGCTTGGGGCTGTGGTTCTCAGTAGCTATGGTAATATTTGCCGCAGGCGCAATCCTCTACGACACCTCCAACATTTTGCACCACTACAAAACTAACCAGCATGTGGCGGCTTCCTTGGAGTTGTTTGCTTCGGTGGCACTGCTCTTCTGGTATGTGTTACGCGTTTTGATGGCACTCAACCGCCGCTAGCACATCTCAAAAACTAGGAAGTACTGGGAAGGGCGGCGATGCATTCAATTTCAACAAGCACATCCTTGGGCAGGCGGGCAACCTCCACTGTAGAGCGGGCTGGAGCTTGTTCTTGAGCAAAATACTGCCCATAAACTTGGTTGACTGCCGTAAAGTCATCCATATTTTTTAGGAAAATTGTGGTTTTTACCACGTCCTCTAGGTTTGCGCCAGCAGCCTGGAGGACTGCCTTGATGTTCTCTAAAACTTGGGTGGCCTGAGCTTGGATATCATTGCTGCCGACAATCGCTCCCGTCATTGGGTCGAGGGCAATTTGTCCAGCTAAAAATATCAGCTTGCCGCCAGTAACTACAGCTTGATTGTAGGGGCCGACTGGGGCTGGTGCCCCGCTGGTGCGGATGATTTCTTTGTCCATAGTTTCAGCCTCCTGTTTCTGGTTACGGATTTGATTTTAATTGAGTGCGGGCACTTTGGAGTAATAGCTGTTGCTCGGCTCGGAAAATTTGCCAATACACTGACTCCACGGCCGGCAAGTCTACGGAAATAGCCGTAGCACCCCATTGGATTAGCATTGGAATGATCTCTGGATAATTTACCGGAGCTTGGCCGCATACCGAGCAGGGGATACCCAAATCCTGAGCTTGGGTGATTAATTGCTTGATAGCTGCCAGGATAGCGGGCTGGGCTGGGTGGTTGAGGTGGGCTAGACCGGGATAGTCACGATCGCTCCCCATCAGCAGTTGGCTCAAATCATTGGTACCGATCGCAATCCCCTGAACCCCAGCCTGCGCGTAGGCTGGCAGCAAAAATAACACCGAAGGCACCTCCGCCATAATCCAGATCTGTCGTTGGGGATGCATCAGAAAACCCGCAGCCTCAGCCCGGCGGCGGCAAAACTGGAACTCCTCGACGTTACGCACAAAGGGCAGGATTAGGTTGACATTACCACAACCACTTTCGACAAGGGCGGTCAGCTCCACATCAAATAAGCTGGCATCCCGCAGATAGCGGGAGGCTCCCCGGATTCCCAAGGCCGGATTTTGGGCCTGAGGAGTACTAAATTGGCTAAACTCCTGGCCCGGTGCATCTAAGGTCCGGTAAAAAACTGCCCGCGGGGCAAATAGCTGACCTACTTGTCGAATGGCAGCAGCGAGGCGATCGATCATCTCCGCATCGGTGCCGCCATCGGCCATGACTCGACTCAGGAGGGCTTCCGATCGCCACAATCCGACCCCATCTACCCGGCTGTAGTCTTCGGAACTAGCTAGCTGAGGCTGGCTGAGGTTGAGCATCAGCTTGGTGATGATTTTGGCGGGTCTTGCCCGGTCTGGCTCCAGCGCCTTGGGGATTTCTAGGCTGGGTAGGGGCGGACGATAAACCACGCCCTGATCGCTATCCAAAAGCAACTCCTCCCCCGGCTGAATCAGGCTAGTTGCTCCTTGGACTCCAACCACAGCCGGAATTCGTAATTCCCTGGCAATAATCGCCGCGTGACTTGTCAAGCCGCCGTACTCAGTGATAATTCCTGCCGCTTGGTGCAAAAAAGGCAGCCAACTGGGCTGGAGCTGCTCGGCCACGATAATTTGTTGTCCTAGGGAAATATCTGAACCCGGCTCCCCCTTGAGAATGAAAGCTGGGCCAGTTGCCCAGCCGCCGCCGACACCAGAACCCTGTAGCAAGGGATTGATGGCGGTGACTGCCAGATGCACTTGCTCCAGCCAAAAACGCTGGTCAGCTTCGCTCAAAAGCCACCTCAACTCCAGTTGATCCAAAAGGCAGGGCTGGGCTATGTGGACTAGCTCTTGGATTTGGTCGGGGGATAGGCTATAGCTACTTTGCTGTTCAGGTTCTAGGGGAATTGGAGTGAGTGCTGATTGTTGCCACTGGTAGGCGATCGTCTTGCTGCCCAAAACCCTGTGTACTACGGCCGCAGTATCGATATCAACTACATACTGCTCAGGAATGACTTCACTCCTAGCGATCGCTGGATACAGCCCCCGACTAGCCGTAATCAGGAGGTAGCGGCCCTGGCGCTGGAGTGTGCCCGCAGCCAAGGCTGGAATCAAGGGTTGCACTAGGATCACCAATTGTAGGTCTGCCCAGGTGACCTTGGTTGTGTGCCAATAGAATAAGTTTTTTGCACTAAACATCTGACCCCAGATTTGCCTAATCCCGTCGGCAGTGGCCTCCGCTCGCCGGGGGCAAATTTGCATCTCCAAAATCGGCTGGAGGTTGGCTGGAGACAGCAGAAAACCCGATAACTGTACGGCCGCTGTATTGAACAGCTCTAGGTGTTGGGCGATTGCCTCCAGCCACGGAGCCAGCATCCGGCCTTGGTGGATCTGGGCACGTAATTTTTGAGCAATCATCTGGAGTTGCCGGGGCTTATGGGTATCAATATGGAGAACCGTATCCTCTAACTCTGTAAATAACAGCTCAGACTGTCCCAACTCCTGTAAATAGAGCCAAAACCACTCAGCCGGAACTAGCCACCCCCCGACCACAGGGTGTCCTGATCGGGCTAAACGACTGAGATGGGAGACCGGATTATGGTCGTTATCAAATGTCCATTGCTCAAGCCAAGTCAAATCTGCCACTGTTTAAGAGAGTTTTGAGTTGCGGAAGTAGTGGTTTGCCCAAGAACTGCCCGGCTCAAAGATTATGATTTTCGGGACTTTGGGATATGTAGTTATACCTGAATCTAGATGAACAAACCCAGATCAGTCGCTTAAACTGACTAGCTATATACATGTATAAATTTAAAATTTAAAGCAATTGAGAACAAAATATTTGTGGAGATTTTCCAGTCAATTGTCCATCGGAGAGTCAATCTTACTTTAATTACCTGTAATTTTTTTCAGCTGCACTCCCAGATGTTGGGGCTATTAGACAAAATCCTTGGGTAAGATTGGCGATCGCACCAGTAAAAGCCCTCCGAGAAATTCTTTTGGCCGCTTGGGCTTTTAGCAGTAACCAAGAAAATAACCAAAGAAATTAACAAAGCCACGGATTAAAAATTGTCAATACTTAAAAACATTTAATTTACCTACCCAGCTTAGGAACCATTTTTGATGCCCAAAGCCCAGAAAAAAATGCTACCACAACTAACTTTGCCAAAAGAAATTTTAATTCCTAAGATTACCCCCTCGTCTAACTAAAATTAGATGCTTGTAAGATAAGCCATTTCTCTAAAAATCGGTCATGTGGAGATTTGTCCATGCAATGGTTTTTTAATTTATTTCTCCAGAGCGTTTGTCCCCTGTGCCAGCGATCGACAGCCCAGCCCCTCTGCCGAGCCTGCGATCGACAGATTCGATCGTGCCAACTAGATACCCCATGGTTGCCCGCAACCCCGCCCCTGTTTGCCTGGGGAAGCTATACAGGCAGTCTACGCCGGGCGATTACCACCTTAAAATATCAAAATCACCCGGAGCTGTCCCAACCCCTCGGCTGGCTGGTGGGCAAAGCTTGGCATAAAAACTCACCGCCCCAAACTCGGCCTGTGGTGGTACCGATTCCCATGCACAAAGACAAACTGAAACAGCGGGGCTTTAACCAGGCAGAATTACTGGCCCGGAGCTTCAGCCAAGCGGCTGGTTTGGCTCTCCAGCCCAATATCCTAATTAGACAACGGGCTACCCAGGCCCAGTATGCAGTGGCTGGTCAGGACCGGGAGCGTAATTTAGCCGGAGCCTTTCAGGTTGGGCATCATCCCCGGCGGCCGGTGCTACTATTTGACGATATCTACACCACGGGGGCGACGGTTCGATCAGCGATCGCCACCCTCAACCAAGCTGGGATTACAGTTGCTGCGATCGTCGTCCTAGCCAGAACTGAAAAATCTGACTACTCCCCATTAATTTCTGGTATGATGGGGAGTCTGAGCTAATCGGATACAGGAGAACTATTAAGGAAATTCATTATTATGTCTCGATATCGTGGCCCTAGGCTTCGCATCGTCCGGCGTTTGGGAGATTTGCCCGGACTAAGCCGCAAAACCCCGAAACGCGCCTATGCTCCTGGTCAACATGGGCAAAATCGCAAGAAAAAGTCTGAATATGCTGTACGTCTAGAAGAAAAGCAAAAACTCAAATTTAACTATGGTGTCAGCGAAAAGCAGCTACTGCGCTATGTGCGTAAAGCTAGACGTGCTGCTGGCTCCACCGGGCAGGTTCTGCTCCAGTTGCTAGAGATGCGCCTAGATAACACTGTATTTCGTATGGGTATGGCTGGGACAATTCCAGCCGCTCGGCAACTGGTCAACCACGGCCATATTTTGGTCAATGGCCGGTCTGTGGATATTCCCAGCTACCAGTGCCGCCCCGGCGATGTAATTACCGTTAAACCCAGCGATCGCTCCCGCCAGCTAGTCACCCAAAACATGGAATATCCAGGTCTGGCTAATATTCCCAGCCATTTGGAATTTAATAAAGAAACCATGACCGGTAAGGTCAATGGCGTTGTCGAGCGCGAATGGGTCGCCATCAACGTCAACGAATTGTTGGTGGTCGAGTACTACTCCCGGCAAGCTTAAACTAAAACTCTTGCTAGTCTTGGCAGTCCTCCAAATTGGTGGGGCTGCTTTTTGCTGGGTTTTGAATTTTGAGGGCCTTGTCAATCAAGTGCAGTAGTTTCTCAAAGGCAAAGCTAGCGATCATCTGGTCTAGCTTCTGGGCGACGATCGCAGGGATGGTGGCTGTCGCCTCCCGCATGGCTCCCAAATCCCCCTGGAGGACAAGATACTTAAAAGATTCAAGAAAATCCTGGGGTAGAACCGTTAACTCCTCAGCGGATAGTAACTGGGGGCCGGAGTTAGTTTCGGAGGGCGGTGTGTGATTAATCGGAGCTTGGGCCAATACCAGGGGAATATAGAAAGAAAAGGTAGTACCACGGTTTATTTCACTGGTAACTGTCATATCTCCACCCAAAAGGCGGACAAACTCACGGCTGATGTGTAAGCCCAAGCCAGTGCCTTCATTGCTCCTTTCACCGCTACTGGTTTGCTGAAAAGCCTGAAACAACAGCGGTATTTCCTCTGGGGCAATACCCATGCCAGTGTCAGATACCCTAAAGTGTAGATAATTGGTGTCCTGCTCGATCGACAATGTAACCCCGCCCTCGCTAGTAAATTTGGTAGCATTACTGAACAAATTAATCAGCACTTGGCGCAACTTGGATTCATCGGTCTTAATAAACTGGGGCAAATTAGGTGAATAATTGAGTTGCAGATAGATACTCTTTTTCTGGGTTTGTAGCTGGAACATGGTGATCAACTCTTGGCAGAGATTGAAAAGATTGCAGACATTGACCTGGATATCCATCCGCCCCGCTTCGATTTTAGATAAGTCTAAAACTTGGTTAATTAGTGATAGTAAATGCCGCCCGCTACGATTAATAGTTTCTAGATTTTGGTTTTGCTCACTGGATAGGTTGCTATCTCCCTTCATCAGTTGCGAAAATCCTAAAATCGCATTGAGGGGAGTCCGTAGTTCATGGCTCATGTTAGCCAAAAACCTACTTTTAGCCCGGTTGGCTTGCTGGGCGGCCTCTTCGGCTTTGCGCCGCTCGGCCACTTCCTGCTGGAGTTGGATGGTGCGATCGTTCACCCGCCTTTCTAGGTTCTCATTGACTAGCTGGAGAGCTTTGGCTAAATCGTCATTCAATTGCAGAGATATGGACTGTTCTTGGAGGGCCATTGCCTGGGCGGCTAGTTTCTCTTGCTTTAGCACATTAATGCGATCGCCCAACGCAAAGGAAAACAGTAGCACCATCACCATGACCGATCCCCGTCCTACCAATACCACCACGGCATTGGCCGGAGTCAAACCTATTCTTATGAAATTTATGAACAATGAATTAATGAAAAAACTACAAGTGGCTAAGACATAATAACGGGAAGGCAGATAGCCCCGCCGCCAAGATAACAAACCGCAGGCAAATCCGATCAAAGTCGTAGAAAACAAAAAAGCATCTAAAGGTCGTAATAATCGATAATCAATGAGTAGGCTAAGGAAAGCCATCCCTAAGGAGACATTAGCGATCGCAGCCATCAAGCGGTGGCAACTAGGCAGGTAAACACTTGTGCGCAAAAAACTAGTGGAAAAACGAAACAGACTAAACATGCCCACGCAGCTGATGAAAAAAATAAAAAGATCCTGCCTTTTGCTTAGGGCGGGATAGTTAGCCAATAAACCATCAAAGCAAAGACTAAAAATTAAAACACAAATTACAAAAATAACGTGGTAAACATAGCTACCCTCCCGGATGCTGGCAACCAGAAAAACGTTATACCCAATTAGAGCCAGCAAAAAACCATAATAAACCCCCAGAAATAACTGCTCCCAGTAAATACTCTTTTCAAAATCATCTAAGGGGCGCAGACTGAGGTTAATTACAGTAATTGAATCAGTAAGAAAGCGCATGTAGTAGGTGCTGGAACTGCCGGGAGGTTGGTGGAGAATAAAGCCCAAATGGGTTCTGGGGTATTCCCGTTGATGTGGAGGCGTTTGTACCCCATTGATTCGCTTCATGATCTTGCCGTCTTGCTGCTGATATATTTCCCATCGCCCGGTATCTGTCCTAGCTAGGTTGAGCAACCAATCCGATTTTGGATGGTCGATATTGTCAACTCGGAATCTCCCCCAGACTGAATTGGTACTAAAAGAGAAATTAATAATTTGTTTAGTGCTGCGCTGGAAATACTCTGGATGTTGGATGACTTCCTCGATCGTCGTGCCTTGGTTAGGGTCGATCCAAAAATCAAGATTTCTGCCAATTTCGTAATTATCTTGGTTGGCAGTTATCAGTACCGGTGGATTTTGACCTGCTGCCAGTTGGCTTTTGACTAAAGCTGGGATTAATATTAGCCTTAGCAACAAAATCCCCAGGGCCATAAATACAATTATCCCCAGGTAGATTGGCAGATTAGTAAACTTATGATCGCTCATGGAGAATCACTTATGGGGCAATTATCCTCAAAACCCAGTCGAGATTTATGGCTTGCTGGATTATATTAATTTGCCCATCATAGCCATTAGTTAACATGAATTAGCTAGTTAATTAAACTATTAATCATCAGCTGGTGATGGAGCTTTCAATAAGCCATTGAGGAGAATATCACCGCTAAAAGTTGCCAGGGCGGGAATGTCAAAGTTTAGGTCAAGATGACCGTCAATAACTAGCATTGCCAATCCATGTACCAAAGACCAAGCTACAAGGGCCAATTCTAGGGGGTTGCCGGGGCGAAAGTGGCCAGTCGCCTGTCCAGAAATAATTGTATCTAGCAATACTTCAAAGGCTTGCCCACCAGCGGCCTGTAGGGAAGCGTATTTAGGCATTGGGCATGATCGAAACATAACTTGATAATGGCTGGGGTGAGCGATCGCATATTCCACATAAGCTATCCCAATTCCCCGGAGTCGATCCGCTGGTAAGTTGCTCTGGCCGGCCCCCGCCAGCATTTGGTTGTGTAATTGGCGAAATCCCTCCTCTGCTACTGCTGCTAGCAGGGCCTGTTGGTCAGGGAAGTGCCGATAAGGGGCTGTGTGGGAAACTCCCAAGCGTCGTGATACCTCCCGCAGTGACCACTGGTTGATGCCTTTTTCCCGAATTAAAACTAAAGCTTCATCAATTAAAGCTTGGCGGAGATCTCTATGGTGATAGGTGACTTTTTTCATGCTGGGAATACGTAAGGTTGTGAAGCTGGGTTGCTCCCCCGCTCAAATTATCCAAGAACTGGGGCGATCACCATGCCTCAGCTCCTTGTTTTTCAAGGGTAACTATACTTTACAAAAGTATGTTGACACTGCCAACATAGAGAGTTAGATTGAAGTTGACACTGTAAACATACACAGAGGAAATATTATGGTTAGCACTGCCATCGACCAAGACTACGATTGTATTGTGATTGGTTCTGGCTTAAGCGGATTGACCGTAGCCAGTCTGCTTGCCCAGCTGCAAGGGAAGCGAGTTTTGGTTTTAGAACAGCACTTCAAGGCGGGCGGGTTTACCCACAGCTTTCGACGGCAGCAATTCCACTGGGATGTAGGGCTGCATTATGTGGGGGGTATGGGTGCAGATTCTGAGCTGCGGCATCTGTTTGATTTGGTTACCCAGGGCCGGGTGCAGTGGCAGAAAATGCCAGAGAACTTTGAAAAGTTTGTCTATCCGGGGCTGAGTTTTGAGGTACCCAGCGATCGCCAGGCCTACATTGAGCGACTGATTTCCCTGTTTCCCCAGGAGGCTAAGGCAATCCGCCGCTACTTTCGGGATTTGCAGGGGGCAGCGGCAGCCCTCACCTTCTACACCTTTGGCCGCTTGGGTAGGGTTTTCCATGTGTTAGCTAAAATTGCTAGTCGTTTCTACGGCTACAGGTTAGACCTCACAACCCAAACTTACCTAGACCAGCACTTCCATGATGCGCGCCTCAAGGCGTTGTTGGTATCTCAGTGGGGAGACTATGGGTTGCCTCCCAGTTTGAGTCCGTTTGCGGTTCATGCGACGATCGCCCTCCACTATTTGGATGGGGCTTACTACCCAGTCGGGGGGCCTGGCACCATTGCCCCGGCGGCCGAGGCGGCGATCGCCTCCAAAGGGGGAAAGATCCTCTTGCAGCGGGAAGCAACCGAAATTTTGCTAGACAGAGGCCGGGCTGTCGGGGTGCGGGTGCGGCATCGGGAGCAATATAGTGAATACTTTGCCCCGATGATTGTCTCCAGTGTGGGGATAGCCAATACTTACTTGCATTTGGTGCCATCTAGCTACTCAATTCCTTGGCGATCGCAACTGCGCGAGTTTATCAACCAGTATCCTCCCATCACTAATGTCACCCTATTCATTGGTTTCAAGGAAGACCCACGCTCTCTTGGTTTTCATGGGGAAAACCATTGGCTATTTAGCAGCTTTGACCACAATGCCATCTATCAAAAACGGGGTGAATGGGTACACACCAAGCAGCCGATGCAAGCTTATCTGTCGTTCCCTTCCCTGAAAGACCCCCAAGCCAAGGCCCATACGATCGAACTGATTGCCTTCACTGACTACCATAGCTTTGAGCGGTGGCGCGATCGCCCATGGTTACAGCGGGGCGAAGACTATATCAAGCTCAAGGAGGAGCTTACCCAGGCTTTACTTGAGATGGTAGAGCGGCAATATCCGGGTTTTAGGGATGCGATCGCCTACACCGAACTGGCCACACCACTGACCAATGCCAATTTCACCAAACACCACAAAGGTGGCATCTACGGTCTTTCCGCCGTTGCCACCAAATTCCAAAACCCCCAATGGGCCAACGCCAAAACCCCGATTCCTGGCCTCTATCTAACTGGTGTAGACCTGATGATGGGCGGAATTGTCCCAGCCATGATGTCTGGTATTTTCACCCTTCATACCATGGGCCTGCCTATACCCCAAGTATTTGCTGCCGCCGCCCGCCACCAAAAACAGCCATCAGGCAAGTCCGACTACCCATCTCAAAGCCAAGGCGGCTAGTGGTTGCCAACTTAAACCACATGAGTCCGGGATGAGAGCCGTATCATCCCCTTGTAAATTTAGTTACTTTAGCAGCGATATTCCCTAATTTCAGTTGAATTTTGTCGGATCAATCCTGGTTAAGACTAGCCTGATCAAAAGCCTGATCAAATTAGTGACTAAGTTGATGTTCATTAGCTATTTGAGCTTGGTCTTTGTAGGGTATCCCTGCTGCTCAGCCTCTTAGGGGCATCTTGGAAAAGTTTCCTTTGGATACGATCGCCCTGATTGGGCTTTCGGTTATCTAAAAGCTTCAGGAGACCGCCGGATCATTGTTAGCTATCTCATTTATCTCAGGTTTATCTCAGAATTATCTTAGATGGAGTTTACTTGGCGACCCGCCCATAGGTGTAGGTCATGGTTTTAAGGCGTTCTTGTAGCTCTTTGGATAGGGAGTGCTGATCGTAGCGCCATTCCCAGTTACCTTCTGGTTTGCCGGGGTAGTTCATCCGAGCGTGGGTGTCTAGCCCCAGGATGTCTTGCATAGGGATAATTACCTGATTGGCGATCGAACCCATGGCCAGGCGGATCAAGTCCCAGTGGATGCCGTCGGGGCTGATAAATCCCAGGTAGCGGTAAACATCGCCCCGATCCCAGTCAGAGAGGCTATTGAACCAGCCGATCGTTGTATCGTTGTCGTGGGTACCGGTGTAGACTACGCAGTTACGGGTGTAGTTGAAGGGTAAAAATGGATTATCTGAGCCGCTGTTAAAGGCAAAATGCAGTACCTTCATGCCGGGGAACTCAAAGCGATCGCGCAGAGCTTCCACCTCATCAGTAATCACTCCCAAATCTTCAGCCAGGATTGGTAGCTTACCCAATTTCTCGCCAATCACCGTAAATAAATTCTCCCCCGGAGCTTCCAGCCACTCGCCGTTGATTGCGGTCTCCTCCCCCATCGGCACCGCCCAGTAGGCCTGAAAGCCGCGAAAGTGGTCGATTCGGATGATGTCAACATAATCCAGTAAAGACTCAAACCGCTGTACCCACCAGGCAAAGTTTTGCGCCTCCAGGGTCTCCCAGTTGTAGACGGGATTGCCCCAAAGTTGACCAGTTTCGCTGAAGTAATCCGGTGGCACTCCAGCCATGAGGGCTGGCAGCCCAGTTTCTTCATCTAAACAGAATAGATCGGGGTGTGACCACACATCGGCACTGTCATGGGCGACATAGATCGGGATATCACCAATGATCTCAATACCCCGTAGATTGGCATAGCTACGTAGGTTTGACCACTGCCGAAAAAATTCAAATTGCAGGTATTTCTGAAACAAAATTTCCTGGGCCAGTTGCCGTTGAAATTGAGCGATCGCCCCCGGCTGACGTTGGGCAATCTCTGGCTCCCACTCATGCCAACTCAGCCCCTGAAAATGTCCCTTGAGAGCCATAAACAATGCATAATCATCTAACCAAGTAGCCTTGGCCTCACAAAAACCCATGAATTCCTTTTGGGTAATTGGAGTGGTATCGGCTTGGAAATTGACGAAGGCTTTGTGAAATAGCTGGGTTTTAGCTGCGATCGCTGAATCGTAATCAACTCGATGACTAGGCAAATTAGGAAAGTCAGCTAGGTCGTCTTCGGTCAGCAATTTTTGCTCTAAAAGCTTCTCCGGGCTAATCAACAGGGGATTGCCTGCCATTGCTGAGTAGCACATGTAGGGGGAATTGCCATAGCCAGTAGGACCAATTGGCAAAACCTGCCAGAGTTGTTGCTTGGCCTCGGCCAAAAAATCAATGAAGTGGTAGGCCTCTAACCCAAGATCGCCGACTCCAAAGCGGCTAGGAAAAGAAGTGGGGTGGAGTAGAATGCCACTAGCGCGGAAAAAAGGCATATTGTTGCTGGAAGTTTCGCTAATTCTACGCCCCTATGATGCCATGACCTATCGCAACCCCGTTCCAACCGTAGACATTATTATCGAATTGAACGATCGCCCCCACCGCCCCATCATCTTGATCGAAAGAAAAAACCCCCCTCCAGGTTGGGCTTTTCCTGGGGGGTTTGTGGATTACGGTGAAACCGTGGAAAATGCTGCCCGCCGCGAAGCCGTAGAGGAAACCGGATTACAAGTCCAGCTAATCGAGTTACTCTATGTTTACTCCGATCCCCGACGGGATCCCCGCAAACACACCATGAGTATTGTTTTCATTGCCGCGGCCACCGGCGACCCCAAGGCCGCTGATGATGCTAAGAACCTAAGGATTTTCCATGCCTGGGAGCAGCCCAACAACTTGTGCTTTGATCACGATCGTATTTGGCAAGACTACTGGTACTATCGGCACCATCACCAAAGACCAGACTTTAGGAACATAAACCAGGCCAATCCCCGTTAGAGCTAGGCATCAACCCAATCCATCATCCAAGGATTTGCTGATCGTCGCTAATCGCTGGCGTAAACCCCCCGGGTCTGACAGCAGTTCTGACTGGTGGAGGCTGATTTGTTCCCCGGTAGCTAGAAATTTTAGTTGGATAGTCTGGTTGGCCGCTTCACTGTCACCCAAAACTAGGCAAGCTTTGGCCCCAGAACGATCGGCCCGTTTGAACTGTTTGCCCATAGCTGCGCCGCTGAGATCCATCTCGACCCCAAAACCAGACTGGCGGAGCTTGTGGGCTAAAATCACAGCTTGAACTTCAGCAGATTTCCCCTTGGCCACAAGATAAAAATCTTGGCTGAATTGCGGGTGATTGCCCAGCCCTTGAATCAAGATGATCAATCGCTCTAGGCCCATGGCCCAGCCGATGGCCGGAGTGGAAGGCCCGCCCAGTTGCTCGACTAGACGATCGTACCTGCCGCCCCCACAGACCGTGGCTTGGGCCCCCAAGTCCGCTGAGACAATTTCAAAAGCCGTGTGGGTGTAATAATCCAAACCCCGCACCAGGCGCGGATTAATTGTGTACTCAATGTCGAGGGCCGAGAGCAGGGCCTGGGTCTGCTCAAAGTGCTCCCTCGATGCGGGGCTAAGATAATCTAAAATACTGGGTGCTGTGGCTGTAATTTCCTGGGTTTTGGTATCTTTGCTATCCAATATCCGCAGCGGGTTTCGGTTGAGGCGATCCTGAGAATCTTCGTCCAATTGCTCCCGGTGGGGAGTCAGGTAATCAATCAAGGCTTGACGATAGTTTTGCCGGTCTTGGGCATCTCCTACGGAGTTAAGTTCTAGGTGTAAATTTTTTAGGCCCAGGGCTTGTAGAATTTCCGTGGCTAGGGCAATAATCTCCGCATCGGCCCTGGGGGAGGAACTGCCAAATAGTTCGGCTCCCAGTTGATGGAACTGTCGCTGCCGGCCAGCTTGGGGCCGCTCGTAGCGAAACATGGGGCCTGTGTACCAGAGTCTTTGCCCGCTGCTGCACAGGTTGTGTTCTACTAAGGCTCGAACCACCCCAGCGGTATTTTCTGGCCTTAGGGTGATTGAGCGATCGCCCCGGTCAGTGAAGCTATACATTTCCTTGCCGACCACATCCGTAGCTTCACCGATGCCCCTGGCAAATAGCTCCGTGGCTTCAAAAACTGGGGTGCGAATTTCCCCATAGCCTGCTCTAGTAAGAATATCTCTGGCGATCGCCTCCAAGTAGTGCCAAGTCACAGCCTCTTGGGGCAAAATATCCCGCGTGCCCCGTAAACTTTTAATTGTTTCCATCCCCTATTCCCTGACGTTCAAGCCGGCCGCCACAGTAGCGATCACCATAATAACCAAGAATTTGGTCGACCCGCTGACTCAACTCAGCTTGGTAGTGCACAACTAATTGCTTCACTTGGCTGGCTTGGTAGTCAAACAGCCCCGGCCCAGACATTACCACCTCTGCACCCACGCCGGGCAGCTGGCGCAGATGGGCAGCCAACTCCCGATACACAGCCAAGGGAAGACCAGGCAAAAACACTAACTCTTGCACCATAGGACTAACGGGAACCACTTGGTGTGGCAGTAGTACTAGTTTGGCCTACCCGCCGCACCACCTCAATGCCAAATTGTTCTAAAACTACCATAGGCCCGCCAGCCGCCCGTGGCTCAATCCGCTTCACTAAAACCGTGCCATCCCCCAACCTCTCGCCGGGGCTGACATAACGGACAGTTGACTCTCCGGGAGACTTGACGATCGCCTTAGGGGTAGCCCCCTCAATTTCAATCACACCACTAACCTCCACCGCACGAGCTAGATCCGGCTCCGGCAAAGCTGGTAAGATAGGGACAAAAGGACTAGGGCGGACTGGGCTAGCAGTAGCCCTGGGAGTAGCTGCCGGTGGAGTACGAACAGGGGGAGGAGAGGTGCGAGCTACTGGTACCGCAGGAGTTGGAGGAACTAGGACAGGGGGCAGGGGAATAGCTGGCAGGGCAGGAACCGGGCTAGATACAGGTACAGCCGTCGCTACAGCGCCCAAGGGATTAGCCGCAGCGGCAGCCTGGGGAGCACCCGGCTGGGCCCTGACTACTGGCTGGGTAGCCACAACTGCAAAAGGATCGGGGCGGGACTGCTGGGCATCCCGACGGAGCAACTCCTCTGGAGGCACTGACTGAATTAAAGCTGAAGGAGCCTGGGCGACTGGGGAAGCGAAGGTCGGCGGTTGGGGAGAACCGGCAGCCAGCCGGGCCACAGTTCCGGGCGAGGCAACGGCCTTGGGTGGAGCTACAGGAGAGTTGATTGCTGGCGGGGTGGCTGGAGAGGCAGCGACTGGAGATGGAGAGGCAGCAACTGGAGACGGAGCAGCAGGTGATGGCGGCGATTGATTGCCTCCTAAAAAAGGTAGAGAGTCACAGCCACTGGCTAGCAGGCCTAAACCTGCGGCAATTAGGGATAAAGTTATCTTCCGGTTCATGCCTTGCTCTCCGTTGGGCTAAATAAATCGCTCTAATTATAGCTAATCATCTGCACCAGATAGGAGCTTCTTCATTGTGGCTAGGCCTTTTTTCAGGCGACGGGAGACGGTTACAACACTAATATCTAGTTGTTCAGCAACTTCTTTTTGGGTGAGATCGTGGAGAAAGACAAATTCTAGAATCCGGCGGGTCTGCTCTTCTAGGTGGATCAAAGCCTGCTGAATCCGGATTTGATCTTCTTGGGCCAGTTGAAAGCTACGGTACTGGGGATCGATTATCAATTCACCCAGGCTAGCGGCTCCCTCGTCACCGTCTTTGATGGGTACATCTAGGCTAATCGGCTGACGGTTTTGTTTGGCTAGTTTGACCTCTTGCCACTCGGCGATCGAAATTCCCAGGGCTTGGGCAATTTCTTGATCATTGGGCTGGCGGCCCAGCTGAGAGCGCAATTGGTGCACAATTCCTTGGGATTGCTGCTGGAGACTAAACCAGACCCTCGGCATCCGGACAATTGGGCTGCGATCGCGTAGGTAGTGTTGAATTTCACCCCGGACGTAGGGGAGGGCAAAGGAACTGAAGGCGTTGCCTTTAGAAACATCAAAGCGTTCGATCGCATTGATCAAGCCAATGGCACCTACCTGGAGGAGGTCTTCATAGTTCTCCCGAGATTGCTGTGCATAGTGGTAGGCTTCTTTACGCACCAAGCCAAAATTGATTTGGACAATTTGATTACGAACCTCCAAGGACGCAGACCGATGATACTCAGTCAACAGGTTCAGGTTTTCCTGGCGTAGGTCTGATTTTGCGGGGGTATGCATAGCTCAATGCTCGGTAGATGGGCAAATTTGTGTTGTTATACGAAGTTACTAGACAGTCACTTCATTGAGAACCAACATAGCTTGCACCCTAGACCTCTAGTTTCCTGATCGTTAGATCATTAACTTTAGTCAGTCAATACCATTAAAACCTAAGTTCTTCCCCTCGGCAATAAATCTCTAGATTCAGGCCGCCTATACCATGGATTGAAGCCTAGGATAAGGTGTTGGACATAATTGCCATGGAGAGGTCAGCCCCGGTCAAATTAGCTTGGTTCATATCTGCATCCAGCAGGACAGATTCCGTCAGGTTTGCTTTACTCAGATTAGCCCAACACAGCTTGGCTCGATATAACTTAGCTTTGTAGAAATTGGCTTCCCGGAGGGTTGTCCAACTCAAATTAGCTTCCCGGAGGTTCGCTTCACTAAAATTTGCCCCAGAGAAGTCGGCTTTGCTGATCCTAGACCGGCTCAAGTCAGCTCGATTGAATACAGCTCCTAGGATTTTGCTGTTGTTGAAGATTACCCGGACTAGATTGGCTTCCGCAAAATTTACCTCCACGAGGGTGACCCCAGTTAGGTTAGCCCCTTCTAGGTTGGCTTGGCTAAAATCGCAGCTACTTAGCTTAACCCTAGTAACTGTTGCTTCAATTAATTTGGATTGGATAAAGGTTGAGTTGGCGACGATCGCATCGCACAGGACGCTATAGCTCAGATTCGCCCCAGTAAAATCCGTCCTAGTCATGTCCGATGCCCGCAGACTGGCATCGGTAAAATTCGCTTGGCTGCAATCGCTATCGGTCAGTTGGGCTTCAATGAGGTTGGCCCGGCGCAGATCCGCATCGATTAACTTTGCCCCAGTCAAATCCGCTTCCCGGAGGTTGATATCCTGTAACACTGCCCCGGCTAAGTTAGTGCCCCGCAGATTAGCGCCCCGGAGATCGGCTTTGATTAGCTCGATCCCTGCTAAGTTGGCGCCGTGTAGATCCGCATCTCGAAAATCTCTCTCCCCGCTGGCATAAAGCTGGGTCAAGTTATCTGTGTTTACAGTCATGGTGTGCATATCTTAAATTTTTCTTCCATCTTTGCAAAAGATCTCGATCCAATGAATTTTCCTGGGCTATTTGTTAATTGTTTACACGCACTTTTCGGCTAAGCAGCCATGAATATGTTATTTCTTTTAGTTTAATAGGGGTGAAAATTTAGCACCTATCAAATTTCGCGACCAGATTTCAAGTTAAGGAAATTATGACTGACAATCGTAGGAGTAGGGTGATTACCCAAGGTACAGAACGGGCTCCCAACCGGGCTATGCTCCGGGCCGTTGGTTTTGGTGATGCAGATTTTACCAAACCGATCATCGGTATTGCTAACGGACACAGCACGATTACTCCTTGCAACATGGGAATTAATCAATTATCCCTGCGGGCGGAAGCAGCAGTACGTCAAGCTGGGGGAATGCCTCAGATGTTTGGCACTATTACAGTTAGTGATGGTATTTCCATGGGTACCGAGGGGATGAAGTATTCCCTTGTATCCAGGGAAGTGATTGCCGATGCGATCGAAACTGCCTGCAATGCCCAGAGTATGGACGGGGTTTTGGCCATCGGGGGCTGTGATAAAAATATGCCCGGAGCTATGATCGCCATTGCCAGGATGAACATACCTGCAATCTTTGTGTATGGAGGTACCATCAAGCCTGGTCACCACAACGGCAAAGATTTGACGATCGTCAGTGTATTTGAAGCCGTTGGAGAATTCAGTGCCGGCAAAATTGACCAAAATGAATTGCTTAGTGTCGAGCAAAAGGCCTGTCCCGGTGCTGGTTCCTGTGGCGGCATGTACACTGCAAACACCATGTCTTCAGCCTTTGAAGCCATGGGAATGAGCCTACCCTACTCCTCAACCATGGCTGCGGAAGATGCAGAAAAAGCTGATAGTGCGGCCCGTTCGGCTGAGGTTCTAGTAGATGCAATTCGCAAGCAAATTCTCCCTAGGGAGATTATATCTAGAAAATCTCTGGAAAACGCAATTTCGGTAATTATGGCTGTGGGTGGCTCCACTAATGCGGTTCTCCATTTTTTAGCGATCGCCCACACGGCGGGAGTGCCCCTGACCCTTGATGATTTTGAAACAATCCGAGCTAGGGTACCAGTGCTGTGCAATCTCAAGCCCAGCGGGCAGTATGTGGCCACTGACCTGCACCGGGTCGGTGGTATTCCCCAGGTGATGAAGATCCTCCTAGTCCATGACTTACTCCACGGTGATGCCCTGACGATCACTGGCCAGACGATCGCCCAAGTTCTCGACCCAGTTTCCCCAGAGCCGCCCCCGGGGCAAGAGGTGATCCGCCCTTGGTCTGCTCCCCTCTACAGTCAAGGACATTTAGCCATTCTCAGGGGGAACTTGGCTACCGAGGGAGCTGTGGCCAAAATCAGTGGGGTCAAACAACCAAAAATCACTGGCCCGGCTAGGGTTTTTGAGTCGGAAGAAAGCTGTTTAGAGGCAATTTTAGCCGGGCATATTCAGCCTGGGGATGTGGTTGTAATCCGCTACGAGGGGCCCAAGGGCGGCCCGGGAATGCGGGAGATGCTGGCCCCGACTGCTGCAATCATTGGGGCTGGTTTGGGCGATTCTGTGGGATTGATCACCGATGGCCGGTTCTCCGGTGGCACCTATGGAATGGTGGTCGGCCATGTGGCTCCGGAGGCGGCGGTCGGCGGAACGATCGCCCTAGTCCAGGAAGGCGACGCAATCACCATTGATGCCCACCAACGCCTACTGCAACTGCATGTGTCTGATACAGAACTCCAGCATCGGCGCGGTAATTGGCAGCCCCCCGCTCCCCGCTACACTAGAGGAGTCTTGGCTAAATACGCCAAACTAGTTTCCTCTAGTAGCGTTGGTGCTGTCACTGATTGGGAGTTGTTCTAAGGTAGCCCCCATGAGTACGATCGTTGTCAAAATTGGTACCTCTAGCCTCACCCAGGGGGGTCAGCTTGCCCTAGCAACGATCGCCAGCCTAGTGGAGGTATTAACCCAATTGCGCCAGCAGAGTCATCAAGTTGTCTTGGTCTCCTCTGGTGCTGTCGGGGTCGGCTGTACCCGACTGGGGCTAAGAACCCGCCCTAAAACCACAGCCCTCAAGCAAGCGGTGGCTGCCGTCGGCCAAGGCCGCTTGATCCGGGTATATGATGACCTGTTTAGCTCCCTCGGCCAGCCGATCGCCCAAGTGTTAATGACTCGGCGAGATTTTGTCGAGCGCACCTGCTACGTCAATGCCTATAACACTTTTATGGAGCTATTACAGCTAGGGGTGATTCCGATCGTCAATGAGAACGACACCGTGGCCACCGAAGAATTGAATTTTGGTGATAATGACAGCCTGTCGGCCCTAGTTGCCAGCCTGATTGAGGCGGATTGGCTATTTTTGCTGACCGATGTCGATCGCCTCTACTCGGCGGATCCGCGCTCTAACCCAGATGCAGAGCCGATTATCGCCGTTGAAGACATTGAAGCGATCGCCTCCCAAGTAGAAACTGGTACCAGTGTCTCTGGCTGGGGCACCGGTGGCATGACCACCAAAGTCAACGCTGCCAACACTGCCACCAGTGCCGGGGTCAAAACCGTGATCACCGAAGGACGACAACCACAGAAGATTCTCCAGATCCTCAACGGCGAACCACTAGGTACCATCTTTCTCCCCCAAGAGACGATCGGAAATGCCCGTAAGCGCTGGATTGCCCACGGCCTAGTACCCTCCGGGCAGCTCCACCTAGACGCAGGTGCTGTCCGGGCCCTCACCCAGAGTGGCAAATCCCTCCTGCCCGCAGGCATCACTAAAACCCTAGGCAAATTCTCTGCCACGGCCGCAGTCCAGCTTTTTGATCCCGAAGGCAACGAAATTGCCAGGGGTTTGGTCAACTACAGCAGCGAAGAGTTACAAAAAATTCAAGGCTGTCAATCTGAAGACATTAGCCAAATCCTGGGCTATGCCGGAGCTGCCACCGTAGTCCACCGGGATAACCTAGTCCTACTTTAGCCTAGTTACTTAGCTACTCAACCGAGCTGCTGATGCCAGGCCTGTAGAGCGGCCGCGTGGACTGCCTGCCAAGGGCGGTTGGCCGCAGCGGCTAGGGCGGCACAGTCTTCGTACTCTGGTTGAACATTGAGAATTTGTCCCTCCTCTTGCCAGGCGACTTTGACTCGCACTGTGCCGTGCTCTGTTTGAACCGTTTGAATTTGTCGGTGCAGTACCGATCGTCCCTGGTAGGTGCGGCGGATCCCCAAGGTAGTGGTCTCCCGGAAAATAATCGCTTCGCACTCCGCTGCGTGTTCCACCGGGCAGACTACGCTCAGCAGCACCCCCAGCCGGGATTTTTTCATGGTGATTGCCTGACTGAACACATCCAAGGCTCCTGACCGCAACAATATTTCGCTGGTGTAAGCGATCGCCTGGGGGCTGGTGTCGTCAATCTGGGTCTCCAAAACTGCCACAGTTTCTAGGTTCTGCGGTGAATTGATCACTTCATAGGATTGATCTGCCGCTGGGGCATTGCCCCGCCAGCCAATCCACAGCCGTAAAATGTTCGCAATAGGCAATTGCTGGGAACCTGCTCCCAATCCGATTGCTTCGATGTGCATCGGCGGCGGCGGACCAAACTCCAAGACCAAGGCCACTGCAATCGCCGCCCCCGTAGGTGTCACTAGCTCCTTATCTATGCCATTGCTATAAACCGGGCACCGTCGCATCTGCCACAACTGCAAAACTGCCGGTACAGGTACAGGTAAGCGGCCATGGTCAGCCCAAACTGTACCACCCCCCGTGGGCAAAGCAGAGCAATACAGGGTCTCAATTCCCAGCCAATCTAAACCTAAACAGGTGCCGACAATATCTACGATCGCATCCGTGGCCCCCACCTCGTGAAAATGGACTTGCTCCGGAGCAATCCCATGCACAGCCCCCTCAGCCTCAGCCAAGCGTCGGAACACAGACAAGCTCCACTGGCTAGCCCGCTCCGGTAGCCCCGCCCCCGCAATCATCTCCTCAATTTCAGGCAAATGACGGTGTTTGGCTGAATTATCCTGGGCAGAATCGTGGGGATGGTCGTGTTCATGGTCATGCTCGTGATTGTGTTCATGATTGCCATGATTATGGGGAGAACCATGCTGGTGGGGGGGTTGTGTTAACCCTTTGATATCCACATGTAGCTTAGTTGCCAACTGACCATTGCGGTGTACTTTCTCCACCCGTAAGGAATACTCATCTGACATGCCTAATTTCCCTAGCTCTTTGGTGAGGTATTCTAAGGGAACACCAGCATGTATCAATGCCCCTAAGCACATGTCCCCGGCAATACCCGTGGGGCAATCCAAGTAAGCAATCTTTTTATGGGTACTGTCTATTCGATCCATCCAGAAAACCCCCAAAAGCGAGTAATTGAACACGTTGTTAGTGCGTTGCGGTCAGGGGCAGTGATGCTCTACCCCACGGATACAGTCTACGCGATCGGCTGTGATTTGCAATCTAAGGCTGCCATTACCAAGGTCCGCCAAATCAAGCAACTTTCCAACGACAAACCCTTGACCTTCCTTTGTTCCTCCCTATCTAACATTGCCGCCTATGCCCAGGTCAGCGATCATAACTACAAGCTAATGCGGCGGCTGATTCCAGGCCCTTTCACTTTTATTTTGCCGGCCACTAAGCTAGTTCCCAAACTGGTAATGAATCCCAAACGGCGGACTACGGGTATCCGGGTTCCTGACCACCCCCTATGCCAAGCTTTACTGTCGGAGCTGGGTAATCCGATCATCTCTACCTCGGCCCATCAGGTTAACGAACTAAATCAGTATTTAGAGGGCTTGCCCTATGTTGATGCAGGAACCGCCTGCCATGTTAACTGGGAACAGGCTGAATTGTTTTCTCAGTTCAATCGTTTAGTTGATCTCATCGTGGATGATGGCTCCCAGCCCCGTTACCAGGTATCAACTATCCTAGACTTGACTGGAGTTGAACCTGTGGTTACCCGCCCCGGCCTCGGCTGGGAACTGATAGATAACTTTCCGGTGGTGACCACCAGTACAGAATTTTAGTAAGCCAGTCAGTTAACTCACATGAACCAGCAAGAACAACAACACCCCCAAGAGCGCCGCGATCGCGACACTATCCAAGACCTGCTCCAGGCACCGGTTCCTACGGAATTGCACCTAGTGGAGCTAGCCCGGCTACGCATCCGCTATCAAGGCTTTCCCGGCGCTAGGGAAATTCAACTCCACCTCGACCAATTGCTCCAAAAGTGGCAGATCAGTGAGGCTGAATTGTTTGATAAAACCAGAGCTATCCATGCCCAAGGCAAGGTCTATAGACGATCGCAGCTCACCGACACAGACGATTGGAACTAATTGGAGCTACAGGGTAACTTCCCGGAAATGATCCAACAACTGCGCGATCGGGGAATCTACATAGCCAAACGTAGACAAAATCACAGCCACAGCCAAAGTGACAATAATTGTCCCCGCCCCGCGATTTACCCAGGGTAAAAAGTCTTGGTCAAATTTGGGACAGTTGTGGCTCAGCCAATGCATCCCCGAAGCCAACACAAACCACCACAGGGTTGAACCTAAAAATACTCCGGCCACCAAGGCAAAGGACCGCGCACCTTCGATCGCCCCCAACCCAGCAAAAACTACCCCAAAGGAAATAATTGTCATCGGGTTAGCCAAGGTGAGCCCAAAGGTAGATATGTAATTGGCCAGCAGACCACCGACTGACCTGGCCGGATGAGCCGCAACTACCACCGGCGTAAGGAAAATTCTCGCTCCCAAATAAACCAGAAACATACCGCCCCACAGGCGTAGCCACATCTGCTGGTCTGTCAAAAGCTGTGCCACTGCCGTCAGTCCAAAGCCTGCGATCGCTCCATAAATCGCATCAGCACTAGCCGCCCCTAAACCAGAAACTAACCCCGCCAACCAGCCTAAAGTCAAACTCCGCTGCATACATAAAACCCCGATGGGCCCCACAGGTGCAGCGATCATCAAACCAATCACCATTCCCTTAATCAAGAAATGCCAGTTCATGAACCTACCACATGAAATGTAGACTAGAATACTTTCGCGGCATGTCCTGTACGTTTCAATAGTTAGTACTAATAGTTAGTACTGACACTACCAATGATCGCATCTACAGCCGCCCTACTTTAGATCCTCTCTCTTAAACCCGGCAAAAGTCAACTAATCTTTAGTCTGAATATTTCAAAATTTCAAGTATCCGTGACAAAAATTTCCCCAGACCAAACCTTACCGCGTAGCTTAACTTTTTGGGAGTATCTGAGTTTCAGTCTCACAGGATTGCTGGTATGGCAAGGTACTGTTGATAGCCTCCAGGCTAACCACTGGCTAGAGGTTGCCGGGGGCAGTTCCAGCTATATCCTGCGCTTACTCAGCCAGTTTCCTCGACCCAGTACCCCCTTGGGGCTATTATCTGAGTTGGGCTGCCCTAATTGCCATTAACTTGATCGTTTTGATATGTCCAATCAAAGTTCACACAGAAGTAATCGGGATATCTTTAACCAAATAGCTATTCAAGTTCAGCTTTACTCTGTTGCCTTTCATTTTGGCTTTTGGGGGCGTCCAGGTCTTGGCGATCTTACAACTATTTTTTATTTTTTATGGTGCCTACCGTTGGTCTGATGCTGTTGTTTGTGGTTCATGGTTTTGGTTGGCTGATCTTTTTGCCCAATAGCCCTAGTTTTCTCCCTACGATGCCCTAGAAGACAGTCAAAAGTCAAATCAACAACCGATAATTACCATCACAACTAAAGTAAAGTAATTTCTAATCACCAAGTAGAAGTGAATGTCCATGATAATGGCCAGGGTATTCCCATGGAGCTACAACATCAGATATTTAACCCCTTTTTTACCACTAGGCCGATTGGCAAAGGTACTGCACTAGGGTTATCCATCAGCCACCAAATTGGCAGTCAGAACCATAAATACTGCTTGTCTAAACTAGGGCAAGGAACCAGCTTTATCATGCACATTCCCATTAAATTCACTGGCTAGCCAGTTAAATAATTACTAAGAATCAAGTTAATCTATGCCATTGACTATCCTTGCCCAGTACCTAGCGGGTGAATTTCAG
>Ga0272446_1001827_pt1 | contig 30207 bp, 24 predicted proteins | sample YNPCB0061_FD_194587 | JGI IMG/M metagenome (GOLD analysis project Ga0272446, IMG submission 194587) | Hot spring microbial mat communities from Yellowstone National Park, WY, United States - YNP-CB-006-1 | ecosystem: Environmental > Aquatic > Thermal springs > Hot (42-90C) > Sediment | place...
GCCCAGCCCGGATAGTATACCAGACCCGTCGCCAACAACGCTGGCGTGCCGGATTCAGTGCGGATCGTGACCCGTTCCGGCTTGAAGTCGGTGATTTCGGCGTTGGCGGCTGGGTCAAGGGGAGGCAGGCCGTCTACCCATGCCGGTTTCGTCGGCAAAAAGGCTGACTTCCGAGCATCGTAGGCTGGTTCGCTTAACATGCCGTAGGCCTCCGCATCGATAGGGTTCACCCAAATTTGGCTCACGAGGCGGGCCATCGGGCGCGGGTCAGGGAATTCGTGCAGGTTGATCTCGCCCGTCGGCGTCTTTTGGGTAAAGATGATGGTGGACGGCGCAAGGAAGGCCCGTTCCGCGTAGGCGGCGTACTTCACGTTGAACACCTCCCACACCCGCGCTTGGTTGGGGAGTTTCAGCAAGCCGTCCACGCTCCGCAGCCGCAACGGGCTGATCCCGCGTATATCCTGAATGTTCCACAGCGTGCCGTAGTTATCGGTCAGGCCGATGCCCCCATCGACGCGGTACAAGCCGGGCCGGATCATCGCCTGCACGATAGGTGGTTTTTCGAGCCGCGCCCCCGTCGGGACGGATTGTAGGTTGGGGTTGCTGCGCCCAAAGGTGAACAGTTCAAACACGATCAGGGCGATGAGGGCTTGGCCGCGCAACCGGAGCCAACGTTTGTTCCGCCACGTCGCAAGGTTGATCAGCAAACCGGCGGCAATGATGGCGATCAGCAGGGCGAAGGCCACTCGTTGAAAGTTTTTGCTGGTTTCCGAAGGAGCCGAGAGCCACTCCAGAAAGGCCGCTACGCTGAAGGTGAAGGCCGCCCCCGCAATGCTGGAAAAAATCACCGTATAGCGGCGGTTGAGGGGGTGAAGCAGCGTATCCCGAAGGATGTCCAGCGCGCCCAGACCGGCCAAAATGGAGGCCCCGACGGCCACCACGTAGGCGCTTCGTTCTTGCCCCCGAAACAGGTTGAAGCCCGGCACAAAGTTATAGAAAATATCGTACACGATGGAGCCGCGCCCCAAACTCAGGGCCAGCGCGATCCCGATGGCCACAAACCAGAAGATTTCATTGCGATGGACGCGGTAAGCCGAATAGATGACCAGCATCAGGGCGGCAATGCCGAAATACAGCGGCGACCACAAGCTAAACAGGCCCGGAAAGACGATCTGTAGGAAGTCGTAGATCGGGAAGCCATTGCCCTTCTCATCGAAGCCGAGCGTCCCCCGCGTGGTGAGTTGCTGGTACTCCCAACCGGGGATGACCTGCACGGCGGCCAACCCGCCCCCGATCACGGCAAACAAGGCCGCCCCGATCACGAACACGTACCACGCCCGTCCCTCGGCGATCACCCGCCATGCCAGATAGCCCAACCACACATAAATCAAATACAGCGTGGTTTGGGGATGCCCCGCCAACAGCGAGAGTCCCAACGCCATGCCCGACAGCCCGAACCAGCGGTAATCGGTCACGTTGCGGCGGGTGGCCTCCAACGCGCCGACAAGGGCCAACGGAAGCCACACCCCCGCCTCAGTGATCGCCACCTGTAGCTGTGGGTAGCCGGTCATGAAGCCGCCGAAGGCAAAGGTTAGGGCGGCGATGAAGGCCCCCGCGGGGCTATACGGTTGGTAGGGCGTCAGCCGCCGAATGAACAGGTACATCAACAGCGCCGCGATCAGCCCGTGCAGGGCGATTTCCCGTTGCAGGGCCAAGTAAATCGCACCGCCATCGGGGTTCGCGCCCAGCGCGATCACGCTCAGCAGGCGGGGCGGGTAGAAGACCGCTGATTGTGTATCGGCGAGGAAGGGATGCCCCCCCAAATTGTACGGATTCCACAGCGGGACTTCGCCCCGTGCCAAGCGCTGCGCCTGATAGCCTGCAAATGCCACGAACTGCCCGCTAAAATCGCCCTCCACGAAGGACTGTTGATCGGCGGGTGCGGCGCTGATGGCCCGCCAATAGTATAGCCACACCAGCAAGGCGAGCATCACGACGCACAACACGTCTAACAGGGGCGAATGTCTGCGGATCATGGGACAGCCTGCGCTTCTGAATGGTGAATTTCCCTAAACGTGGGGGGAAGTGTAACATAGAAGGCCAACTTGACGAGGCTCCCGACCCATGAAACGCCGCCCCCACTGGCTCATTACCGCATTTATCGTCCTCGCCGCCGTGAATCTGATCGGATTGGTGGCCGCCCTGCGCGATCTGCCCGTCTACCGCGAGATAAATCTGCCCTTCCCCGCCGTCCTGATCCCGGCCAATAACGCGCTGTGGGGCGTACTCTTCGCGGCGGTGGCCATCGGTCTGTTCCGGCGGCAAAGATGGGCGCGGCGGCACTTCGCATGGCTCGTCACCGCCTACGCCCTGATCCGGTGGGGGTGGCTCGCCCTGTTCGCCGCCTCCGATTACGACACGGGGCGGCTGGCCTTCCAAGCCACCATCACCGCCCTCGCCCTGATCCCGTTTTGGGGCCTTTGGTGGCGCTTCCGGTGGGTTAGCGGCCCACCATCCTAGCGGACTCTGACCGAAGCGCTGGACGGGGCCTGTGCGCTCATGACGGGAGGCGCCTCTTGAAGGCGGGTGAAAACTGGAACGGGGTAAAGTGTGGCAGGTCTGGCCCGTTTTTGGGACAATACACATAGCCGCATCAAACCACACGTTCGGCCCAGTGCCTTTCCAAAAGAGCCTTAAATCACCTATGCGAATTTCCCGACGCTTCTTCTGGCCCCTCGCCCTGATCGTAACCCTGAGCGGATGCGCGTTATCGGGCGAGCCACCCGTCATCGCTACGATCCGCCCGCCGACGGCGACGCCTGCCCCCGCCGTCGCCGATGCGGGCGTGCCGACGGCAGCCATCAACCTTGATCGTGGGCGGCAGATTTTCACCTCCGCGCAGGGGTGCGCCTTGTGTCATGGCGTTACGGGGCAGTGGGATGGCCCCAGCGCTGCCGCCTTTGAATGCCAGCCCAAACTCCGTGATGTTGCCAACCGCCAAGACAGCCTGCAAGCATGGTTCCAGATCACCAGCAACGGCAACGGCGGCCCTGTCTCGTGCCTGATGCCGCCGTGGAGGAGCCGCCTCAACGAACAAGAGCGCTGGGACGTAACGGCCTACGCCTACAGCTTGCGCTATTCCCAAGCCGAATTGCAGCGCGGGGCGGCGGTCTGGGCCGAATCGTGTGCGAGTTGTCATGGGGCGGACGGCACGGGCGGCCCGGATAAGCTGCCTAATCTGGCTGCGCCGGATAAACTCGTCCGCTTCAGCGATAACGACCTGTACAACACCATTACCAACGGACTGCAGAACGTTCAAAACCACGTCTTCGCCGCCCTTTCAGAATCGGATCGGTGGGCGGTGACGGCCTATCTGCGCGTTCAGGGATGGCAGGGCGCCGAACGCTTGATCGGATCGGCGGCAGCGGGGGCCGCCACTCCCGCCCAGACCCCCCTCCCCCCGACAGCCGCTGCAACCGTCGCGTCAACCGTTGCGCCGACAACCGTTCTGCCCACCCCGGCAGGCACGGAAGAAGCGGTTAGCCCCACTGCCATCGCCGCCGCCCCCGCCCCCACTGTCACGACGGTGACGGGCACGATTGACCCCAACGGAGTCAAGTTGGCAGCGGGCGAGAAGGTCACCTTACGGGTGCTGGAGCGCAGCACACACAGCGGAATTACAGAAGTGACGCTGCTTGAGACCGCCGTCACGGCGGAGGGGACGTTCACTTTTTCAGAAGTCCCGAAGCGCGAAGGGCTGATTTACGTAGCGTCAGCCACGGCGAGCGGCGTCACCCAATTCAGCGATCCAGTCGTGATCGCCGCCGATACCGCCGATCCAATCCAGATCACCTTCCGTCTGCGCGAGACGACTGCCGACCCGTCCACGATTCGGGTGAATGTGGGGCGCATCTTCATCGAATTCATCGATAACGATTTTGCGCTCATCCAGTCGGCCTACCGGTTTAGCAACGTCGGGGATAAAATTTTCACCACCGGCGAGAAGTCTGCTGATGGGCGGCCCGTCTCCATCACGATTGACCTGCCGCCGGGCGCAAGCAACATTGAGATCGTGCCGGATTTGGCTGCACAGTGGCGCGTGGTCGGCGATGGCAGCCCAGAGCCGAAAGTTCAGGGCGTGGTGGCCGTCGCCCCCGGCGAAGCGCCCGTCTTGCAATACGCGTTCCGCATTCGGCATACCAACATTCTGATCTACGCAGCACGCAATCGCTACCCAATCGACTCGTTGTTCGTAAATATTCCACAGACCATCAACGCCCGTATCTCTGAACCGACCTTTGCGAAGGGCGAACCGATCTCGCTACAGGACGGCATCTATGATACCTACGTGATGGCGGCGGCTTTGCCCGCCAATGCTGGGCTGCGCTTCACGGTTGAATCGACCTCCGTTAACCCGACCTCCCCAACCAACGTCGTTTTTGCAGTGGTGTTGGTGGTAGCAGTGTTGGCGGGGGCCGCCTACGTCGTGATCCGGCTCAACCGCCGCGAAGCCCACGCTGACGATGAAAAATCAGAAGCCGCCGCGCCCGAACTGGTCGTCCCGGACGCCAAACAAGCCCTCATCGCCACCATTGCCCGATTGGATCAGGCCTTTGCCGATGGCAAGATCAGCAAGGCCGCCTACACCGCCGAACGGGAGCGCTATAAAGCGGCTTTGTCCGCCTTGCTCCAGAATGACTCAGAAGGAAAACCGAAATCATGACCGATTGGTTAGACGAACCGCGCACCAAGCGCGACAAAAAAGACATGGCCGTCAAAGACCGTAAACCGATGAACTGGCAACGCCTCTTCGGTTTTTTGCGGCCCTACCGCGCCCAAATGCTGGTTGCTGTCGTCTCGTTGGCCATCTCGAGCGGGTTAGGCTTGGTCTTTCCGCTCGTCATCGTCCAATTGCTGGAATCAGTGCTGGGTACGCGCAGCTTTGACCAGCTCAACCTGCTCACACTGGGGCTGATCGGGCTGTTCTTCTTTCAAGCGCTGTTCTCTTTCGCCCAAAGCTACACCCTGTCCTATGTGGGGGAGAAGATCGTAGCGGATTTGCGCAAATCGCTGTACGGACACCTGCAAACCCTCTCGCTGGATTTCTTCACCCTGCGCCGCACGGGGGAGATCGTCTCGCGCCTGTCCAGCGACGTGACCCAAGTCCGCACCGTGCTGACCAGCAGCCTCACCTCGCTGCTGAGCCAGATCGTTTCGTTGGTGGGGTCAATCGTGATCGTGTTCGTGATGAACCCCAACCTAACGCTGTTCATCCTGCTGCTGATTCCGGCCCTGCTGGTCATCGGGATCGCCTTTGGGCGGCCGCTTCAACGCCTCTCGACCGCCCTCGCCGACGATTACGCCGAGTCTCTGGCCCACGCCGAAGAAGGCATACAGGGCGTCCGCATCGTCAAAAGTTTCGTGCGGGAGAAGTTCGAGACAGACCGCTACAACCGCGCCACCGATAAAACCTTCCGCACGGCCATGCGCGTCACCATCTACCGTTCGGTGTTCCTTGCGGTCATGGCCTTTTTGGGCTTCTCCGCCCTTGGTGCGATCCTATGGTTCGGCGGGCGGGAGGTGATCGAAGGCCGCCTCAGCCTACCCATGATCAGCGGCTTCCTGATCTACGGCGTGACGATTGCGGCCAATCTGGGCGGCCTGACGGGGTTCTACACCCAACTGCGCGAGACGCTGGGCGGAATCCGACGGGTGTTTGAGATTCTAGACACCCCGCCGAGCGTCCAAGACGCGCCGGACGCCAAGCCACTTGGCACGGTGCAGGGCGAGATCGCCTTTGAGGGCGTCTCGTTCAGCTACGATGGTCAGATCACGGTGCTGGAAAACGTCAATTTGCGGATCGCCCCGGGCGAAATCGTGGCCCTCGTCGGGCCGAGCGGCTCTGGAAAGACCACGATCATCAACCTGATCCCACGCTTTTACGACCCGACGGCGGGCCGGATCACCATTGACGGGCACGATTTGAGGTCTGTGACCCAGCATAGCCTGCGCGAACAGATCGGGATCGTGCCGCAGGAAACGCTGCTGTTCAGCGGAACCATCCGCGATAACATCTTGTATGGGCGGCCCACTGCTACCCCCGAAGAAGTCATTGCCGCGGCGAAGGCGGCCAACGCCCACGACTTCATCATGGCCCTGCCGGAAGGGTACGACTCCAAAGTCGGCGAACGGGGCATCAAACTCAGCGGGGGGCAGCGGCAGCGGGTGGCGATTGCACGGGCCATCCTGAAAGACCCCCGCATCTTGCTGCTTGACGAAGCGACCAGCGCCCTCGACAACGAGTCGGAGGTGCTGGTTCAGAGCGCCCTAGACCGCCTGATGCAAGGCCGTACTACTTTGATCATCGCCCACCGCCTCAGCACGATCAAGGTGGCCCACCGCATCGTCGTACTCGCTGATGGGAAGGTGGTCGAACAGGGGACGCATGACGAACTCATGGCCCGTGATGGCCTGTACGCCCGGCTGTACAACATGCAATTCAAGCTACCGGACGATCCCGATCCCGTCCTGCCCGTCGTGGGGGAAGACCCCAACGCCGCCAAACCTGCCGACAAACGCCGCTCGACGGGCGTGATGGGCGTGCTAGGCGGGATCGGCGGGCGGCGCGGGGGCTAACGGCTCTGGCGGGCGCGGGGCTGGGAAGAGCATCTCTGGGGGGCGCTCTTCCCAGCGGGGGCGTTGCGTGTTGTCGATGATCAGGACGCGGGGGCTAGCCCGTAAGGCCGCCCGGTTCAGGATTTTGACGGTGCTCAGCAACGTCTCCAACTGAAAGGGCTTCACAAAGAATAAATCTGCCCCAACGCGCACCGCCATCTGTACGACGGCGGGTTCGTCGTTGGCGCTACACATGACGATCACCACGCCTTTATCTTGCTCGCGCATCTGGCGGGCGACTTCCAGCCCAGTCATATCCGGTACTTCAATGTCAAGGAGGGCGAAGGCGAACTTGCCGGGCTGCCACAAAGCGAGTGCCTGCGTGCCCGTCGTTGCCTCCACATAGCCGAACCGCCCGCCCATCTGTACCGCAACCGAGAGCAATAGGCGGTTGGCGTCGTCATCATCAAGGATCAGTACACGGTCTTCGCAGTGTTCCACAGGGGTTATTTGGTTCTTTCTTTTCTGGCTAGCGCGAATCCCAGATATTTTGGCCGGAGAGTAACCCCCGAATGTTGCCCGGAAAGCGGTCATAGTTGAGCGGCTTGGCTAAGAAGCCATCAAACCCAGCGGCCTCACAACGGGCCACATCGTCCGGCATGACTTGGGCGGTCATCGCCACGATGGGGACGCCATCGAAGGCGGGGAGTACTCGCAATTTCTCCAAAATTTGGTAGCCATCGACTCCCGGCAGGCGCAAATCCAGCAGTACCAAGCCGATCTTGGGCAGGCCGTCCAGCTTGGGGGCCAGTTCCCGCCAAGAGGCGAAGGCGTGCAGGTGGTGAATCCCCAACGTGCCGAGCATGGCTCGGGTTAGGGTTACATTGAGGGGTTCGTCTTCTATTAGCAAGACGTGGATACCGCTCATGTCGTGTTGGTCGTAGGTCACTGTGTCCTCACAGGGGGAGGCTGAAGCTAACAGTTGTCCCAACATTGATCTGGCCCTCAATCCACATATCGCCGCCGTGTAGCTGCACAAACCGTTTGCTGATCGGCATCCCCAAACCCGTGCCACTGGCGTTCTCTTGCAAGGAGTTATCGACCTGCTTAAATTCCTCAAAGACCTTGGGCAAATCTTCCGGGCGAATCCCCACGCCCGTATCCCGCACGGAGACGATCACGAAGCTGCCCTGTCGTGCCGCTGTGAGGGTGATGCTGCCCTCATCGGTGAATTTGGCCGCATTGCTGACCAAGTTCAACAACACCTGCCGGATGCGCCGTCCGTCGATGAACAGGTCGGGTAAGTCGGGGGCGACTTCGCTATGTAGGATAATGTGTTTATCCCGCGTGAGGCCGACGAGCGTACTCATCACCCCTTTGATGATCGGCTCCAGAGGCGTCGGTTCTCGGCGGAGTTCCATCTTGCCCGCTTCGATCTTGGCGAGGTCTAAAATGTCGTTGATCAGGCCCAAAAGGTGGCTGCCGCCGTCTGAAACATAGCCGAGGAACTGCTTCTGCTGGTCGGTGACTGGCCCGGCGTGGCCTTCGCTCACCAACCGCGTAAAGTTGATCACGGCGTTGAGGGGCGTGCGCAGTTCGTGGCTCATGTTGTTGATGAATTCCGTCTTGAGGCGGTTGGCTTGCACGGCAGTGGCGCGGGCATTTTCGGCCTGCTGGCGGGAAATGGTCAGATCGGCGTTGGCTTTTTCAAGTTGCTTGTTGCGTTCGGCCAACGTCTCAAACAGTTGGGCGTTGCGTAGGGCAATCCCCGCGTGGGCCGCCAACGATTCAAGCAGGGTCATTTCCTCGTCGGTGAAGTGGCGATGGGTCTCCGTCTCCACAGCGAGGACGCCATACAGTTCACCGCGGTAGACGACGGGGACGGCCAATTCAGAGACCATTCCCGCCACAAACGAGTCACGGCTGAGCGTGGTGCGTTGGTCAACCCGAAGGTCGGGCGAACGGGCCGGTTGCCGCGCCCACGCCACCAAGCCTTTTAAATCTTCCCGCAGCCGGACTTGGATCATCTTTGCGGCGTCATCCGTGATGCCTGACCACGCTACTGGCCGCAGCACGCCATCAAACTGGTTGCCTTCCAACAAAACACTCATGGTCGTGTCCAGCATTTCGCGGGCGGCGTCGGTGATGCGCTGTAACAAGGCTTGGCTAGACAGCCGTTCGACCAAATCTCCGGCGAGGGACTGCATCCGAGCGAAGCGGTTAATGGCCTGCTGGCTATTCATCAACTGAGAACTGGTATACAGCAAGGCGCTCACAAGGGTGAGGACGCGGTCAATGGCGGTGCGGGCCGGTTCGCTGAGGGCAGCGGCTCGGTTGGTGAACATCATCGCCACGCCCAATAACGTCGCGTTGTGGATCAGCGGGGTGATGTAGGCCGAAACTGCCCCGTTGGGGACGGGGTTTAGCCGCTGCTCCAGCCGGACCGACTCCACGAAGTAGGCCTTACGGTTGACGGCCACCTCGCCGGGGATGGTAAACCCCAACCGGATCGTTTCGGGGAGATCGGGGAGGGGTGTTCCTACAATGATCGGCTGGGCAAGGCGGTTTGCGGCAGGTTCATGCAGGTAGATGATCACGGGGTCGAGGGCGGCCCGGTTGCGCAGCCATTCCGCCGCTTCGCGCAGCAGGGACGGCGTATCCGTCTGGTTGGCCAAGTGCAGGGCCAGATCGCTCACGGAGATAGGCTGTTCTGTCACGGGGGAGAGATATTGGCCCGTCGCCCGTATGCTCTGATCCGCCGTTTGGGGGCCGCCCCGCAATCGCAATTTCGTCAATAGTTGAGAAATGGTGTTCAACGTCTACGGCGTCCTCTGTATCTGCCCTGATTTATACAAGATTTTTGCAAGTTAAACAGTAAAATGGGTTAACCCACCTTAAAGATCAGGTTAAATCAGCTCATTTTGGGGAAAATTTACGATCTTAAGGTCTATGGGACAGCCATTTTCCAAAGTTGTGACAAGCGCCTCATTTTTTGGGCGAATTCGACTCATCCGGTCAGAATCTCCGTACAATGGGAATGAGCTATCACAACAGCACAGATACAACAGCAACTGAGAAAAATTGAGGGAATACGGTGATCTGTAGAGGAATCGGATCATGATCGAAGCACATGCGCTCACCAAGACTTTTGATGGCATCCTCGCCGTCGATGCGCTCTCCCTACGCATAGAGCCGGGCAGCGTCTTCGCCTTTCTTGGCCCAAACGGGGCCGGCAAAACGACGACTATCCGCATGTTAACTTCCATTTTGGCCCCCACCAGCGGTTGGGCCAAAGTGGCTGGGTACGATGTCGTCCGGCAAGCGCCGCAGGTGCGGGCCTCTGTCGGCGTCCTGACCGAACAACACGGCCTGTACGAACGCATGAAGGCCCTTGAATACCTTGAATTCTTCGGCAGAATTTACCACCTGCCCGCCAGCCTCATCCGCCGCCGCGCCAAAGACCTGATGGAACGCTTCGGCCTCGCCGATTCGATCAACCGCCGCGTGGGGGAATTTTCGAAAGGCATGAAGCAGAAGATTGCGCTAGTACGGGCCATGCTGCACAACCCGCCGATCTTGCTGCTAGACGAACCGACCAGCGCGATGGACCCGCAGAGTGCCAAGCAAGTCCGGGATGCCATCATCGAACTCAAGGCCGATCACAAGCGGACGATCATCCTGACCACCCACAACCTGACCGAAGCCCAACAACTGGCTGACCGGATCGGGGTGATCCGGCGCGGGCGGCTGATCGCCAACGGCACGTTCGACGAACTCTCGACCCGCTTCGTCGGGGAGCCGATTATGGAACTCCGGCTAGGCCAGCCCCTGAACGGCCTCTCCGACGAACTCCGGCACGAACTGGACATCACCGAAAGCGGCCCAGATTGGCTCCGCTACCGGACCGCCACCCCCGAAACGACCAACCCGGCCTTGCTCAACAAACTGATTAGCAATGGGGCGCAGGTTATCACGCTGGCCGAAGTGCCGCGCAGCCTTGAAATGGTCTATCTACAGATCGTAGCCGAAGATGAGAATCAAGCCGAAAAGGTAGCGAGACATGGCAACCACAATTGATACTTCTCCCTTTGATTCTGCCCCGATTGACCGGATCGTCGAGGAACGTGCCCTGCAAGCAACCATCGCTCGGCGGACGTGGCGGATGACGCTCCGCAACGCGCTGATCATCACCCAGCGCGAAGTGCGCGATAGCTTCCGAGACTGGCGCATCATGGGGCCGATCTTCACCCTAACGTTGATCTTCCCCCTACTAGCGCAGGGGATGACGGAGGCAATCACCAATTTCTTTGAAGAAAACGGCGCGACGGCGAGCCAAGTTGAGGTATTGTTGCCCCTGTTGCCGCTGATCGTCGGCTTCTTCCCGATTTCGATCTCGCTGGTGATCGCCCTTGAGACCTTCGTAGGAGAAAAGGAACGGCGGAGCCTAGAGCCGTTGCTCTCGACGCCCCTCACCAACATCGAGCTGTATCTCGGCAAGGCGCTCGCAGCGATGATCCCCCCCCTGTTGGCCAGCTATCTCGGCATCGGGGTGTACGTCACCGGCCTGATCGCCTCTGGACAGTGGACGCCCCCAGCAGTGGTGATCGTTCAAATTTTACTGCTGACGACAGCCCAAGCCTTAGTCATGGTGACGGGGGCGGTGGTTGTGTCCAGCCAAACCACGTCTACCCGCGCCTCTAACCTGCTGGCGAGCTTCATCATCCTGCCGACCTCGTTCCTCGTCCTGTTCGAAAGCCTCGTCATCGTCAACAACCGCCTAGACGCCCTGTGGTGGGTGCTGGTCGGGTTGGTTGTTACCGTCATGATCCTGCTGCGCATGGGGGTGCAACTGTTCAACCGCGAGGAACTGCTTGGCCGCGCCATTGATAACATCAACCTGCAATGGTTGTGGGGGCTGTTCCGCAAGCAGTTCACCAAAGGGGCTAAGAACCTTGTGGCGTGGTATCGGCAAAGCGTGTTCCCCACCCTGCGTGAAATGCGCCCGGCCATGCTCGTCGTCGTGATCGCCATTGTGGGCATGTTCATCGGCGGGATCGTCATCGCCCGCGTCCAAACACAATGGCAAATTCCGGCGGGTTACGCCACTGAGCGCAGCGAGTTGGTGAAGAACTTCGAACAAACGATCAACTTGGGCAACGGGGTGCTGAGCGTGGGCGGAATCTTCATGCAAAACCTGCGCGTGCTGAGCGTGGCCAGCTTCCTCGCCATCTTCACGCTCGGCGTGATGAGCATCTTCTTCGGATCGGTGACATTTGGGGCGCTGGGCTTCTTGCTTGGGCAACCGATTGTCGCTACGCTGGGGGCCGGAACCATTGCCGCAGCCCTGATCCCGCATAGTTTGGCCGAACTCCCTGCGATCATCATCGCGGCGGGGGCGGCCACACGCTTGGGGGCCATCTTCACCGCGCCGCCGAAGGGTCAGGGCGTGATGGAGGCGTGGGTGCGGGCCTTTGCCGACCTGATCAAGGTCTGGATCGCGCTGGTGATCCCGCTGTTGCTGATCGGGGCAGTGCTCGAAACAGTCCTAACGCCCCGTCTAGTGCTGGCGGTACTCGGCGGGTAACCCATCGGTCGGGTGGGGCATCCGCTCGGCCCCACCTTCGCCCTGAACCCACGTGCGGGGTTCCTCTCAGCCGTGCAATTTTGTGCTATAATAACCGGCTAATCTACGAATCCTAAGTGCCCAACAGACCGGCCAAGCGGCCCCACTGCCGAATGCCGGTGGGATGTGGCACGAGGGACAACAGAAAGCTGAGATGATGATCCATGAATGGCACAGCACGCAGCCCGGCTGTCCGGGCCGTCGTCGAGCATGAAGGGCGGTTCCTGCTCGTCCAGCACCATAACCGCTTGCCAAATGCCGTCGGTAAGTGGGGGCTGCCCGGCGGGCGGGTCGAAGCCAGCGATGCGAACTTACAAGCCGCACTCCACCGCGAATTGTACGAAGAATTCCGCATGACGGCGGACATCGTGGGGTTTGTGGCCATGTACCAGTTCCGGGAACGTACCCATCACATTTACCTTGCCCATCCGCATAACTTGAACTTCATCATCGACCGGAGCGAAATCCTCAACCTGACGTGGTGGACGCTCTCTGAAGTTCGGCAATGCCACGCTGTGGGCGGCCTACACGCTGGCTTTGAACTCGCCGCCATCCGCGCCAGCCTATCCCGTTACGGCGGATCGACCCGGACGGGAATCGCCTGAGTCAACGTAAAGCACCTTATTCATTCAAGCACGCGCCCTGTTTGCCCCCTGCGCCAAAGCTAGTACAGGGGGCAAAATCGTTCTTGCGCCCGCTAAACGGCGGTTGAGTGCTGTGGAGTTCTGGTACACTAGGGGCAACCTACAAAGATTGAGGGCAAAGCAAGGGCGATGAAGCGTAACCGGATCGGGTGTGTGTTGGTGGGGATATTCGCCGCCGCCTTAGTGGGGTCGTTCGTTATGATTGGGGCCTTGCTAGGGTTGGCGGGCTTTCGCGGCCTCCCCCTCGCCGAACAAGAACGAATCGTGCGTTACCTCCCCTTCATGCAAAACCTGATCCCGACGGATCCGCCGATCCGGGCGACGGTTCCGATCTTCGCCACCCGTGCCGATGCGCTTGCCCTGTTGGCGACCAGCACGCCACAGGCCATCGCTCCCGCCCTTGCGACACCGACCCCCACGCCCGAACAAACCAAGCTACTGAGCGTAACCCGCTCGGAGACGCCTTCGGCTACGGCCAGCCCTGTGCGGCCAACCCTCCCCCAGACGGCTACCGATACCGCCCTGCCGTCCCCGACAGAGACGCCGACAGCAACCGCTACCCCCACTTACACGGCCACCCTGACAGCCACGCACACGGCCACCAATACGGCTACGCTGACGGCCACGCACACCGTCACTGCCCGTGTGGTGATCGCTGTGACGAACACACCCTTTGGCCCGCCCATCGTCGGGATCACGGCCCAGCCCACCATCGGCGGGCTGGTTCGGGTCGTGAGCGCGACGCCCTTCTTTACGGAGACTCCGCCGCCGTCTGCGACGCCCCGCCCAACAGAGACGCCCAGCACGACAGAGACGCCCAGCACGACAGAGACGCCCAGCGCGCCCCCTGCCTCGACTAACACGGAGACGCCCACGCACACCCCAACGTGGACGCCTACTGAAACGGCCACGATCACGCCCTCCCCCACCCCAACCCAGACTCTCACCGTCCCGACGGCCACCCCAAGCCCATCAGAGACGCCCACGCCCATTCCGGCCACCCCGACGCCGATCCCGCCGACGCCCACCCGCGACCTGCCGCCGATCCCTGTTGCCTTCCGGCTGAATGGCCTGACGTGGGAACCGCAACGCTTCAACAACTGCGGCCCGGCCAATTTGGTTCAGGCCATGCGCTACTACCGCTGGCGCGACACCCAACAGATGGTCGCCCGCACACTGAAGCCAACCCAGAATGATAAGAACGTCTCTCCGGCGGAGTTGGTCGGGTACGTCAATACCCGCACTAGCCTACGGGCCATTGTCCGCTACGGTGGGGATTTCGACCTCATCCGGCGGCTGGTGGCAGGCGGCTATGCGGTCATTATCGAAACGGGCTTCTACGACCCCCAAGAACCGAATGAAGGCTGGATCGGGCACTATTTAACGATTGTTGGTTACGATGCGGAGCGCATCTACAAGCTGGATACCTACAAGGGCGAGACGAGCGAACGTTACGCCGTGCTGGACGAACTTTGGTCGCACTTTAACCGCGCTTACATCGTCGTCTACACGCCGGAGCGCGAGTCGGCGTTGGCGGCCTTGCTCGGCGAGCAGTGGGACCCAGCGTTTAACGTTCGCTACGCCCTAGACCGCGCCCGCGAAGCTGCCGCCATGAACCCGGCCAATCCGTTTGCGTGGTTCAATATCGGGAGCAACCTGACCGCGCTGGGGCAATGGCAGGAAGCGACCATCGCCTACGATCAGGTCTTTTCGCAAGGGTTAACCGTTGATCGGGAGCGTGGCATCACGCCCCCCAACCAGATTCCCTACCGCATGTTGTGGTACGAATTTGGCCCGTTTGAGGCCTACTACCGGGCCGGGCGCTTCGCCGATGTACTGGCGTTGGTGAATTTCACGACAGAGACCAGCAAGGGCGACCTCGAAGAAATGCCCTACTATCGCGGCTTGGTCTTGGCCGCACAGGGCGATATTCCCGGCGCAGTGACGGAACTTAACAAGGCGTTGGCCTACAACCCCAACGATGTTGAGGCCGCCGCCGCCCTCGCCGAGATTACAAGCGGGCGCTTCACGCCGCCCCCGCCTGCTCCGTGAGGGAATCGAGGGCGGGCAACAGGCACGCCTCAATTTCTGCCAAAGATTCGGCCCGAACAAGCTGGTTGCGGAGTTGAGCCGCCCCCGGCGTGCCAAAATGGTACTTGGTGATCTGCCCGCGCAGTTCGCAACAGGTTTGCTTCTCCGGCAGGGGGGAAGTCCGCACGGCGAGGCGGGCATGTTCCAGCGCGACGTAGATGCGTTCTTCGGTGGTGGGCGGCGGCAGGTGTTTGCCCATCGCCAGATAATGCGCGATCTCGCGGAAGAGCCAAGGGTTGCCGAGCGCCCCCCGCCCGATCATGATGCCATCGCACCCCGTCTCGGCGATCATGCGGGCGGCATCTTCGGGCGTGAACACGTCCCCGTTGCCGATCACCGGAATACTGACGGCCTCCTTGACTTGCCGAATGATCGACCAATCGGCCTGCCCGCTGAACCCCTGTTGGGCGGTGCGGGCATGGACGGCAATTGCCTTCACGCCGACGCTTTCCGCCGCCCGCGCAAAGGGGACGGCGGTCAAGGTGTTGGCGTCCCATCCGGCGCGCACCTTGACCGTCACCGGCACATCGACGGCCTTCACGACGGCCTCTACCACGGCGGTAGCCGTGCAGACATCGCGCAGCAGGGCCGCACCCGCGCCCGTCTTCGCCACCTTCGGAACCCAACACCCCATATTGATGTCGATGATCGGGGCACCCCGATCCGCCACGAATTTCGCCGCTTCTGCCATGAGGGCCGGGTCTGCGCCGTAGAGTTGGACGGCAAACGGGTATTCTTCGGGCCGCCAGTCCATGTAGGCGTAGGTTTTGGTGCTTTTGTAGTGAATCGCCGTGCTCGAGATGAGTTCGGTGCATACCAAGCCGCACCCACCGATCACGCGGGAGAGCCAACGGAAGGCGTGGTTCGTCTGGCCCGCCATCGGCGCGAGGGTAAGGGGCATCTCGATTTGGACGTTACCAATCGAAAACGGCTTCAGGGGGGGCATGAGTCAGGGTTCTCCGATGCTTTTCAGCGGTAATTGCATTATGGCGGTAGGGGATAGGGCCTGTCAATTGGTAGAATCAAGGGCTGGCCGTGTGTAAAGGAGATTTGAGGCATGAACACAACGCCCAGTTGCAGCAGCCTGATCGGTACGGTATTCGCCGCCCTGATCGCCCTGTTTGCGGGCATCACCGCCCCCATTCAGACGCCCGAAATTGCCACCCCACAACCCATTGTGATTTATGAGTTTGTCCTCGCCCCCGCTAATCCGGTTTCTGTACAGGAATTTGAAGAATCCCGCCAGACGTTGGATCAGCGCTTGGGCGTACTGGTTGCCAATGGGCAGATTCAGCAGTACAGCATCCAACCGACTAATGGCGAGTTTGCCGTGATGGTCTTCGATCCGCGTCTTGATTTTGATTCGGTGTTGAAGGCGCTCACTGCGCCGGGCTACCTTGAATTTGCCGATTTCGGCGATAATCGGACGTTGCAATCCGGCCAATCGGTGCTGACGAGTGGGGGCCTTGCGCGGGCGGGCGAAGCGGCCAACGGGCGCACCGTCTACCCAACCGTGATCGAATCGGCGGATATTGCCAGCGCCCGCGCCGTACAGAACGCAAATTCCGGTGCGTGGCAAATCAACCTGACCATGACGGCGGATGGGGCGGCTAAATTGGGGGCCTTCACTAAGGCCAATACGGGGAAGGTCTTAGGGGTGGTCTTAGATGGGGTGATCCTGATGGCCCCGACCATTCAGGCGTGGGTGGCTGATTCCGTTGTGATTAGTGGCAACTTCTCCCAAACAGAGGCCGAGTTATTAGCCGTACAATTGAACAGCCGTCCGTTGCCTGTCGCCCTGAGCGTGGCACGTATCGGGCGGTAGGGGGCATTGCGGGGCGGCCTGCCGTCGGCTACAATCCGGCCCGGACTTCGGAGGAGTAACGTGATGATTCGACGTGAACACGGGGACTTCGTCATGACCAAGCGCCTCTTGGGGGCGCTGTTCACCTTGGTCGGGGGCGGCGGGGCGGCAGGCCTGCTACTGCTCGATGGGATACGTGGCGGACGCGCCGACTTTGGGCCAACGCAAGCCTTCGCGCTGCTTGTGTGCAGTGGGCTGGTTGTGTTGGGGCTGACGCTGCTCCCGCTGGGGGATAGACCCGCATGACAGCCATCCCGAACGTAGCTGTTTCTGCTGTACACGCCACTCCTCGTCCGTTGGTGTGGGCACAACGGGGCTTGGTCGCGGCGGCGTTGGTGCTGATGCTCTTCCACTTTGGGGTGTACGTCCATTACGCCCTGAATTTGGCGGCCTTCCCCTTCGATTACGATCAGGGCGAGGGCTTTGAACTGAATGACACGTTGCACTATGCGCGGGGGGAATGGCCCTACCGCGATAACGACGTATACCCGTTCTACGCCAGCAATTACCCGCCGCTGTACCACATCGTCCTCTCCCCAATTGCGCGGATTGTCGGCCCGGCGTATTGGTACGGACGCTTGCTGAGCTTCCTTTCGACCCTGATTGCGGCGGCGGCAATCGCCTTCGCCGTGTACCGAGATGGCCGGGTGCGGAGCGTGGCGATCCTCGCAGGGCTGGCCTTCCTCGCCTCTAACTACGTGTACCACATCGGGCCGTTATTCCGGCAACATGTGAACATGGTCATGTTGGAAACAGTCGCCGTCGTGGTGCTGGCGACCCTGACGCCGGGCAAGGGCAGCCGCCCGCGCCTGATTCTGGGCCTGATCCTGCTTCTGGCGGCGGGTTACACCAAGCAGCTGGCCGTTGCGACGGTGGCAGCCGTCTTCATTTGGCTGTTCTTGCGCTCCATGAAGCGGGCGGTTTTGTGGGCAATCGCCTTCGCCGCCGCAACGGGGATCATTTTCTTGGCGATCAACGCCGCAACGGACGGCCAATGGCTGCTGAACACGGTCACGGCCAACGTGAACCAGTACATTTTAGGCCAATTTGTCGGGTTGTTACGGCAGTTTGTCGGGCTGCACGGGGCCATTTTGATCATGGCTATCGCGTTGGTGGTGTACGAACTGTACCTAGACCGCTTGTCGCTGTATTCGGTATGGTTTGTAGCGAGCATGGCCAACAGCGTGCTTTCCGGCAAGTGGGGCGCGGGCGATAGCTACTTTATTACGGCGATTGGGGCGGCGTGCCTCTTGGCGGGGATATTCACCGCTCGGTGTATGGCCCGTGCGTGGCGCTTACCGCCGGATTTCAGCGTGCGGGTGGCAGCTCTTTTGGGGCGCTTGCGCCTGAATATGCTGATTGGGGGCTTCGCACAACGGCTCACCCCGCTGATTGGGGCGTTGTGTGCGGCGCTATTCGTGCTATATGGCCTCGCCGTGGTCAAAATGCCGTTGGACGGCCCGATCTTCGGCCCACTGGGGCGCGCCCTCAACCTGACCAGCAACACCAAATTCCTGCACTTCTATGACTCTGCTGGATGGACGATGGGCTATTCGACCATTGGGCAAGTTCCCAGTGCGGAAGACTACGCCAACGGATGGCGGATCGTGGCGGCGGTGAAGGACGATCCGCGCCCGTTGCTGAGCGAAGAAGCGGCCTTCAGCTTCAACGCGGGCAAGCCCGTCATCACCAACCCAACTCAACTTCTCAACCTGTACAACAACAACACCCTAGACCCCGCCGCGCTGATCGCCATGATAGAGGAGCAGGCGTTTGGGGCGGTGATCTTCCGGGCGCGGTTTTACCCACCGCCAGTGCTGGAGGCCGTAGACCGGGCTTACGCCGTCGAACAGGTGATCCCGATGAATGGCTACGAATATACGATCATGAAGCCGCGTGAGGGCTACACAAAGCCTTAGCGCGGGGGAGAATGCTGATGAGTGGGCAACTTTCGCAGGGGGAACTGGCCGCCGCCCTGCGCGTGATCATGCGTTTTGGAGTCCTGATGTTGCGGGCGGGAGCGGCCAGCTTCCGCACACAAGAAGTGATGGATCGTTGTGCGAAGGCGCTCCAAATCGACCAGTTAGAGAGCTACGTCACCCCGACGGGGATCATTGCCTCCGCCTACAGTGGGGACGAACACCGCACTCAGATCATGGCGGTGAAGCAGTTCGGAGTAGACCTGAACCGCCTGACGCGCCTTGAACTCCTCTCCCGCAGCCTCGCGCTGGGTGTCTCACCTATGGTGGTGCATGGCGAACTGGACGAGATCGAAAAGCAGGGGCGCATTTACCCCGATTGGGTCACGATTGGGATGGTGGGCTTGGCTTGCGCCGCCTTTTCAAGCATCGTCGGGGGCGGGGTGATGGAGGCCATTGCGGCGTTTTTTGGGGCAGCGTTGGCCCAGATGCTCCGCATGAAGCTGATTCATCTGCGGGTGAGTCCGGTTCCCTTGACCGTGATTTGTGCGGCAGTAGCAACGGGCATCAGCTACGGGATATGCAACGCGCTCACCCCGATTGTGCCGCTTGTGGGCCTGCCGCTCACGCCCCGCCTCAGCATTGTGGCGTCGGTATTGTTGCTGGTTCCGGGTGTACCGCTCGTGACGGCCACCATCGACGTCACCCGCCTCGATCTGGTGTCGGGGTTGGCCCGGTTGGCCTATGCGCTGTTGCTGCTGGTGAGCATTGCCATCGGCATGTTGCTGATACTGGTGTGGACGGGGCTGCGAATCGTTTGATGACCGTTGAAACGCTATTGCTCAATGCGCTGTTCGGCTTTGTAGCGACGCTCGGCTTTGCGGTGCTGTTCAACGTGCCGCGCTATACGCTGTTTTGGTGTGCCGTCGTGGGTGCAGGCGGGCATTTGATCCGGTATGTATTGCGGAACAGCGGCGTCTCCAACGAAGTAGCGACGTTTTTCGGGGCCTTCTTCGTCGGGGTGGTGGGCTACGCCTTTGCGGTGCGCTACCAGATGCCACGTACCGCCTTCACGGTGAGTGGCATCATCACGATGGTTCCGGGCATTCAAGCCTACGAAGTGATGGTGCTCTTCAGTCAGGGCAATATCCCCGGCGGGCTGGAGTTCGGGGTACGGGCGGGCCTCGTCACCGGGGCGATTGCGTCGGGCTTAGGGGCGGCCCGCATCATCACCGACGTAGATTGGCGTCACTTGCGGGGAGGATAGCCCCAATGCTAAACTTACCGTGCACCAACTCACGCTTTGAGGAGCTTTAAGATGAACTCTCGGTTTACAAAGTTGTTCGTTACCCTTTTGCTTGTTTTTGCCGTTGCTGCCCTCGTTGTGCCCAACAATGCAAACGCACAAGGCGGCGGCTTGCTGGATACCGTCCGGGCGCGTGGCAACCTGATCTGCGGCGTGAACGGCCAACTGGCCGGCTTCGGCCTGATCGCCTCTGATGGCAAGGTGTCCGGCTTCGATGCCGACTTCTGCCGCGTGGTGGCCGCCGCCATCTTCGGCGATGCCAGCAAGGTCGAATTTAAGCCCATCGCCGCCGCTGACCGCTTCACCGCGCTGCAATCCGGCCAGATCGACCTGCTGGTTCGCAATACCACCAACACCTTTGAACGCGATACCCGTCAGGGCGCGGAATTCGGCCCGACGATCTTCTACGACGGCCAATCCTTCCTGACCCGCACCGCCGACAACCTGAAGACCATCGCCGACTTGAACGGCGCGACGATCTGCGTCATCAAGGGCACGACGACGGAAGCCAACCTGTCGGACATCATCGCCGCCAACAACATTCAGGCCACTGTCACCCCCTATGATGATGTGAACCTCGTCTTCGAGGCGTTCTCGGCGAAGCGTTGCGATGCCGTGACCTCTGACCGTTCGCAACTCGCCAGCCGCCAAGCCACCGCCGCTGACGGTAAGGATTGGTCGTTGTTCGCGGAGAACTTCAGCCGTGAACCGCTCGCGCCGGTTTGGAAGGCGGGCGATGCTCAGTGGGGCGACCTGATCCGCTGGGCCGTGTACGCGACCTTCTTGGGCGAACTGTACGGCGTGACTTCTGAAAATGTTGAGGCGAAGGCCGCCGACCCCGCCCTTGCCCCCGAAATGAAGCGCTTGCTGGGCGTGGAAGGCGAACTGAACACCTTCCTCGGCTTGGATAAGAACTGGGCCGTCAACGTGATCAAGGGCGTGGGCAACTATGCCGAAATCTTCGACCGCAACTTGGGCAGCCTCGGCGTGGCGCGTGGCCCGAACCAGCTGGCTCCTAATGGCCTGCTGTACGTGCCGCCTTTCCGCTAAACCGATGCGGGCTTAAGATAATCGGGGCGGGCCATGCGGCCCGCCCTTTTTTGTGCCTGTCTAGCACGGGCGCTACTGTGCCTCGCGCTTGGCCTCCGGCCAACGGCCCGCAAGTTTTGTATAGGCGGCGAGGCGCTCCCAGCCGTTGTGATCCAGCCATTTGGCCGCAAACCGCCACGCCCAGTTTCCGGCGGGCTTGCCGGGCGTATTCATGCGCGTATCCGCCCCAAACCCCAGCACATCTTGCAAAGGCGTAATGAACGTATGGGCAACGGAGGTCATGCCTAACCGGATCAAGTCCCAATGCGGCTCCCGCACGGGGTGGCCGAGATAGGCTTCAATCAAGTTCCGCGCATCGTCAGAGACTTCGCCAGTCTGCCACCAGCCTAGCGTGGTATTGTTGTCGTGTGTGCCGGTATACACGACACAGTTGGTGGTGTGGTTGTGCGGTAAGAAGGCGTTTTCGCCGTAGGGGTCCCACCCGAAGGCAAATTGGAGCACCTTCATGCCGGGCAAGTTGTACCCATCGCGCAGGGCGGCCACTTCGGGGGTGATCACGCCCAAATCTTCGGCGATGATCGGGAGTTCGCCCAACGCCGCCTTGACGACATCAAAGAAGGCGGTGCCCGGCCCCTTGACCCACTTCCCGTTGACAGCAGTTTCTTCCGCCGCCGGAATTTCCCAGTAGGCCTCAAAGCCCCGGAAGTGGTCGATCCGCACGATGTCTACTGCTTCTAGGGTAGCCTTGATGCGGGCTAACCACCATTTGTAGCCCTCCGCTGCCATGACATCCCACCGATACAGCGGGTTGCCCCAACGTTGGCCCGTCGCGCTGAAGTAATCTGGCGGGACGCCCGCGATCACCGTTGGGTTGCCGTCCGGCTGTAGGGAAAACAAGTGGCGGTTGCCCCACACATCGCCGGAATCGTGCGCTACGAAGATCGGAATATCCCCCACGAGGCGGATGCCCTTCGTGTTCGCATACTGTTTGAGTTCCATCCACTGCATGTGGAAGACCCATTGCCGCCACTTTTGGCCTTCGATCTCCAGCCCGTTGGTTTGCCGCAATTCGCCTATCGCGGCGGGATCGGCGGCAGCTTGCTTGGCAGGCCACTCCGTCCAAGGCCGCAGGTTGTTCAGTTCCTTCAGCGTGGCGAACAGGGCGTAAGGGTCTAGCCAGTCTTTCTGGGTTTCGCACCAATTCTGGAAGACCCACTTCGTAGAAGAGTCGGCCTTCATGCGGAAATTGTGAAAGGCGAGGCCCAACATGTGGTTGTGATACATGATCACGTCACCATAGTTCACCCGGTAGTCTGAAAATTCCGGCACAACTTCCACATCAGCGGGGGTGAGCCATCCCTCTGCCACCAACCGATCAAGGCTGATCAGGATCGGGTTGCCAGCGAAAGCCGAAAGGGTCTGGTAGGGTGAATCGCCATAGCTGGTCGGGCCGAGTGGCAGGATTTGCCATAACGTCTGCCCGGCGGCCTCAAGGCGATCCACGAAGCGATAGGCCCAATCGCCCAAATCCCCGATCCCGTACCGTCCGGGGAGGGAAGTGGGGTGCAACAAAATGCCACTAGAACGCGGGAACATACAGTTTGAGTGTCCTTCAAGGTAGGGTTTCGCATCTTGAGGGCTAATCTTAGCAAAGATCGGCGCAGATCGGGGACCGCGAAGTCTCTCAAAATTGCCCTTTGACGCTTAAGAAACATCATTTACTTTGGTAAATCATGTTCACTTGCTTGAAAAAGAGGCCCCCCATGACCAATCAACGACAGATGACGCGGGCACAATCTATCGCGCCCCTCTTGCCCGTCTTTCAGGCCCGTCTCTGAGCACCCTCATTGAGAAGATTGTGGCATTTCACCATTGCCTGAACTATACTGTTCACAAGATCACGTGAAGGCATGGATAGCGGTGAGCGCACGGCATGGCAAATGAGCTTATCCTCGTCGTTGATGATAGTAAAGAAAACCGAGATTTCATCGTCAACTATATTTTAAAGCCCAATCAATACCGGCCCCTCGAGGCCCGCGACGGTCTAGAGGCGATGGAGGCCGCCCGCACCGCCGCCCCCGACCTGATCCTGCTCGACCTGCAAATGCCGCGCCTCGACGGGATGGGCGTGATCGAAGCGCTCAGCCGCGAAAACTTACCGATTCCCGTCATTTTGATGACCTTTCACGGCTCGGAAGAAATCGCGGTGGAAGTCTTCCGCAAAGGCGTGCGCGATTACGTCAAGAAGCCGTACACCGCCGATGAAATGCTCGCCGCCATCGAAAACAGCCTGACTGAAACCCGCCTCCGCCGTGAAAAAGAGGCCCTCACCCAGCGGCTCTTGAACGCCAACCGTGAACTGCACAACCGAATCCGCGAACTGAACACGCTATACAGCATCGGCAAAAGCGTGACCGCCCTGCTGGATTTGCCCCAACTGCTGGCCCGCATCGTCGAGGCCGCTACTGTCGTGACGGGGGCCGAACAAGCGAGCCTGATGTTGGCCGAAGATCAGGGCCTTGTGTTGCGGGCCACCAAGCGCCACCGCGACCCACACGCCTACCCCGTCGCAGAACTCAGCCAAGACCGGTTAGCCGAGCGCGCCATGCAAAGCGGGCAACCCGTTAGCCTGACTCCGCAACAGCTTCAGCAATTGCGGCAGCGTTCGCCACACGCCCCCACTGCCGTGATGTACGTCCCGATGCTAGTGAGCAACCAACCGATTGGCGTGCTGGGTATTGAGAACATTTCGGCGAATGCCCGCCTTTTCACCGAGCACGATGCGGCCCTGCTTTCGGCACTCGGCGATTACGCGGCGATTGCCATCGAAAACGCCCGCAACTTCCAAGCCCTCGAAGAGGTCAAGGAACGGGAGAAAATGGCGATTCGGGGTGCGTTTGAGCGCTACGTTGCGCCGAGTGTGGTAGATCGCGTCCTGAGCGGCCCCGATGGGCTGCAACTGGGCGGCTCCCGACGAGAGGTGAGCGTGTTGTTCGCCGATATTCGCGGCTTTACGTCTTTCGCTGAGAACACCACGCCGGAACACGTCGTTGAACTGCTCAATGACTATTTCACCGTTGCCGCCGATGTGATCTTCACCCGTGAAGGCACGCTCGATAAGTATCTGGGGGATGCGGTGATGGCCTTCTTCAACGCCCCCGAAGACCAGCCCGATCACCCCTATCAGGCGGTAGAGGCGGCCCTTGCCCTCCAACAATCCGTTGCCCAATTTAATGCCCAACGCGGCATTGAGACGCTCAGTTTTGGGGTGGGCATCGCGCTCGGCGATGCGATTGTGGGCAACGTCGGGACGAGCCGCGCCATGAACTACACGGCCATTGGCGATTCGGTTAACCGTGCCCGCCGCCTGCAAGAGTTTGCCCAACCCGGCCAAGTGTTGGCTGAAGAAGGGGTGATCCAGCGCTTAGGAAATCGGGTTGTGGCGCGGAAGTTGGGCGAAGTTCAGATACGGGGCCGACGGGGAACTGTCGTTGTTTACGAGATACAGGGCCTCGCCTGATGGATAACCCCGAATGAACCCGCCAATGAAACTCTGGAACCGCCACTACACCCGCCGCGAGATCGAGTCTTATGTAGGCGATATGCGCCAAATTGCCGATGTTCAGCTGGCCACGCTGGAAGATGGAATGCAGCGCGGCACGCGAATCGCGCAGGTGCGGACGGGCAGCGGCCTCGATTTCACCGTCCTGCTGGATCGTGCGATGGACATCGGCACGGCCACCTACAACGGAATTCCCCTCGCGTGGCAGAGTGGCACGGGCGCAGCCAACCCCTCCCGCTACGAGCCGGACGGTACGGGCTGGCTGCGCACGTTTCACGGCGGATTGTTGGCCCTATGCGGGATCAGTCAAGCCGGCAGCCCTGTACCGAACCTCGATCCAGTGTATGGGGAGCCATTGGGCCTACACGGGCGGATCGGGGCGGTTCCGGCCCATGATGTGCGCGTGGAGCGCGTGTGGCAAACCGCCCCCGATGGCGAAGAAATATGGCAGATGCGGCTTTCTGGCTGCGTCGATGAGGTCAGTTTGTTCGGGCATCGTCTGCGCTTGGAACGTACCCTTGAATTTACGCCCGGTACGCCGCGCTTCACGATCCGCGATTCGGTGCGGAACATGGGCGGCCAGCCCGCCCCGCTGATGGTGCTGTATCACTGTAATTTTGGATGGCCGTTGGTCGGGCCGGAGAGCACCCTTAGCAGCCCCGCCAGCCAGATCGTGCCGCGTGATGAGGCCGCCCGCGCCGGACTCGCCACATGGAGCGCGATCACTGCGCCGGTGGCGGGCTATGCGGAACAGGTCTTCTTCCATCAGGTGGCCGCCAACAGCGGCGAACAGACAGTGAGCATCAGCAACCCGCGCTTGGGCATCACCGCTGCACTCACCTTCGATACGGCCACCCTGCCCTACCTAACCCAGTGGAAACAACTGGGCTTCGCCGATTACACCATCGGGCTAGAGCCGGGCAATTGCATCCCCGAAGGCCGAGTCCGGGCGCGGGAGCATGGCCGCTTACAGATGCTCTCGCCCGGTGAGACGGTAACGTTTCGGCTCGCCTTTGCGGTTGGCTGAGGAAGGATCCCCACGAGATTGAGCGCCGCTGGGCAGTGGCAAAAGTGCCGTGCTTGCGGCACAATACTCCCCCATGCCTAACCTAACCGACCTAAAAGTATCCCCTCATGATGCGACGTGACTTTTTACGGCTGGCTGAAGCGACCCTTACGGGCGTGTTCTTCCTGCAAGCCGTTCGTTTCCTGTACGCAACATTGTACGCCCACTTGGGCAGCGCTAACCTTGTTGCGCTGACGTTGCAGCCGCCCACCGGACAGCCCGGCGTCGTGCTGCCCGGCCAAGCCCAAACCGAATTGCTCATCACAGCGGCGGCCCTGATCCTGCCGCTGCTCAGCCTGATCATCGGGCGGGCGTGGTTTGGCCCTAGCCTCGCGGCGATTGCAGTCGCCGTCGGCCGCGTATTCATGACCGCCAATGGGGGGACTCTCTTCGGGGTGGCGGGGGCCGCCGTCGTGGTGGGCGGAGGGCTGCTGTACCTCGCCCTCACCGTTGTCAGTCGTCCATCAGCGTGGCCAGTTGGCGTGCTGCTGGCCTTCGCCGTCGAAGGGCTGATCCGCTTGTGGGGGGATACCGCCGACCCAACGTGGGGAGTCGCCTTTTTGCAGGGGCAAACGATCCTCTCGCTCGGCTTGTTCGGCCTCGCCCTCATCACCGCCCTCTCTGAACGGGGCTACCGCCATACCGCCCCGCCCGAAGCCGCCCCCTACGGCAACTTAACCCTCGCAGGGGCCATCGGCGTGGGCGGATTGCTGTACATCCAGTTGGCCGTGCTCGGCCTGCCAAATTTGTTGGCGCGGGCCGCCGGACTGGATTATGTGGCGGCTGCGCCCTTTCTGGCCGTTGCGACGCTACTCCCACTCGTCGGGACGGTGCGCGCCTTCGCTCGGTCTTTTCTCGGCATGTTCGATGGTCGCTATCGGGGCTGGGTGTGGTTTCTGAGCATCGCCTTGCTGCTGGTCGTTGGTCGCCGCTTCACAGGCCTGCCCGCCCTGATCGCACTCAGCGCAGCCCATTTCATGCTGTGCTTGCTGTGGTGGTGGGCCGTCCAACCCTCTGATGGGCGCGGTACATCACGGATCGGAATCATGGCGATTGTGACGGCGGCGGTGGTCCTCTTGCTCAGCGGGGCGGACTTCCTCACCTACGAATACGCCTTCGTGCGGGGCCTGCGTGAACCCCTCGCCAGCGTCGCCCGCGCCTTCCGCGATTTGGGCTTGCCGTTGGCCATCCTCGCCGCGCTGTTGGCCTGCCTTCCCATCGTGAGCATCCGAAAACGGCTGGCGTGGCGGGCGACTTCGCCCGTTTTATCGTTCCTCGCGCTCTTGCTGACCATCGGGGGGGGCGTGGCCGCTATTGGGCTGGCCCGGCCCATCGTTCAACGCCCGCCCGAAGACCCCACTGCCCTCCGCGTGGGGACGCTGAACTTACACGGCGGCTACAGCCTGTATTTTGGCAGTGATCTGGAGTCGGTGGCCATTGAAATCCGCCGTAGTGGGGCCGATATTCTGCTGATTCAGGAGGCCGAGACGGGGCGGCTAGTCAGTGGGGGGGTGGATCAGGTGGCGTGGTTGGCCCGCCGCCTGAACATGATCGCCGCTTACTACCCGACGACGGAGTCTACGCAGGGGTTAGCCGTCCTTTCCCGCCTGCCCCTCGATTCTACCATTGGGATTCCGCTGACCAGCCGGACGAAAGCGACGGGCGGGCAGTTGGCGCGCCTCCGCCTGCCGGATGGCCGCCTGTTGGACGTGTACAACACGATGCTGAGCGTCTTGTTTCGGGGCGGGGCCATCCCCGTAGAAGAACAAGAACGCGATCAGGCCGCCCAAATTCAGGAGATGTTGGCGTTCATGACCCGCAACGGCTCCAGCACAAACCCGACCATTCTCGGGGGGACGTTCAATCATGCCCCCAAGACCGCCGCCTACCTCTTTCTGACCCAACAGGGCTTCATCGATCCCTTCACGGATTTTCCGGTAGAACGCGCCGTCACCCGCCGCCTGATCAACGAGGCCCCGGCACGGGTTGATTACTTGTGGCTGCGCGGCCTGAACTACGTTGAGATCGGCATGACCCCGATCACCTACTCCAGCCACGACATGCCCGTTGTGGAGCTGGCCGCCCGCTAAGCGAGGATTCATGCGCGTCGCCATTTTTACCGAGACTTTCCTGCCCAAGATCGATGGAATTGTGCGGGTAGCGACCCTCACCCTTGAACATTTACACCGTCACAGCGTTGAGGTGGCCGTCATTGCGCCCGATCAGGGCATGAAGACCTACGCCGGCGCCCAAGTGATCGGGGCGCCATGCGTGCGGAATCCGGTCTACCCCGAAGGCCGGATCGGGTTGGCCTTGCCCAGTGTGTGGCGGCGTGTAAAAGCCTTCCGGCCCGACCTGATCCACAGCTTCCATCCGGTCAATTTGGGGATGGCAGGCGTCATTTATGGCAAGTGGTTGCACGTACCGGTCATTTCGTCTTTCCACCTCGATATTGCGCACATGGCCAGCTTCTACGGGCAACCCCTGATGGGGGAGATTTTGCGCCGCATGGTGCGTTGGGGGTTCAATCACAGCACCTATTCCCTCGCGCCGTCTAAGCTGGTACAGGAGAAGATGAGCGCCGACGGGATCAAGCGGGTTGGGTTGTGGCGGCGCGGCGTCGATGCGGAGCAGTTCCATCCGCGCTACCGTTCAGAGGCCGTCCGTGCTCAGATCAGCGGCGGTCATCCCGAAGATCGGTTGTTGCTGTACGTGGGGCGGTTGGCCCCCGAAAAGCAACTTGAGCAACTCCGCCCCGTGTTAGAGCAAATTCCCGGAACGCGGTTAGTCCTCGTTGGGGGCGGCCCGCACCGTGAGGCGCTGGAGGCTCATTTTGCTGGACTTCCGGTCACGTTTGCGGGCTACCGTACTGGGCGCGGCTTGGCGGAGGCCTACGCCAGCGCCGATATTTTCGTGTTCCCCTCCGCCTTTGAGAGTTTCGGCCTCGTCATGCTGGAAGCGATGGCCTCCGGCCTGCCAGTGATCACGGCGCGGGTCGGCGGCGCGAAGGATGTTATTCAGGAGGGCGTGAACGGGGCCAGCTTCGCCGTCGACGATACCGCCGCCCTGATCGACGGGGTGCGCCAATTCGTCGGGGAGGCGGCGCTGCAATCTGGACGAATGGCCGCCCGTCAAACGGCGGAGCGCTTCGCATGGCCAGTGATCATGGATGAGCTTTATGCCTGCTATCAGGCGGTTTTGGCGGGCCAACCGTCGCCAATCTGAGAGGAAGTGCGCCCATGCCCTATGCCCTCGCTGCCGATATTGGCGGGACGAAGATCGCCCTTGCCGCCTTAGATTCCGCCTTGAACATCGTTCATCACGGCAAAATTTCCGCCCCCGCCACCCTGACCGGCGATCCCGCCGATGGGCTGGCCGCTGCGCTTCGCCACTTCTGCGCGGAAATCGACCTGCCCCTTTCGGAGGTGGCGGGCGTGGGGATCGGCTTTCCCGGCGTGATGGATCAGGACGCGGGCGTCATTGTGAACTGCCCCAACCTGCCCGAACTGAACGGCCAACCGCTAGGTTCCGCCCTCAGCAGCCGGATCGGGCGGCCTGTCCACGTCGAAAACGACGTGAACCTGATCGCCGTTGGGGAGCATCAAAAGGGCGCGGGGGTCGGGGTGCGGGAGATGGCTGCGATCTTCGTCGGGAGCGGCATCGGGTGCGGGCTGATCCTCAACGATGCGCTGTACGTGGGGGCCGACGGCGCGGCGGGCGAGTTTGGGCATATCCCAGTCGTGCCGGACGGCTTGCCGTGTACGTGCGGCCTGATCGGGTGCTTGGAGATGTATTGTTCCGGCAAGGCCCTTGCGATCCGGGCGGCGGGCGTGCTGGACGGCAGCGGACGCATCAGCGACCCGGCGGCGGTGGCATGGACAGCCGCTGAGGGCGTGATCAGCGCGGCGCGGGCGGGAAATCCGGCGGCGGAAGCAGCCTTGCGGCAGGCCTTCACCCATCTGGGGATCGGGATCGCCAGTTTGGTGAACCTCCTCAACCCGCGCCTGATCGTGCTGGGGGGCGGCGTGGTCAGCGCATGGCCAGAGGGGGTACAGGTCGCCCGTGAAACAGCCCTCCGACGGGCGCGGACGGTGATACGGGATCGGTTGCAGGTGGCCGCTTCAACGTTGGGGGAATCGGCGGGGCTGATCGGCGGGGCCGCCCTCGCCTTCCAACGGGGGTAAGATTAACGTATACTAGGGTGACGTTAGCGGTGAGAGGCGCAACCCAACATGACCATTCCGGCATCAACCACCCTTGATGTCCCGTTGCGTGTGGATGGAACGGGCACAATCCGTATTGGTAAAACACGGGTTATTCTTGATCTGGTGATTGGGGCGTTCCATATGGGACAGCCTCCAGAACAAATTGTGCAGGCCTACGATGCGCTAAAACTGGCTGACGTTTACGCGGTGATCGCGTATTACCTTGCCCACCGCACCGAGATAGATGCCTAGCTTGACGCCC
>Ga0272446_1001828_pt1 | contig 30206 bp, 17 predicted proteins | sample YNPCB0061_FD_194587 | JGI IMG/M metagenome (GOLD analysis project Ga0272446, IMG submission 194587) | Hot spring microbial mat communities from Yellowstone National Park, WY, United States - YNP-CB-006-1 | ecosystem: Environmental > Aquatic > Thermal springs > Hot (42-90C) > Sediment | place...
CTCTCTGGGCAGTTCTCGCAGTGACTGGCGCTATCCCTCTGAGCAATGGCTCAAAGAAGCCAAAGAGTTAGCGGCGCTGCACAAGAAGCTCGCCGACCTAGTGCAGGGAACCTTCGTGCCTCGCGAGCCGAGGTACTATGGAGCGTTGGCTTTGCTTTGTCAGGCACGCGGAGAGGATGCGACGGCTTTTCTCCTGCAGCAGAAGCGACGACAGCTAGCGTCAGATGGTCGGTGGCCTCTCAATGTGCAGACGACGCTGGAGCGTTGCGAATCGCTGCTGCGGGCCGGGTTGGCTCGCAGTCGCGATGCGGTTTTGCTGAGCGACAAACAACGCCAACAAGCCCGTCAAGAAGCCTATGGCTTGTTGCAGGAGGGGTTGTCCTTGATGGAAAAAGCCCTCAAGCAAGGTACACCCGCCCAACAACGGGACGCCTCTCGTTGGCTGCGAGCCTATCGGCGTTCTGCGGTGCTGGCCCAGATGCGAGAGGAGCAAGAACTGGCCCGCTTGCCCAAGACCGAACGACAGGCTTGGCAGCAAATATGGAAACAGCTCGAAGCGCTACCGTGACGACGCACAGGGAACGCCGAACGATTCCCCCCAGGTTTGGAGCGAGATTTTCTGAAGCGGACTCTTGCAAAGATTGCCCAAAGACGCGAGAATAGAGATTATCTACCAAACGCCCACCTGCCTAACTGGAAACCCACCTTTTCCACCCTCGGGGGGACTCGTTTATGACACACACTCCCTGGCTTGCTCTCTCCGCCATCCTTGTTCTCACAAGTCTGGCTCAGGCCAACCCGGCCAAGGATTCCGCGCCGGCTGCCTTGCCGCCTGTGGTCTTGCCGACGGCAAGCGAGATTCAACAGATCGTCTTCAAGCCAGAAAAAGTAACTCTCAAGGGGCTTGACGATTCCAATCAACTCATCCTCACCGCTTTACTCAGCAATGGCCGAACCTTCGATCTGACCGGCGAGGCCAAATACGAAACTGCCGACGACAAAATTGCCCGCGTCACCACCAGTGGCCGCGTCGTGCCGATCGGCAATGGTAGCACCACTATCAAGGCCACGTTTGCCGGCAAGAGCGTGACGATACCGGTGACGGCGACGCATTGTGATGTGGACCTGCCGATCAACTTCGGCAACCAGATTGTGCCCATCTTCACCAAGTTGGGCTGTAACGCGGGCGGCTGTCACGGCAAGCAATCGGGGCAGAATGGCTTCCGCTTGTCGCTGCTGGGCTTCGAACCGGAACTCGACTACATGACCCTCTTGAAGGAAGGCCGAGGCCGACGCTTGTTGCCCGCCGCGCCGGAGGCCTCGCTGTTGCTGACCAAAGCGGTCGGACAAGTGGCTCACGGCGGGGGTAAGCGGCTGGAAGTCGGTTCGGACGAATACCGCCTGATTCGTCGCTGGATTGCTAGCGGCATGCCGTTTGGCCAAGCGACCGACCCCACCGTAGCTCGCATCAGTGTCTATCCCGAGCATGTGGTCATGAACCGCAACGCCACCCAGCAGTTTGCGGTCTATGCTCATTACACCGATGGCACCATCGAGGACATCACCCGCCGCGCTCAGTACGAAACCAACGATCAAGAAATCGCCGTCGTCAGCGAGACGGCCCAGGTCCGCACCCTGTCGCTCAGCGGCGAGGCGGCCATCATGGTCCGTTACCAAGAGCATGTGGCGACCTTCCGGGCGACGGTGCCCTTGGGAGCCAAGACGCCCGAATATAGCTTCCCCATTCAGACCACGGTCGATAAGCACACCCTGGCCAAGTGGAAGACGCTCGGCCTGGTGCCTTCGGAGTTGTGTACCGATGCCGAGTTCATCCGTCGCGTGATGCTCGATCTGTGCGGCACCTTGCCCACGCCGCAGCAAGTCAATGAGTTTGTGGCCGACAAAACCCCGGACAAACGGGACAAGCTGATCGACCGCTTGCTGGAAACGCCGGAATATGCCTACTTTTTTGCCAACAAGTGGGCCGACATCTTGCGAGTCAAGCGTCGCGGCCAAGCGGAGCGGGCCAAGGGCACCTTTGCCTTCCACAGCTGGATTCGCAAGTCGATCGCCGCCGACAAACCCTATGATGAATTCGTCCGCGACATCTTGGCTGCCACCGGCGATGAGCAGACCAGCCCGCCGACCGTGTGGTACAAAGAGCTGACCAAGCCCGAAGAATTTGTCGATGATGCCGCTCAGGTCTTTCTCGGCCAACGTCTGGCCTGTGCCCAGTGTCACCATCACCCCTACGAAAAATGGAGCCAGGACGATTACTGGGGCTTAGCCGCGTTCTTCGGTCGCATCGGTCGCACGCAGATTCCCGAACTGGGTTCCAACCAGCAGAATGCCGGCAGACTAGCCGTCTTCACCACGTCGCGCGGCAGCGTGCAGAACAAAAAGACCGGCAAACCCGCCGAATATCGGCCCCTCGCCGGCAAGCCGATGGAGATTAGCTCGCTGGAAGATCCACGGCAGAAGTTGGTTGATTGGATGGTCGCCAAGGACAACCCCTTCTTTGCACGGGCGGTGGCCAACCGCTACTGGGCGCATTTCTTTGGTCGTGGCATTGTCGATCCGCTAGACGATATGCGCGTGACCAATCCGCCTAGCAACCCAGAGCTGCTCGACGCCCTGGCCAAGGAGTTGGTCGATCACCACTTCAGTTTGAAACATCTCATCAAGGTCATCGTCAAGAGTCGGACCTATCAGCTTAGCTCGATGCCCAACGAGTTTAACAAGCACGACAAGCAGAACTATGCTCGTTACTACCCGCGGCGCATGTCGGCTGAGGTCCTCTTTGACGCCGTCAATCAGGTCGCCGGTGCCCCCGCCGGGTTCAACGGACTGCCGACGGACCGTTACGCCCCCAACCGGGCCATCATGCTACCCGATGAGTCGTTCCCCTCGTACTTCCTCGATGTGTTTGGTCGGCCGCAACGCATCAGCGCCTGCGAATGCGAACGAGTCAGCGAGGCGAACCTGGCCCAGGCCCTGCACCTGCTCAATAGCGACGAAGTCCAAGGAAAATTGGCCCGCAGCGGCGGTCGTGCCGACCAGTTGGCCAACCCTAAGGACACCCGCCCCGAGGCTGAAAAGGTCGATGAATTGTTCCTGTGGGCCTTCGCTCGCAAACCCAGCGACGAGCAACGTCAAGTCGCACTGGAGCATATTGCCAAGCACGCCACCAACAAAAAAGTTGCCTATGAAAACATCCTCTGGGCGCTGTTGAACACCAAGGAGTTCATCTTTAACAAGTGATCACCCGAACACCAAATCGCTGAAAGAAGGGATCGCTTGAGAAGTTGATCGGCTCAACCGCCGGGGAAACACCCCGGCGGTTTGTTTCTTATCCCACCCGTACACCCATCATCCGGCGTTGCCAAGCGCCCGAGGCCCAGCGGAGGATGAGGCATAGGCCACGCACGTGCATATCCACATTCATCGCCAGCCAGGCTCCCCACAATCCCCAGCCGTTGTGGATCAATAACCAGGTCAGCGGGATGCGTACGCCGAAAAAGCCCAACCAGGTAAACACCAACGGCGTGCGGGCGTCGGCGGCACCGCGCAGCGCCTGCACCAAAATCATGCTGGCGGCCAGGGCGGGCATGCCGAAGGCAACCAGTTGCAGGACCGGTGCCCCCTGCTCGACGATGTCGCTCTGGGTGGGGTGCGGGCAAAACAGGCGAAACATCGACTCCGAAAGGGTGAAGAACACCACACCCATGAACGACATCGCCAGCGCCCCCAGGCCCAACGCGGTCCAGCCGGCGCGGGCGGCCTCCTCGGGGCGACCGGCTCCGCGAGCCTGGCCGACCAACGTCATCGCCGCCGTGCCGAACGCCGCTCCTGTCAGGTAGCCCATCGCCTCCCAGCCCAGAGCGATGCCGTGGGCCGCGGCCGCGGTTTTTCCCAGCGTGTTGATCTGAGCCAGGAAAAACAAGTGGCCCGCCTGGGTAGAGAGGCTATCCAGTGCCGAGGGGATGCTGATGGCGAACATCTCGCGCAGTAACTTCGTGTTCGGACGCAACTCTTCCCAACGCAACTGCAAGCCGTATCGGCCCCGCCATAAAAGCAGTACCACCGCCACTCCCCCCAAGGCTTGGGCTACCGCCGTTCCCGCCGCAATCCCGGGAAAGCCCAACAGCCAAAACCCCGCCCAGGCCAAGGGCAGATTAATAATCGCTTCGCCACCGAAGATCCACATCCCGGTTCGGGTGTCACCGGCCCCGGCCAGACAGGCGATGCCCGCCGCCGCCACTAGATGCAAAGGCAAGGCGGGCAACTGAGCCAGCAGGTAGCGAGAGGCATAATGGACGGTTTCCGGCTCTAGCTGTAACAGAAGCAGGAACGGCACAAGCAACAAACTGATGCTCACAGTGACAAACAAGCCAACTGCTAATGCTAACATCAGGGATTGATGCAAAATTTGGTTGGCTTCCTGGAGTTTTTTTGCACCGATGCGATGGGCCACTACGGCTGCTGCCCCCGAGTTGACCAGCACGGCCGCACTCGAGAGAAACCAACTGAGGTAATAGGCGGTCGTCTGGGCGGCCTGGGTGGCGGCTTGATCGTCGCGAGAGAGTTCACTTTGGAAACGACCGGCCAATAGACGGTCCGACAGGGCCACCGCCAGAACCAGCCACTGTTGCAGCAGCACGGGCCAGGCCAGACGCAGCACACCTTTCCAGGGCACTCTCATGCCTCAGCCTGGATGATCCATTGACCCCACTGCGGATGGGCCAAGCGGTCCCCGGGCCGGAGTTTGCGTCCCGGTCGATTCTCGGCCACGCCGTTGACCTGCCATTGGCCTTCACGCACCAGCATCTTGGCCATCCCACCTGTGTCGGCCAAACCAGCGACTTTGAGAGCCTGGGCGAGCGTGATGTAGTCGCCCTGCAGGCGAATAGAGCGGTCGTTCATGCCTGTCCCTCGGGCGTTGTTAGCATAGGCCGAATCGGGCCATCGCCTAGAGCTGAGCAGTGGCTGGCAAAACCAGATGAGAAAAAGATGAAAGTCCGATCGTTTTTTTGGGAAAATTTTGTTGCGTTTGTAAGCAGATCTGTTACGATCACCCACAGCATGGCTTCTCCCTTTCGTCATGCGATTTTTTCGTCCTCCTCGAATCGTTGAGGGTCTCTCCATGTTAGCTCGTTCCCTGGCCAAAAGTTGGCCTCGCCGTGCCTTCACCCTTATCGAACTGTTGGTCGTCATTGCCATCATCGCCATCCTGATCGGTTTGCTGCTGCCGGCGGTGCAAAAGGTCCGCGAAGCAGCGGCCCGCATGCAGTGTCAGAACAACCTGAAGCAAATCGGCATCGCCCTGCATGCCTATCACGATGCTCGGGGTCATCTGCCGCCTGGGGGCTACACCGATGCCCCGCCGTTCGGCACAGGAGGAGGTTGGGGCAGTGCTTGGACCGTGTTCATCCTGCCCTACATCGAACAGGACAACCTGTTCAACCGCTTCGTCTTCACGGGTGGCTCGGGCTGGGGAGCCTCGGCCAGCAACAACTGCGCTCAGGCTTCGAATGTGCCCATGAAAACGTACCTGTGTCCCTCTTCTCCCGTCGGCGACATCGCTCCCAGTCCGCACAGTGGTTCTCGTGTTTCCAACAACCACTACGTGGGCATCGCCGGTGCCGTCAACGGCCTGATACCCGGGTTCATCGATTCGCGGATTGCTCAGGGCAACCCGGGGGTAGCGAATTGTTGCAGCGGCGGCATCGCCTCGGCCGGGGGCACGCTCGTTCCGGGCAACTTTATTAAGATCGCTCAGATTACGGATGGAACCAGCAACACGCTGGTAGTCAGCGAGCAAAACAACTTCCTCAGGACCCAAAATGGCTCGCGCGTAGCCTGGGGCACGGGATTGTTACACGGCTGGATGATCGGTTGGCACTCGGCCTCGCCGCCTCCCACGGGCAACGGCGGGGATGCACGCCACTTCCAGATGACGACCGTTCGCTATCCGATCAACCAGTTGACGGGTTGGCCCGACCCCCCCGGCAATTGTGGTGCCACGGGCGTCTGTGCCAACACGGGTAGTAACATCCCGCTGAACTCAGCTCACACCGGCGGCGTGAACGGCCTGATGGGCGATGGCTCGGTCCGCTTCCTGAGCCAGAATCTTGCCATCAACGCCTTGGCTGCCTTGGCCATTCGCGATGATGGTATGCCGTTGCCCAACTTCTAATCGTTGATGGCAAGCTCCTCCCCTTGGCCGGAGGCAACCCTCCGGCCGACGAATGTTTTCCATTTTCATGAGGTTGAGCAACGTGCGTTGGCTAGTTTGGTTTTTTTTACTCGTTAGCATGAGCCTACTTGGATGCGGAGAGGGGAAAAAAGCTCCTCCCCAAGTCAAGGTCTCGGGTAACGTCAAATACGACGGCAAACCGATCGCTGTGGGTAGCATCGTCTTTGAGCCTTTGGCCCCTGGCGAGATTCCCGAACCTTTGAACATCACCGCTGGCCTGTACGAAGGAACTGTGGCAGCGGGCAAGAAAAAAATCCGCATCTACGGCTACAAAGCGGGTAAACCGTACCCGAAGGATACTCCCGGCGGCGAGGGCATCAACGTTCAAGAGAACTTTGTGCCGGCTAAATACAACGCCGAGACCGAGTTGGCCAAGGATGTGTCCGCGCCGGGGCCGCATACCTTCGACTTTGACTTGCCCAAATGACAGTCATGCAACTCGTTGGTTTACTGGGGCACCAACCGCAGCACCGCTAGCGAATGGGCTGCTAAGCGGCAACTGGGGCCGGTGAGGCGACCTTGGCGAGCGTCTTCGCTAGTGTCGAAACACCACTCCCAGCAGTAGCCTTTGCCGGCTCGCGGCAGATGGAAGACAACGCCCTGGGTGCTGGCATTGAATGCGAGAAACAGCGTTGGTGACGGTTCGGGGTCGAACTGCCCGGCCCAGCGTACCCCGATGACTAAGATGGGGTGATCGAGGTGGGAATCGAGCAACTCTTCGCCCTCGGGCAGAAACCAACGTAGTTCGCCCTCTTGGGGAAAATGGGCTTGCGTCAACCGTGCATGCTCCCGACGCAAGGCGAGCAGCTTTTCGACAAACGCCGTAAACGCCGCCCGTTCGTCGGAGTCCGACCAATCCAGCCAAGTGAGTTCGTTATCTTGACAATAAGTATTGTTGTTTCCCGCTTGTGTATGCAAACGCTCGTCACCCGCTAAAAGCATCGGCACTCCATTTGACAAAAGAAGTGTTCCAATCAGATTGCGTACCTGTCGTTGACGCAAACTCCAAATGGCCGCATCCGTCGTCGGTCCTTCAAGGCCGCAGTTCCACGAGTGATTGTGGTCGCTGCCGTCGCGGTTGTCCTCGCCGTTGGCCTGGTTGTGCTTGTGGTTGTAGGACACTAGATCGGCCAAGGTGAAACCATCGTGACAGGTGATGTGGTTAATACTGGCCCAAGGACGACGCCGAGCGGCTGCATAGAGATCGGGGGAGCCGCTCAGGCGATAGCCCAGTTCGCGGGGGGTGATACCGTGTCCCGCCCAGAAACTGCGGATGCTATTGCGGAAGCGATCGTTCCACTCGCTCCAACCTGGTGGAAACCCGCCCACCCGGTAGCCGTCCGGCCCGAGGTCCCAGGGTTCGGCAATTAATTTCACGCGTGCTAAAACGGGATCTTGACGAATCATCTGAAAAAAAGAGGCATTCATATCCGCATGCAAGCCGGCACGCCCGAGCGTCACCGCCAAATCGAAGCGAAACCCATCAACGTGCATCTCTTGCACCCAGTAGCGCAGGCTATCCATGATCAGCTGTAACACCCGTGGATGCTTCATATTCAACGAATTGCCACAGCCGGTGAAATCCATGTAGTAACGCGGATGCTCAGCCGAAAGGGCATAATAACTGGCGTTGTCGATCCCTTTGAAGCACAGAGTCGGCCCGAAATGGTTGCCCTCAGCGGTGTGGTTATAGACGACATCGAGGATCACTTCGATTCCGGCCTGATGGAGCCGACGGACCAGGAATTTGAACTCACGTAGGACCGCTTCGGGATCGTGCGGAGCGGTAGCAAAACGTGGATCAGGTGCAAAGTAGCCCAGCGTGTTATACCCCCAATAGTTGCTCAACCCTTTCTCAAGAAGATGTCGATCGTTGATGCGATAATGGATCGGTAGTAACTCGACCGCGGTGATCCCCAGCGTCTGTAGGTGACGCACCGCCGCCTCACTGGCCAGCCCCAGATAGGTGCCACGCCACTGCTCGGGTACACCGGGCATCCGTTGCGTAAACCCCTTGACGTGTAGCTCATAAATCACACTACGGTTCCAGGGCACCGCCGGAGGGCGATCGTCGCCCCAGTTAAAGCTCCCCTCCACCACAACGCTCAGGGGCGCAACCCCCCCACTATCGCGGTGGTCTTGGCTCAAGTCGTCCTTGCCGATCGTGTAGCCAAATAACGCATCGTTCCACGTTAAATCACGACCAATGGCACGAGCATAAGGATCGAGCAATAGTTTATGCGGGTTAAAGCGATGCCCTCTTTCCGGTTGGTAGGGGCCGTGGACTCGGTAGCCGTAGCGCTGGCCGGGCAGTAACTCGGGAATATAGCCGTGCCACACGTGATCGGTACATTCGGGCAAGCGAAAACGGCGTTCATGGCCCTGTTCGTCCAAGAGGCACAGTTCGACCCGTTGGGCGTGTTGCGAGAACAGCGCAAAGTTGACACCAGCTCCATCCCAGGTGGCCCCCAGGGGATAAGGATGTCCTGCTTCGATGCGCATTCACCTTGCTCCTCATCCAGAATCGTGCATGCTAGCCAAATGGCAAGGAACAAAAAATAACGGCCGGGTCAACCCCAGCCGTCGCGAGCAAGCCGAAGATTATTCTTTCTCGGGTTTGAGAGGAATGGTCCAGAGGTAGACATCGCGTTCGACATCGTCTTTGCATTTGACCGTGACTTTCATATCGGGCTTGTAGCCGCGCATGTCGAAGGCATGAGAGACGATGCGAGAGCCGGGCTTGAGTTTTTTCAGCTGCGGCACGAGCTTGACGTTAAGTTCGGGCAAGAGATAGAGGGTAACGACCGTGGCTTCACTCAGGTCAAGTGTGAAAATATCTTTGCGTTCAAATTTGACGAGCTTCTGAACTTCTTCTTTCTCTTTCTTGAAGTTGGCTTCGCAATCCTTGATCCGCTCGGGGTCGATATCGAAGCCGCGGGCCTTGACACCATACTTCCGCGCTGCGGTCAAAACGATCCGCCCATCGCCGCAGCCCAAATCGTAGACCACATCTTTGTCGGTGATCTTGGCCAGTTCGAGCATCTTATCGACCACTTCTTGAGGAGTGGGGACGAAGATGACATCGGGTTCCTTCTTCTCGTCCTTCTTGTCCTCGCGGGCCAACGCCGTCAAGGCAACAAGCCCGACCAGCGTGAGGGCCAAAACCAGTTTACCGAGGTGACGCATGGTTAAAATCCTCTCCTGTTATGAGAAAGCTCATGAACGGATGTAACCCTTTCGCCGCTCTCTGAGCTGTTCTGCCCTTACGTTCTTTGGCTCTAAAACGTCTGAGACTCTTTGTCTCCCATCCATTGGGACAGGTGAAACAACGGCAACCCGAGCAGGAGGGGCAGCACGCCCAGCAACGTCAGGCCACCACTCCAGCCACGCAGCAGAGCATAGCTTATGCTGGCATAGAGCATGTAGCCACACACCGCACAGAAGAAAAGAGGCACCCAAGGGTAGGGCCAAACTTTATAGGGCCGCTCGAGGTGGGCGTCGCGTTCACGCAGCACAAAGAGAGAAACCCCTGTCAGCAAGAAGAACGACCAAAAAATTGGTGCCGTGCAAGTGAGCAAGGTGTCGAACCCCCCCTTGGCTAGTTCGGTGGCCCGTTGACCCGCGCCGAGCGTCTCGTCGCTGTTGCCCGAGTCCCAGTTCATGGGTTTGAGTAGGTGACCGGCCGGGACGCTTTGGCGAGTCTCCGAGCCATCGGCATGTTGGATGCGTTTTTCTTCGCTGGTGGTTGCCGTCCGCTCTAGTAAGGTATTGATGCTCTGGCGTCCCTGCTCGGTGCCGACCAGAAATACCAGCAACAGCGAGAGAACGCCCTGGGTGATGAGGGCCGAGATCGGCGCAGCGTTAGCTCGCGACCAGCCACCCATCCAACGCATCAGCTGAAAATGCTTCCCAGTGGTCGAGTAGATCCGCGCTCCAGTGAAGATCAGGCCGTTGACTGCGCCCAGGGCGGAAATCATCACCAACGCACACATCAGCAACACGCCGCCCCGGCCAAAGCCGCGATTAAGCACGTCGGCAGCGATCTGCGAGGATGCCTGCGCCTTCTGAAATCCCAATGCGTTGATATACGCATAATTTACAAGCAAATAGAGTACAGTGATTAAGAGTATCCCAATCATCAACGCACGCGGAATGTTTCGTTGGCCGTCCCGTACCTCCGCCGCGACAAAGGCCGCATCGTTCCAGCCGCCGAAGGTGTAAAAGATCAGCACAAAAGCGACGCCGAGACTGGCCTCGAAACCAGGGAAGGTGAGTTGTTTCAGTTCGTCAGAGCTGAGCGAACCTTCCTGCCACGCCCCCGGTGCCGGGGCCAAGAAGCCCGCAAGAATAATCAGCCCCAGACCCAGCACCTTGGCCAGGCTGAGAACGTTTTGGACCGTCTTTCCATAGGCCACGCCGACGAGATTCAGGACCGTGAGCACCAGAATCGAGCCGCCCGCAAAGCCAAACGCCGAGTAGACGCCTAGCTCCAGGCCGAACGCTTCCTTGACAAAGCGAATGGAGTAGTTCGCGAACACAAACGCCATCATGCCAATCGAGCCGGTCATGATCACGGTCAGTTGGACCCAGCCGAAGAGGAAGCCGGCCCACGAGCCAAAGGCCCGGCCGAGATAGTTGATGTCGCCGCCATCACGCGGGTAGGTGGTGGCCAGTTCGGCGTAGCACAACGCACCCAGGTACGAGGCGATGCCAGCCAAAAGCCACAGGGTCATGGCGGTCAAGGGGCTGTCGGTGTGCTTGAAAATAAACGGAGCAGTCTGATAGATGCCCGCGCCGACGACAATGCCGACAATGATGCTGACGGCATCCCAAAGACCCAAGGCACCGGCCGGGGGCGTGTCGCAAAGAGTCGCACTCGTGGTAGCAGCAGCCGAGGCAGGTTGGGTGGTAAGGCTCATGGTGGCTCCGGTGCAGGAAGGCTAGTAAGGGAGATTATCGAAAGTAGCCGGCAGCAGCGGCAAGAGGGGAGGGAAAAGGGTGACAGGCGTTTGACAAGGTCCGCAGGACAGGGACCGCAGGACGGGGACTACTTGACAGGAAGGGAATATTCGGATAACTGTTCTAGTGTAATAGGACACCGGGGGTAAGCATGCTTTTCCACATCGATCCTAGCTCGAATGTCTCGATCTATGAACAAATCGAAACCCAAGTGATCTTTGGCATCGCCTCGGGCACGCTCGCCGTCGGCGAGATGATCCCCAGCATCCGGGAGCTGGGCGAACGGCTGCGCGTGCATCCCAACACTGTCGCCAAAGCCTACCACATGCTGGAAAAGGACGGCATCCTGGTCGCGCGACGCGGCCGGGGCATGGAGGTGCCCCCCGAGGCCGTGGCGCTGTGCCGCCGTCGTCGCCAAGCCATCCTGCGTGAGCGGCTAACGCAAACGTTGCGCGAGGTACTCAGCAGCGGCTTAGAGGCCCACGAGATTCGCGAACTGGTCGATCACGAACTACAACGGCTCACTGTGAGTCGCAACTCCAAGGGGTAAAGCAACGATGGATGCGGTGATTGTCTGCAAGGGCTTGAAGAAATCGTTTGCTGGGCGGGCTGTTCTACGCGGGCTCGACCTGAGCGTGCCCCGCGGCGCGATCCTGGCGTTGTTGGGCGATAACGGTACGGGCAAATCGACCACCTTTCGCATCCTGACCGGGCAGATCCCAGCCGATGCTGGTCAGGCCCACATCCTGGGCGAAGATTGTTGGCAGTCGGCCATCGCCCTGCGCAGGCGTGTGGGGTATTGTCCAGAGCGACCCCGCTATTACGACTGGATGAGCGTAGCAGAAATCGGGGCGTTCACGGCGGCATTTCATCGGCCGGGTTTTCGCACGCGATACGACATGCTGGTGGAGCAGTTGGATTTGAACGCCACGGCCAAACTGGGCAGCCTGTCCAAGGGAGGCTATGCCAAGGTGGGATTAGCCCTGGCCTTGGCCAGCGATCCCGAGGTGCTGTTGCTCGACGAGCCGACCAGCGGCCTGGATCTGTTCACACGCCGGGAGTTTCTCAGCAGCATGGCCGCCCAGGCCGGAGAGGGGAAAACCATCCTCCTGAGCAGTCATTCGGTGGCCGAGGTCGAGCGCGTCGTTAGCCACCTCGTCTTCATGGCCGAGGGCAAGGCGTTGCTAGCTGGCAGCTTGGAGGAGTTGCGCGGGCGATTGCGCCGGGTGCGGGTGCAACACAACGGTGTGGGGTTTGCGGCGGAGACGCTCGGTATGCTTCTCGAAGCCGAGTCGTCGGGTCGCGACTGGCAAGGGATCGTGCTGGATGGCCCCGAGTCTGCTGTGGAAGCGTTGCGTCATCAGCCGGGCATCCATACGGTCGAGACGAGTTGCCCCAGCCTCGAAGAGATGTATACCGCCGTGTTGGCCCGTTATCGCCGGCAAGAGCAATCGCCTAGCCGTGACGACGTCCGCGTGCAGGAGGTCAAAGCATGATCAGGGCTTTGTTGTGGAAAGAATATCGCGAGCAACGCTTCGTCTGGCTGGTGTTTGTGCTGCTGTCAGCGGTGTTGCTGCCTTTCTGCTTTCTGTGGCAGGACGAGGAACGCGGCTACGTTTGCCTGACGATCGTGATGGTCGCGGCCGCCACGCAAGCAGTGGTGTCGGGGGCGATGCTGACGGCCGGCGAACGCGAGGAGAAGACCGAGGCGTTTCTGGATTTGTTGCCGGTGCGGCGCGGGCCATTGTGGTGGGGCAAGTTGCTAGCGGGGCTAGTGCTGTCGCTGAGCTTGTGCCTGCTTGGGATGTTGACGTTGCTGTTGCTCACCCCTTTGCCACGCTGGTACGTCGGGATGATTCCGCTGGTCGCGGGGTTCGGCTTGGTCTGGGGGTTGTGGGGCGGCAGCCGCTGCCGAACAGTCCTGGGCGGCGTTCTCACCGGGGTATTTGTGGGCCTGTTGATCATGCCGGTGGTGGCTTTCCTGGTGCTGGTACCGTTTCGCCTGATGGAGGTGCCGCGTGAATGGCTCGACGGCGTACTGATGCCGCTGACGCTGGCGTTTTTCTACTTGGTGGTTCCTGTCGTCTGGGCCTATCGCCGCTATACCGTGTTGGATCGCTGGCGGCAAACTGCGGCTGGTGGGGAAGTCGAGCCGTCCTCGTCGGCGTGGTGGACCTGCTTGCGCTTGGCGTTGCAACTGCAGGCCCGGCCCTATCTGGTCTTCTTGGGCTTGTCGCTGTTGCTCGTGCTGTTCACACCGGTGTCGCCATTGCTCTGGCCGAGCGGTGCGGCGGTGCTGGCCGTGTTGGTCGGCGTGCTGCTGTTTGCCGAGGAGCAAACCGGGCCGCATCGCTTCCTGGCCGATCAGCGGCTGCCCCTGGGCATCTTCTGGAGTACACGCGTCAGCCTAGCCGGCGGCTTGGTCGCCTTTGTGATCCTGTGTCAGGCGATCTTTCTGCTCGGCGTTGCCATCGCCTATCGGCCGACGATGGACGAACCGCCCTATGCGTCGATCGGCCTGCCGCTGTTGAGCATCACGATTCCGCTGGCGTCGTGGTTGCTGCTCTGGCCGACGACGGGCTTCGCCGTGGGTACCCTGGTTGGGCTGTTGTTGCGCAAGGTCATCGTCGCCTGGGTGGTGGCCCTGGGGCTGACGGCTGTGTTGCTCAGCGTGTGGTTGCCCTCGCTGCTGATCGGTGGGCTGGCATGGTGGCAACCGCTGCTGGTGCCGCTGTTGCTGCTGGTGACCGCGCGGCTGCTGCTGCATCGTTGGGCCAACCAGCGCGGCGTCGCCTTGCCGGTGCTGACCTGCACGACGTTGGCGTTGCTGCTGACAGTGGCGGGGTTGGCGTATCGCGTCTACTCTGTGCCCGCGGTACCCTTCCCGCAGTCGGTGGAGGCGTTTCTGGCCGAACTGCCGCAGCCCACAGAAGGTTCGCAGCTAATCCGCCGAGCCTGTGAGGAGCTGGCAAGAAAAAGAACGACACTACAGCAGGCCACCGATGATGAGGGACGACCGCAACTGGCGAAACTGTATCTTGCCTTGCGAGAAGGTTGGTCGGACGACCCCGAGTTGGAACGCTGGTTGACGCAAGACGCCCTGGCCGGTGACTGGCCAGGTCTGCTTGCCAAGGCACGCCAGCAACCCGTGGGCTTGCTCCTGGACCCACGTTTCGTGCCACCGGATGTTTTCCCACCCGTGGTGGAGGAAGCACCCTTGGCGGCTAGGTTGTTATTGAGCGATGGCTTGCGTGCCCAGCAGCGCGACAACGACTCCACGCGGATGTTGCAACATCTCGAGACCGTTCTCGTGCTGGCACGCACCTGTGCCGCCGGACATACCTTTCAAGGCAGCATGGTTGCTTATGTGATCGAACGAGACATCCTTCATGCTGTGCAAACTTGGTTGACGCCTTTGCAGGGCCGGGCCGATCTGCTGGAGCGTCTGGCCCAGCAGCTTGGGCAACAGCAAGTGCCCTGCGACGAGAGTGTTTATCGCCTCGCCGCCTACCTCCAGGCGCGTGAGCAGTTGCAGAGTCCACGATACGCGGCTAAATATCCACACATCGTCGAACTTCAGACACGTGAGCGGGCTTTGCTGTCGGTTGCTTTGCAACTCCCCTGGGAACGCGAACGGCTGGATCGTCAGTTGCGTCAAGTGGTGTTTGACTCTCCGTCAGAAAGAAAAATCCAGCTCGTGCCCCGTGAAGTCGGACCGTTCGTCGATCTGTTTGAGGCTTCCTGGTTCCGCCACGGCCGCAAACGGCAACTGGTCTTGGCGATCACGATACTGCGGGTGCGACTGCGGCTGTATGAGTTGCAGCAGGGACGACTCCCCGACACGTTGCAAGCGCTGGGCCAGCCTGTGACGCCCGATCCCTTTGATCCCTCGGGCCAGGCAACCATCCGCTATCGGCTCGAAGACAACCGTGCTTGGCTCTGGAGTGTCGGTCCCGACGGTGAGGACAACGACGGCCAGCAGGCCTTTTCTCTGGATGATTCGGGTATCGGCAAGGGCCAGGATTACGTCTTCGAGGTGGTCAGGCAGCGGCGCTAGCGTTTCGAGCCGAGCGCCGTTTCTCCGCCTGTGGGACGAGGAAGCCGAGCTGTGTCGACCAACTTGGGTTGTCGGGGGCCAACGAAGTTCTCCGGGGTTTGCACCGGGGGTGGCTCCGAAGGTGGTGTGGTGGCCAGCTCAATGACACGCATCCGTTTCCAAGCACCGGCGGCAAAGCGGAGGTACAACACGCTGGCCAAGATCACTAGATACAGGCTAACGAACGCCCAGGCGACATACATGCTCCAGCCTAGATGCTGCGCTGCCCACGCCGGCAACACCATCAGCGGAAAGGCCAACGCCGCTGTGACCAGGGTGACAAAGCGGGTGTCGCCCGCGCCCCGCAGGGCATAGGCAAAGATCAGCTGCACGCTGTCGAACAAGCAGTAAGCTGCCACAAACCACAACAGCAGCGGGATGCGGGCCTCGACGGCCGGCCAACTCGTGCTGAGTTCCGCGGGTCGAAACGGAGAGGTGAGCGTCAGCGGCATCAAGGCATACATCAAGGCAAGCAGCGCCGTGAATCCCACCGCCAGGCTTAGCCCGGTCCAGACGAAGCGTTCGGCCTGTTGAGGGCGATCTTCCCCGAGGCTCTGACCGACCAGCACTTCAACGGCTTGGCCCACGCCCATCATCGGCAAAAAAGCGATCAGGTTGAGTGTGCAAGCGATGCTGGTCGCGGCCAGATCGTCGCTGCCCAACCGACCGATAAACAGTAGAAACAGCGCGAACGAGGCTGTCTCCACGGCCGTTCCTAACCCTTGCGGCACGCCAAAGTAGAGGAGCCGGCCCAGAAGGGCAAGATCCAAGCCCCAGCCGATGCCGGTGCGATACAGGCGGATGCAATGCGGCCGCAGCAGCAACACCAGGCTCAACAGAGCCGCCACCCAGCCGCCCGCCAGAGTAGCCAAGCCCGCGCCAGCGATGCCCATCTCGGGGAAGCCCCACTTGCCGAAGATCAACACATAATCCAGAAAGCCATTCACGACGAGTCCGACAAGGTTGATGTACATGACTTGGCGGGTCTCGCCTCGGCCGGCGAAGAAGCTGGTGGTGGCCGCGAGGATCAAAAAAGGCAGAGCAGCTCCGCACATCCAGCGGAAATACGTCGCTTCGAGTTGCTGCAGCGCCTCCTCATGGCCGACCCAGGCAACCAGGGTTTCGCTCCAGGGGATCAGCAACACAAACAACAAGCCGCTGGCCAAAGCAAACCACAAGGCCTGGCCGATGATCGGCCCGACCCGCTCGTGTTGGCCGGCCCCGGTGTACTGGGCCACGAACGTGGTGGCATAGTTGGTGGTGAACTGAAAAAACCCCAGCAGCATCCAGAAAATCATGACCGAGGCCATACCGGCCCCGACGCTTTCGGTGCTAGACTGAGCCAGGAAGATGCGATCCAGGACGATTTGCAGCGTCCAGATGCTTTGGCTAACGATCAGGGGCCAGGCTAGCGAAAGCAGTTGCGCTAGACTGGCCCGGGTCGGAGATGCGGCATCCAGCATGAAGTTCCTCCTCGTCCTCCGGCTTCATTTATAGAAGAAAAGAAAGCAGACGAGGAGGTTCGCCAGTTGCTCACACGTTAAAGAAGAAATTATCAAACTGGGCAGCACCCGAGGTGCGGAGGCCCACGGTCCCTGCACTGGTCAGGACCGAATCGCTAATCGACAGCAGGTTGTTGCCGTCCAAATCTAGCTCCAACGTCGTGCCGCTGAGCGTGAACTTCAGCCGTCCCGAGGAACTGGTCACGGCCGTTGAGGCCAACAAGGTGCCTACGCCGTTGACCACGCGGTAGATCGCCGCACGCAAACCGCTGCTCGTACGGACAAGGCCCGCCTGGTAGAAGTTGCGGCCGGCATCATCCGATCGAGCGATCAGGCCGGCAAACGCCCCCGTGCCGAGGCTAAAGTCGACTTCGAGGGTGGCGTCCGTGGTCGAGACAAAGGTCGGGTTGAGCAGAGCGGTACTGGCTCCTGTAGCCGCACTCTGGGCCATGCCCCCCATGATACGGAAGTTGCCCGCACGCTCCCGCCAGATGCTCGGGTCCAGTTGCCCATTGACCGGGGCGCTAAAGTCGTCGCTGTAGGGCGGGGCAGGCGGTACATCGAGAACCACCTGGGCATCGAAGTTGTCATAGCGGATGCCCACCGCCCCGCCACTCCGCAAGCCCACACTGCCGCCGGCCGTCAGGGCATTGTCGAAGGCAAACAGCACCAGACTGCCATCGAGGTACAGCTTCAGCGAGCTATCGACCACCTGGAAGCTCAGGTTGCCCGTGCCCGTCGGGATGGGACGCGAGGCCAGTTGTGTCCACACGCCGTTGAGGTTGCGGAAGATCAGGGCGTTGAAGGTGCCGGCAGTGGTGGCCTGGATGCCGCCAATATACATGTTGCGGTCGCCCACACCCGAGTAACGCGCCACCAGGGCGGCGAACTGGCCCGAGCGTAGCGGCAGGGCAATATCGGCACTCACCGTGACGTTTTGCTCCACCGGACCGCTCAACACCGCTAGCGCCAAACGCGTCGTACTTTGGGCCGCATTGTTCTCCACCGCGAAGTTGCCCACGGGTGAAGTCCACACCGCGCCAAGGAAATTATTGTTGGGTCGGTTGAAATCATCGCTATAGGGCAAGGCGGTGGTGTCTTGCACCACGACATCGAAGGTGCGGATGCCGACGCCGCCTTGCGTGTCACTGACGCTAATAGTGATTCGAGCGGTGCCCGCGGTGTTCACTGCCGGCGTGAACTGGATAAAGCGGTTGGCTCCGCTGCCGCTCAGCACAATCGCGCTGTTCGGGATCAACGTCTGGTTATCCGATGTGGCCGTCACCGTCAAAGCGGTGGCCGGATCTTCGACATCGGCAATGGTGAACGGAATGGTATTGCTGGGCTGGTTGAGGCTGAGCGATACATCCGCGATGGGCGAGATGGTCGGTACGTCGTTGACTGCTTCCACCGTCAGGACGAAAGAAGTCGCGAACACCCGCACGCCATCGTTGACCCGCAAGGTGATGGTCGTCTGACCCGAAGCGTTGGCCACTGGCCGGATCGTGAGCGTGCGGACCGCCCCAGCCCCGCCGAGCAAGATGCCACTGTTGCTCACGACCGCTGGATTGCTCGAGGTGGCCGAGACATTTAGCACCGGGTTGGGCACGCCCAGAGCATTGAGGGTGAAACGGATCGGCCCCAGCACGGTATCCTCATCGGTGAACTGATCAGCGATGGGGGAGATGCCAGCCACCGACAAGTTGAACACGCCCCGCCCCTGCACCGAAGCGGAGAGGATGTTGTTGGTCGGGTCGAGCGACAGATCGACCACGGGGCCTGAGGGAAGGTTGCCGACGCGGAACCACGTCGAGCTGCCCGCGACCAACACAAACACGCCCGCATCCGTGGCCGCATAGATCTTGCCACCGGGGGCATTCAACGCCGCCCGGTTGTCAAACAAGATGTCATGCACTCGGCCCGCCGGCAGGTTGGCGGTGGTGTTGATCCAAGTGCGGCCAGCATTGTTGGTGCGGAAGATTCGTGCCCCCGTCACGCGGTCGCCGACACTGACAAACGCCACGTTGGGATTGCTAGCGGCGACCGTGATACCGGTGATCGGCAGACCGTTGGGCAGACCCGTCGAGCGGTTGATCCAGTCGCCCGCCGATGTGCCACCTCCGGTCGGGGCCACCCACAATTGCCCCTCGCTCGTTCCGGCATAGTAGAAGCCCGTGGCCGAGACCGGCGCGATCCCCAGAGCGGTGATGTGTCCCGTGGCGGAGAAGACCGGGCTGATGGCGTCCCAAACTGTGCTGCGCGTGCCATAGACGCGATTGGTGCCAAAGAGAACCTCATCAAACAGGTTGCCGCCCGTGTTGACCTTGCGTGGGTTGACCTCCAGCACCGGGAAGTAGCCTGCCTCGCTGCCCGTGATGCTGATGTTGGTGGTGATGGTCGTCCAGGTGTTGCCGCCATCGGTCGAGATCTCCGGACGCAGCACCCCGGTGGTGTCGTACTTCCACACCCGGTACAAGGCAGCAGGCGTGTCGGGATTGGTCGTATCCCGAGCGCCGGCTCGGATCACGCCCGCATCAAACGTGCCGGTCGGCGAACGCGACAGATCTTGCGACACAAACCCGAGCGGCCGATCCGTTACCGCTTGACCACTGGCAATCGTGCTGGCGTAGGTTCGGCCGGGTTGCGAGGGATCGGCCGCCGCCGAGGTGACCGAGGCAATTTGCAAGTTGCCGTTGATCGGGGTCAGCCGCATGCCAGCTATGGGACCCGGGCTATTGCGCAACAAACCCGTTCCGCCGCTGCTGTAGTCGTAGCCGAACCCTAAGCTCGTGCCGCTCCACAGGCCGCCATCCGTGCCGATCAGCAAGCGGCCCTGAGCGTCAAAACGCAGCCGGGTGATGGTCGGCGGCAAGAGACGATTGGCACTGATACCGCCGGAGACGGCCTGTTCGATGTCGTACCAGTAAACGCCCTCGTCGGCACCCGAGGCCCCCTTGAGCGCATCGTTGCCGTTGTTCAGCAGCGAGTTGCTGGCATCGAGCATGTTGCCGGTATCGACACGAACCAAGGAGTGAACCAGCGCATTGTTAGGCGAAAGTTTGCGCGAGCCGCCCACGAACACCACGTTGGGGTTGGTCGGATCGACAGCCAGAGCAGCGGCATAACTGGTTTCGTTGCCGAAGCTGATGTCCTGGAAGTCGAAGCCGGCCGTGGGGTCGGCATCCTGCCGAAGCATGACACGGGTGAAATTGGCGAGGTTGTCGCTGGACCTGTACAGCCCCTGGAAGCCGCCCAGATCGCGGTTGGGTGGCGTGTTGTCGCCCGTGGGCGTGCCGATAAACACGTAGACAAAGCGTTGGTCGCCGCTGCGTCCTTGCCCCTGGGCTACTTTCACCACACCGACATCCACGCCCGAGGGGAGGGTGTTGTTGGGCACGTCGGGGTTGTCACCGCCCAGTTGCTGACTCCATGATAGGCCACCATTCGTCGAGAGCCACAAGCCCGCCGTGTCGGACGCCGCACCGGTGAGACCGACATTGCCCAGGCCGACCAACAAACGCGTGCCATCGAAGCGGTCGATAATCAGATCGGTCACCGAGGCCAACGGACCCGAGGCGGTGCCCCCGCCGGCCAGCGTCATCACGCTGGGGGTCATGACGTTGGTCCAAGTGCGGCCGCCGTTGGTGCTCTTGTACACGCCCGGGCCGCTCTGGCCACCGCTGGCCACTCCGACGTAGACAATGTCGGCATTATTGGGATCGACCACGATCTTGCTAATGCGGGCATTGGCAAACACTGTGGCACTGTTGCCGACGATCGCCCAAGTCTGACCGCCGTTGATACTCCGCAAGATGCCCGAGCCAGCCCGGGAATCGGGCAACAAGTCGGCCACGCCCAAGCCGGCGTAAACCGTCTGCGGCCGCGACGGTGCCACCGCTAACGCTCCGATGGCTGGCACAATGCGCTGGCCTGCGACCACGAGATTGTTCATTAGCGGCTGCCAGGAGGTGCCCCCATCGGTCGTCTTCCACACCCCCCCGTTGACCGACCCGACGTAGTAAGTGTTGCCGCTGGGGTCGCTCGGATCGGTGTCGATGGCCGTGATGCGTCCGCTGACGGCCGAATAGTCCAGGTTGGGGTCGCTGAGACGGATACCGGTAGGACCGAGAGCTTGCCAATCGTTGTTGAGCAAATTTTGATACTCAAAGCGGATGATGGAGACCGCGGACACGTTGCCGGCTTTGTCCACCGCACGCACAGCGACGGAGTAACGGCCCAAGGGCAGATTGGCGAACGAGAACGCGAAGTTGCCCAAGGCATCGAATTGGCTAGTCCGTAGCGTGGTGCCCGGCTGGAAGCCGGCGTTGCGTGGATCAAACTCGACGTAGGCGATGTTCTTCAAGCCCGCATTGTCGGTGACGCGGCCCAAGACGGTCGGGTCGGTCGTCAGCGGGAAGCCGCTTGGGTTGGTCGCCGGAGTACGCAGCCGTAGTTGGCTCACGGTCGGAGCCACCGTGTCGTTGAACGTGGCAATCAGCCGCACGTCCTCCACACCGACGATCAACTTGCCCTGATTGTTGGCCGAGCCGATGCGTAGACGAATGGTCTGGCCAGCAAAAGCGGACAGGTTGATGTTGCTGAGGTCGACCACCTGGGTCGTCGGCTCGCCTGAGGCGGTGCGGAAGACGTTGAGCAACACGTCCGCAGGGGCAATACTGAGGATCCCAGCCGAGGGACGCACGATATCGACACGCACTTGCTGATTAGGCAGCAAGGTGGTGTGATTAAGCGAGGGATTGCTCAACGGATCGCTCCAGGCCCCATCGCTCTGCAAGTACAGACGCAACGACAGAAAAGCCGTGGTGGCATTGGCAGGGATCAAAATATCCTGATACAGAGCGTGTGTTCCTGCGTAGCTCGATGCCGGATTCGGATTGGTCTCGCCGGGTAAGAACGGCTGCTGGTCGGGCTGGTCGAGCATAGCCTGGAAGCGTCCCACGGGAGGCAAAACGCCGACCCCACTCAGGGGGCTGCGAAAGCCCGACTGTGGCCCATAGCCGCCCGCGCTGCCACCATTGGGACCCGTCAGCAGCTTGAACGTCTGCCAACCGGTGAGATTGCCCTGCTGGCCACCGAGAGCGGCTTCCTCGAAGCCGGGATTCTTGACCAGGTTGGTAATCACCTGCGTCCCACCAGTCTGGAACGTCGTGAGTCGCAAGAGCGGCGTCTCGCCCAGAGCGATAAACGTATTGGAGGTGCCGCTGGGCGTCTCACCGCTCAGATACCCCGCCGCCGGAGTGAAGCTGCCATCGCCGATGCCATAAAGCACATAGAGATTGTTGATGGCCGATCCGCCGCTGTAGCGTGCCCCAACCACCACATCGAGCAGACCATCGGCATTGAGGTCGCCCACGGCCAGGTTGTTCAGAGCCACGCCCGGCTGAACGGCCGAACGTATCCCCTCGCGGAAGGTGGTGCCGTTGTCGTTGAGCAGCACGGAGATGCCCCCCGTGGTCTGACCAGTGGAACCACTGGAGACGATCAAGTCGGGCCTGCCGTCGTTGTTGACATCGCCAGCCACGATAGCGGTGGGTTGACTGAGGCCGGTCTCGAAAAGTCCCGCCGAGCGGAATTGCCCCGTGCCCAGCCCACGCAACAGCAGCACCTGGCCGGGGGTGTTGTTGTCCACCACCGCCAGATCGAGGTTGCCGTCGTCGTTGTAATCCAGGGCGACTAACCCCGCAGCAGCGAAGCCCTGAGCGGCCGCAACCTGCACGCCGGGGGCAAAATTACCCGAACCGGTGCCACGCAGGAAAGTCACTCCACGCCGTGTCGAGTTGGCCACCCCTCCGGGCAAATTGTGGGATACGGCCAGATCAACGATGCCATCACCATCGAAATCGCCCGCAACCACCCCGGTGGGAGCATCGCCAGTGTTCAGCGAGGCTCCCAGCAAGAACGAATTAGCTTGCAATGTCGGCGTGGTGATGTTGTTACGCAGAATCGCTACGCCATCGTTGCCGGGTGTGCCCCGGCCCGTAACGATAATATCCGGCTTGCCATCACCCGTAACATCCGCCACGATCACACTCGAAAGCCGACTGAACGTCGTGCTGGTGTCGGGCGCGTAATCAAAAGCATTTTGGAAGGTGCCATCGGCGTTGCCCAGCATCACGCTCACCCGCGAAGCCGCATTGGCCGCGTTGCTGGAGATGGCCACGATGTCGGGGATACCATCGCCGTTGAGATCGGCATAGGCCACGGCCGTGGTGTTGGCTTGGGTCAAATCTAATTCCTCGGGCGTCAGGAAGCCGCGTTGGCCGTCGCCGGGTAGTATGGTGACGCTGTTGCCCTGCACGTTGGCGGTCGCCACGTCTAGGTTGCCGTCCTGATTCGCATCGAGAAAGGTCAGGCCGATCGGTCCGTTCTGGGTGGTGGCGGTGGCGGTGATCCCGACCGGTCCAGCGACGACCCACGAACCGCCCGAGGTGTAATTGCCACTGGGCACCGAGCCAACCAACTCGAAGGTGTTGGGCGTTAGCACGCGAACCGTCCAGGTGCCGTTGGCCGCCGTGTTACCCCCGACCGCACTAACAGTGACTCGCGTGCCATCGGTCAGGCGATGGTTCGTCGAGGTGATGACGATCGGGCTGCCCGGGGTGTTGCTAGCCCCCGAGATGGTGCCGGTCAAAGCCCAGACGCCCGGCGTTGCCGCCGTGCCATCCCCAACATAGGCATTGAGGGTAAAGCGGTTGGCATCCAGAACGGTGATGGTAAACGACCCATTCAGCCCCGTCTGCCCCGTGACCCCCGAAATCACCACCCGGTCGCCACTCACTAGGCCATGATTGAAACTCTGCACCTGCACCACGCCCGAGACGGTCAAAAAGTTCGCCGCCCCAAACCGTGTCGTCGTGCTGATCACGCTGGCCGTGTTGCTTCCCGTGCCGCCGGTCACCACCAGTTCGTCACGGCCGTCGCCGTTCAGATCGCCGACTTTGAGCCGGCCCCCGGTAGCCGGTGTCGTCGGCGTGACCCGTTGCACAAAGCTGGGCGTGGGCGTGTTGAGATTCAGGAACGTCACCAGGTTGCCATCGTCCCGCACCGCGACAATGTCTACCGAAGTATTGCCATCCACCCGCAGCGCCGCCACACTCGTGAAGGTGCTATTGGACAGAAGCGGCCCCGCGGTGAAGGCCAGATTGCCCGGCGTGCTGTTGTTGAAGAGAATGCGTAAGCCTTGACCTGCGACGACGATATCCACTTTGCCATCATTGTTGAAGTCGCCCAAGGCCAGAGACACCGGCTCCCGCACGCCGCTGATCAGGTTGCCGACCGTAAAATTAGCAGGAGGCAGGAAGTTGTTAGCGAGAGTATTCTGATCATTCTGGAAAATCGTCACTTCATAAGTTAAAATGAATGGCTGCGCATTTACCACAGCGATATCCTTGAAGCCATCGCCATCGAAGTCGGCCACGGCCATCTCACGCGGGTCGATGATGCCAAAGAAGGTATTGGGAGCCGAGAACGCCGCCGCGCCTGTACCCTCGCTGATATTAGTGAACACCGTGATGGTATCGAAAAAGTTATTCATCACCACGATGTCATTTTTGCCATCATTGTTAAAGTCGGCAATTTGAACATCTTTGATGGGATTGAGTGCCCCAATGGGCAGGAGCAACGTCAGGTCGGGCTGCGTCGAGAAGCCAACTCCCTGCGAAGCGGAGCGCCCATAGTAGATATTCACGGTATCGATTCCACCATTGACGACGACCAAGTCATCGATGCCGTCACCGTTCAGGTCGCCACTGGCCAGGGCGTAGGGTTGGGCCTGTCGGCTGCCCTGGGCCGGAAGCGGTAAGTTGCCCGGCGAGGCCAACCCGCCTGTGTTGAGCACATCGACCACGTTGACCGTGCGTAGCAAGGAGTTACTAGCCACCACGCGACTGGGTTGTGCCAACGGAGTCAAGTCGTCGGCATCAAGAATCTGGTCGCCCCGCACAAACAACGTGTAGGTGTCCAACGGCAGCGGGGCACCATTGTTGATGTCGGCCACGGTGAACGTAGCCTGAAAGGTGATCGGGTTGTAGCTGACGGCCGATAGCGGAACGCGTTGCCCGGAGGAATCGCGCAAGATGTAATTGTCAACATTATCCGCACCAATCACATCTTCGGAGTAAGTGATAGTGATGGAAGTGGAATTGGTGCTGAGAATCGTGCCATCCAGCGGGCTGACACTCAAAATCGTGGCACTGAGAACCTCGCGAGACTCCAAAGCTTCAAGCTGCGGCCGACGCCGTACCGGTTGCCGCAGTTGACTTTTCTCCCAGTAGCGAAGGACCGAACGCACCATCGAATGTTGTTCCATGTCCGTACATCTCCAGCAGCAATGCGGTCAGCGAGCAAAGCCTGTATATGCGATCGAATGATGGCAGCGGAGCATCGCTCACGCCTCAAGTGAAGCGATCTATCTCGACCCGAAGCAGGCCCAGTGGTAGTCGCCGGATCGAGCCTGCAGAGCGTTATCCAACACACTCCAGGCAAGAAGGTTTCGGTTCGGTGCGCAAAATTCCTAAACTGTCGCAGCGAGACCATACCCACGACAGGTCGCACAACATCCATGCTTCGGAGAGAACCCTGGTGAAAATGTACCACTCGATTGCTGAGCGAATGGGGAAATCCATACCAATCACGAGGACAAGGAGGCCGGTCGATTGCTAGACCCGGCACGGGTGGTGCAATGCTCGATCACGGCTGAAAAAACGGCCACAGACAGAGAAAAAAATCAAGTCCAAAACCACATCCGACAAAAAGGCCCCCTGCGAAGCAAGAGGACGAGCTTTTCGGCCCGTCCTCTCAAAAAGACAACCCGAGTTCCTTGCGTCTGCCTTAGCCCAATAACAGGCTCGGTTCCCAACCGACGCGTTCGGCCGATACTTTCAGCTTCTCTAAGGCACGATTTTGGATCTGCCGCACACGCTCTTTGCTAATGCGTAGTAGGTGGCCGATCTGCCGAAGGCTGTGGGTGCCGTTGCCCGTCAGGCCGAAGCGTAAGTCCAGAACGCGGCGTTCGCGAGGGCGGAGGTTTTCCATAAGGAACTGCAGAGCTTCCTGACGTTCGCTGTTGGTGCGTTGGATGCTCGAATCGTTGTCGGGCATCGCCTCGGTCAGCTTGAAATCGCTGTCGTCATCGAGAACCGCGTTCAAGGAAACGGGAGTACGGGTGGCGGTCTGAAGATGCGTGAGATGTTCCAGACTGCTACCGGTGCGGCTGGCCAGCTCTTGCGGACTGGGCAGATGCTTGCCGCCGTGGGCCAAGGCTTCGGATTCCTGTTGCAGCAAACCCAATTCTTGCAAGTGGTGCGGCGAGAGACTGACCAGATGGCTTTGCCGAGCGACGGCAATTTGAAGGGTTTGCCGAATCCACCAAGTGGCATAGGTAGCCAGACGGGTACCGTGCGAAACATCGAAGCGATCAATCGCCTGCATCAGACCGCAAACCGCTTCCTGAAGCAAATCGGCATAGCTGAGGGCATGGTGACGGAAGCGTTTGGCGACGTGAGCGGCGAGGCGGATATTGGCGGAGGCGAGGCGGTGCTTGAGATGGACATAACGGTCGTGAAGGCGGCGGACATTGACATTGATTCGAGTATCGTCGTTGGCATGGTCGCGGATGAACTGAGCCATCGGCCAGGGTTCCAGGGCCGGCTTGGATGGACGTAGCCGGCTGAAGTGTCGAAGCAAAACGCGGACGAGTTCTGTTTTTGTTTCCCAAAAATCGGCTAGTAAATTTTTTTCCTCCTCGGGTGTTAGAAGATCGGAGGAGAATATCGTGGTCGGGCTTACCGACAACTGCTCTTCCAACTCCGATTGCTGTTGCTCTTTACGACGACGTGCTTTGACAGCCATTGGCATCCCCACAACAAGAGGCTTGGTCAGAACCCAGAGGCAACGACAAGTCTCTGAACGTCCCCCGCCGGCCCGAGGTATCGTTCACCCAGCCGTTCGCTTAACGTCCAGACCGCTGTCGCCATCTCAGGGCGGGGCTGGAGTACTCTCGTGGCATGCGAACGGAAAACAAAACGCCGTCCCTTTTCTTCTCGACTCGGCGATAGATTCGGACTAAGAATCTATTGTCCGCGTCGGTACTGGTCCTTGGCGTTGTTGGCTGGTTCGTGGTCCCTTGATAGGGATGTGAAGGCTAACTTCCTTGCTTCCTTCACGGCCAGCGTCTGCTCGACTCGCTCCTTCGAGTTACCTGTGTTGGCCTTCTTGCCAGCAGGGTTGGGAGAACTGTTATTTTTTCCTCCGCTGAAGCAACAGTTCTTCGGTCAGGAACTTCCTATCCGCTCCCAACATGTGGTTGCATTGTAAAGGCCCAGTTAAACCGGATCAAGCTTTCTTAGCGAAAAGTTCAGAGGAATGAGGAATAGCTTTTTTAGGACTTTTCTGCCGGCGTAAAGAACAGCGCTGGCACCGGCGACGACTGTCTGGTCTGATTTGTCTGGAAATCCGCTTTCGCTGCTTCGGTGCTATTGGCATCCACCCGGTTTGTGACGTATACCTTCGATAGTACTCTTTACGAATCCCTCACGACTCACACGGATGGGTTTAGTCGGAAGGAATAAGGCTGGATGAATCCCCCGCTTTGTACTGTTCTCCTAGTGGATGACGAGCCGTACTTGCTCCTCACTCTGGAGACCTTACTCCGCGACGAATTTCACGTCCTCACGGCCACCAGTGCCGACGAGGCCGAGAAGCTCTTTGAGCGCCAGCCGATTCATATTGTGTTGACGGATCAACGCATGCCACGCCGTTCCGGGGTCCAACTGCTGGAATGGGTACGCCAACATTCCCCACGCACCATCCGCTTGCTCATGACGGGCTTCTCCGAACTGGACGATGCCATCTCGGCCATCAATCGGGGCCAAGTGTATCACTATCTCCATAAGCCGTGGCGGGCTGAGGAATTGCTACAGGTCATGCACAATGCCGCGGAGACCTATTTGCTGCGGCAGAAGCAGGACGAGTTGCTCGAACAACTACAGACACTCAACAGCAAGCTGGAACTGCTCGTCGAGGAACGGACACGCGAGTTGCAGCAGGCCAATGCCCTTTTAGAGCAACGCAACCGCGAATTGGAGCGGCTGGCTCTGACCGATCCCCTTACGGGTTTGCTCAACCGCCGAGCCATCGAGGATCTGATTGATTTTGAATTGCGTCGGCAGGCTCGCTTCCCAGGGCCCTTGGCGATCGGCTATGTGGATCTGGACCACTTCAAACAGATCAACACGCGCTTTACCCACGGAGGGGGAGACGAGGCCTTACGCCAAATCGCCTGCCTGCTGAACCAAACCATCCGCCAAGTCGATTCCGTCGCTCGCATCGGCGGCGAAGAGTTCCTCATCCTGGCACGCGAAACCCCCTTCGACGGGGCAGCTATCCTGGCCGAACGCATCCGCCTGGCGGTGCAGCAGCATCGTATTTCCAGCCCTTTGGGCGATATTCGTGTCACTGTCTCGCTGGGCTTCGCCGTCACCGAGGGACCTACCGAACGCCAACCGCTGATGCACCTGGCCGCTCAGGCCTTGGCTCAAGCCAAACAATCCGGCCGCAACCGCGCGGTGATCCGTTCCTTGCAAGCGGCGACCGTTGGTGTGTAACTCTTAAGCATGCTTGGGCTTGGGTAGCTCGATTTTTCGCCCTAGCAGTTGGCTAAACGTCTCGCGAAGCATCTCGGGTAACAGCCACGGCATATAACCACTGTTGCATGCCTTCATCCCTAACACATAGTAGTTTCTATGATCTCCTTCGAGGGTCTCGGCTAGCCGAGTATCCCTCCGATAACCCACATTGGCCAAAATGCGATCTGCCTCAAGCGGTTTGTTTTCGCCGCGAAACGTGACGCAGAAGCCAGCGTCAGCTCCTTTGCTGTGTACGGCTTCGAGGATACGGCCCGGGCGAAATTCGATGTTTCCCTCGCCGCGGGTCGCCAGATGGTTGGCTCGGGCGAGGATTTGATCCCGCTCACGCAAGGGGTCTTGCATCTGCCGCTTTAAGGGAGTAGTGGCGGGGCTACGCGTCACCCAGGTGACCCACGTGCCGGGATGCTGCCGTGCCAATTCCGCCAGAGCGATGGCGTTGCTGGCTGCCGTCAATCCGGCCCCTATTAGCAAAATATGTCGATCTTGATACAGCGCTCGCCGTTCCCCCAGGATGTCCTCTAGCCCCCAAGCGATTTGTTCCCGCACGGCTAGCTCTCCGATGGCTGGTATTCCGCCTTCGCCTAGGTAACGCGGTGTGCCATACACCCCGGTACAATCCAGCACAGCGTCGGCCTCGTGGACTTGCTCGCCGCCCTGGCTGTCACGCAACAACAGCCGAAACCCCTGTTTGCCCCGACCAATCCGAAGCACGCTGGTATGCAGTTGTAGTTGGCCGAGCAACGGCGGTTGTTGGCTCAGAGGCAGCAGATAGCGTTGGCAGAATTCGCGACCGGTGAGGAGGGTGGTTTCGTTGGGCAAGTCGGCTTGAGGCTTGTTGTGGCACAAGGTGGCCAACCCCCAGGGAGAGATACAGCGGCCCCAGGGGACCAGCAACCGAGCATGCCCGCGAACCTGCAGCTGATGTGCGACCGCGCCGCGTTCATACAGAGTAAAAGGCAGGGCGAAATGAGCGGCCAGCAGAGCAGCTTCGATCCCCGCCGGGCCAGCCCCCAGGATCGCTACACGCGGTGGGCCGGTTCGCATGCGGACCCCTCCCTGGGCCGTACCCCGCAGCGGGCGAAACCCCGGCGCTTGCTTCTTTCCTCGGGGCGCATCTTTTCCTCGGGGCTTTCGTTGCAGATAATCTTCTCAGTGAACTGGTCGACGCGAGCGGATATGATTGACATGGTGACCACTTCGTATGATAACTCGTTACTGCTCACTCTAGGCGAAATCACCCAGTTGGTCGTCGAGTGTCACGATCCGGCTGAAACGCTCGCCAATATCGTACGTCTGGTCCAGCAACGCTTCAACACCGCCGTTTGCTCCTTGTATGTCTTGGACCCCGACTCGGGCGAACTGGTGCTAGCAGCCACCGTGGGGCTTAAACCTGAGGCGATCGGTCGAGTGCGGATGAAACTCAGCGAGGGCCTCACGGGGCTGGTCGGGCAGATGCTCGCGCCGGTGAATGTTTCCGATGCCTCGCTGCATCCGCGTTTCAAGTATTTTCCCGAGGCCGGCGAGGATCGCTATCACTCCTTTCTGGGTGTGCCCTTGCTGGAAGCGGGTACCCTGGAAGGGGTGCTGGTCTTGCAAACCATCGAAGCACGCACCTTTTCTGCCAACGAAGTGCGTACCCTCACCACTGTGGCGGCGCAGCTGGCCCCTTTAGTGGGCGATGCCCAGTTGCTCGAGCGGATCATGGTTGCTGCCCATCAGCCCGAGAC
>Ga0272446_1001829_pt1 | contig 30203 bp, 28 predicted proteins | sample YNPCB0061_FD_194587 | JGI IMG/M metagenome (GOLD analysis project Ga0272446, IMG submission 194587) | Hot spring microbial mat communities from Yellowstone National Park, WY, United States - YNP-CB-006-1 | ecosystem: Environmental > Aquatic > Thermal springs > Hot (42-90C) > Sediment | place...
CCGCGCTTCAGGCGGGGGCCCCAGAAAAAGAACAAATCAAAGACATTTCTTATAAATACTGTGCTAGACAGATTTAAGCCGATTTAGACAGACTGTCCATTGCTATCCAGGGCCCTGGCTCCTACCATAAACCTATCTGGGCCCAAACCCACTCTTTATTCCTAGCCCACAAGGAGGCAGCACATGGCAGTCAAGGAACCCCAAGTTACCCTCAAGCGCGTCTCACACTGGATCGGCGGTAAGCTGGTGGAGGGCCAGTCTGGGCGCTCGGGCATCGTTTGGAACCCGGCCACGGGGCAGCAGCAGGCCACGGTAGACTTCGCCTCGGTGGAAGAGCTCGACGGGGCGGTGGCCGTAGCCAAGGAGGCCTTCAAGAGCTGGCGGCAGACCCCCCTCTCCCGCCGGGCCGAGATCATGTTCAAGTTCCGCGACCTGGTGGACCAGAACCGCCGCAAAATTGCCGAGCTGATTACCCTCGAGCATGGCAAGACCATTCCCGACGCCCTGGGCGAAGTGGCACGGGGTCTGGAAAACGTCGAGTTTGCCACCGGCATCCCGCAGCTCTTGAAAGGTGGCTATTCCGAGCAGGCCAGCCGCGGGGTGGATGTGTACCAGATACGCCAGCCGTTGGGCGTGGTGGCGGGCATCACGCCCTTTAACTTCCCGGCGATGGTGCCCATGTGGATGTTTGCCAATGCCATCGCTTGCGGCAACACCTTCATTCTGAAGCCCTCGGAGAAAGACCCCTCCCCCAGCCTTTTCCTGGCCGAGCTCTTGCAGCAGGCCGGGCTGCCGGATGGGGTGTTCAACGTGGTGCACGGTGATAAGGTGGCGGTGGACCGCATTCTGGAGCACCCCGACATCAAGGCCGTTAGTTTTGTGGGCTCTACCCTGGTGGCCAAATACATCTACCAGACCGGCACCAAAAACGGCAAGCGGGTGCAGGCCCTGGGCGGGGCCAAGAACCACATGGTGGTGCTGCCCGACGCTGACATCGGCATGGCCGCCGACGCCGCGGTGAGCGCGGCCTACGGCTCGGCGGGCGAGCGTTGCATGGCCATCTCGGTGGTGGTGGCGGTGGGGGATAAAACCGCCGACGAGCTGATTGCGGCCATCCGGGAGCGGATGCCCAAAATCAAGGTGGGGCCAGGCCTCGAGGAAGGCAATGAGATGGGGCCCCTGATTACCCGCGAACACCGCGACAAGGTGGCCTCTTATATTGAAAACGCCCCTAGGGAAGGGGCCACCGTGGTGGTGGACGGGCGGCAGGACCCCGTCGCCCAGTCCGAAGGCTTTTTCTTAGGTGCCAGCCTGCTGGACCAGGTTAAGCCCGGCATGAAATGCTACGACGAGGAGATCTTTGGCCCGGTGCTCAGCGTGGTGCGGGTCAAAACCTACGACGAGGCCCTCAAGCTCATCAACGACCACCCCTACGGCAACGGTACGGCCATCTTCACCCGCGACGGTGGGGCCGCCCGGCAGTTCCAGTTCGACGTGGAAGCCGGCATGGTGGGCATCAACGTGCCCATCCCGGTGCCGGTGGCCTACTACAGCTTTGGCGGCTGGAAGGCCAGCCTGTTTGGCGACCTGCACATGTACGGCCCCGAAGGGGTGCAGTTCTACACCCGGGCCAAGGTGGTGACCAGCCGCTGGCCCGATCCCAGCACCAGCAAGGTGGACCTGGGCTTCCCGCAGGTGCGCTAGGATACAGAATGTGCAGACCCTCCCCGCTACTGGGGAGGGTTTTTGTATTATCCAAGCAATGCCCTACGACCCCGACAGACACCATCGCCGTTCTATTCGACTGAAGGGTTACGACTATTCGCAGGCCGGGGCCTATTTCGTGACCATCAACATCCACCAAAGACGCTGCTTATTGGGCGAGGTGGCGGATGGGAAAGTCTACCTCAGCCCGGCTGGGAAGATGGTTTTGGCCCTATGGGAGGCCCCCTGTGGCCGCCCTGACCCCTGTGGCCGCCCTGACCCCCGTGACCGCCCTGACCCCCGTGACCGCCCTGACCCCTGTGGCCGCCCTGACCCCGAACCACCGCTGGCAAATCAACCCTGCCCCGTTAACCCGCTATCGCTGCCGGGGGATGGTGGGCAGGCATTGGGGCAAGCACGGGAGCGGGCACGGGGGCAAGCAATGGGGCAGGCACGGGAGCCTGCCCCTACGGGGTTACGGTTGGCAGACATTGTGGGGCGGTTCAAATCTCTGACAACACGGCGCTACATCACGGGCGTGAAGGAACTGGGCTGGCCTCCGTTCGACGGCCACTTCTGGCAACCCAACTACTACGAGCGCATCCTGCGAGACGAACACGAACTGAACATCCGCCGCCATTACATTGCACAAAATCCTCGGCGCTGGAGCAAAGATCGCGAAAACTCAATCGGGTTGTGACCAGGACTACCCCCTAAACACCCGCTTCACCTTGTCCCAGAAGCCCTCGGGCGCAACTTCTTCGCCCACCTCATGGGCATATTGGCGCAGCAACTCGCGGGCTTTTTTGGACAGGTGGGTGGGCACGGCAATCTGGGTAATCACCTGCAGCTTGCCCCGGCTGCGGCTGCCCGGGTGGGGCAAACCCTGGCCCTCGAGCTCGAACACTTCGCCGTCGTGGGTGCCGGGGGGTACGCTGAGCTCGAGCTCCCCTTCCAGCCCCGGTATATGCACTTTGGCCCCCAGCGCAGCCTGGGCCAGCCCCAGCTTGAGTTGGTAAATCAGGTTGGAGCCTTCGCGCCTGAGGTGGGGGTGGGGCTGAATCTGCGGGCGGACGAACAGGTCACCGGGCCCACCCGGCCCCAGGTTGCCCATGCCCGAAACCCGCAGGAGCTGGTTTTCGTCTATGCCGGCTGGCATGTTGACCTGAATCTTCTCTTTACGCCGCACCCGGCCCTGACCTTTGCAGCTCGTGCAGGTCTCGGATAGGGTGTAGCCCCGGCCCCGGCAGGCCGTACAGGGAACCTGGGCCACCATGTTGCCAAAAAAAGTGCGCTGAACCTGCTCGAGCGTGCCCCGGCCCCCACAGGAGCGGCAGGTCTGGCGCTTACCCCCCTGCCCGTGGCAGGTTTCGCAGGGTACCAGGCGGTCGTACTCAATTTGCTTCTCGGCGCCGTACAGCACGTCCACCAGTTCCATCTCGACCTCGACCTCGAGGTCTTCACCACGGGGCGCACGGCCCGGCCCCCCCGGCGTGCGAAAACCAAATACCTGCTCGAACAAATCGAAGATATCGCCAAAGTTGCCCCCAGCGCCCCCCAGTCCACCCGGCGTAGCAGTACCGTAGCGGTCGTAGTTGGCCCTTTTCTCGGGGTCGGAAAGCACCGCGTAAGCCTCGTTAATTTGCTTAAACTTCTCCTCGGCTTCCTTGTTGCCGGGGTTTTTGTCGGGGTGGTACTGGAGCGCCAGTTTGCGATAGGCCCGTTTGATCTCATCGGCGCTCGCGTTCCGGTCGACACCCAGGGTTGCGTAGTAATCGTTCATCGAAGTTTAGTCTACCAAGCTTAGATATTTTTCTTGTGGCTTTGGACACCAGCAAACCCAAAAACCGCCTGGATTTGCCCAGGGCCACAGTTTTATAGGGCTTCGGGCCGTGCGCTTTGACAAAGCGCATATGCCCCTGTATATTCAGGCCAGATGCGATTCTCCGCTCGAGCTACCCTCTAACGGCGCTCTTCTTCGGAAGAGGCCGTAGGGGTTTGCCCAGCGGAGAATCTTTTTGTTTGGAGGAAACGCATGGTTCTCTTGACGCCCGGCCCCACCCCCATTCACCCCAGGGTGCAAACCGCCCTGGCCAAAGAGATGCGCGGCCACCTCGACCCCGAGGTGCTGGCCACCAACCGCCGCATCCGCGAGTATCTTAACGTTTTGTTCGACCCGGGCCAGGGTGCGCTGCTGGCTGCCATGCCCGGTTCGGGCAGCCTGGGCATGGAAGCCGGCCTGACCAACCTGGCCGACGAAGGGGACGCGGTTTTGCTGCTGGTTAGCGGCACCTTCGGCGAGCGCATGGTGGAAATTGCCCACGCCTATCAGTTCGACTACAAGGTGCTGCGCTCCGAGCCGGGCCACCCCATTGACCCCCAGGCTGTAGCTGAGGAACTAAACCACCGCCCCTACAAGCTGGTGGCCCTGGTACACGGCGAGACCAGCACCGGTGTGCTCAACCCGGCCGAAGAGATTGCTGCTCTGGTACAGGCCCACGGGGCGCTTTTTATGCTGGATGCGGTCACCACCGCCGGCATGATGCCGCTTTCGATGCAAAAACTCGGCATAGACTATGCCTTTACCGGCAGCCAGAAATGCCTCTCGGCCCCGCCTGGGCTGGCGCCTTTTGCCCTTTCACAGCGCGGGCGTGAGTGCTTGGGCCAGGTGCGGGGCTGGTACTCCGACCTGTCGCGGGTAGCGGTGTACTGGGAGCAGGAAGGCTACTTCTGCACCTCGCCGGTGCTGCTGCACTACGCCCTCGAGGAGGCCCTCAAGCTGGCCCTGGAAGAAGGCCTGGAAGAGCGGCAAAAGCGCGCCGAAACTATGTACGCCACGGTGTTGTCGCTGCTGGAAGAGCTGGGTTTCAGCGCCTACGCCGCCCAGGGCGCCCGCCTGCCCACGGTGCTGGTGGTGCGCCCGCCCCAGGGCCTGCACGAAGCCGAAATTCGCAAGGGGCTCTATGCCCGCGGGGTCTCGGTGGCCGGGGGCATTGGCCCCACTGCCGGAAAGGTGCTGCGTCTGGGATTAATGGGCGAAAGTGCACGGATTGAACACTACCGGGTGTTCTTCAGGGCGCTGGGCGAGGTTTTGGGCAAGAGCGGCCTCGAGCGGGCCTTCGAGGAGCGGGTGGGCCTGGTGGCCTTCTAGCGCGCGGTGTCCCTGCGTAAACCAGCGCAGCGCATGGGGTTTGAAGCATCAGTGCTGGGTCAGGTAGTAGTGCTCGAGTTCCCCCTCGAGCTGCACCAGCGCCTGTTGGAGGCTCCTACCTTGAAGGGGTAGCACGCCATAAGCCCGTATCACCAGGTTCTGCCGGATACGGCGGAAGACAGCCTGGGCACCCTCGAGGCTGCTGCCCTGTAGCACAATCAGGAACTGACCCGGCTTAAGCTCAAACACCATATCCGGCTGGCGCAGAAACTGCAACAGTTCCGTGCCAGGCTGCTCGCTGCGGGTGTGCAGCAACAAGAGCGTAACCGGTCGCACCGCCGAGAGGGTCTCGAGGCTTGGGGCCAAGACTTGCAGAGCTGAATAAGGCAGAACCCCCCCATCATGCCGAAAACCCATCTGCATAGGAGAAGGCAACCCCGGCACCTCACGCCTGAGCAAAAAAAACAGCCCCAGCAAAAACATCACCCCCCCCATCAGGCTTGCCACCGCCGCCACCGCCACCACGTCCTCGGGTACCTGGGCCAGGTCGCGGCTGGCAGCCACCGCCAGCACATTGCTCATAAGGCCCAGGCCCAGCACCCAAAACAAGCGCACCTGTGGGCCCAGCGGCACCCGGGCATACAAGCTGGCAGCCGCAGCTAGAATCAGGGCGGCCAGCAAAAACACCAAACCGGGATAAATGCTCTCTTGCCGGGGGAATAACCACAAAGGCAACAGGCCCAACAGGACAAAACCCCAGGGCAGCAGTGATAACCACATAGCCCATAGCATACGGCTATGGCCCCAGGTGGCCTACCAAGAATGACCATCGGAGAAGGGCAATGCTCTAGAGGCCGCATTTCTTCCCTCGCCCCAGCCCCTCTCCCAGGGGTAGAGGGGTTCCCGCTCGGTTTTGGGATCCGTGTCATAAGTGTTCTCCGCAACGTTCGGCCATCTGCAATGCGACGCTGTATTGGGGGATCGATTTTGAACAAGCACAACCAGCTATCCCCCTGCTCTAGTACAATTACGCTGTGAGCATATCGCCTCTGGCCGAACGGATACGCCCAACAAACCTGGATGAAGTGGTGGGGCAGGAACACCTGACCGGGCCAGGAAAACCTTTGCGGCGGATGACCGAGACCCGTCGTCTTTCTTCCTTTATTCTGTGGGGGCCACCCGGCACCGGCAAAACCACCCTGGCCCGGCTGATGGCCCAGGGGGCAGGACAGGAAATAGTGGCGCTTTCGGCGGTGAACGCCGGAGTCAAGGACATCAAGGAAGTGGTGGCCAAAGCCCAGACAAATGGCAGCCTGGTGCTTTTCCTCGACGAGATACACCGCTTCAACAAGTCGCAACAGGACGCGCTGTTGCCCTACGTCGAGTCGGGTCTTCTGACCCTGATTGGGGCCACCACCGAGAACCCTTCCTTCGAGGTGAACCCGGCGCTGCGCTCCCGCGCCCGGGTTTACCTGCTCAAACCCCTGGACGAGGAAACCACCCGCAGGCTCCTGGAGCGCGCACTGCAACACCCCGAAGGCCTGCAAGCCCGAGCCGACCCAGAAGCCCTGGACCTTATTGCCCAGGCCGCCATGGGCGACGCACGGCGGGCCCTGTCGGCGCTGGAACTCGCCGCCAGCCTGGGCGAAGGCCGCATTACCCTGGCCACGGCCCGCGAAGCTCTGGGCAGCGGCACGCTCAACTTCGACAAGGGCGGCGAATACTTCTACGACCTGATCTCGGCCCTGCACAAGTCGGTGCGCGGCAACCATGTGGACGCGGCCCTCTACTACCTGGCCCGCATGGTTGAAGGCGGCGCCGACCCGTTGTACCTGGCCCGCCGACTGGCCCGCATGGCCCTGGAGGACGTGGGCCTGGCCGACCCCAACGCCCTGCGCCTGGCGATGGCCGCCAAGGACGCCTACGATTTTCTGGGTTCCCCCGAAGGCGAGCTGGCCCTGGCCCCCAAGTCCAACAGCGTCTACGTGGCCTGGAAAAACGCCCAAAACGCAGCCCGCAAGCACCCCGACGCACCCATCCCCCTGCACTTACGCAACGCCCCCACTGCGCTCATGGAGCGGCTGGGTTACGGCAAGGGCTACGCCTACTACCACGACGACCCTGAGGGCAGCTTTGCCCAACAGTACCTGCCCGAAGCACTGGAGGGCCTAAAGCTCTACCAGGCTACCGGAGAGGGCTGGGAAGATAAGGTGCGCGAGCGCTTGAAGGCCTTGCGGGCGCGTTTTTCCCAGAAACGCAAAGGGAACCCCACATAAAAAGCTCCAGAGGTTATGACCCTCTGGAGAACACCCATTAAATTTTTGGCGGGCCGTGAAGGATTCGAACCTCCGACACCTCGTTTTGGAGCCCTTAAGTTTCACCGACACCCCAGATTCTGTTGTCCTGGACACAAGAATCAGCCCGTACCCTAATCCGAGATGCAGTATACGACTGTCTGTCTACGCTTTCAAGCTCGGTAAGCTGGCCCTGTTCTACGCGGATTATCCGGTCGGCTATTCCGTGGATAAAGCTTCGCTTGTGGCTGGTATACTGCCGGTCTCCAGCACTGCTTCCCTGATGTACCCAGCCTGGGCGGTGTGTGCGTTCAATCTCCTTGTCCCTCAGGACCTCATAGCCTCGCTCACCGGGCAGGAAAGCGTAGACCTCGAGCGCTCGCGCACCTTTGGCGTCGGACTCGTACAGGACGACCAGCAGAGCCGTGCCGTGCTTGTAGCAGCGCTCCACCTTGCCTCGGCTAAAGCGCACGTTCTCCTCGGGCACAAGCCTGCCCGTCACGGGGTCATACCTGTTGGCGTATGCACGCACCACCTCGACCTTGAGCTTCTTACCGCCACCCCGGATAATGCCGTCGTAGGGGGCCACGCCCTCGGTGAGCTCGATGGTCACCTGGTCCTCAAGACCGCCAATCCACCCTCCCGCAATTAGCGCGCGCACCATCGCTCGCATAGCCAGTTCCTCAGAGCCTTTGCTGTTCTGGTCGTACTTACTGTAGTATGTTTTCATCAACGTACCTGATAAAGAAGCCAAACCCCCTCGCTGGCAGCGAGGGGGTTTGCGTTGTGCAGGCTACAGGCCGTTAGCCTCTAGCCTTTAGCCTATGGCCGGTAGTCGCCGGTCCATGGCCTACATTCTTGTTGCCGTCTTCGTTTCCACCCTCTCTCTCCTCTCTCCCTGACGCTATTCCCTTCTCCTCTATTCTTGCTATTCCACCCGTCCATGGTTACTGTCAACCTGTTCGTCTAGCCCAGTCCCTATGCTCTTCCTGTCTCCTCCAAGTGCTTCTACTCCCTACATCGTGGGTGTCTCGTAACCCACCGTCGTAGGTCTGCTTAGCCATATACCCAGCCCATTCGCTAGCATCCTCTTCTTCGACATACCCAGACCATTGAGGCTGGTCCCTATACTTGGCACTGTGCACTTCCCTCCGAAAGCTCTCTACAGCTTCCCATGCCTTGACCAGACTGTCTCGCCGATGAGCAGTATTCGCTAGCCTCCAGGCTTCCATAGTCGGCTTTGCCGTAACGTGAGCATGCGCTCCCATCCCGTCCTCGTCCATCTCGTACTTGATGACGTGCGGGGTGTTGGGCAGAAGGTCCTTGAGCCTTCTCTCAAAGGCACCACGAACCCTGAGGTCATACAACAGCCGGGTGTCCCCCTTGAACGTCATGGTGACGGCACCCGGCGGCAGATGTCCAGCCTGGTCCTTTCCGATTAGTTGATGCATTCTGCCCACCCACCTGCGGTAGGTCCTCGCATGCATTCGCTTGCGCAGTCTCGAATACCTCCATGCCTTGGGCACCAAGACCGGTCTCTTACGCTCCATGGGCATACCTTCCTCCTACGGTCGGGCGAAGCCGCATGCCCCTATGCCTCACTTCCCTGACCTAGAGGGGCAAGCGATTCTAGGGGGGTTACAGAGGCTCAGAAGGGCATCCTAGCTTGATGGTTCATCCCGACGGCCAAAGAAGAAGGGCGGGGTCTGATTGACTCCCGCCCTTGTGTGCGAACTTTCTTGTTTTAGTTGGCGATGCTCTCTGCCTGCCGCTTGCCTTGTACGATGCGCTCGAGCAACTGCAGGCTCTCGTGGTCCACAAGCCTCCGATTACCCCACCGTATATGCGGCACCTTCCCAGACTTGACCCAAGCCTGCACGGTTTCTCGAGGCACGCCCAAGAGCTTCGCGGCCTGTCCCGTGGTGTAATACATAAACCTCCTCCCCCCACCAGCCTCGGTGAGGACTATAAGCTGCCCAAGTTGTTTTGGGGCTACTCTTATGATATCACCTGCGGTTTTTAACCACACTAATGCATCTCGTAAGGCGGTACTGGTCCTTCGTCACCCAAAGCAAACGGAATGGGCCTCAGCCTCCCTCACGGCTCGAGCGCCTCGGCAATCCCCGAGAAAGCCTCGAGGGCGCTCTGCAAGTCCTCGATTATCTCCTGAGCCAAGACCTCGGGCGCGGGCAGGTTCTCCGACTCCTCTAAGCTCTCGTCCTTGAGCCAGAAGATGTCGAGGTTGACCTTGTCCCGCTGCATGAGCTCCTCGTAGCTGAAGGGGCGGAAGCGTTCGGTGGGTTCGCGCTTGTGGATTTCACCGGGCTTGTAGCAGGCGATGAAGTCCTTGAGATGGTGGTACTCGAGGGGGTTCTCCTTGAGCGTGAAGTGCTGGTTGGTACGCAGGTCGTAAACCCAGAGTTGCTTGGTCCAGGGCTTCTCGCTGCCGGGCTTCTTCTCCAGGAAGAGCACGTTGGCCTTGACCCCCTGGGCGTAGAAGATGCCCGTGGGCAGGCGCAGCAGCGTATGCACGTCGCAGGTCTGAAGCAGCCTCCGCCGCACGGTCTCCCCCGCCCCGCCCTCGAACAGCACGTTGTCGGGCACTACGATGGCCGCCGTGCCGCCCACCTTGAGCATCGAGTGGACGTGCTGGACGAAGTTGAGTTGCTTGTTGGAGGTGGTGGCCCAGAAGTCCTGGCGTTCGTAGGTGAGGGCTTCGCGCTCTTCCTCGCCCCGCTCGTTGATGACCCGAATGCTCGACTTCTTGCCGAAGGGAGGGTTAGTCAGCACCAGGTCATAGCGCTCACTGGGCTCTGAGGCCAGCGAGTCCCTGGCCTCCACCAGGGCCTTCTCGTCGGTGCCGATGCCGTGGAGGTACATGTTCATCGCGGCCAGGCGCACCACGCCATCCACGATGTCGGCCCCGTAGAACATCTCCTCGCGCAGGATGCGGCGCTCCTCCCGGTTCATCAAGGGGTTGTGTTTCGCGATGTACTCGAAGGCTGCCACCAGGAAACCCGCCGTGCCACAGGCGGGGTCGGCAATCTTCCAACCCAGCCTGGGCCGGGTGACCTCGACCATGGCCCGGATGAGCGGCCTGGGGGTGAAGTATTGACCCGCCCCGCTCTTGATGTCGCGGGCGTTGCGCTCCAAGAGCCCCTCGTAAATCTCGCCCTTCACGTCCACGTCCAGGGCCATCCAGCGCTCGCCATCAATCAGGCTGATGAGCCGCTTGAGCTTGGCCGGGTCCTGGATTTTGTTCTGGGCCTTCTTGAAGATGGTGCCCAGCATCCCGCCGCCCCGCCCCAGGCTCTCCAGCACCGAGCGGTAGTAGCTCTCGAGCGCCGCCCCGTCCAGCTTCACCAGCACGGGCCAGGAATACTCCTCGGGCACGATGGGCCGCACTTCCTCGCCCAATGCCTGGTTGATTTCCAGGCGCTCCTGGGCCATCTTGAGGAACACCAGCAGGGTGATTTGCTCGAGGTAATCGCCATAGCTCACGCCGTCGTCGCGGAGGACGTGGGCATAGTTCCAAACTTTCTGCACCAGAACACTTGCGGCTGCGGACATAAAAACTCCTACTGCTTGCGTTTGCCCTTCTTGGGAGCCTGAGCACGGCTGGCCCGGATGCGCTCGAGCAGCACCGAAGCCGGTTCGTCATTGGGGTCTTGTGGTACAAGCTCACCGCTGAAGGCTTTCTTGAGGATGGCCTGGCGCAACCGCTCGGCCCGCTTGAGGTTGGCTTGGAGGGTGGCCTCGAGGCGGTCGGCCTCGGAAAGGCGGCGGTCTACCTCGGCCACGATGTAGGCTTGCTCCTCGAGCGGGGGCAAGGGTAGTAAGAGCCCCTTGATAAGCCCAAGGTTCAAATTTGGCTGTACTCCGCCTGACGCCATTTTTCGCGTGTCGAAGTAGTTCTTCTCTAAGAATGTCCTTGCAAATGGTTTTGTCTCCTCTGCTAACCCCTCGAAAACAAGCACTGCTAGCGCTTGGTTAGTAGCAGCATCTATACACAGTTCCGCAACCTTCCCCCGAGTCTTCCCCTCTCCGTACATGGCGAGAACTAGGCTCCCACGCGGAAATACTTTCGCATTAGTTTCCTGAACTGCTAAAGGGGTAATGTATTCATCTGCTGCCGTGATTAACCGCTCGTTTACAGCAGTACTGGTAACCCAAGGGATAGAGCCATTGTCGTAATACTCCTGCTTACTCCTCAGAGGAGTTGCGCCAGTTCCAACGGTGGCTAAATGCTCGACACTGGCCCATACCCATCCCTCCGGTAGCTCCGGGAGTTCGCTGGTGTTCGGGGGCTCGAGCTCCCTATACTTCTTGCTGCCTGAACTACGGTCACGGCGTTCAGCCAAGATGCGCTCGAGCAGCTTACTTGCAGGCTCGAGCCTGTCCTTGTTCGCCTCGCGCCACTCCCGGCTAAGCTCGCCCTCCACCGCCGCCTTCAGCACCGCTTGGCGGTAACGCTTCAGCTTGGCAAGGGCTTGGCGGAGTGTGGCAACCCCGGCATCGAGGTCGCTTAGAAGCTCCTCGAGCTTCTCCACGATGCGGCGTTGCTCGTTAAGGGGGGGAAGAGGTAAAAAGCTGCTCCTAAGGAAGTCTGCCGGCACACGTAATTGGCCTGCCGTGCCAGTCATGCTGTGCGCAGCCTGTGTACGGTAGTCCTGGCGTACTAAAAAGTAGAACAGGTATTGGGCATCAATGCCGCTCTCTGGGCGGACTACGTGCAGCTCCGTGGTTCCAAAGCCGATGCCATTGTGGAGGTTCCTTGCGACAGCAATTTTGCCGTTCTCCATGCACGGAGTAATTTTGGCGAAGAGGATATCACCCTCGACAAAAGCTGTGTAACCTTTGCGGACTTGTCTTATAGGACGCACATCACCCGTATAAATACGACCGGACTCCTCCTCAATGGCTTTCATCGGGACGAATGAGACTTCGAGGTCGTCAGGAAGCTGCTCCGGTGGTATTTCGAGCCCAGGGTTAATGCGTGAGACTTCGTTCAGTCTCGCCCACGCCCATCCCATCGGCAACTCCGGCAGTTCTTGGGTCTTCGGTTCGGCCTCGGTGCCGAATAGAGCAGCTTGTACCTCGCTCATGCGGCCAGCACCTCGTTGAGTTCGTCCAGTAGCTGCTTCACGTTGGGGAACAGCATAACCGCCCTGTACTGGCCTCCCCGCTGGCTAAAGGGCGAGAGTTCCAAGTCCTGCACGGTGATGGCGGCGGATGCGGCGATGTGGTCTCGAATCATGGTTAGCCACTCCATCTGCTCCTCGGTGAACTGCCTGCCACTGGCCTGCTGGAGCTCGAGCCAGCCCTTGAACCGCTCCTCCACGGTGAGGGCGAAAGGCTCCAGCACCTCGGCCTGACCCGTGGCGAAGCGCACCAGGGCCACCAGGTCGGTCAGCAGGCGCTTGGGGCCTGCCCCGCGCACCCGGCCCTGCTCGAGGCGCTCGTAGGCATTCCAGAGGCTCTCTGGGGTCAGGTGGTAGGGGGGGCGCTCCACCGCCTGGGCCAGTTGCTGGATGGCCTCGAAGGTCAGCCTACGCTGCCCATACGGGCGGCTGTAGAGGATTTGCAGGGCGGTGAGTTCGTCCTTGTGAGCTTCGATGAACTCCCGCCAGCTCTGCACCAGGCGGGTAGCCTTCTCGAAGTCGTAACCAGCATAGGTCACCTGGTCCTTGGTGACGGTGTCAATGACCTGCTCGGTCTGCTGCTGGAGGCTCACGAGGGCGTCTTTGAGCTTGCCGTTGAAGGGACGGCAGGCGGCCTCGGTCAGGGTTTCTCGGGCCTGCTGGATGGCCTCTGGGGGCGGCTCGGCCTGTCCGGTGGTGGCCCTGGCCAGCGCCTCGGCCTTGTCCGGGTCCAGGGCGTCGAGCAGCCGGTTGGCGAGGTCGGGCAGGGTGTGGCCGGTATGCTCCTGGAAGGACTGGCGGCTCTTGGGGTCGAGCTTGCGCTCCAGGCGGCTGAGGCGGGAGGCCAGGCTCGAGAGGGTGTCGGGGCTGCGGTCGCCCACCATGACCCGCTCGATGAGCTTCTTGAAGGGCACGCTGGGGCTGCGCTCGAGGGGGCGGCTATCGGTCTTGTCCGACTCGGTGACGCCCACCGCGTCCACCAGCACGAAGTGGGTCTTGCCCAGGGCATCGGGGGTCACCGCCCTCAGGTCAGAGGGGTCAATGGTGCGGGTGGCCCGGCCCTTCATCTGCTCGAAGTAGACCTGGCTCTTCACGTCCCGCATGAACAGCAGGCACTCCAAGGGCTTGATGTCGGTTCCGGTGGAAATCATATCTACTGTCACCGCGATGCGCGGGTTATAGCTGTTGCGAAACTCCTTGATGAGGGTCTCAGGGTCCTCGGTGGTGCGGTAGGTGATTTTCTTGCAAAACTCGTTGCCCTTGCCGAACTCCTCGCGCACAATCTCCACGATGTCCTCGGCATGGGAGTCGTCCTTGGCGAAGATAAGGGTCTTGGGCACGTGGGTGCGTCCGGGGAATAGCTCGGTGAAGAGCTTTTCCTTGAAGGTGCGGATGACGGTGCGTATCTGGTCGGTCGCCACCACGCTGCGGTCAAGTTCGTTGGGGCGGTACTCGAGGTCATCGTCCAGGGCTTCCCAGCGACGGCTGCGGCTCAGCTTGTCCCGCTTGTCCACGTACTGCCCGGCCTCCACCCTGGCCCCCTGCTCGGTGACCTGGGTCTTGATGCGGTACACGTCGTAATCCACGTTGACGTTATCGGCTACGGCACGGTCAAAACTATACTCGGTGACTAGGTTCTGGTTGAAGAAGCCCAGGGTCTGCTTGGAGGGGGTGGCGGTGAGGCCAATCAGGAAGCCGTCGAAGTATTCCAGCACCTGCCGCCACAGGTTGTAGATGCTGCGGTGGCATTCGTCGGTGATGATGAAGTCGAAGGTCTCGGGGGGAATGTCGGGGTTGTAGGCCACTTCCTTGGGCCGCTGGTTCTGGAGGTTGAGCTCGTTGAGCGAGACTTCCTCAGCTTCCTCGTCGAGCTCCTCGCCCCGTAGCATCGAATACAACCGCTGGATGGTCCCGATGGTCACCTTGGCGACGGGGTCAATGCGCGTACCGCCCAGGAGTTGCACGTTGTAAAGCTCGCCAAACTTGCGCCCGTCGTCGGGGGTCACGTACTGCTGGAACTCCCCCAAGGTCTGCTTGCCCAGGTTCTTGCGGTCCACCAGGAAGAGGATGCGCTTGGCCCCTGCAAACTTAATGAGGCGGTAACAGGCGGTGACGGCGGTGAAGGTCTTGCCGGAACCCGTCGCCATCTGGATGAGGGCACGGGGCCGGTTCTGAGCGAGGGAGGCTTCCAGGCCTCGTACCGCTTCCACCTGGCAATCCCGCAGGTTGGCGATGTCCAGGGGTGGCATCTGCTGGAGCCGAGAGCGCAGGGTGTCGGGCTGCCGAACCCACTCGAGCAGGGTTTCAGGCCGGTGGATGCTGAACACCCGGCGGCTGCGGGGTTCGGGGTCGCGTCGGTCGAGGAAGTAGGTCTCCACCCCGGTGCTCTCGTAGCCGAAGGGCAGGGGGCTGTGGTGGTGCGCCACATGGGGCGGCAGGCCCTCGAGGTACTTCTTGGTCTGCTCGGCCACTCCGCTCAAGGTGGTGCCCTGCGGCTTGGCCTCGAGCACCCCTACCGCCCTGCCGTCCACGAACAGCAGGTAATCGGCCTCGCCGCTTAGCAGGGGGAACTCCCGCACGGCCACGCCTAAGCCAGCGTAGCGGTCGAACTCCTCCATGTCCTGGACAACCCATCCCGCAGCCTCGAGCTGCCGGTCAATCGCTTGCCTGGCTTTCTCCTCAGGCGTCATAGATTGCGCTAATTCTATCGGGGGGTGCGGGTACGCGCAGCAACAAATTAACGAGGCCCTGCTGAAAGCTCCAAACCCGGAGTCTAGAGCCCATAGAGCTCAGGCCGCTCGACAATCCGCTTGACCGTGCTAGCGTACCACTGTCCTCCGGTCTTGGTGGGGATGGCCTCAGCGTTCAACCTCCGGGCGATGGCGTTGAGCCCGTGGCCTTGCCGATAAAGCTCGAGCACCCGCACCGCCGTGGCGAATTCCTCCTCCACCCGTTGCAGGGTCTCCCCGACCCGCCTGAAGCCCAGCGGGTCATGGTTGTAAACCGCTTTAGTACTGCGCTTGTGCCTCAAGGCTATGCGGGTGCGCTCTGCGATGGCCTCCCGTTCCCACTGGCTAACCGAGACCAGCAGGTTGAGCATCAGTCTTCCGGCTGCCGTGGAGGTATCCAGGGACTCGCCCAAGGACACTAGCTGGCAGTTACCCCGGTCCAGGGCCTTGAGCAAGGGCGAGAGGTCGGCCACCGAACGGGTGAGCCGGTCCAGCTTGAGCACCAGCAAGCGGCCCACCTGCTTACGTCGGATGGCCTCGAGGATTCGCCCCAGACCTGGACGGTCCAAGCTCTTAGCGCTTACCCCGGCATCCTCCACGATTTCGGGCTGGGGCCAGCCTTGGGCGATGCAATAAGCGCTTAGTCGAGCAGCTTGGGCCTCGAGGGATACCCCCTGGTCGGCTTGTTCGGCGGTGCTAACTCGGATGTAGGCGACGGTCTTCATGGCTTCCTCGTACACGCGGGTCCGTGCGTGTACATTCATGGTCCCCCAAAGCCTCAAACCTCGGTAGACTGACCCAGCGTGTGGCCTGTCGGGCGTACATGCTAGGACACAGCAGGGGGACTGTTTTCATTCCCCCACCTGCTCCCTCGGCGTTATGGGGTCTCGCTGCATTAAAGGCAATGGTGCCCCGGAGGGCACCTAGGACCGTCTTAGCAAAATGAGGTCTCACACCGTGGTTTCAGCACCCTGTCACGGCTCCGGTCGAGAGACCTTGCGGTTGAGGTCTACTGCGATGTCGTCCAGCACCAGATTCAAGTACCGCTGGGTCATAGAGGCTGTTTTGTGGCGCATCAGCCGCTGTAACCGGAAAGCGTCACCCCCGGCCTTCAGGTAGCTCGTGGCGAAGGTATGGCGCAACAGGTGGGGGCCGATAGGTCTGGTGAGTTTGGCCCGCTCCGCAAGTCGCTGGACCCAGCGGCTCACCGAGCGTCCGGTGACCCCCTGCTTGCCGGTGACGAAGAAGTAGCGGCTCTGGCCCCTCCGCTCCTTGGTCAGGTAAGCCCTCATGGCCTGGTACACGTCACGGCTCATCGGCACGAAGGCATCCCCGGTCTTGCCCCGCACGATGATGGCGGCGTTCTCCCAGTCCACATCCTCAACCTGCATCCGGGCTACTTCTGAAGCCCGCAGGCCAGCCTGGAGCAGGACGAACAGCATGGCCCGGTTACGAAGCCGGTAGCGTGGGTCAGACGAGGCCACAGCGAAGAGCCGGTTTATCTCCTCTTGGGTCAAGGTCTTCTTGGGCTTGTACTCCTCCCGAGGGCGCTTCATGCCTTCGAAGGGGAACCTGGCAATGAGCCCATCGCGGTATAGTGCCCGGGTGAAAGCCCTCAAGGACTTCTCGTAGTTGGCCTTGGTGTTGGTAGAAACCTCCCGGTCCAGCACCTTGACCATGAGGGGCTTGTTCAAGGCGGTAACCGGGGCCTCGAGGTGCTCCTTCAGCAGGAGGTTAAGGATGGTGCGGTGCCACTGGATGGTGGCCGGGCGCGAACCGAGCCTACGGTGGTCCGAGAGGAAGTATTCGATAGCCTCAGAAATGGTCATGCTGCCCTCCAGGGTTTGACGTCTAGACTAGGGCAGCAGGCCGATAAACTTTATTTTTCAAACTCTTGTGTCCTGGACGTTCTGGCGGGCCGTGAAGGATTCGAACCTCCGACACCTCGTTTTGGAGACGAGTGCTCTACCGGGCTGAGCTAACGGCCCCCATTGTTCCAGCTCATCGCTGGCGCATCGGATTTTAGCATAGGGACACAGAACCGACAACCTACCGGGAACCGCCCTGGCTTTTGGCCTGCGTGTGCTGCTGGCAACAAAAAACCCGATGCGCGATCCCCAGCATTCCATTAGCGCGGCAGCAAAAAGCCCCGTGACAACACAAGGCATAGGGTTTAGCAGGGTACAATCGGCCCAATGGCGAACCTCAAACCTCTCGTTGCTCTTGGCGACCTCACCTGGGATGTGCTGGCCAAACCCAATACCCTGCTGCTGCCCGGCGGCGATACCACTGGAAGGGTTTTGTTGATGGGCGGTGGAAGCGCGGCCAATGTGGCAGTTTGGGCATCCCGGGTGGGGTATCCGGCTGGATTTATCGGGGAAGTAGGGCGCGACCGCTTCGGCGAGTTTGCCGTGCAGGAGCTGGCCGCAGAGGGTGTAATGCCCCACATCATCTGGAACAGCAGCACCCCCACCGGGGTAATTCTGGTACTTATAGACGCCGCAGGGCAACGCTCGATGCTCACCTCACAAGGCGCCGACTTTGAATTGCACCCCGAGGAAGCGCCGGTAGAAGTCATTCAGCAGGCCGGGCATCTGCACGTGACGGCCTGGTCGCTCTTTACCGACCCCCCTCGTCAGGCCGCGCTCAAGGCCGTGCAGGTAGCACGCGATGCCGGCATCACCATCTCCTTCGACCCGGCCTCGTTTCAGATGATTCGGGAAATCGGACGGGAGGAGTTTCGCCGCATGACTCGAGGGCTTTCCCTGGACTTTGTGTTTCCCAACCTCGATGAAGGCCAGGCCCTTACCGGGGCTCAGAACCCTAGGGAGATTCTCGAGATCCTGCAAAAGCTCTATCCCGAAGCCATGATTTTGCTCAAACTGGCTGCCGATGGCGCCCTAATTCTCGACCGGGGCAGCCTGATCGAACTTCAGGCCACCCGCGACCAGCCAGTAGATGCTACTGGTGCAGGCGATTCGTTTGGAGGGGCCTTCCTGGGGCATTACCTACGCTCCAAAGACGCCCAGGCAGCCGGACAATTAGCCGTGCAGGTAGCGGGTTGGGTGATTGGGCGGTTTGGGGCCCGCCCACCCATGGACGCAGAGATTAAGCGGCGCATCGAGCAGTTTGGCTTTACCAGGTTAGAGCAGCCTTAGGTGCGAACGGTACAATCCCAACTGGGAAAAAGTTTCTACCGCTGTTCGGGACGCAGCAGCTATAGCGCTCTTCGTAAATTCCGAACCACCCACAACTTGAATTGCTGTGTTCAGCACAGAGTTGCTTCCCGGATGCAAAACCTTCTGGATCTACAGGTGGATACAACCAGTGCTTCCAGTAGGGGCAAAAACGCCAATAGCGCGGCACACTTGATACAAACACCATGTGTTTGCGGCAGGTTAAACCCGGCTGGTGCGCAACACAAACTTCCAGTGGATCGGGTATTCCACGTCCGGGTCGGGGTAGGTCGCGGCCACCCACTGGGCCAGCTCGGCCACCGAGGGTCTGAAAACCTCCTCTGGAACCTCCCAGGTAAAAGAATATATGCGCTCCATAAGCATTTCGAGACTCGTCCGAGGACTGCGTAGCTCGACCCAGTCGGCTATCGTCCGGGATTTAGGCTCGAGGCCGTGCCGGATCAGCTCTTTTTCTACCTCGGCCAGGCGGGCCTGGTGGCGGCCCCGCGCCAGTTGATAGCCCATACCAGCCAGAATTTCCTTCCACTTTTGCTGGATGCGCCAGTCCTCGCTTTCATCGTTGGACTGATCCCAGCCCTCAAATAAAAAACCGCCTGGGCGCAGTACCCGCAGGCTTTCTTGCAGTGCCTGCTGCCAGTTGTCCAGCAGGTGCCAGAAGTGCACGGCAATTACGGCATGCAGGCTGTCGCGTTCAAAGGGCAGCTCGCGGGCATCGGCCTCGACCAGGCGGGCCTTGCGGGCCACCCCAGCCACTTTTTGCCGCAAGACCTCGAGCATAGCCGGGTTGTCGTCCAGGGCAATATAGCGGTAGCCTCGAGCGATAATCGGCACCGAAATTCGCCCTGTTCCAGCACCGATTTCCAAAAACAAGGGGTCGCGGAACAGCTTCTCGACGGGTGCGGTGATGGCGGTCGCAATACGCCCGGAAACCTCCGGCGGATGATACCGCGTCCGGTCGTAGGTAAAAGCTACCCGACTAAAATGAGAAGTCATGTTCGGTTTTTATGATAACAATGGCGTGTCAAATTGCAAATGATACCGCCAAGCGCCCAGCACGAGTGTGACGCCTGAGCCTGGGCGTACAGGAAAGCATTTTTGCAAGCTATTTTACACTTGATGCGTACAGCACATCAAAAGCCGCTCTGGCATCGCATCCCCTGGCCGCGCCTCTATCCGCAGCAAAAAAGCGGGCGATCTCCCCTCGCACAGCACACCACAAAGCGCAGCCACTCATAAAGCCCTCGAGGTGGTCTGTATAATCGCTTGTGGTGTCGCTACTGGACGATAAGTTCACTATTCTGAGCGAAGAGCCCGCTCAGGGTTTTTTGCGCCCGTACTGGGTGCAAACACCGGAGGGAATCAAGGGGCAGTTGTACTGGTTCGAAGTGCATACGCCTGAGGCCCGCACCGCCTTTCACCGCTACAAAAACGCCATTCGTCGGCTCGAGGCCCAGGGTTTTTTGCCCCCGGGGGTGCTGGTCTCGGCCAACCCTGGGCGCTACTATGTGTTCTGGCCCGAACAGGCCAAAGCAGCGCTCAAGGCCCGGCGGCTCAAGCCTCTGCTGGAAGTACTCGAGCCTTTTGGCTACCAGGAAAGCGACCTCGAGGTCAGCGAAGTCGGTGGGCGGCCCCTGGTTGGGAAGTTGCGCCCCCAGGTCAGCTCATCTCCCAAAGGATCAAGCCGCACCGACCTGAGCCCCAGTCTTCCCACCCTTCCCACTGAACCACCCCCAGCCAAGGTCGAGATGCCCCGCAAACCCAGCCCACCCCCCCGCATCAGCGAAACCAGATCCCGCCCTCCAAAGCCCGTCCACCGTGCAAACTGGCCCGGCTGGCTTCCAGGCCTGCTCATGCTGGCGTTGGGCAGCATGGCCCTCTGGCAGGCCGCGAACAGCTATCTGAACCCGCCGGAGTACGTCCTGCCTGACCTGGTGGGCAAGACCCCCCGGCAGGCCCTCGAGGCGGTGCGGGCCTATGGCCTCAAGGTGGAGTTTGTCGAGGGCAGCGATGTCTCGTTGCCCAAGGATCAGATTCTGGAACAGACCCCCGACCCCGGCACCCGCGTCAAACCCGGGCGTCGGCTCGAGCTGGTCGTCAACAAACCCCGTTTTGGCAGCGTGCCCACCGTGAGCGGTCGCTCGCTCGAGGATGCCCGCCAGGCCCTCGAGGCTGCGGGCTATCGCCTTGCTGGCATCACCCGCATCGCCTCGGGCGATACCGCCGACACCGTTCTGTCCAGCATTCCCCGCGAAGGCCAGCCCCTCCCCCCTGGCCAGGGGGTGCGCCTGCTGGTCTCTAGCGGAGCCCGGCCCCCAGCGCGCGAGACCCTGGTGCCCGACCTCACCGGCCTCACCGAAGAGGAAGCCCGCTACATCCTGACCGTAGCCGAACTCCAGGCCCAGACTGTGCAGGTAGCCTCGGGCGCACCCGATGGGCTGGTGATCGGCCAGGAACCCGGCCCGGGCGTGGTCTTGCCCCGCGAAACAGTCGTGCGCGTCCTGGTGGCGGCCCAGCCCATGGCCTCCGTCCCCAAGGCCTCCCCCTTCGCACCGCCCCGGCTGGAACCGCCGCGGCCACCTGAACCCACCCCCATCCCCGAACCCACCAACCCCAATGCCAACCCGCCCACCCCCTCCCCTGCACCCACAGGGCCGCAAGAACGCAGGGTCAACGTGAGCTATACCCTGCCGGAAAATATACCGAGTGCCGTGGTAGTCATCACCGTACAGGACGAGGTTTTGGTCAATACCGTGTTTGAAGGGCCGGTACAGCAACCCTGGAGCTTTAGCCAGGAGATTGTGGTGCGCGGCAGTGCGGTGCTGCGGGTGGTGGTCAACGGAGAGCAGGTACTGGAAACCCCGCTGTGAAGGGTGCTTGGGCTGAAGCACGGGCCTGCGCGTACCTGCAGGCCAAAGGGTATGTTCTGCTAGGGCAGAATAAGCGCACGCCCTTTGGCGAAATAGACCTCTGGATGCGGGATGGGCCGGTTTATGTGGCCGTTGAGGTCAAGCAACGGCGGGGAACCACCTTTGGCACACCCCTCGAGGCCCTCACGCCCACCAAGTACCGGCGCATCTACCAGTCGGTTCTTTATTTGCTGGGGCGGGATGATCTGCCGGTGCGGCTCGAGGCGGTCTTGGTATATGGTACGCCCCAGCAGTTTCGCCTCGAGCACCTTCGCCTGGATTAAGACATCGCTTTTGGGCTCGGGCTATACTGGCTTTTATCTATGCTGGGCTGGCTCATCGGAAAGCTGCGGGCGCTGCGCCGGGGCCTGGCGCTGCCCAAGCCGCTGCCCCAACAGGCCATTCGGATCCATCGCTTCTGGCTGTACCTGCACCCCACCCGCCTGCAACGCCCCCTGCTGGTTCGGCCCCTCCCGCTGGTGGCCCGCACTACCCTCGAGCTCTTCTTGCAGTGCCAGGACACCCGCCCCCTGCACCTGCTCGAGGTGGGGTTTCTGCGCCTGCGCGATCGCAAGGCCCTGGTGCTGGCCCACCCCGGCCCCCTTGGCCCCGGCCAGACCCTTACCCTGCGGTACAGCGGCCTCGAGCTGGCCTCACGCCTGGGCTACGGCGAGGCGCTGGCGCCCTACGTGCGCACCGCCCAGGGCCTGCTCTTCTACGAACAGCCCTTTGTCTTCGAGGCCGAGCTGCGTGCGGTGGCCGTCCCCATCAAACCCAGGCCCAAAAACCTAAGGGGCCAGGCCCGACCCCTGGGCGAACCTACAGTCAAGGGCCGCTTCAGGACGTAATCTAAAGCAGATGTATAAGAACCTTCAGGCCTTCATCGCCGACCTCGAGCGCCGCCAGGAGCTCATTCGTATCAAAGAGCCGGTCTCCTGCGAGCTAGAAATCACCGAAATAGCCGACCGCATGGTCAAGTCGGGCGGCCCGGCCTTGCTCTTCGAAAACGTGGAGGGCCACGACTTCCCGGTCTTCATCGGGGGGTTTGGCACTGCCGAGCGCACCGCGCGGGCTATGGGTGTAAAAAGCCTGGACGACCTAGCTGCAAGGGTGGCCAACCTGATGAACCTCAACCCCGGTAAGGGCGGCCTCAAGGCGGCTTTCGCTATGCTGCCCAAGCTTCGGGAGCTTAAGGGCTTCTTCCCCAAAAAAGTGCGCGGCGGGCCGGTACAGGAGGTGGTCTGGCGAGGCGACCAGGTAGACCTCTCCCGGCTACCCATCCTCAAGTGCTGGCCCCTGGACGGTGGCCCCTACATCACGCTGCCGCTGGTGATATCTAAAGACCCAGAAAACGGGGAGCTCAACCTTGGCATGTACCGGATACAGGTACTGGATAAGCAGTCCACCGCCATGCACTGGCAACTGCACAAGGTCGGGCGGCGGCACTACGACAAGGCCAAAAAGCTGGGGAAGCGGCTGGAGGTGGCGGTGGCCCTGGGCGGCGACCCCATCCTGACCTATGCCGCAACCGCCCCCGTACCCCCCATCCCGGGCGTGAACGAGTTCAACCTGGCCGGCTTTCTGCGGGGGCAGCCGGTCGAGCTGGCCCGCGGTATAACCGTGGATCTGCCGGTGCCTGCCGAGGCCGAGTTCATCCTGGAAGGCTACATAGACCCCGCCGAAGACCTGGTGGTGGAGGGGCCCTTTGGCGACCATACCGGCTTCTATACCTTAGAAGACCTCTACCCCCGCTTCCACCTTACCGCCATTACCCACCGTAAAAACGCCATCTACCCCGCCACCATCGTGGGCCGGCCCCCAATGGAGGACGCCTACCTGATCGAGGCCTCCGAACGGCTTTTTCTACCCGCAGCCCAGCTTATCCTGCCTGAGATCTGCGACTACCACATGCCGCCCGCCGGGGTAGCCCACAACTGGGTCAACGTGAGCATCGAGAAGCGCTATCCCGGCCAGGGTTACAAGGTGGCCAACGGCCTGTTTGGTCTGGGCCAGATGATGTTCGCCAAGGTGATCGTGGTGCTGGACGCCGGGGCCCCGCTCAAAGGCCCCCAGGCCCTGCAGGCCGCTTTACTCAGGGCCGTGCCGGGGCGCGACACCCTGGTCTCGCGCGGCCCCATCGATGTGCTCGATCACTCCTCCCGCGCCATGGGCTACGGCGGGAAGCTGATCATCGATGGCACCACCAAGCTAGACGAAGAAGGCGGCCCCCTGCCCTTTACCCTCAGGGCCCACCCCAGCCTGCCGGTCATTCCGGGGGTACAGCAGAAGCAACTGCCCGGCATCTGGATGGCCACTTTGGAGAAAACCCGTCCCCACCAAGCACGGGAGGTGGCCCAGGCGCTCCTGGCAGCCCCCCAGAGTGCCGGTATCCGCTTGCTGCTCCTGACCGATAGCGACACCGCCCTCGAGTTCGACGAGGTCATGTGGGCGGTGCTCAACAACATCGACCCCGAACGCGACGCCTGGGTGCTGCCGGGCGTGGAAGGCCCGGTGCTAGTGCTGGACGGCACCCGCAAGCTGGCCGAGGAAGGCTTTAGCCGCCGCTGGCCGCCCAAAATTGTGATGTCGCCCGAAATTGTGCGTCGAGTAAACGAACGCTGGAGTCGTCTGGGACTACCCTTCCTGCCCCCTAAAGGCACACCTGTACCCCAGTCCTGACTCAAATAACCCGCCAACCCGCCCGCCAACCGCTAATTTCGTCGTATGAAGACCCTCTTCCTTAGCCTGCTGGTTTTGTGGGGTGCGCCAGCCCTGGCCCAGGCCCTCGTCGAGGTAACCACCGTAGCCGCTATTGTCTCCAGCCTGGACGCTAGCGTCCGCTTTCCATCGGGTTCGTTCAGGGCCGGGCGCGGTAGCGAATCCATTGTGGCCCGGATCCCTGATGCCAGCCGGTTCAATCTGGAAGTCTACGCCGCCAAAGGCCTGGCCGCACGGCTGCAAGCCGGTTTTGTCCAGCAGATTCTGACCGGCTTCGCGGCCTCGGGTTACTTTGTGGGGAATCAGCAGGAAACCCAGGTTGCAGGCGAGGTGCGCACCCGCTACGACCTCACCGACAGCGCGGGCAGGGCGGCTATCCTGTTCGTGGTGCGCAAGGGCGACGAGCTGGTCTTTGTCTTTGGTAAGGCAAAATAAGGCCCCGATGAACCAGCGTCTGCGGTGGTCAGAGCTCGAGGCCCGGATACCCCTACCGGAGCTACCCGCGTTTCACCGGGCTTTCTTAAGGCTCCACCGGCCCGAACTCACCCCCGATACCCTGCCGTTGCGGCGGGTGCAGCAGTACGTGAGCCAGACCCTGCACCTGCTGGTGCGCCAGGGAAAAGCCAGGCAGGTAAACGAAGACTTTGAACTCGAGCCCGATCTCATCCCTCTTCCCTACCGCAAACAGGCTGGCCATTGATTTGTTCTTTTCTGGAGCCCCCGCCTGAAGCGCGGGCAGCAGCCTGAAAAACGATGGTGCTCCAGCCTGTCCCTCATGGAACGATTTATACCAGATTCGGTTAGTTCGTCACCGAACGGTGACGAACTAACCCGACCAAAGGGAGTGCTCTAGGATTCAAAAAGATAGCCTCTTAGCGCTTTCTGTTTGAAGATTATCTTTTTGAATCCGGTATTAGGCGGGGTTCATATGAGCCGCCCACAACTTGAATTGCTGTGTTCTGCACAGCCGATGGTAGGCCACGTCTGCGAGGAGTGCGTTAACCTGCGTTTCACATTGGGCGATTTCCGGCTAATATATTGGGCGTTATGCGCGTCATTGTAATTGGGGCCAGGGCCAGCTTGCTGGCGCAAGCCCAGACCCGCTGGGTGGTGGAGCGCCTGAAGGAAAACTGGCCCGAAACCGAGTTCAAAATACGCACCGTGCAGTCCAAAAACACCTCTGAAAGCAGCGCGGCAGAAGCTTTGCGGCAGGCGCTGACCACACGGGAAGTAGATATTGCCGTGTATTCGCTCAAGCACCTACCCACCCAGGGGGTGCCTGGAATCAATCTGGTTGCAGTTCCAAAACGCGTTGAACCCCGTGAGGCCCTGGTAGGACGCACGGCCAAGCGGCTGGAGGATCTGGGCAAAGGGGCCGTGGTAGGGGTCAATAGCCTGCGCCGTAAAGCCCAGCTACTGGCCTACCGCCCTGACCTGAACCTGCGCGACCTCGAGGGCGACGTAGACGACCGCCTGAGTGCGCTTGGAACAGGCGAGTACGATGCGGTCATTATCGGTGCGGCCAGCCTGATGCGGCTGGACTTGAGAAACCGCATCGACCAGCTAATAGACCCTGAGATCGTGCTGCCCGCGCCCGGCCAGGGTGCCCTGGGCCTCGAGGTACGTCAGGGCGACGACTGGGCCGAGGAACTGGCCTACAGCCTCAACCACCGGGCCTCCTTTGTGCGGGTTACAGCCGAGCGGGCCTTCTTGCGGGCCTTGGGGGCAGGTGATGAATGCGCCGCTGCCGCGCTGGCCACCCTGGAAAGCGACGACACCTTGCTCTTGCAGGGCGTGGTGGCCAGGCCCGATGGCCGCGAGCTCATCCGGGCCGAGATCGAAGGCGACGCCGAAGAAGCCGCCGAGCTGGGCCACGATCTGGCCCAGGATTTGCTGGCCGAAGGCGGGCGGGAGCTGCTGGGCGCGGTACCGACCCGCTAGTCTTAGGGTGTTTTGCCCACCAACACACTTTCGGGCTGCGCTTTTGCGGTAAACTCGAGGTAACCGGTCGGGATTAGTTGTTTGTTCCGACAGGCTATGTTTGAAGGATAACCATGGGAATGAAGCGCCTAACCAAGCAGCGTAAGGCTGTGCTCGAGGTGGTTCGCAGCGCCAAAAATCACCACCCCGATGCTGCTTGGGTGTACGCAGAAGTACGCAAGAAAGTACCCAGCATTAGCCTGGGCACCGTCTACCGTACCCTGGACACGCTCACCGAAGAAGGCTACCTGGTACCCCTCTCCCGCCCTGGGGAGGCCCTGCGCTACGAGGCCAACCTCGACGGGCACCTGCACATGGTCTGTCGCAAATGCAACCAGTTCTTCGACATCATGCATCCGCTGCCCGATCTGCTCAGCGAGGTTCAGGCCAGGTACCCCACCTTTGCGTTTGAAGACGTTCAGGTGGAATACCACGGCATCTGCCCATCATGTCAGGCCAAGCAGGAAGCTGCTACTGCAAAATAAGCCGGGCCAGCTCTAAAGGTTTTTCCTGCTGTGGCAGATGCCCGCAGCCAGGAATCACATGCAGCTTCGCGCCAGGTATAAAGCGCTGTAGAGCCCTGGCCGCCTCGAGGGAAATTACGGCATCCTGCTCACCCCATACCAGCAGCGTGGGGATCTTTATCTGGCTAAGGCGGGTCGGGCTGGGCTGACCCAGTAAACCCTCGAGGGCCATCCAGCGAAAGGTAGAAAAGTAGGCCCGCCGCTGGTCGTCACTCCAAACCCTGTCCCAGACCCGCTCCCGCAAAAACTGCCGATCTTCTGGGGGCAGGTCGTCAAGGTTATGGTAATAAGGCCGCAGGCTCTCAAAGGCGGCCTCCTGCGAGCTACGGAAGCCGTTGTACAGCTTTTCGCCCTGGCCCGGAAGCAAAAGCATCAGCTGCACCCTGCTAAGCTTGCTCCGCAGGGGTGGGCCATCCACCAGCACCAGCCGCTCCACCAGGTCGGCACGCCGTTGTGTCAGCCGCAGGGCCACCGCAGCGCCGATGGAGTTTCCGACCAGGGTGGCCTGCGAAACCCTCAGGCCTTCCAGCAGGGCCGCAACAGTATCGGCAAAAAAGTTGAGGGTATAAGCCCGCCGGGGGTGATCCGAGCGGCCAAACCCCGGCAGGTCGAGCGCCACCACCCGCCCCCGCCCCATCAGGATGGGAAACACCTTGCGCCAGCTATCGGCGTCGTCGCCCAAACCATGTATGAGCAAAAAGGTAGGATCCTGGGCCGGGGCGGCGCCCGAGTCGTAGAGGTGGAGGCTGACCCCGTTCGCGGTCAGCCTGCGCTGGTAGGGCTTCAAATGGTCGGGAACAGTAAATCTGGGTTTCATCGGTGGGTTATCGCTCCACTGTACCGCTCAAAGCGCATCCGCCAGGCGCCGGTAGGCCTCCGGCATCTGGGGCCTGTTGCCTCCATCGGCCCAGCTAAAGCGCATGTCGATCAGGTTGCCCGGCCCTACCCCCATGCCGTTCGGGAAAAACCCGGTGTAGTCGGGCGGCTCTTGGACTTCCTCGCCGCCAAAGGTTTCCGCAAAGCGCCTGACCTCGAGCGGGTGTCCAAAATGAAAGGCATAGGTATGGGCCAGCTCCTGCCACAAAAAGCGCGGCTTGAAAGGGGCCTGGGCCAGCTCACCTCTGCGTCGCAAAAAAAGCCAGGCCCGCCCTGGGCGCAAGCGAAGGGTGGCCTCCTGCACATCGCCCATAGCCCCAAAGCTGCCCACAAAGGGGCGCACCAGGTCGTAGCCCTGCACGTTTTTCACCGTGAGGCCCCCGGCCCGGATGGTGTGGCCTTTGGGCGAGCGAAAGGTAAGCCCCAGCACCTCGCTCCCCACAAAAAAGGTCTGGGCGAAGCCCCCCCGCTTGAGCAGGCCATCCAGGCCCCCTGGTAGTTCGACCGGAGGAAATGGCGGAAAAAGCCCATCGGGAAGGGCCTCCCAAACCTCGAGCAACGACGTATCGCCGGTAGCGATGAGGTACTGGTCGGCAGCGGAAACCTTGAGAACCGGCACCCTTCTATGCTATTCAGTCCGGTTTAGCGAAACAACCCGCAGCGCTCCCGGTAGGGGTCGGGTATCAGGCCGGGCCGGGCCTCAAAACCCATCGCATAGCCGCTTCTGGTTTCGGGCCAGCCCTGCAAAAATGGCTCGCCGGTGCGGGCAAAGTTGATCCACTGCGACTGGAGCGCCCGGGCCAGGGGCCGGGAGGTGTCCATGGCCTCTGCACTCAGGAACAGCGCCAGCGAGGGCCAGCTTAGCTCGGTGCCAAACAGGAGGGGCAGCTCGATTCCATGAAAACTGCCCAGCACTTCCAGCACCGGCGATACCCAGCCCACCAGGTAGCTGTAGGTGGGGGCGTGTTCGGCCTGGGCCGCCCCAGCAGCCAGCGTGGGACACAGCAGAGTACGGTCGGTCTGAAAGTAGGCCCAGGCTTCGGCAGGGGAAGCATAGCGGGCCTGGTAAAGCTGCCGGGCCCGCGCCCCCCGCCCGGGCAGTCTGGTCTCGACCAGCCTGGCAAAGCCCGCCCAGTCGGAAGGGCCTGACAGGCGATCGCCCCAGGTCTCCTGGGTGGCGGCGCCCACGATGAGGGGAATCCCCGCTGCTACACCTTCCCGCAGGGCCTGCAAGGGTGTTTTGTGGAGCCAAACCCCATCCAGGTGAGGTTTCCAGGGCTCCTCGGCAAACTCCCCAGCTTCGACCCGCTGCAGCAACGCCCCGATACTGCGGTCTTCGGGAGGAAAGAGCCGCTCGAGGGGAATCTGGCGTAAGCAGGCCAGATCCCCCGCAGGGCAGCCCATCTGGGTGGCCCAACGCTCACCCCAGGCAAAGCCCTGTTGTAGGGTTCGCACATATTCGCAACCCCCCGACTGGATGATGGCCTTGTGGAAGAGTTCCCGGGCCTCAGGAACAGCCAGCAGGGTACAAACCGCCATCCCCCCCGCCGAGTGTCCAAAGAGGGTTACGTTGTCCGGGTTACCACCAAAGGCAGCAATGTTTCGCTCTACCCAGCGCAGGGCCTCGAGCATATCCAAAAGCCCGTAGTTGCCTGTGGAACCGCGGGGGTCTTCCCTTTGCAGCCCGGGCAAGGCCAGCCAGCCCAGCGAGCCCAGGCGGTAGTTGAAGCCCACCACCACCACGCCCTGGGAGGCCAGCGCGGTGCCATCGTAGAGCGGCTCGGCCCAGCTCCCCCCGGTGTAGCTGCCCCCGTGAACCCAGACCATTACCGGGTAGCCCTCCGGTGGGGGCGGGGCCAGCGGCATCCAAACCCCCAGGTTCAGGCAGTCTTCGCTCTGCGGAGGAATATAGCCACCCAGCCGAGTGGTAAAGACGCCGCGCTGGGGACAGGCGTACCCTGGCTGCGTGGCCTTGAATACGCCCTGCAGGCGCAACACCGGCTGTGGCGCTTTCCAGCGCACGGCCTGGGCATACGGAATACCCAGAAAATAGGCCACCTGGGCTTTTTGGTTGAGGCCTCCCTGCAAGCGTCCCTGGGGGGTGAGCACAAAAACCGCATGCCCGTGAGCAATTCCCAGCAGAACCGCCAGAACCAGCATCCAGCGCATAGGTGTAGTGTGGCGCAGCTAAAGGATTTTTGCCTGTGTGCTAGAGCCCAAAGCAGGGGGCTTGCCGGGAAGCTCGGGTTCAAGAGCAGGCTTGGCAGCCTCTAAGTGCCAGAAGGCTTACCTCAGCCTTCTGAGCTACACACGCTACCAGAGGTACAGCAACGCAAGCTTGAAATTGTAGCGGTCGGAAATGCCGACCTCGAGGGCCACCGGGTCGAGGTAGAGCCGGCCCCCCAGGCCATAAGCCAGGTTGAAGCCCCCTTCAACGCCCAGGCCCAGATAGCCCGAGATGGCCCCACCGGGAATCTCGAGGCTGGCCACCGGCCCCAGGTGCAGGCCAAATATGCTGCCCGCAGTGTTGTAGCTCAAATCCAGGCCCAGACCCGCCGATAGCGAGAGGTCGCCCAGGGTAAGGGCAGGCAGCAGATTGGCTTTCAAGAGCGCCCAGACCTCTACATTGTCAAAACTGGTGGGTACGATAACCTCTATGTCCAGCCCGGTATCTATCCCCAGCGGGCTAAAGGGCAGACCCAGGCTGCCCTGCAGCATCAACCCGCGTCCAATCCCAAAACCCACCCCCACGGTGTTCTCGGGGTAGGCCGGGGCTTGAGCAAAGGCGAAACCCACTACCAGGACCAACAAGGCAAACACTCGCTTCATAGCTCCTCCAAGTCTGCCCCATCATAACAGGGCAGCCCGACACCGCATAACGACCCATGCTGGAGGGTGCATCTCTAAAAATCCGTATGCCAGAATAAGGCATGAAAGAGTGGAAAACGAAAGCACGCCAAGCCTTTGAGCGGTACATGGAAGA
>Ga0272446_1001830_pt1 | contig 30187 bp, 27 predicted proteins | sample YNPCB0061_FD_194587 | JGI IMG/M metagenome (GOLD analysis project Ga0272446, IMG submission 194587) | Hot spring microbial mat communities from Yellowstone National Park, WY, United States - YNP-CB-006-1 | ecosystem: Environmental > Aquatic > Thermal springs > Hot (42-90C) > Sediment | place...
ACCACTGCAAATCATCCAGCCAAAACAGCCTTTGGCCCGCAGGTTTCTTCTTCTTGGTCATGCGCCGCCTCCTTTGTTGCACACAACCTTGAATCATCAATGTCTTAAACGTAAGTTAATTGGGTCCGGACCCTAGGCGCGGGAAGCGCCGGGCGATAGCTGCTCCGGCCGTGGGCAACGGCAGGCGTGGCCGCGGTCCGTCCGGCCGCTGGGGAACAAGACCGGAAAGGAAGACTCTTCTTTTTTTTCTTTCTTTCCGCCCCGATGGTTCAGCTTGCTTTATTTCGTGTTGTCATTCAACAAGTCTTTAAAGTCGATGACCTTTTTCCCCTTTCTTTCCTTTTTTTCCTTCTTTGTCTCCAGGTTGACGGCTATATAGCGCACGTCGCCCTTGCGGTCTATCAGGAGCAAGACCGGTTTTTTGTCTTTTCTGGCTTGCTTGACTGCTTCGGCCAGATCTTTAGGGCTATTGATCTCCTGCTGCGAAGCTTCGCTGATTACGTCTCCCGGCTGTATGCCTTTTTCGGCAGCCGGTCCTTCGGGATCGACTTTTACGACGACAGCTCCGGAGGAGGATTTGTCGAGGCCATAGCGCTTGCGGCTGGATTCGTTGATCGGAGCCACGCTAAGGCCGAGATCGCTTATTTTTTCCACGTTGGCGGCCGGAGGGCGGGAGCTTTCACTTTCTTCCGCCGTTTCCTCATCTTCGGCTTCTTCCTTGTCCGACAGCTCGCCCACGGTCATTTGTAGCACGATCTCCTTGCCCTTGCGTATCACCGTGACGGGCACGGTCTTGCCGACCGGTGTTTCCGCGACTATGCGCGGAAGGCGGCGCATTTCCACCACTTCCTTGCCGTCGAAGGTCACGATCACGTCGCCGGCCTCTATTTTGGCCTTTGCCGCGGGACCGTCCGCCGTCACGCTGGAGACAAGGGCGCCGCGCGGTTTGCCGATGCCGATGCTATCCGCGATTTCCGGCGTCACGGTCTGTATGCGCACGCCGATCCATCCGCGCTTCACGTGACCGCCGGTTTTAAGCTGTTCGACCACGCTTTTCGCCAGCGAGGACGGAACGGCAAAACCGATGCCGATTGAGCCGCCGGAGGGAGAGAAAATGGCGGTGTTTATACCTATAACCTCGCCGTCCATGTTGAACATGGGACCGCCGGAATTGCCACGGTTTATCGGCGCGTCGGTCTGCAGATAATCGTCATAAGGCCCGGACTGTATGTTACGCGCCCGGGCGGAGATTATCCCCGCCGTGACCGTTCCTCCAAGGCCGTAAGGATTGCCGATGGCCAGGATCCAGTCGCCCACGCGCACCTTATCGCTGTCGCCCCACGATACCGCTTGCAATGGCTTCGGACTTTCCACTTTCAGAACGGCCAGATCCGTTTTCTTGTCTTTCCCCACTATTTTGGCGGACAGGTTCGTATCGTCCTGCAGGATGACGTTTATCGAATCCGCGTTTTGTACCACGTGGTAATTGGTGACTATGTAGCCGGCGGGATCGATGACGAATCCGGAACCGAGCGAAGTCGTTTTACGCTTGCGAGTGTTGTCGCCGAGATTTTTCCCGTGTTTTTCGAAAAAGTCCTTGAAAAATTCCTCGAACGGCGATCCGGGAGGGAAGTCCGGCAAATCCCCGAAATCGACGACTATATTTTGCGAAGTCGAAATGTTGACCACGGACGGCAAGAGCTTTTCCGCCATATCGGCGAAACTGGCCGGTCCGTTCCTTGCTTCTGCGGACAAGGGCGGAGAGAAAGTCAGCGCGAAGAAAAGGGCGAACGGAAAGATGGCGGAGAGAAATCTCTGTCTGGTTTTTTCCATGCTTGCGGTTCCCTTTTTTTGTATGCCGGATTTGGAATCACGGGGATTTTAAACCCCGCTTTGAAGTACGCTTACCAGCCGGTTCCAGGAAAACAAGGCTTTCCGGGAAGAGCGGTCCGGCCGAAGCGGCAGGACAGCAGATAAATTTGACTGATTTATGACATTTCAAGTCCCGCCGGGATTATTTTTCCTAAGGAGCTTTGAAATAACGGAAGAAATCGCTGTCCGGGCCTAGAACGTAAGTGGTGGATTCCGGCTTCAGACTTTCCCTGTAAGCAGCCAAAGAGCGCCAGAAAGCGAAGAACTGAGGGTCCTTGTTCGCAGCTTCCGCCATTATTTCCAGTGCCTTGCGGTCGCCTTCGCCCTTGATCTTCTCCGCCTTGCCTTGCGCCTCGGCCAATATCACGGCCGCCTGCCGGTCGGCGTCGGAAGTGGTCTCAAGCGCTTCCTGCTGGCCGGTGGCGCGCAACTGGGCGGCTTCCTGTTCGCGTTGCGAACGCATGCGCGCGAAAACGGCGTCGCTGGTTTTCTGCGGCAGATCGGTGCGCCGGATTCTAACATCCACTATTTCGATACCGAAATCTTTGGCTTCTTCATTCAGCAAAGAACGTATTTTTTCCATCACCGGCACCCTTTCCTGCGAAAGCAGGGTCGATGTCTTCACGGTGCCAAGAACGCTGCGCATTGTGGCGTTGAGCATTGTTCCCAGACGGTCATTGGCTGTTCGCTCGTAACGCAGGCGCTGGAAGAATAGCACGGGATCGACTATGCGATAACGCGCGAAGGCATCCACTTCGAGAGGTTTTTGCTCGGCCAGCATTATTTCCTGGCTTGGGGCGTCAACGGCAAGCACGCGCTTGTCGAAAAATTCCACGCTCTGGATAAAGGGAACCTTAAGATGCAGACCGGGCGAATCCACCACCCGTACCACGTCGCGGAACTGGAAAACTATAGCTTTCTGCGGCTGCATCACCGTAAAAAAAGAGCCGCTTATGAGCATCGCGCCCACAAACGCGCCGCCGAGAAAGGCGAACAAACGCTTGTTCATTGCTGCACTCCTTCCTTGTCGGGAGAGATGGCAGGGGAAGGGGAGGGATAAATCTTCGGCGCCTGTTGCAGCGGGAAATAGGGCAGCAAAGCCGCTCCGGAAGATTTATCCATTATCACCTTCTGGGTTTTGCCGAGCACGGATTCCATCGTTTCCAGATAAAGCCTGCGCGTCGTCACATCCCGGCCGGAATTAACGGCAGCCAGGATTTCGCGGAAACGATCAGCCTCGCCTTTCGCCAAAGAAATTTTCTGTTCCCGGTAGGCCATCGCCTGCTGGAGTATCTGGGCGGCTTTGCCCTTGGCTTCCGGAATCACCTTGTTCACGTGCGCCGCGGCCTGGTTTTGAAAGCGCTCCTGGTCGAGACGGGCGTTTATAACGTCCTGGAACGCCGCCTTGACCTCGTCGGGCACGGAAACCGTTTGCAGGTTTATCTGCGAGATGATTACTCCCGCGTTGTATTCGTCGAGCAGCGACTGAAGCCGCGTCCGCGCCTCTTCCGCTATCTGGCTGCGCCCCTCGGTCAGCGCGAATTGCAGCTTGTTCTGGCCTATGACCTCGCGCATTACGCTTTCCGCGGCCATTTTGATGGTCTGCTGCGGATCGCGAATTTCAAAAAGATACCTGGCTACGTCGCTGACGCGCCAAAAAACGGCGAACTGGACGTTTATCACGTTCTCGTCCTGCGTCAGCATCATGCTTTCTTCCGGCACGCTCTGTTCCTCGTCTGAGCCGCGCCGCTTGCGGAACCCGATGGGTATCTCGTTCTGCGCGGTGACAACAGGAAGCAAAACACGCTCGATCGGATACGGCAGATGGTAACGCAAGCCCGGCATTTCCGTGCGTGCCAGCGCCCCGAAACGCAATACGACCCCCATCTGATCCGCGGCCACAAGATAAAAACCGCTTAAAAGCCAAAGCGACAACGCCATCCCGGCAAGCGTATACATCAGCCGGGAGCGCTTCCTCGGCAGACGCGATTTGGCCCATGCCATGAATTTCCGCCAAAGCTCATCAAGCTCCGGGGGGACCGGCGGAGGATTTATATCCGGGCGGCCGGAGTTTTTCCGTTGACGCTCCTTGCGCATCCAGGGGTTGAAATCGCCGGATGAATCATCCGCCGGTTTTTTGCTCCGCGGGCCCCAGGGGCCTTCATTTTCGCCGTTCGCCATGGTTAATTCCGCAATTGCCTGAGGTCAGGCATAAGTGCGGCATAACGCGCTGCGCGTCAACAATTTACTTTTTGACAGGAATTTCCTCCCTTGCCGAAAACAAAACGCGATGATAGCAAAAAACCGTAGCTTTCAACGGCAAGGCATTTTCAGGACGCAATTTTCAAGGGAGAGCGGCAAATGACCGGCGTAAAAGGCAACCAGATAAACAGAGACTTTTATATAGCGAAACTTTATCAACTGAAACGCAGAAAACCGGACACGGCGGCTTCAGAAATTATGAAAAAGTTGCTGCGTGATATTGGCATGGGGGAAAAAGCTTTTGAAACGTGGGAAAGCGGAAAAGACAGCGGCGTACGTTTTGCTAAAGTCAATAACCTTTCTACCTGCGTCAAATACGGTCCGGTGAAGCAGGAAATCACAGTGGGAGCGTGGGGCCCTACAGAAGAAAAAGCGGCGGAAGAATTGTTTTGGTCGCTTTTATATCCGGGACATCGTGCCTTGTCTTTTGAGGCAAGGTATCCTGATTTCGCGGAATTTCTTGTAATAAGGGACTCGGCAGGCAATAAACGCGAAATTCGCTTTGTAGACGAAGGGCCTACGCGCGATCCGGGATGCGTGTTGAAAGATTACAAACATTTGTTTCCCGTTCTTGTTCACGGCTGACGGGTTTTTCTCTTTAGCCTCCCATAGTTCAAAGGCATAGAAACAGGGAGATTTACGCTATGGTAATGTCTGTTTGGGATGATCCTTTCGGAGAGGAAAAGCTGGCGGGGAAAACGGTGTTGTTTCCGGGCGGCGGATTCAGGCCGGAGGTAAATGTCGCGCTTATAAGAGAAAGGCAAAAAAAGCTGTTGCCATACATAGAAGAGCTTAAGCAGGCAGCGGCGGAAATAGTGAAACGTTACGATCCCCTGGCTTTATCCGCGGCCGAAAGAGAGCTCATGACAGTCGTGGAATACCGCATTCCCGACAATCCTCATCTGTTGCAGAGATTTTGCCATTCCTTGACCGATTTGTCGGTTTTGGTGCCTGTTGACAGGCGCGCCGGCAAAAACAGCGTTTTGGACAAATTGGCTCCGCCGGCGGGCATAGAAAACATTAAGGGACACGGCCATGTTATGGAGCTTCTCAGGCTGGAGGGTATCGGTGAAAAATCGCTGCCGGCCGAGGTGCGCGAGGTATGTCCCCGCCTGTTCGAATTCATCGCCTTTTGGATAAGGGAACTGGACGGCCCCATCAACAGGGTAAGCTGCGTTAAGCGTCCGGTGCAAAGCGTGATGCAGCATTTCGCCGTATCGCATTTCCGGCATTAGCCGGCGCCGGAAGCGGGTTGCTTGGGAAGTATGATGTTAGCGGTCCGGCGCTGCCTCCTTCACTTTTTGCGCCCGGCCTTGATCCGCTTCTTTCTCATCATTTGCCTGTGCTTGCGGGCCAATGCCACTACGCGGGCTATTTCCAGGTCCTCGACGCTTCCGGCGTCGATGCGCGCCAGACCCTTTTCTATGTCGGCGCGAAGCTCAGAATATTTCCGTATCTGCGCCGCGCGGCGCCCATGCCAGCAACGCAAAGCCTCGCGCACCACTTCGCTGGCGGAAGCGTACATCCCGCCCTTGACCGCGCCGTTGATGAGCTCGATCATGTCTTTGGTAAGCGTGACGGTTATGCGGCCCAGGCGATTCATTGCTTGCTCCCGCAGCGCCGGGAAGAAACGGCGCTATTGTCATATAATATCATACTAATGGGAGTTTTGACGCACAAATAAATATGCATAACATCTGCCGGATGACGCAGCCGGAATTTTCGGTTGCGGCCCAGCGCCCGCCGTTTCCGGAGCGCTTTAGCTTACTTTCTTTTCCGGCTTTTTTTGCCCGCGGTTCCTTTGGCCGCCTTCGCCAAGAGGATTTCCGCCGCCTGTTCGATAGTGAGGGTTTCAGGGTCGTATTCTCCGGTCACTGTGGCCATGAGCTTGCCCCATTTGACGTAGGGACCGAAGCGGCCTGAGTGCAGCGTAACTGGCTTGCCGTCCTGCGGGTGCGCGCCGAGCGGTTTTCCCGCGCCACCGCCGCGCCTGCCGCCGCCCTTGTCTTCTTCGGCCAGCAGCTCCACCGCGCGATCCAGTCCTATGGTTAGCACATCGTCGCCGTCCCCAAGGTTTTTATAACGCGAGCCGATCTTGAGATAACTGCCATAGCGGCCGATTCCGGCATGAATGACTGCGCCGGTCTCCGGGTGCCTGCCGACTTCGCGCGGCAGCCGCAGCAGCTTCAACGCTGTTTCGAGGTCAATTGAATTAGGATCCATTCCTTTCGGCAGGGAAACGCGTTTCGGCTTGGGTGCCGCTTCCGCTTTTTTACCGCCGCGCTTTTTGCCGCCGCCTTTCTTTTCTCCGTCAGTTTCCGTGTGCGCCGGCCCGAGCTGCACGTATGCGCCGTAGGGTCCCATGCGGGCGGTGACCGGCAGGCCGGTTTCCGGATCCTCGCCGAGCAGGCGCGGCGCCATGGCCTGACGCCCGCCGTTTTCGCCATTGCCGGCGATCAGGGGTCGGGTGTTGCGGCACCCGGGATAATTCGAGCAGCCGATGAAAGCGCCGAACTTGCCCAGTTTGAGACCGAGGCGGCCGTTGCCGCAGATATCGCATGCGCGCGGGTCTTTTCCGTCTTCGCGCTCGGGGAAGAAATGCGGGCCGAGGGCCTTGTCAAGCGCATCTATCACTTCCGAGATTTTCAGGTCTTTGGTTTCGCCTATCGCGCCGGAAAACGCGGTCCAGAAATCCCGCATGACTTTTTTCCAGTCGATGCGGCCGCCGGAAATGTCGTCCAGCTTTTCTTCGAGATCGGCGGTGAAATCGTATTCGAAATAATGGCCGAAGAAGTTTTCCAGGAACGCGGTGACTATGCGGCCGCGGTCTTCGGGTACGAAGCGCTTTTTCTCCAGCCGCACATAGTCGCGGTCCTGCAGCACCTGCATTATACCGGCGTAGGTCGAGGGGCGGCCTATGCCAAGCTCCTCAAGGCGCTTGACCAGGCTGGCCTCGGTATAGCGCGGCGGCGGCTGGGTGAAGTGCTGCTCCGGCTTCAGCTCCTGCCGCGTCAAACTCTCTTTTTCCCTGAGCGGGGGCAGCCTGGTCTCCCCTTGTCCGCCGTTTTCCGGCGCGTCGTCGCCGCTGTCTTCCTGATAGACGCGCAGCCAGCCGTCGAAGGTCACGGTGGATCCGGAGGCGCGGAAAACAGCCTTGCCGCCGCTTCCTTCTATGTCGGCCGCAACCTGATCGAGCACCGCGCTCGCCATCTGCGAGGCCATCGCGCGTTGCCAGATGAGCGTGTAGAGGCGCAGGCTGTCGGCGTCGAGATACCGCGCAAGCGTCTCCGGACGGCGGCTCATGTCGGTCGGGCGTATCGCCTCGTGCGCTTCCTGCGCGTTTTTGGCCGTGGACTTATATACGCGCGGCGCGGGGGGCAGGTATTCCTTGCCGTAATCTTCGGCTATCGCCGCGCGGGCGGCCTGCACCGCTTCTTTGGAGAGGGCGACGCTGTCGGTGCGCATGTAGGTTATGAGGCCGGTGGTTTCTCCGCCTATCTCCACGCCTTCGTAAAGCCCCTGAGCCACGCGCATCGTGCGCGTCGCGCTCATGCCCAGCTTGCGCGAGGCTTCCTGCTGTAGCGTCGAGGTGGTGAAGGGGGGATAGGGGTTGCGCTTCGTCTGCTTGCGCTCCACGGACGCGACCCGCCACGAAAGACGATCGAGGACGGAAACAGCGGCCTGCGCCGCGGCCCTGTCAGGCAGCGCGAATTTATCCAGCTTTTTGCCGTCGAGATGGGTAAGGCGCGCGGGAAACACGTCTCCGGAGGCGGTTTTGAACAAGCCCTCGATCGTCCAGAATTCCTGCGCCCTGAATTTCTCTATCTCGGCTTCCCGTTCGCATATAAGCCGCAAGGCCACCGACTGCACGCGCCCCGCCGATTTGGCCCCGGGCAGCTTACGCCACAGAACCGGCGACAGGGAAAATCCGACCAGATAATCCAGGGCGCGCCGCGCCATGTATGAATCGACAAGCGCCCGGTCTATTCCGCGCGGGTGCTGCATGGCTTCCAACACGGCGTTTTTGGTTATCTCGTTGAAAGTGACGCGGTGGACCGGCGTTTTCTTTAGCGCGTTCTTTTCGCGCAAAACCTCCACTATGTGCCAGGCGATGGCCTCGCCTTCGCGATCGGGGTCGGGGGCGAGATAGATGGCCTCGGCGTTTTTCGCCAGCTTGACGATCTCGTTGACCGGTCTGGCGGCGCGGTCTCCAAGCTCCCAATCCATGGCGAAGTCCTCTTCCGGGCGCACCGATCCGTCCTTCGCTGGCAGATCGCGTATGTGCCCGAGCGAGGCCACAACGGTGAAGTCTTTGCCGAGATATTTGTTGATAGTTTTCGCCTTGGCGGGCGATTCCACTATCACTACTTTTTGGGCCACGAATTACCTTTTTTCGTCAGCTAAGCCACCAAAGCCACTTGTTGCCCCGGCATGCGCTCGCACCTTCCGGCCAGCTCGAGCTCAAGCAAAACGGATAGCACAAGGGCGGGGGACAATTGGCACCGCCGGACCAATTCGTCAACAGGGACCGGCGAAGGGCCTAGATTTTCCAGTATTTTTCTTCTTGCGCCATCGGCTTCGGCGACGTCGAAGACCGCTTCCGTCTCCGGTTCCTCAAAGCCGAGGCCTGGTCGTGGCAGGGAGCGGGGAAGGGCCTGGATGTGCGAAATGACGTCGCCGGCGCTTTCTACCAGAATGGCGCCTTGCTTCAGCAGGCTATTAGTTCCGGCGGCGCGCGGGTCGAGCGGAGAGCCGGGTACGGCGAAGACTTCGCGTCCCTGTTCCAGGGCCAGGCGCGCCGTTATCAGGGAACCGGACTGAGCCGCCGCTTCTACCACGATTACGCCCAGGCTGAGTCCGGAGATTATCCTGTTGCGTTTGGGGAAAAGCCGGGCGCGTGGTTCGCAGCGGAGCGGTTGATCCGAAACAGCGGCCCCGCTTTCGACAATTTTTTCATAAAGCGGGCGGTTTTCTTCTGGATAGCAGAAGTCCACTCCTCCGGCCATTACCGCGATAGTGCCGCTGTCGAGCGCGGCGGTGTGCGCGGCGGCGTCTATGCCGCGCGCGAGGCCGGAGACTACCGCCATACCTTCGGCGCCGAGATCCCGCGCCAGCCGTTCCGCCATTCTGCGTCCGTTGAGAGAGGCGTTGCGCGCTCCGACTACGCCGATGCAGCGGTTGCGAAGAATTTCCACCGATCCCAGGACCGCTATCACCGGGGGAGCGTCTTCGACAGAGGACAAGGCTTCGGGATAATCCGGCTCGCACAGGGCGATGAACCTTCCGCCCAGCTTTTCAAGCGCCGATATTTCGTCTTCGATTGCCAAGGGGGAGGGTAGGGGAAACGGCTGCGCGCTTCCGCCGCGCCGGGCCAGCTCTGGCAGAGCATCGAGCGCCTTGCGCGCCGTTCCGAACCGGCGCAGCAGGCGGCGGAACGAGACCGGCCCGACATTTCCGACGCGCGCCAGGCGCAGCCAGTCGCGCAATCCGGCGGCGTCAAGCGGGCGGCGGTCCGGCATGCTTCTTCTTCTGCCCTATTTTCGTTTCGGTTCCGTCCATCAGGCGCCGTATGTTCTTCTTGTGGCGCAGGAAAATGAGCACGGCGAGAGTCGTCGTCAGCCAAACGGTCGAGCGGTAGCCGAAAGCGAAAGCGAAAAAAGGCGACAGGGCGGAGGCGGTAAGGGCGCTCAACGAAGAATAGCGGAAAACATAGGCCATTGCCAGCCAAACGGCGGCGGCGGCGAGAGCCACGGGCCACGCCAACGCCGAAAGCGCGCCGAACGAAGTCGCTACTCCCTTGCCTCCCTTGAATCTCAGCCACACGGGGAACATATGTCCGGCGACGGCGGCCAGCGCGGCGAATTGCTCCAGGCCGGGATAAAAATGCGCGGCGAGCATAACCGCGGCCGCTCCTTTCGCGGAATCGAGTGTCAGCGTCAGCAAGGCCAGGCCCCGGCGCCCGGTTCTGAGGACGTTGGTCGCGCCTATATTGCCGGAGCCGATATCGCGTATGTCGCCGAGTTTGGCCGCCCTGGCCAGAAGCCAGCCGAAAGGCACGCTGCCGAGAACGTATGCTATCGCGAGCGGCGTGATGAAATTCATCGCTTCCACCTTTCGTTTCCGGTCAGCAGCAAGTCAAGACAGGCCATACGGACGGCCACGCCCATTTCCACCTGTTCGAAGAACGCGCAGTATTTGGGATCGTCGGCCAGCTCGTCGGTTATTTCCACGCCCCGGTTCATCGGCAGCGGATGGATGACGACGACGTCGGGTTTAGCCGCGCCCAGCTTCGCGTGATCCAGCCCGTACAGCCGGTGATATTCCTCTACCGTCATATCCAGCTCGCCTTCGGCCAAACGCTCGTTCTGTATGCGGAGCATGAGAACGATGTCGGCATCCCTGAGCGCCGAGGACATGGTGGGAAAGGCCTTGACGCCCAAAGCGTCCAGATCCTTCGGGAGGAACTGCGGCGGCGAAAATATACGTATCTCAGCACCGAATTTCTTGAACAAGCGGATGCCTGAGCGGGCAACGCGGCTGTGCTCCACGTCGCCGCATATCGCTATGGTGAGGTTTTCCAGTCTTCCCTTGCGGTTTTTCACCGTAAGGGCATCGAGCAGGGCTTGGGTCGGGTGCGCGTTCGATCCGTCGCCGGCGTTCAGCACGGAAGCCGCGACGTGGCGGGAGACGAACTCCGGCGCGCCGTTTTCCTGATGGCGTATGACTATGGCGTCCACCTGCATGGAGTCGAGCACGCGCATGGTGTCGAGCAGCGTCTCGCCCTTGTTGAGCGAACTGAGAGCGGCGTTGAAGTTGACCACGTCCGCGCCGAGCCGTTTGGCCGCTATCTCGAACGAGGTGCGCGTGCGCGTCGAGGATTCCAGGAACATGTTGACCACGGTCCTGCCGGCGAGCTTATCTGTTTTCTTGCCGGCCGAGCGGTTCTGCGCTGCATAAGCGGAAGCGAGGTCGATGATGGCCGTTATGTCGGCCATGGAAAGCTGCTCTACATCGAGCAGGTGACGATGGGGAAAGAAATATGCCATAAGAAGGGGACTATAAATAATCCTCTGAACATGACAAACGGAATCTGGAAATACCGATGAGCGAAGAAACAGCCGCCCGTCCGGCGGAACGGGCGAGGGTGATCGCCGTGGCTTCGGGAAAAGGCGGGGTCGGAAAATCGACGGTGGCCGTGAATTTGGCCGTGGCGTTCGCGCTTGAGGGAAAAAGAACCGGACTTCTCGACGCCGACGTCCACGGTCCGTCCGTTCCGCGCATGCTCGGGTTGCAGGAAAGGCCGGAATTCGGCGAAAGAAGGAAGATAGTGCCGCTTGAAAGGCACGGGGTGAAATTCATGTCTATCGGCAATCTTGTGGACGAGGAAAACCCGATCATCTGGCGCGGGCCTATGGTGCACGGGGCGATAAGGCAATTGCTGAACGACGTGGATTGGGGGGAGATCGACGTTCTTATCGCCGATATGCCGCCCGGAACCGGCGACGCGCCCATGACCATGGCCAAGTTGGCCCGCCCCGGCGGCGTGGTTATAGTATCCACGCCGCAGGATGTGGCGCTCGCCGACGCGCGCAAGGCCATCGGCATGTTCCGGAAACTGAAGGTTCCGATGGCCGGCATAGTGGAAAACATGAGCGGTTTCGTCTGTCCGCACTGCGGCGGGCGAAGCGACATTTTCGGCCATGGCGGGGCGGGAAGGGAGGCGGAAAGGCTCGGCATCCGTTTTCTGGGGGAAATACCGATCGATCCGCTGTTGCGCGAAACCTCGGATTCGGGGAAGCCCGTGACCGCGGCCGATCCCGAAGGCGTCCGGGCCGGAATCTTCCGCGCCATGGCCAGGGCGGTTTGGGAGGAAACGTCATGACAGGCCGAATTATGTTTCCCAGGCCGGTTGTGTTTCCGGCCGGTGACGCTCTGCCCGCGCCTAACCGCCGCTGCCGGGTTTTTCGCTGAACTCAGCTGGGTACTTGCCGGGCTTGCCTTTCCATTCGTCGGCGTCCGGAGCGGGCTCTTTCTTGTGAGTGACGTTCGGCCATTTCTTTGAATACTCGCGGTTGAGCGCGGCCCATTTTTCGGCTTCCTTGCTGGTGTCAGGGATTATGGCCTCAGCGGGACATTCAGGTTCGCACACGCCGCAATCTATGCATTCGTCCGGATTGATGACGAGCATCGTTTCGCCTTCGTAGAAACAGTCAACGGGACAGACCTCGACGCAATCCATGTATTTGCAGCGTATACAGGCTTCGGTGACGACGTATGGCATTTAACGGCTCCATAATTGCGGGCGGCGCTTCGCTTGCCGGAAAACGGAAGCCGCGGCCGTCAAGGCCGGCAAGCGCCGCGATACGCGGCCTTGCCGCGCAGGGCTTCTGTCCGGCAAAATGGCCTTCACCCGATTCCATATCTTACTAACATAGACAAGGAGAGGAAACCATGTCAGACATGAAAACATTGATACCGGCCGCATTGCTGATAGCGGCGGCCTTCGCGCTGGGCGAAGCGGCGCGTCCCGCCGCGGCGTTCAATGGCGGTCCGTACCAGCTTATGCACCACAGCAACACCGCGGCCAACGCGGGGGTTTTCAGGCTGGACACCAACACGGGAGAGGTCAGTTATTGCTTCGTCGTGGGCACGACGGGCGTAGACATCTCGTGCACCAAGCCGGTACGCTGAACTTTTGCGGGCGAGGAAACTTGACATGAAAAACCTGCTTTTGCCGCGCACGCCCAAAAAAGCTGTGCCGATCGCCGCGGTTCCGGCGAAGGAATACAAGGCATGGCTGAAACGCCAGGACGCGCGCACGGTGAACTGGATGAAGACCCTAAACTTCAAGGCCAAGCCGGGAAGTTTTTGCGTGATTCCCGGCGCCGACGGGAAGCCGGAACGTGTAGTGGCCGCGCTTTCCGAACGGACGAGCATATGGGATTTGGCCGCCCTGCCGTGTTCGCTTCCCAAGGGTGCATATCGGCTGGAAGGCAGGTATGACGCGCGTCAGGGCGGGAAACTGGCGCTTGGCTGGCTGCTTGGAGCCTACCGTTACACGCGCTATAAGAAGAACGAGGCCGATCCGGCGAAACTCGCGGTTCCCGCGGGCGCGGACGCCGCGAAAGCGCGGCGCGTGGCCGAGGCGATATGTCTGGCGCGCGATCTCATCAACACGCCGGCGGCTGACATGGGTCCGGAAGAGCTGGCGGCGGCGGTTATCGCAGCAGGAAAGAAACACGGCGCCAGGACGATTCAGATAGTCGGCGACAGGCTGCTGGAAAAAAATTATCCCGGCATTCACGCCGTGGGACGCGCCAGCACCCGCTCGCCTAGGCTCATAGACCTGAGCTGGGGGAATCCGGAACACATGCGCGTGACGCTGGTGGGCAAGGGGGTGTGCTTCGACTCTGGCGGGCTCGATCTCAAGCCTTCAGGCGCGATGCTGAACATGAAAAAGGACATGGCGGGGGCCGCCGTGGCGCTCGCTTTGGCCGGTCTGATTATGGCCTGCCGTTTGCCGGTGCGGCTGCGGCTTTTGATACCGGCGGCGGAAAACGTGATTTCAGGCAATGCCTACAAACCGCTCGACGTTATAACTATGCGCAACGGAAAAACCGTGGAGGTGGCCAACACCGACGCCGAGGGGCGCCTTATGCTCGCCGACGCCCTGACGGAAGCGGCGAGGGAGAAACCGGATTTGCTGATAGACTTCGCCACCCTGACCGGCGCGGCGCGCACGGCTCTTGGAACCGGAATATCGGCGCTGTTCAGCAACGACGACAGGCTCGCCGGAGAGCTTGTCGAGGCCGGCGAGGAGGAGGAAGACCCCTTGTGGCGCCTGCCTCTTTATGAGCCTTACGATTCCATGCTGGAAAGTAAGGTGGCCGATATGTCGAGCGCTGCGAACAGCCCTTATGCCGGCGCGATAACCGCCGCGCTTTTTTTGCAACGCTTCGCCGGCAAAAAGCAGCCGTGGGCGCACATAGATTTCATGGCGTGGAACGTGTCCGGCAAGCCGGGGCGTCCTGAGGGTGGGGAGGCCATGGCCTTGCGGGCTGTTTACCGGCTGATTGAAAAACGCGTGCGAAGAAGATAAAACGCGAGGTTTACCGGCTCGCATCCCAACTTAAACCACAACTTCAACTTCGTGCGCGCGCGGCTGTTCCTGAGATTCGGCTTTAACAAAAATCCGCAGGCGGCGGGGCTGAATCAAGAAGTGAATCGCTTTAAAAAATTTTTCTCTGCACGCTTGCGAATCAAAAGTCCATGACACAGTATCGCCATAAAGATTGATCCGAATTCTTTCATCATAAGGGACGGCACCGTGAGCACTCAATTAAAGGCACTGGAATTATGGCGTCACAGTCTGGTGGCGAGCGTGCGCGGCGACGCGCCCGATCTGTCGGCACGGCAAATGGCGCTTTTGCTGTGCGTGTATCTCGACGACGGTCCCCACACGGTAAGGGGAATGGCGAAGGAGCTGAAAATTTCCAAACCCGCTGTAAGCCGCGCCCTCGACCGTCTCGGCGAGCTCGGTTACATACGCCGCGAACGCGACGAGCTGGACCGCCGCAACGTTTTGATCCGGCGCACCCTCGGCGGGGCTGAGTTTCTCTCCTCTTTCGCCGCTCTGGTGGTGAAGGCGCGGGAACTTGTGGAAGCGATGCCGTCCCGTGAAAACGTCTTGGATGCCGGGGCCGGAGAATCCCGGCGCGAGGAAAACCAGGATTATTCACCCGCGCAAACATGGGTCGGGGCCGCGGCATAGGTTGCGCCGGTTGCTTCCGTGGCGGGTGGGGGAAGAGCGTTTGCTCTCAATAAAGTCAATGGTTTTCAAATAATTATTGATGATATATCATGCACGGCGATAACTACCGCCACGCTTTCGCGCTATGCATATGTCGAATCATCCCGTTCTTGATCCTCGCGTCAACGCTTTTCGTCCCGATCTAGCGGACGTAAGCCTGCAGGCGCTGGTGAAGGCGGAAAGATACATCGAACCGAAAATGCGCCAGTGCGTTCAGGGGGTGGTGCCGATGCTGGCGGAGCCGCGCGAGGACGCGCAGCGCGTAAGCGAGGTGCGTTACGGCGAGTTTCTGGACGTGTTCGAAGAACGCGAAGACGGGTTCGTGTGGGCGCAAAACCGCAGGGACCGTTACGTGGGATATCTTCCATCTCCTGAAGTTTTGGGTGAAACGATAGCATCTTTGTCTAACAGAATTAATGTATTGCACACGTTTGTTTACTCAAAACCTGACATTAAATCCACGCCTGTGGACCGCCTTACGCTCGGCTCCTACGTTAGCGTCATGGGCGGGGCAGGGGAATTTCTGGAACTTGCGAGCGGCGGTTTCGTTTTCGCCGCCCATGTGTCGCCCGCCGGGGAGTCGATAGAGCCAGATTACGTGTTCACCGCCGGACGCATGCTCGGCGTGCCCTATCTTTGGGGCGGGCGCACGCCGCTGGGCATAGACTGCTCAGGTCTGGTTCAGCTTGTGCTGGACATGGCGGGCATAGAGGCGCCGCGGGACAGCGATCAGCAATGCGAGGCTTTCGGCAAACCGCTTGAGAAAAGCTGGCGCGATGTGGTCTGGAAACGCGGTGATCTGGTGTTTTTTCCCGGCCATGTGGGCATCATGACCAGCCGCGATCACATTATACACGCCAACTCTTTCGCCATGCGCGTGACGGGGGAGCCTTTGGCAGCTGTGGCCGCGCGCAGCGGCAAGGTTTTGGCCATCGGCAGGTTGGAAGTCGGCTGAACGGCGGCGTTTTCCGCGGTTTTGGGCTCTTGCCTAGCGCCGCGCGCCCCGGCATAGTCTGGATTACGCCTTCGGGCGCGATTCGAAAAGTTCGGCACAGCGAGGCGCGGCCGTTTGGCTTGCGCGTGTGGGAGCGTGGCACAATGTCTGGCAATCTTCGTTTCGGGAGAATTCTTTTCTGTTTGCTGTCCGGGCTTGTTCTGGGCGCTTCTTTTCCGGCCCATGTTTGCGCCGCGGACATGCCGCACGCCGCGGGATCGCCCTTGGCAGGCATAACTTTCGACGATCGGCCGTTACTGCTGCCGGTGCAGCGCAACTTCCAGATGGCCATGCTCACCGCCAGCAGTGAACTGGGGCGCAGCTGCGGCAAGATGGAAGCCTATGGCTGGCGCATGAATTCAGACGAGCAGCAGCGCGTCAACCAGATATTTAACAACACCGTTGACCGCTTGCGCGCGCAGGGCTTCATGGTTGAATCAAAATCTCCCGCCTCCGTTTCGCGCGACGTGACCATGTTCACCGCCGACCGGCCGGACAAGCACCTTATTTTCATGTGGTCCGCCGGAGAGATTGGGCTGGTCATGGTTTTGTGCGAAACCTCCGCGCCTCTTTCCGCAACACCGAGCGCCGCCGTTCCTCCCTCCGCCATGGCGCCCCTGCCTTCGCGCGATTTCAGGGTCGGCGCGCAAGCGGGCAGCAACGCGCTTATCGCCCCTCTGCCGCTCACGCGCACCGGCAGGAAATCGGTGGAGAATTTCTCCCCGCTCGGGGATTGGGCAGGCACTTACACCTGCAGGCAGGGAACGACGGGCGGCACGCTTCAGATCACAAGCCTGCGCGGGGATCAATTCGAGGGGACGTTCCGTTTCTATCCCACGCCGAAGAATCCTTATGTTCCTTCCGGCCGTTACACCGTCTTCGGCGAATATGACAGGGATTCCTATCGCATACTCATAAATCCAGGCAAATGGCTGGAAAGGCCGAAGGATTTCTACAACACCATCATGATCGGCAGCTTCGATCCCGTGGCCGGAACCTTCAGCGGATATTTTCAGGGCATAAACGGCTGCACCAGCTTCGAGGCGCGCTACAGCTCCGCCTCGAACCTGATCGATGACGAAACCATTGCCAAGGCCGCAAAGCCGGCAAAAAAAGCCGTTAAGAAAAAAACCAGGAAACCCGCCGCCAAAAAGGCCGCCGTCAAATCCGGCGATTCCGAAACAAAAACGACCGAGCCGAAACGCGAAAGCGCGGCTGAACCGAAAAAGGAATCCGCGAAGCCCACGGACACGATTCCGCTCCCGCCCAAGCCCGAACTCGCCATTCCGGAATCTCCGTCCGGCATAGAGCTTGGGGGACAGGCTTCTCCGCCTTCGGCGGGAAAAGATTCCAAAAGCAAGTAGAGAAAACGGTTGACGAAAACCCGAGCTGATTGTTAATTCTCTGCAGGTTTTTCCTCCTCTTGCGGCCCGGCTATGAAATTCTTCCTTTGGCTTGCTGCAGTAATCTTCATGATATCCGGCGAAAGCGTCGCGTAAACGCTTTCGGAAACGGAGGTTACGGGCGTCGTTAATTTCAACCAGTATTATAACGGAACAAACCTTGTCGCCAAAACTACTGGCTACAGCGGCATGATTTATACCGATCCTGCCACCGGGAATTTCGTCATCGAAACGGGCGGGACGAACACGGCCGGAAATACCGTTACCAGAACTCCGCTGATAACCCTGACCCCATCCGGAAATCTCGGCGTGTTGACCTCCACTCCGTCCATAAGGCTGGAAGTCAACGGAGACATAAACAACACTGACGTTTCCAACGGCTATTTTCTGGCGAACAAAAAAACCATGTTTTTACCCGTGAGCCAAACGTCCAGCATCGCCGTTGGTCCGAATGCCTTGGCAAGCATAACCGCAACCGACAGGTACAACACTGCCGTGGGAGTTTCCGCCCTTAACGCCAGCGATACCGGAGACACAAATACAGCCGTAGGATATAATTCCCTTCTCAAGATTGTGACGGTGACGCTTGGCAACAACGATGTTGCAGTCGGATACAGGTCAGCCGAAAACGCCGGGGATTTGGGATATGCCAATTCCGTAATAGGCTATGAAGCCCTGCTGACGGGAACGGGGGCGGCGCTCAATACCGCCGCTGGATACTCGACGCTCAGGACTACTGCCGGGGACGGTTCTGTAGCTATAGGAGCAAACACCCTTGCAGTTGGCGCTCCTTCCGACACTAATACCGCGGCAGGTTACAATATTGCTGCAAATGCTTCTTACGCTGGCCGTTGGAATATATTAATCGGAGCTGAAACCGCCAAGGCAAAAACAAGCGGCACTTCGACGCCAATCGTCGTCGTTGGCCATCAGGTCGGCTCAAACACCATGGCTACGGGCGTTGGCAACGTTCTAATAGGGACCTCAAGCCTGGTGGACACTGCGACTGCGGGAACCAGTTATTTTCTTAACATCGGAAATCTGTATTCGGGCGACATAAGCAACTATCACGCCGCGATAACCAACGGGATAAACGGTGGCGGCACCGCGCCGACCGTCGGCAGCGGCGCCACCGATTGCGGCACGTCGCCGGCGATCGCCGGCAACGACAACGTCATGAAAATCACGGTCGGTTCGTCGACGAACGGCGGGAAATGCACAGTCACCTTTGCCAGCGCATGGGTCACGGCGCCCGTCTGCACGGTTCAGAACCAGACGGCCGCCATAAACATGAGCGCTCCTGTCACGACAACCACCGTAACGCCGACAGGATCGATCACGGCGGGTGATGTAATAAACGTACATTGTTTCGGATACCAGATGTGAGCGGGTCAAATTCGGGAGAGCGCCGTTGAAGTTGAGTATGGAAAAAATATTTTCGCTTGTCGGCGGCGCGGCGACAATGGCCGCGCTGGGCGCCGCCGTTTTTCTTTGCAGCCCTGCATCTGCCCAAACCCTTTCGGATTCGCGCCAGCACAGCGCCATCAATTTCAACCAGTATTACGACGGCTCCAATCTGGTTGCAAAAACCACGGGCTACAGCGGCATGATATATGTGAACACCGCGACAGGAGGATTCATCATAGAATCCGGAGGCACCAACACCGCCGGCTCGACCGTCACAAAAAGCCAGCTGATAACGATCACCGCAAGCGGCTATGTCGGAATTGGATGGCCGACTCCCTCGCAAGAGCTGGAATGCGCCGATCAAATTAATGTTACCGATCTCACCGGAGCCTATTACCTTGCCGGAAACAAAATAATGCATCAGCCAGCCAGCGATCCGACCAGCTTCGCCGTTGGCGCGGGTGCCCTTGCCAGCCAGACGGTGACGAACCTGTACAACACGGCCGTCGGGTACCAGGCGCTTAACTCCCTGACCACGGCGGACGGCAACACCGCCGTCGGCTATCAGGCTCTTAAATCGACAACTACGGGAAAACAAACTGCTTTGGGATATCAGGCGCTCACGGCCAACACGACGGGTTACGCGAACACGGCCGTCGGCAGTCTGGCACTGAGTTCGAACACTACGGGAAGCTATAATGTTGCCTACGGGTATTCAGCGCTGGCGGCAAATACTACCGGTTCATATAACGTGGCGGTAGGGGCGAACGCTCTTAAAACCCTCGACGGAAGCGATTACAACGTTGCGATAGGATATAACTGTCTGAATAATTCAGGCGGGAATCCGCTCACCGGAAGCAGCAATGTCGCCGCGGGAAGCAACGCAGGCACGCAACTGACTACCGGCAACAATAATGTGATTATCGGCTGCTATGTGGGATCCACCACTCTTTCCACGGGATCGAACAATATACTGATTGGCACTTCTTCACAGGTTGACGCGCCGACCAGCGGCACAAGCAATTTTTTCAGCATCGGCAATCTGTATTCCGGCGATCTGGCAAAATATCACGCGACGATAACCAGGGGACTGAACGGAACCGGAGGTTCCGCGCCGACCGTCGGCAGCGGAGCGTCCGATTGCGGCACCTCGCCTGCGATAGCCGGCAACGACAATATCATGAAAATCACCGTCGGTTCGTCGACGAACGGCGGTCAGTGCACCGTGACGTTCGCAAACGCATGGACTACCGCTCCTGTTTGCACGGCCACAAATCAGACCACCGCCATGGCCTTGCGCGCCCCGTCCACCACCACCACGGTAACCGTAACCGGCTCTCTGGTAGCCGGCGACGCGATCAGCGTTCAGTGTCTGGGGTATCAGCTATGACCGGCACCGTAACAAGATTCGCCCTTTGGCTAGCATTTTTCATACCGGTCCTTGCCGGCGAGAGCGGGGCGCAAGACCTTTCGGATTCCGTGCAACTGGGCGGCGTGCAATTCAATCAGTATTATGACGGAACCAACGTCGTCGCCAAAACCACCGGCTACAGCGGCATGCTTTACACCGATCCGGTTACCGGAAGATTTATCATCGAAACCGGCGGCACGAACACTGCGGGCGCGACGGTCACCAGAACCCCGCTGGTGACCGTATATCCGGGCGGCAGCACCGGCATAGGGACTTCTTCGCCTTCGCAGCGGCTTGAAGTCAACGGCGGGATAGGACCCAAATACATCACCGGCGCGTATTACATAAGCAACAATAAAATCCTGCATCAGCCGGCTAGCGATACAACAAGCCTGGGAGTCGGATATCAGTCGCTGTTGGCTCAAACGGTTACGAACAAATACAACACCGCCGTTGGTTATCGCGCTCTTTATTCCACCATAACAGGAGCCAGCAATACGGCCATCGGATACGAAGCCCTAAGAAATACAAGGATGAGCCATAATACGGGCATCGGACACTATGCCCTTCTAAGTTCAACGTCAGGTTCCTATAATACCGCCGCTGGATATTCTTCCGCCTACACCAACACAACCGGAAGTTACATTACGGCGCTCGGTCGCTGGACCCTGGCCAACAATACCGTAGGTTCCTATAACACAGCCATAGGGTCCAACGCTCTGGTTTACAACGCCACAGGCGATAACAACGTGGCTTTCGGCTATTATGCCCTCTACCCGACATCCGGGTACAGCAACGTCAACAACAATACGGCCATAGGCGGCTCTGCAGCTAGAGGACTTACCGCAGGCAACAACAATACCGTAATAGGCCACGGCGTCGGCTATACCAATCTTGCCACCGGCAGCAACAACATCCTTATCGGCACATCTACCCGGACCGATACGGCTTCAAGCGGCATGAGCAACTATCTCAACGTCGGCAATCTGTATTCCGGCGATCTGGCAAAATATCACGCTGCGATAACCAACGGCAGCATCGTGGCTGGCACCGCGCCGACCGTCGGCAGCGGAGCTACCGATTGCGGCACCTCTCCGGCGATCGCCGGCAACGACAACATCATGAAAATTACCGTCGGTTCTTCCACGAACGGCGGGAAATGCACCTTCACCTTTGCGCAGGCATGGGTCATCGCGCCGGTTTGCATAGCGCAGGACCAGACTACCGTGATCCCGATGCGCGCTCCTTCCACGACTACGACCGTTACCGTATACGGCGCAATAGTGGCCGGTGATACGATAAGCGTCCGATGTTTGGGATATCAATTGTAACCGCGCCCGTTAATACGAAACAATGACAACAGTTCTGCCAACGATTTTATTTCCGTTCTCTTAATCATTTCGCCGCTATGTTTCCGGGCTGCATCGGTCTTCGGCATTATGGCTTGCGTAAAACCCAGCTTTGCTGCCTCCTTAAGGCGCATGTCGGGCTGGGACACGCGCCTGACTTCTCCTGACAATCCTATCTCGCCGAACACTACCGCTTCGGCGGGAACCGGAGTGCCGCTGAGCGAGGAAAGCAGGGCCGCCGCTACGGCCAGATCGGCGGCCGGCTCGGTCACGCGCAGCCCGCCGGCCACGTTCAGGTAAACGTCGTTCGCTCCTATGGAAACCCCGCAACGCGCCTCAAGCACTGCCAAAACCATAGCCAGCCGTCCGCTGTCCCAGCCCACGACCGCGCGACGCGGAGTGCCAAACGCGGCGGGACCCACCAGCGCCTGAATCTCTACCAGCAGCGGCCGCGTGCCTTCTACTCCGGCGAAAACCGCTGCTCCCGAGGTTTCGCCGTGCCGGTCCGCCAGAAACAGGGCCGAGGGATTGTGAACTTCCACTAGGCCCTTGTCGGTCATTTCGAACACGCCGATTTCGTCGGTGGGGCCGAAACGGTTCTTTACCGCGCGCAGGATGCGGAACTGGTGGCTGCGCTCGCCTTCCAGATAGAGGACGGTGTCCACCATGTGCTCGAGCACGCGGGGCCCGGCGATCATGCCTTCCTTGGTCACGTGGCCGACGAATATTATCGATATGCCGCGCTTTTTGGCGATGCGGATCATCTCCTGCGCCGAGGTGCGCACCTGCGCCACGGTGCCGGGCGCGCTGTCGATGGTGTCGACATACATGGTCTGGATGGAATCGATCACCAATATGTCCGGCGAATCCCTGTCGTCGATGCAATGGACTATTTCGCGCACCGAGGTGGCGCTGGCCAGATCGCAATTAACTCCGCTCACGCCGAGGCGCTTCGCCCGCATGCGCACCTGGTCTATCGCCTCCTCGCCGGAGATGTAGGCAACGCGGTTCTTCTCCGCCAGGCGGCATACCACCTGCAACAGAAGCGTGGATTTGCCGATGCCGGGATCGCCGCCGACGAGAGTCGCGGAACCGGGCACCAGCCCGCCGCCCACGACGCGGTCGAATTCGCCGATGCCGGAAAGGCGGCGGGGCAGGGCGCTGGGCGCTCCCTCGAGCGGGACGAATTCCACGCGGCGGAGTTTGCCCTTTTTCCCCGCTCCGGCGGCGAGGCTTTTCGGCGGTCCGGACGCGACTTGCTCCTCGACAAGCGTGTTCCATTCACCGCACGACTCGCACTTTCCGGTCCATTTGGCCGAGGAGGCGCCGCATGATTGGCAGACGAAATGTGTTGAGGGTTGGGCCATAATGGCAGCTTAAGTCAATTTATGCGGAAAGCAAATGGCGATAAAACTCCCGGGCGCACGCCTGCCATGAAAAACCTTCCGCAAAGCGGCGCGGCGGCGCGGGATCGTCCGGCAGCGCGAGGGCGGAATCCACGGCTTTTTGCAGATCGTCATCCAGAACCGCGAATTGCCGCGTATTATCATTGTTGAATATATCGGCCGGCCCCGGAACAGGACGGGCCGCAACGCGCAGCCCGGAAGCGCAGGCCTCCAAAAGCACAAGGCCGAAGGTGTCGGTGGCCGAGGGAAAAACGAACAGATCGGCGGCGGCGAATGCGCGCGCCAGCGCCGGGCCTTCAAGCGAGCCGAGGAAGACGGCGTCGAGATATTCGCTCCGCAGTTTACGCAGGTCCGGGCCTTCCCCGATCACCACCTTGCTGCCTTCGGTTTTCAATTCCAGGAAGGACGGGATGCTTTTTTCCCGCGCTACGCGGCCCACGTACAACAGCAAGGGACGCGGCAAACCTTCGTATAACGGAAAATCCTTGCCATAGGGGCGAAACATCTCGGTATCTACTCCGCGATTCCAGCGCGCGAGTTTATCAAACCCGCGCCGGCGCAATTCTTCCTCCATCGAGGCTGTGGACACCAGAACAGCGGTTGATGGAGCGTGAAACCGGCGCAGGAAGGAATATGCGGAAATGGTAATGAAATTATAGGTCATGTTTTGAAAAAATCTCAAAACACCCCCGCGCGAACGGAAATGGCGCCGGTCCGTAAGGCTTGAAGCTGCGACTACCCTCGCCGCGATATATTCGGGAAAACGGGAATGGTACGCGGTGGTGAACCGAAGACCGCGCGTAAGGCAAATGCGCCGCATGCTCCAGCCCAAAGGGCCTTCGGTGGCAATATGAACGCGGTCGGGAAGAAATGTATCAAGAATTTTTGATAAACACCTGCCGGCAAAAAACTCCAGCGTGATTTCGGGATAACCGGGCATGGGAAAGCTGAAACGGCGCGACTGCTCGGGACCGACTATCATGATATCGTGCCCCATACGCCGCATTTCGCATTCGATCGCCTCCAGCGTGCGCACCACACCGTTGATCTGTGGCTTCCATGCGTCGGTGACGATAAGGATTTTCATAAATCATCACCGGGAGCCCAATAATCCGTTCCGGTCTCTTGCCCAATTGATCAGCGACAGTTTTCCGTCATGATCCTCGGTCAACGCGGTGCACGACTCAACCCAGTCGCCGTCGTTGCAATAGAGCACCTGTCCGATCATGCGTTTTTCCGGTTGATGTATGTGGCCGCATATGACGCCATCCGCTTTATGCCGCCGCGCCTCGTCGGCAACCAGGGATTCGTATGCGCTTATATGCTCCATCGCGTTTTTCACCTTGTGCTTCAAATAGGCCGAAAGCGACCAGTATGAAAAACCCAGGCGGCGGCGCACGGCGTTAAGCAAGGCATTGACCGTAAGCAAAAAAGTATATGCCGAGTTTCCGAGCTTCGCCAGCCATTTAGCGTGATAAAGAAAAGAGTCGAACTGATCGCCATGCAGGACGAGCAACTTTTTGCCGTCCGCCGTGGTGTGCACTACGTTGTCGGCTATCACGACTTCGCCGAGGTTCAAACCAAGGTAATCGCGCGCCGCCTCATCGTGGTTACCGGGAATATAGAAAACCCTGGTGCCGTTGCGCGTGCGGCGCAAAATCCTCTGCACCACGTCGTTGTGCGACTGCGGCCAGTACCAGCGTTTTTTCAGTTGCCAGCCGTCGATTATATCGCCGACCAGATACAGATATTCCGATTCCGTATGTTTGAGGAAATCCAGCAACCATTCAGCCTGGCAACCGCGCGTGCCCAGGTGAAAATCGGAAATCCAGATGGTGCGGAAACGCAAGATGGCGGAGGAATCCTTGTCATTCAGGGAACCGATGCCGTCCTTTGGATCCGTGGGCGAATGAAATTGTTCAGGCATAATGCGGATAATTGCTGCGAATCACGGCATTAGTAATAACCCAAACCCCGGCGGCGGTCACCCCCCGGCACGTGGTTCCATCCCCGCGTTCTTCCCTGTAAGATGGGGCCGCGGAGGGCCGCGCTACCGTTATTCCGTCTTCTGATTTTTACCCCTCTCCGAATCTGCAAGGGGAGGGTGATTGAGGACGGCGCCTTCGAAGGCATTGGTTTTTTCTGATACCTGATACCTGTCTTCTGCTTTCTGATTTATCAGCCGCGATACTTTCAACCTGATATGAAAATGTTCTATACTCCCGCCACCGTCATGCCCTCGACGCGCAGCGTGGGAGCGTCGATGCCGTAACGGAACTCAAGATCATTGGCGGCGGAGATATTATTGAACATGTCCTTTAAATTGCCGGCTATTGTCATTTCGTTGACGGGGAACGCAATTTTTCCGTTCTCTATCCAGAAGCCGCGCGCGGCGCGGCTGTAGTCGCCGGTAACGCCGTTGACCCCCGAGCCCATCAGTTCGGTGACATAAAAGCCTTGCTTAATGTCCGCAATCAGTTCTTCGGGAGTCTGCGCGCCCGGTTCCATGTAAAGATTGGTCGGGGCGGGTGACGGCATGGAACCGGGACCGCGCCTGGCGTGGCCGGTGCTTTTCATTCCGAGCTGGCGCGCCGAACGCAAATCGAGAAACCAGGTAGTCAGCACGCCGTTGTCGATGATTTTTCTCCGCGCGGGCAAAATTCCCTCGCCATCGAACAGGCGCGAACGCAATCCGCGCGGCATGAAAGGATCGTCGATGACGTTCACCGAAGCGGGAAATATTCGCTTGTGCAGGAAATCCTTCAAAAAGCTGGTGCCACGGGCGATGGCGGCGCCGGATATCGCTCCGGCCAGATGGGCGAGAATACTGCCAGATTCGCGTGGATCGAAGATCACCGGCACGGCGCAGGTCGGCATTTTGCGCGCGCTGAGATGGCTTACGGCGCGTTCGCCGGCTTTTTTCCCGATAACGGTGGCGGAGGGCAAATCCGATCTGAAGATTTTCGACGCGAATTCGCTGTCCTGCTCCATGTTCATGCCTTCGCCGGCAATGGCCGAAACGCCGATGCCGTAGCCCGTGCGGCGGAAGGCTCCGGCGAAACCGTTGCTGGCGGCAAGAGCAATTACGTCGCTTCCTGCCGAAGCGTCCGAACTTTCGCACATGGAAACGCCGGAGACAGTCAGCGCCGCTTCTTCCGCAACGCGCGCTTGCCCGATCAAATCATCTGCGCTGATTTCATAAGAGTCGGCAAGCTCAATCTCCGGCCATCTCGTGGCGATTTCGGCAGGATCGGCCAGACCGCAAAACTCGTCTTCCGGGGCGGCCTTGGCCATGGCCACGGCGCGCTCCACGAGTTCATTCATGCCCTTATCGCGTTTATCGGTGGTAGACACGCTTGCTTGCTTCTTGCCTATAAGGACGCGCAAACCGATATCGCAGGATTCGGCGTTCTCCAGCGACTCCAGTTTGCTTGCGCGCCAGCTCACGGACAGTGAGGAAGATTCCACCAGCATCGCATCGGCATCTTCCGCTCCGGCGCTTCGCGCCTTGCGGATAAGATCGTCCAGCAGATTGAGGCAGCCGGAAAGCCGGTTTTCGTTTTTTTCGCCCTTCATGAGGCGCTTATATTACAAAAAACGCCGGACATGGAATGGAAATATGCCCGGAATGGGGTAAAAACCGCTTTTGCGATAGCGATTGCCAACGGTTCATTGGTGTTTTATCACGTGATGGCGGGACGCCGCCCGCCTATCTTCCGTTTTGCGCGCGGCGCGCCGCTTTTTCACTTTAAAGCGGTGACTTCTCTTTAGACAGGAACGGTTTATGCAAGAAAACATAGCTGTAATAGGTCTCGGATACGTAGGCCTGCCCTTGCTTCTCGGGCTTGCCAGGAGCTTCGGCACGGTTATCGGCTTCGACGTGGATTCAAGGCGCGTTCAGGCGCTGAACGAAGGGCATGACTGGACCGGCGAAACCGAAGACGCGGAAATAGCCGCCACCACCGCGCGCATGACCTGCGATGCCGCAGACATGGCTGACTGCACCTTTTTCATTGTCACCGTGCCGACGCCGATAGACAAGGCGAAACGCCCGGATCTCGGCCCCGTGCTCAGCGCCTGCCGCACTCTGGGCGGGGTTTTGAGGCAGCGCGGGAAGCGGAAGGGAGAACCGGTGCCGCTCATAGTGTTCGAGTCCACGGTCTATCCCGGGCTGACTGAGGAAATTTGCGGCAAGGTCATAGCCGAAGTATCCGGCCTTGAGCGGGGAGAGGGGTTCAAGCTCGGCTATTCGCCGGAACGCATCAATCCCGGAGACAAGGTCAACCGGCTTGAAACCATAGTCAAGGTGATTAGCGCCGAGGACGAAGAAAGCCTGGACCGCATGGAAGCCGTTTACGGCCAGGTGATAACCGCCGGTTTGCACCGCGCTTCCAGCATACGCGTGGCCGAGGCGGCCAAGGTCATAGAAAACACCCAGCGCGATCTTAATGTCGCGCTTATGAACGAAATAGCGATAATCTGCGACCGGCTCGGCATCCGCACTCATGACGTGCTGGCCGCCGCCGGCACCAAGTGGAATTTCCTCAAATTCACGCCCGGCCTGGTCGGCGGCCACTGCATCGGCGTTGATCCGTATTACCTGACGGCAAGGGCGGAGGAATTGGGTTACCATCCCCAGGTTATACTGGCCGGCCGGCGCATCAACGACGGCATGCCCGCTTTCATCGCCCAGAAGATAGTCAAGCTGCTCATCAACGGCGGCAATCTGCGCCAGGGCGCCCGCGTTGGCATTCTGGGTCTTTCGTTCAAGGAAAACGTGCGCGATTTACGCAACAGCCGGGTTCCGGATATAGTGCGCGAGCTGGAATCTTTCGGCATAAGGGTGTTCGTTCACGATCCTGTCGCCGATCCCGCCCACGCCAGGCATGAATACGGGCTCGAGCTATGCGGCAGGGAAGAGATGTCCGCCCTTGATGCGCTGGTCTTGGCGGTTCCGCACAAGGCGCTGGTTGACAATATTTCCGGCTTCTGGCCGCTTTTGTCGCCCGGCGGTTATATAATCGACGTGAAATCGGTATTGAATCCGGCCGATCTGCCGCGCGGTTTGCGCTACTGGAGTTTGTGATGACGGTGCTTGTGACAGGCGCGGCCGGATTTATCGGTTATCACGTTTCGGCGGCCCTGCTGGCGCGCGGGGAAAGCGTCATCGGCATCGACAGCCTGAACGACTATTACGACGTGAGCCTGAAAGAGGCGCGCATAGCGCAACTGGCGTCCAATGGGAATTTCCAGTTCCACCGCCTGAACATTTCCCATAAGGGCGCGGTGCTTAGCCTCGCGGCGACGCATGAGCACATAACGCGCATCGTGCATCTGGCCGCGCAGGCCGGAGTGCGCTATTCGCTGCAAAATCCCTATGCCTACGTCGAAGCCAACGTCATGGGGCATCTGGTGATGCTAGAAGCGGCGCGCCTGTTGCCAAATTTGCAGCACTTCGTTTACGCCAGTTCTTCTTCCGTTTACGGCGGCAACACCAAGATACCTTTTTCTGTGGAAGACCCGGTTGAAAAGCCGATATCGCTTTACGCCGCCACCAAGCGCGCCGATGAGCTTATGAGCTGGACATACGCGCATCTTTACGGATTGCCATGCACCGGCCTGCGCTTTTTCACCGTTTACGGCCCGTGGGGCAGGCCGGACATGGCCGCCTATATATTCACGCGGCAGATACTGGCCGGAGAGCCGATACGCATATTCAACAACGGTAACATGCGCCGTGACTTCACCTATATCGACGACATCGTCGCCGGCGTGCTCGGCGTTCTGGACAAACCGCCGCGGAAAGAAGAGGACGCGCCGTCGGCGCGGCTTTACAACTTGGGTAATTCCCGCGCTGAGAATTTGATGGATTTCGTGGCCGTGCTCGAAGAGGCGCTCGGCAAAAAGGCGGAATACGATTTCCAGCCGATGCAACCGGGCGACGTGGCGGAAACCTTCGCCGACATAGAGGCCAGCACGCGCGATTTTGGCTTCAGCCCGAAAACATCCATACGGGAAGGCATACCGCGGTTCGTGGAGTGGTACAGGTCTTACCACGGGACGTAGGGGGCTAAAGCCGCAGCAGCCTACGGCTCTGCCTGGGCTATGGCTTCAGTCTTTCCGGTTAGCTCCCGGTGCCCTTTGTGGCGCGTCCGTTATGGGGATTTTACTTACCGAGGGATGTGTAAAGCGGTTCTTTCGCAAAGACACAAATCCTGTATTGCCGCATTTCCGTTCTTATAGCTTGCAAAGGCTTAACAAGTGGATAAAATCACGGCACCCTCCGGAATTCACGATTCGGGCCATGGCGACAACAGACAGCAACACTCCGCAAGCAGAACCAACGATGGAGGAAATCCTCGCGTCGATCCGCCGCATCATAGCCGACGAGAAGGATCCGCTCGCCGAAGCCGCAGGCAAACCGGCCGAAGAGGATGTTCTGGAATTGACGCAAATGGTGCAGGACGACGGATCGGTGGTGGACCTGGCCGCTTCCCCGCCCCAGCCGCCCGTCGCCCCTCCCCCGGAAAAACCGAAACAGGAACCGGCGCCGCCCGCGGCAGCGGAGGCCGTCAAAGCCACGGAACCGCAGGAGGGGGAAGGGCTGATTTCCGATCGCGTCGCCGCCGCTGCTTCGGCTTCGCTGTCGTCTCTCGTCAGCACGGTGCAGATCGAGCGCATGGCCGCATCGGTGCCGATTACGGCTACCCCGCTTGGCCATGCCTCGCGCACGCTTGAGGACATGATCGAGGAGCTGATCAGGCCGATGCTGAAGGAATGGCTGGATCAAAACCTTACCGCCATAGTTGAACGGCTGGTGCAGAAGGAAATCGAGCGCATCGCCAAAAAAGTTGAAAGCTGATCCAGCAGTTTCTTCATACAGCGAAAACGAACCAAATCAAGACGTTGCCAAAAGGCGAAAGTATTTCTGCGGCGATAAAGCCAATGAAATTTTAACGCCAATGTTTTATGATACACAAATAGCTTAAATTATTAATGAGATTTAATATATGCGTAATCGTTCTTTGAGTTCATCTCCGGATGGTCCTGAAAATTCTAGCCTGAAAGCTGAGGCTTTTAGGAAAACGGTGGCTTCCCTTGCCGTGATGCTTGCGCTTTTTACAGCGGCGTGCAGATCGATAGCAGAGCCGCAGGGAAGAAAAGCTTCTCCTGACAGAACTTTTGTCGAGAAATTAAAGAAAGATACAAGACAGGCGATGGTGTTTGTGGATACGGAAAAACTGCTTGGGGACGAAAAGATAAAAATAGAATC